>Ga0316197_10003643_pt1 | contig 10976 bp, 8 predicted proteins | sample OudBiesiAoxic_MG_FD_204939 | JGI IMG/M metagenome (GOLD analysis project Ga0316197, IMG submission 204939) | Coastal sediment microbial communities from Oude Bieten Haven, Netherlands - site A oxic | ecosystem: Environmental > Aquatic > Marine > Coastal > Sediment | place: Netherlands... | reverse complement strand
CTGCTGCCCACAGCACACCCCGAACCGCGGTGGCGTGAACCACGGCGGCGGTCGACAGCAGTACGACCGAGCCGATCGTCGACACGCGCAGCGCCTGGCCCGACAGCAGGGGGTAGGCGACCTGCAGGAGCACCCCGGCAGCGGCGAGCGCCATCGGTCCCCACCGGGCGACACCCGATGCGGGCCGGGCCGGCTGCATGCCGGACGGCTCCCTCGTCTGCCCGGTGCTGGGCGCCGACGAGCCTGCGGTCATGGGAAGAAACTGTAGGCAGGGGGTCCGACAGACGCTGCCGAAGGTGGGTGCGCCCCGGTCAGTCGCTGGCCTCGACGGCGACCGGCTCGCCGCCGGTGATGCGCATGAGCTCGTCGAAGGTCGTGGCGAACACCGTGTGCGGGTGGCCGGCCGCCGCCCACACCGTCTCGTGGCGCGCCAGCCACTCGTCCACCAGTGTGCGCAGCGGTGCGGGGTGGCCCACGGGTGCGACGCCGCCGATCGGCTGACCGGTGTGGGTGCGGACGAACTCGGCCGAGGCTCGGCGCAGCGCTCGCACGCCGAGGTGCTCGGCGACCAGCGTGGTGTCGACCCGGTGCGCCCCGCTGGTCATCACCAGCACCGGGGTTGCGTCGGCGTCGAACACCAGGCTGTTGGCGATGGCCGCGACGTCGCACCCGAGCTGGTCGGCGGCCGCCGCAGCGGTGGGGGCCGAGTCGGGCAGCACGACGACCGGGGAGTCGACCCCGGCCTTCTCCAGCGCGGCAACGACGGTTCGGACGTTGCGGTGGTCGTGTGCCATGCGTCGAAACGTACGCCCGCACTCGGCTGTGGACGGGGGGTTGACGTGCCCACGGGGGAGTGCTTACCTAGGACCTGTTCGAACATCTGTTCGAATGTGATCTCCGGTGGTTCGCGGCCACCGGCTGCAGGCTTCCCGTCCGGGTGCGGACTCGACCTCCGGGCCCGTGACGGGATGTCTTCCCCCTGCGTGTTCGACCTGACGTTGCCTGTCGTCTGCCCGGCGACCGGCCTGCTCTCGAGGGGAGGCGTGCCATGCGCCACTACGTGGAACCGGTGGAGGTCCGCTCCGGCACGGTGAGCGGGATCGAGGGGCCCGCCCAGTTCCTCTGGCGGCATCGGCTCTACCTGGTGCGCGACGTCCTCGGCTTCTGGGTGGAGTCCAGCAGCTGGTGGCGCACGGGCAGCGGTTTCGCCGAACGACAGGTCTGGCGGGTCGAGGCCGGACGGGGACGTCACGTGTCCCGAGTGGTGGCCGACCTGGCGATGAACCCGGTCGACGACACCTGGTTGCTGCTGCGTACCTACGACTGAAGGAGGATCCCGTGACCGCACGAGTCGGCGTCGGTGTGATGGACATGCTCGCCCACGCCCACAGCTGTCTGCAGGAGGCGACGCTCGCCGTCCGCCCCACCGACCGCTACGCCATGGCACACCTGGCGGCCCTGCGGACGGCCGCTGCCGTCCTGGCCGCCCGGACCGGCGGTGAGCCCGCCGGGCGCCGTCAGTCGCGCAACGCCTGGGTGCTGCTGGCACGGGTCGCTCCGGAGCTGGAGGAGTGGGCCGCCTTCTTCGCCGCCGGTGCGGGCAAGCGGACGGCTGCCCAGGCCGGCATCGCGAGCGCGGTGACCACCCGTGAGGCCGACGACCTGCTGCGCGAGGCCGACACCTTTCTCGGCCTGGCCACCACCCTGCTCGGGCTGCCGCACCACCCGTCCCTGCCCGGTATCGCCGCACCGCTGCGTGCCGGCTAGTCGGACGGTCGTCCACGATGGTTGCCAGCGACCCCTTCGTCCACCTGCAGGTGGCCTCGGGCTTCTCACTGCAGCACGGGGCGTCCCACCCGCACGCCCTCGTCCAACGGGCAGCCGACCATGGCATGGACGCCCTGGCGCTGACCGACCGCGACGGCGTCTACGGGGCCGTGCGGTTCGCGCTGGCCTGCCAGTCGGCGGGTATCGCACCCATCCTCGGGGTGGACCTCGCGGTGGAACCCGTGTCCTTGCCCCAGCAGCCCCCGCCCCGCCGGCGCACCCCGGCTCGCGGTGGGGCTCAGGTCGACCGGCGCCTGCCGAGGGTGACCGTTCTCGCCGAGGGACGCCGCGGCTGGGCGGCGCTGTGCCGACTGGTGAGTGTCGCGCACCTCGGGACGGTCCCGGGCGAGGACGTGCCGGCCACGGGCACCACCGAACGCCGACGCGACCCGGCGGTAACGATGGCGCAGGTGGCCCATGCCGCCGACGGGGGAGTGCTCGGTGTGGTGCTCGGCCCGCAGTCCGACGTGGCCCACGCCCTGTCGCGTCGTCGTCCCGACCTCGCCGGGCACGCCGTCGACCGCTGGCGCGAGGCCGTCGGCGGCTCGTCGCTGATGCTGGCGACCGTGTCGCACCGGGCGTCCGGCGACCGGTCGGCACCCGGCAGCACCCGGCACGCCGCGCAGATGCTCGGGCTGGGTCGGGAGCGCTGTGTGCCGGTCGTACTGGGCAACGCCGTGCGCTACGCCGACCCTGCCGACGCCCCGGTGGTCGACGTGCTCGACGCCGCCCGCCGACTCGTCCCGCTGCACCCGCGCCACCTCGACCGAGCCAACGCCGAGGGGTACCTCAAGAGCGGCAAGGAGATGCTCGAGATCGCCGAGGACGTCGTGCGCGCTGCCGGCGGTGGGGAGTCGGAGGTGACCCGGCTGCTGGCCGGCACCCGCTCGGTGGCCGAGCGGTTCGTCCTCGACCCCCGCGCCGACCTGGGGCTGGGGGAGATCCACTTTCCCGAGCACGACCTGCTGGACAACCTCAGCGACGCCGAGAGCTCCCGCGGCGCCGGTGCCGACGCTCTGCTACGGCAGCGCTGCGAGGCCGGGCTGGGCCGCCGCTACGGGTCACGCCCGAGTGAGGAGGTGCTCGACCGGCTCGACGACGAGCTCGACGTCATCGCCCGTCTGGGCTACGCCGCCTACTTCCTCACCGTCGCCGAGGTCTGTGACCTCGTCCGTGAGATGGGGGTGCGGGTCGCGGCCCGCGGGTCAGGGGCGGGCAGCCTGGTCTGCTACCTGCTCGGCATCTCCGGTGTCGAGCCCCTCGGGCACGGGCTGCTGATGGAGCGCTTCCTCTCCCCGCTGCGCCAAGCGCTGCCCGACATCGACATCGACGTCGAGTCGGCCCGCCGGCCCGAGATCTACCAGCGCATCTTCGACCGCTTCGGCCACGAGCGGGTCGCGTGCGTGTCGATGATGGACACCTACCGGGTGCGCCACGCCATCCGCGACACCGGTGCCGCCCTCGGCCTGCCGCCGGCCGAGATCGACGCCATCGCCAAGGCCTTCCCGCACATCCGTGCCCGCGACGCCCGCCTGGCCCTCGACGAGCTACCCGAGCTGCGGGCCAGCCGGCTCGGTGACGCGCTCAAGGCCGGTCAGCTCGACGTCCTGCTCTCGCTCGCCGAGAAGCTGGACGGGCTGCCTCGCCACGTGGCCCTGCACCCGTGCGGGGTGATCCTGTCCGACCCGACGCTGCTCGACCGCACCCCGACCGAGCCGAGCCTGGCCGGCTTCGCCATGAGCCAGTTCGACAAGGACGACGTGGAGAACCTCGGGCTGCTCAAGCTCGACGTGCTCGGCATCCGCATGCAGTCGGCCATGGCGCACGCGATCGACGAGGTGGCGCGGGTGGACGCGCAGGTCGTCGACCTCGACGACCGCGAGTGCGTGCCGCTGGACGACCCGGACACCTTTCGACTCATCCAGTCCACCCGCACCCTGGGCTGCTTCCAGATCGAGTCGCCCGGCCAGCGCGAGCTCGTCGGCAAGTTCGCCCCTGAGACGTTCGGCGACCTCGTCATCGACATCTCGCTGTTTCGGCCCGGGCCGGTCAAGAGCGACATGGTCACCCCGTTCCTCAAGGCTCGGCAGGGGTGGCAGATGCCGGAGTACCTGCACCCCGACCTCGAGCCCGTCCTGCGCGAGACCTGTGGCGTGGTGGTGTTCCACGAGCAGGTGATCGCGATGATCGCCGTGGTCACCGGGTGCAGCCTGGCCGAGGCCGACGAGGCCCGCCGCGCCCTGGGCGACGCCGAGGGAAAGCAGCAGGTGCGCGCCTGGCTGCCGGACACGGCTCGAGCCCGGGGCTACGACGAGGCCGTCGTCACCCGCGTGTGGGAGGTGCTGGAGGCCTTCGCCTCCTTCGGCTTCTGCAAGGCCCACGCCGCCGCCTTCGCACTGCCCACCTACCAGTCGGCCTGGCTGAAGACCCACCACACGGCGGCCTTCCTGGCCGGTGTGCTCACCCATGACCCCGGGATGTACCCCAAGCGGCTCATCCTCGAGGACGCCCGGGCCTTCGGCATCGCTGTCCTCGCTCTCGACGTCAACCTCTCCGACGACGTCTACCGGATCGAGCGGATGGGGGTGGACGACGAGCCCCCACCGGGCATCCTCGGCGCGCCACCGAGGCAGGCACCGCCCGACGGGCTGCCCGACGCGCGCGCCTACGGCATCCGGCTGTCGCTGTCGGACGTCGCCGGCATCAGCGACGACGAGGTGGCCCGGATCATCGCCGGGCGTCCGTTCCACTCGCTGACCGACTTCTGGTGCCGGGCCCGGGTGTCGCGCCCGGTGGTCGAGCGGCTGGTGATGGCCGGGGCCTTCGATGGCATCTACGGGCTGGGTTCGACGGTTCCGGTGCGCCGCCGTGGGCAGGTGACCCGGCGTGACCTGCTGCTGGCCCTGGCCGACCTGGACGGGGTGCGGGTGCGCCGGTCGGGTGGCCGGCGAGCCGTCCCGGCCGCGGAGCAGCTGAGCCTCGACCTGGCCTCCGACGAGTCGATGCAGGGCTCCGGGCTGCCGGAGATGACGAGCGGGGAACGGGTGCGGGCCGAGCTGGAGATCCTCGGCCTGGACGCCAGCCGGCACGTGGTCGACTTCTACGCCGACTTCTTGGCCGCCCTCGGCACCACCCACTCGTCGGACCTGCTGCGCCGACGCAGCAAGTCCGAGCTGCTGGTAGCCGGGGTCAAGGTGGCCACCCAGACCCCACCCGTGCGCTCCGGGCGACGGGTCATCTTTCTCACCCTGGACGACGGCAGCGGGCCGGTGGACGCCACGTTCTTCGAGGATGCCCAGGGTCCGTACGCCTCGACGCTGTTCGGGTCGTGGCTGCTTCTCGTGCGCGGCGAGCTGCGCCGCACCGGGCCGCGAGGCGTGTCGCTGCGGGCCACCGGCTGCTGGGAGCTCACCTCGCTCCACGAGGCCTACACCGATGGGGGCCTGCCCGCCGTGGAGGCGCTGATGCGCCAGAGCGGGCAGTACGACCAGCAGGCAGTCGAGCAGATGGCTGCGAGCCGCTCGAGCCGACCGGTCATGGCTGACCCAGTGGGCAACGGGCAGACCGGTGCTGGTCAGACCGGTGCTGGGCAGACCGCCGGCGGCATGGGCCGGCGGCGCGTCCTGGTGCACCCCAGCGGGTTTCGCCAGTCCCCCTACGCCGACATCAAGCCGGCCGGCGGCGACGTCTCCGGGCCCCCACGCAAGCTCTGGCACTCCAGCCCTGGGAGCTCCGGGCAGTGAGCGAGGACGTCTGCACGGTGCTGCACGTCGACATGGATGCCTTCTACGTCGGGGTCGAGCTGCGCGAACGCCCCGACCTCGTGGGGGTGCCCCTGGTCGTCGGCGGGGACGGGCGCGGCGTCGTGCTCTCGGCCAGCTATGCCGCCCGCCGCTATGGGGTGCGCTCGGGCATGCCCACCAGCCGGGCCCGACGGCTGGTGGGCGACCTGGTGGTCATCCCACCCCGGTTCTCCCGCTACAGCGAGGTGTCGGCGGGAGTCATGGCCATCTTTCGGTCCCTCACCGCGCAGGTCGAGCCGGTCTCGTTGGACGAGGCCTTTCTCGACGTCAGCGGCGCTCGTCGGCGGCTCGGGCCACCTCGGGCGATCGCCGAGCTGATCAAGGCACGGGTCGCCGACGAGCAGGGGATCATGTGCACCGTCGGGGGTGCGACGACGACGTCGCTGGCCAAGATTGCCTCGGCGCAGGGAAAGCCCGACGGGTTGCTGCTCGTCCCGCCGCAGAAGGTGGTGAGCTTCTTGCACCCGCTGCCGGTGGGGGCGCTGTGGGGGGTCGGCGCGCAGACCGAGACCCGGCTTCGGCACCTCGGGCTGAGCACGGTCGGTGACGTCGCACGGGTGCCACGCACCACTCTGGCTCGAGCCTTCGGGCCCGCCCAGGCACGCCAGCTCGTCGACCTCAGCTGGGGCCGGGCCACCCATCCGGTGGCGGCGTACGTCGAGCCGGCTGAGCGGTCCATCGGCTCGCAGCGCACCTTCGCCCACGACCTCGACGACCCCGACCTCATGCGACGCGAGCTGCTGCGCACGGCAGTCGGCGTCGCGGCCCGGCTGCGAGCGGCGGGCCAGCGGGGCAGGACCGTCGTGCTCACCGTCCGCTTCGCCGACTTCACCACGATCACCCGGTCACGCACGCTGCGCGACCACACCGACATCGTCCCGGAGATCTACGCCGCTGCCTGCTCGGCCCTGGACAGCCTGGCTCTGCAACGAGCCCGGGTGCGGCTGCTCGGCATCCGGGTCAGCGGGTTGGTGGGCATCGAGCAGACCACCCGGCAGCTGGCGCTCGACGACCGGGAGCACGGCTGGGTCGAGGCCGAGCGGGCCGTCGACCGCGCGGTGCGTCGATTCGGGCCCGGAGCGGTACGTCCGGCAGCGCTCGTGCCGGACCGTGCCCAGCGGCCGGTGCAGTGGCTCGAGCACAATCGTTATCGCGTCGGGTGAGACGAGTTGACCCGGTCGGCTTTCGCAGACGCTCAAGGCTGCCTATCCTGGCGACGTAGACTCCGGGTAAGACCGCGATGCGGCGACCCCAGGAAGAAAGGAGGGACCGATGCCTCTGTCGGAGAACGAGCAGCGGATGCTCGAGCAGATGGAGCGGGCCCTCTACGAGGAGGACCCCAAATTCGCGACCCAGCTGAAGGGGTCGGACGCACGGGCCTTCTACCGCAAGCGCCTCGTCGGTGCTGTCGCCGCGTTCTCGGTCGGCATCGTGGCCCTGCTCGGTGGTGCGGTCTCGACCATCTACCCCATCGCCGTCGTGGGCTTCCTGCTCATGCTTGCCGGCGCATGGTTCGGTGTGTCCAGCTGGCGGCGCATCCCCGCTCCCGGCGAGATCGGCAGCTTTCAGGCTCCCGGCGGCAAGAAGTCCGGTGGTAAGAAGGGCAGCCCCGGGTTCATGAACCGCGTCGAGGACCGCTGGAAGAAGCGCCGCGACGAGATGGGCCGCTGAGCAACCGACGCATCGGCGCCGGCCACAGGGTCGCCTGCCAACGCGTTCGTCGCGACGCCCGTCCCACCAACGCTGCACGAATCTCTGCGGCATCGTCCTGCAGCCCTGACACCCGCGGCACGGACGCCGCATAGCGCGCCCGCTCCGTCGCCCGCGCGACCTCACCGAGGCGATCGCCCGTCTGGCTGGGCAGCCCGGCAGAGCTCTGCAGAGCAGCCGCCCGCACCCGGATCGTCTCGGACGGGTCGGCCGGCAGACCCACCTCCAGCGCAGCATCCTCGATGTCGGCCCAGGCAGCCTCGGCCTGGCGACGGGGGTCGTCCCCGGCTCGCAACCAGCGCCGACGCCGCGACACCCAGCCGGCGAGCAGCGGGGTCAGCCCGAGAAGCACCAGCACGGCCAGGACGGCGAGAAGCGGGAACGCGCTCGGGGTCGTCGCGCCGGCACCCCCCTCCTGCACGACGTCGTCGAGTGGCGCCACCTGGTTGGGGTCCTGGTCGCCGGCGGCAGCGTCCACGGCCTCGCCGAGGCTGTCGGGAACTTCCGTCGTGGGTGCCTCCGCGACCGAGTACGTCGGCGGCGCTCCGGTGCGCACAGCCGGCGTCGGCTCGAAGCGCACCCATCCGACACCCTCGAAGAACAGCTCGGGCCAGGCGTGAGCGTCCTGCGCCCGGACGACCCAGAAGCCTGGCTGCGCCTCCTCGCCCCGCAGGTACCCCACGGCGACACGGGCGGGGATGCCCAGCGAACGGGCCATGATCGCCATGGTCGCCGCGTACTGCTCGCAGTAGCCGCGGCGTTCGTCCAGGAACGCCAGCAGGTCGCTCGAGCCGTTGCCCGGGCTCACCGACAGGTCGTAGACGAATCCGCCGTCGTTGCGGAAGAAGTCCTGCAGGGCGACGGCCCGCTCGTAGTTGTCGGCGGAGTCGGCGGTCACCTCACTCGCCAGCTCGCGTACCTCGTCGGGCAGGTCGTCCGGCAGCGCGAGCACGTCGAGGTAGCGCCCAGGCAGGGGCGGGACGCCTGCCAGCTGCTCCGGCGTCGGGTTCACGTCCAGCCCGGTCACGTCGTAGCGCAGACCCTGCGTGCTGCGGTCGGTTGCCACCACGTCCAGGGTCTCCGCGTGGTAGCGCCAGTCGCCGTCGGCCGGGCGCACGTCGGCCACCGGGTAGGGCAGGGGCAACCACTGCGACGCCAGGTTGTCGGTGATCTCAACCTGGTAGTCCGTCTCTGCTTGACTGACGTCCGGCGACAGGCCCGGCGGGCTCGGCAGACCTTCCGACACCCGGTTGTCCTCCGGCACCGGGCGGTCAGAGGTCCGCCACACCTCGCCGTCGTAGACGTCGAGGGTGAGCAGCCGCAGGTACTCCGGGGCAGCGGTGGACGAGGTGAACCTGATCACCTCGACGTTGTCCGGCCGCACGAGGTCGCGCTTGAGGTCGACGATCGGGTTCTCGGTACGGATGGTCTGGCCACTCGAGCCGCTAGGTCCGGTGCCGTTGGCGAAGACGGTCAGCCCGCCTTCGGGAAGAACGAGCGACCCGGCGACGGCAACTGCCACGGAGCCCACCGCCAGGGGGATGCCCACCGCCGACAGGCTCGTCGCGCGCGACCCGGCTGCCGCCGCGCTGGACGTCGTGGATCCCAACGGACGTCCCCACCGCCGCGAGCGCTCCCGGCCGTCGACCACGAGCAGCAGCAGGTAGCCGGCCGCTGCGGCCACGAACGCCCAGATGGTCGGACCGCCCGGCGTCGTCGCCATCGCGACCGCATGGACGATGGCGATCGGTACACCGGCCAGTGGTGCCATCCGGGCGGTCACGGCCAGCGCGTCCACCGCGAGAGCGGTGAGGGCCACGCCCCCGACCACGAGCAGCAGGATGCCGTCGTCCAGGGGGACCGGGGCGGTGAACGTGCGCACGGTGTCGATGCCCAGGCCGTAGGTATCGGCCAGGCTCTGTGCCCATTCCCGCGACGGCAGGAAGCCCAGTCGTGCCACGTCGGAGGCAACCAGGTAGCCGAGCCAGACGAGAACCGAGACGCCCTGCGTCGCCAGGACGGCCCAGGCCGGTACCCGAAGCGCGCGCAGGCCGATCCCGATGCCGGCCACCAGGGCGATCACCACCAGGGCCGGTGGTGCCCACGACCCCTCGGCGATCAGCGGCTGCAACCCGGCAACAGCGAGCACGGTGGCCGCCGCCGCGGCCAACGACATCCGCACCGACCCGGTCATGCGGGTGCTCCCGTGCTGATGAGGGATCCTGCCTTGGCCTTGTCACCGAGTCGGGCCCACGCCCCGGCGACTTCGGCGGCTTCGCGTCCGGTGGGTCCCACGACGACGCAGAGCCAGCCGGCCCGGCGCATCGTCGCCGCCGCAGCCTCGGCGGGGACGGCACCCGCGCCGGCGGCCGCTCCACCTGGCCAGGAACCAACGTCGAGCACCATCGCGAGCGCGGCGGACGTGTCGTGGCGCAGCCGTGCCATCGAGGTCACCTCGTCGGCGGTCATCGTGCCCAGCACCGCGACCAGCAGCCCGCTGGACGTCCCGGCCCCGTGCAGGAGCGAGCGGATGGTGCCGATCGAGGCACGTTCAGCGACGTCCACCGTGGCCAGGGCCTCCAGCAGCCGGCCCTCCGCCGGGCCGGACCCCTCGCTACGGTCATGCCAGGCGGTGCTGGCCGTCCCGCCCTCGTCGGTCACCAGGCGCACCGAGTATCCGCGGCCGAGCAGGTGCGTGCCGATGGACGCGACGGCGCAGACCGCCCACTCCATCGACGACGACTCCGGAGTCTGGCGCCCGGCGACCCGGCGGGAGTGACCCACCGCCCGGTTGTCCAGCACCAGCGTGGCGCGGCTCTGCCACGGCTGCTCCTCGCGGCGAACCATGAGCTGGGAGTGCCGCGCGCTGGCTCGCCAGTGCACCCGGCGTCGGTCGTCGCCGCGCTGGTAGGGACGCACGGTGACGTCCTCCTCCCCAGCGGCGGCGATGGAGCGCGGCCGCGACTCCCCGCTCCCGCTCCACTCTCCGGGAATCCTGGTCGTCGGCAGCTCGACCACGCGCGGCGTCACGACGACCGTCGTGGGCTCGGCGAGCGTGCTGCGAGCGACGACGAGGCCGAAGGGGTCCTCGACGAATACCGCCAACGGACCCACGGCAAGCAGCCCGCGGTGGCGAGGTCGTAGCCGGTAGGTCACCCGCCGCGACCACCGGGAGCCACCCCGGTCGATGACGAAGCGCGGGCGGGCGGTGCCGGCACCGGGCACGGTGTCTTCCAGGCGAAGCATGCCAGCAGGTACGAAGGTTGTCGACGACAGGTCGAGGTGGACGGTCGTCTCGTCGTCCACGGGAACTCGGCGGGGATCGATCGATCGTGCCGCCCGCAGGCCGAGCCTGGTGCGCACGACCACCAGGATGCTCAGCGCCAGCAACCCCAGCAGCAGCAGCCCCACCCGCTGCCATCCATCACCACCGCCGATGAGGCCGACGAGCAGCGCGCCGCTGCCTGCCACGGCGAAGACCCATCCCCGACGCGTCAGTCCGCGTCGGGCCCGCCGGCCGTCGCCTCTCGTTGAGGACTCGCTGCTGCTCATCGCTACCCGCGCGCCGGCTCCGGGCCGGGGGCAGGCATCGAGCGCACCAGCTCGTCGACCACCTCGGCAGCGCTGCGGCGTCCG
>Ga0316197_10003642_pt1 | contig 10977 bp, 9 predicted proteins | sample OudBiesiAoxic_MG_FD_204939 | JGI IMG/M metagenome (GOLD analysis project Ga0316197, IMG submission 204939) | Coastal sediment microbial communities from Oude Bieten Haven, Netherlands - site A oxic | ecosystem: Environmental > Aquatic > Marine > Coastal > Sediment | place: Netherlands... | reverse complement strand
GATCATGGTTCCAGCTAGGATTACTAAAGAATCTGAAACACCAATAGGCCAAATGTGTATCGTTTTCAGGGCTCGCTGGGGTTCTTTCGAAATTTCAGGGCGCATATTGAAGGATGACAATCGAATGCAGGCGGAGGCGGCTGTACCAGTATGAATATCTACCTAATCAGACACGGTGAATCGCAGGGCAACGTCGACGCCAGCCTCTACGGTAATGTGGCGGACCACGCCATTCCTATGAGCGATAAGGGCCGAGAGCAGGCGCGAGGTGCTGGCATGGCCTTGCGCGACTATCTCGACGCCCGCAAAAAATGGCCGACCTCCGATGCCACCCCCCTCGGCTACCATCTGCGCATGTGGGTCAGCCCCTACGTGCGCACGCGCCAGACCGCCGACCTTATCGGCGAGCAACTGGGCACCCGGGTCACCAGCCGGCAGGAGAGTGTCCTTCTCATCGAGCAGCAATTTGGTCTCTTCGACGGGGTGCCTGACGAGGAGCTGCCGACGAGGTATCCAGACCAATGGGAGTATTACGATCTATTGAGTCGGTTCCACGGTCGTTTTTGGGCGAAAATGCCCATGGGGGAGAGCCGTTTCGATGTCGCCCGTCGCATCCATCAATTTTTCTTCATCCCCCACCTCGACAAAGTTCATCACTGTATCGATGACATTGTCATAGTTTCACACGGAGTCGCCGTTCGCGCCTTCGTCATGATGTGGTGCCACAAGACGCCCGAGTGGTTCGAAGAAGAGCGCAACCCCAACAATTGTGCCATTCGGCTAATCGATGATGGCGGTGATCAGGGATACGTGTTCGATGGTTTCTGAATAAAGTCTTTACAAGCTGTAGAGCTCTTATCACAGGCCGGTGATTCCTCGGGTATAACCGTGCAGAACTGCGAAACTGGCAACAACTGGAGGGCTCAAAAACCAAAACAATCAAGAAAGGAGAACATCATGAGTGACTTGGTCGTAATCGGATTCGACGATGAGCACACTGCGTTTGAAATGCGCGCGGAACTGGTAAAACTTCAAAAAGAATATCTCATCGAAATGGAAGATGTGGTGGTGGTGACCAAAAATGACAAGGGAAAGGTCAAACTGCACCAGTCCATGAACCTGACCGCTTCAGGTGCTGTGGGCGGGAGCTTCTGGGGAATGCTCATCGGCATGATATTTCTCAACCCTTTGGCCGGTGCGGCGGTCGGTGCCGGTGCCGGGGCGCTGTCCGGCAAGCTGCGTGATATCGGAATCAGCGATAAGTTCATGAAGGAACTCGGTGAGACCCTCACATCGGGCTCCTCGGCGCTTTTTGTCCTGGTTCGCAAAGCCACCCCGGACAAGGTGCTGGAAGAACTGAGCGGATTCAATGGTAAGGTTCTCAGGACATCGCTTACGAAGGACAAGGAAGAGGAGTTGCGGGAAGTGATCGAAAAAACATAATTCGACGCCCTGGCTCGCAAGGAGGTTAAATGCCACTGTCTCATCGGAGGCAGAATGGCATAAGAACAAAAGGATGAAAGGAGGACAGAAATGGTAGGATTCAAGGCAATTACATTCAAAGGAAAGAAGACCGCAACGAAAGCCTTTCATACCCTGGAGGAATTCTCGCCGGAGTACTTCTGGATTGATGACGTGGCAGTAGTGTCGTGCAGCAAGCATGGACACCTGCGGGTTAACAGTACCTGGGGACAGGACAATCAAGCAGGAACAGGTCTTGGCTGGGGTGTCGTGGCCGGTGGACTGGTGGGCGCATTAGCCGGCCCCGGGGGGGCAGTGGTCGGTGCAACGTTTGGTGGCTATGTTGGAGCAGTAACCGGTGCAGGCCTGCAAATTGCTTTTGACGACCCGGCCTTGGACGATTTCGCTGCATCTCTGCAAAGAGATACCTCGGCACTGATTCTGATCGGGGAAGAGGAGACACTCGGTGATTTCTTGTCGGCTGTTGAACCTTTCGGTGGTGAACTTATCGAAACCAATCTGGACGACAAGGACGTCAAGGCTTTGAGGAAAGCGCTGGAACGCTGAAAGAGTTTAATCAAGATCCTGGAGACGGTAAGTAGTTGTGATGCCCGTTTAACATTTTGATATGTTTATAGGGGCTTAGGAATAACCGCTCTGATCTGTTTTGCTTCTCAAGCCCCTTTTATATATCTATGTCGTTGGATTGGGCTATGAAAAATAACATGTAAACTGAGGGGCGTCTCACGTTATGCGGTATATAACTATATTTACCCATGAACGTGGGAAAAAGCGACGACTCAACTAGAAAGGAGATGACATTATGAAGGTGAATCTAGACCAACTTGAAAAAGATCTTCATGCCAAGCTCGACAGCGGTATCGACCATTTGAAGAGCGCCAAAGCCAAGGTTGAAGACCTGAGCAAGGAAACTGCCGATGAGATCCAGAAAAAACTGGATGAAATCAAAAAGATGGCAGAGACAACAAAGCAGGAGGCGGCGGCAGCCAAGACCAAGGTTGAAGATTATGCCGAGACGAAAAAGGCTGAGACCGAGGCTACCATAGCAGGGTGGAAGGCAGGCCGTGAAAGGAAGAAACTTGAAAAGCGGGCGGAACAAGCCGAGAAATATGCGGAATCCTGTGTTGAGCTGGCTTTGTACTATTACACCGAAGCTCAGGTGGCTATTTTGGAGGCAATTGCCGCCCGAAAAGATGCAGATGAGGTGGCATAATCAGATCGCGATAAGCTGACAAGTCTCAGCAGTGTAGAGCTTATCCGGGATTTGCTAAGGAATTTTTTTTCTTTGATCCCAGGGTCCACGAGGCCGCCGGGGTGTCCCGAACTCCCAAGTTCCCCCACAACATCGTGGTCAAATTTCAGAAGAAGGGGTACTTCTATCGTGACAACCTGCTCCGGCCAGCAGAGGTACTGGTAAAACAGAAATGATATTAAACGAAAACAGCAATCTCCGCTTTAACGAAGCGATGGGAAGAGAGGTGAATCGTGTCCCAGACTGAAAAAGTGACAGTGCCCCTTGGACTCGAGTTTTTGCAAATATGTGGTACTGGCAATCGTCTCGGAGCTAGAGTGGCTGGATTATGGAGAAAGGCTGCGGTCGTGATTGCTGTGTTACTAGTGCCGGCCTTTTCATGGGCAAGCGGTGAGGTGAATTCAATACATGGCTTTGAAGGGACAGCCAAGGTCTTTCCACGTTCCCTAGACAGTTACGCCGACGCTGGAATCACTGGTGTATTCGAAAAATTAGTGCATCGTATTATAGAAGAGCCTTTCAACCTCGTGGCGACACTTTTTTTTCTGGCTGCAATTATCCATACTTTTATGGCCAGTCGATTATCTGCAATATCACACCGCTGGGAAGAGGAGCACGACAAAAAAAAACGTGCCGGGCAAGTGCCACCAAACTCTATACCGATGGGGGCACGACTTCTCCATTTTCTTGGTGAGGTTGAAACGGTTTTTGGGATATGGGCGGTGGTTCTCCTGGCGGCCGTCGCACTCCATTTCGACAGGGACACTGCGATATCATATTTAGTCAATGATGTGAATTTCACCGAGGCCATGTTCGTCGTGGTCATCATGACCCTCGCTTCAACAAGGCCGATCCTCAAATTGGCCGAGAACATTATTTCCCGCATTGCCGGGATTCTCGGTGGGTCACTCACCGTCTGGTGGATGACAATCCTCATCCTTGGACCTTTGCTCGGTTCTTTTATTACAGAGCCAGCCGCAATGACCATCACGGCTTTGTTGTTAGCCAGTAAATTTTATATTCTCTGTCCCTCAAATCGGTTCAAATACGCCACGCTTGGACTGTTGTTCGTCAGTGTTTCGATCGGCGGTACATTGACTCATTTTGCAGCACCTCCAGTGCTCATGGTTGCCGGTCCCTGGAACTGGGACATAAGTTTTATGTTCACTCACTTCGGTTTGAAATCAATTCTGGCGATCCTGCTGTCCACCACTGCCTATGCTGTTTTTTTCCGCAAAGAGCTGAAAGAACTTTCGCAAGCCTTTCAATTTTATGAGCTTAAGCGATCGGTCAAGCATCGGTTTTTAGACCGTGTCCATTTTGAATCCGAGGTCGACCGCGTGCTCCAGGAGAACGATGTAGTAGAGGGTTTTACAGACGGCGTTAGAAAGCGCCTTAAGGACATATCTCACCGCACCAGCGCTAAAATGCGCACACGTTTTTTGGATGCGGTGGCAGAGGACGGTATCCAGCCTGCTCTGACAGAGCAAGCTTTCGATGAGGTATATTCAGATGTCGTCAAGAGCCGTCTGCAGCGCAAGATACCAGGGGCGCTCCCTGCTGAAGAACGTGCTCCCTGGATTGACCCAGACTGGGATAACCGCGATGATCCGGTACCGGCTTGGGTCATTATCGTGCATCTCATGTTCATAGTGTGGACAGTGGTCAACGCCCATCATCCGCAGATGTTCATCCCGGGCCTGCTCTTCTTTCTGGCGTTTGCAAACATCACCGAGCAATATCAGAATCGGGTGAATATCAGAGCATCACTGCTCGTCGGGTTCTTTCTTGGAGGACTTGTCATCCATGGGGGACTTCAGGGGTGGTGGATCGAGCCAGTGCTCGGTTCATTATCTGAAGTTCCACTTATGCTGGCCGCAACTGGGCTCACAGCGTTCAATGACAATTCGGCTATCACCTATCTGAGTACGCTTGTTCCCAATTTCAGCGAGGGTGCTAAATATGCAGTAGTTGCGGGTGCAGTGGCCGGTGGTGGCCTGACGGTCATTGCAAACGCCCCGAACCCAGCCGGTCAGTCGATACTTAAACATCATTTTGAACATGGTGTCTCCGCACTCTATCTTCTGGCGGGTGCGCTGGTGCCGACGCTGGTCGCCCTATTAATTTTTTTAATTGCCGGCTGATTTGGAATTTTCATAACAGAAACGTAAGGGATTGTATGAAACATCATTCAGGGTATGAACAACTCAAACGGCCAAGGGGAAAAATGAGTCCAAAATTCTTCAACAGAAAGTCTAACCGGATACTGGTTAAGACTTTCAGGGGCATGGGAAATTGGCAGGTTGCTCGGAATCAGGATGGTTTTAAATAAGAAAAATCGTGTTTTTTTTTGCTATGAACCAACATACTAGCCCGCAGAACCAATAAAAATAGATACGAAAAACGAGGTTTACTATGACAACACAGGGGTATTTAAATCGTGATTTAAATATACTTGGAGACCATTATGGAAGAAAACAAACCTGAAGAACAAAGTGAGAAAAATCAAACTGATAAGCAAAGTAAATCCAACACTTTTGCTTTTCTGGCTTATGCGATTGTGGTGTTTGCAATGCTGGCGGTTGGGTTGATTATAATTCTCATGAGAAGCAACCAGTGATCTGGCTGAGGAAGATTGTATTATTTGTTTTGACAAGGATATTCTGGTTCCATGATTTAGTTAGATCTGATATGGGAGCCTAATAAATTGAAAATTGTCTGTTTCGCGAAAAGTCTGGGGAATAAGCCATTTGATATTTAAATCTACAGTTTCTTCATGGAAATACTAAAAATATAAAAAATGGAGGCAAGATGCACTTAAAAATCGTTAACATGAAAGTATCATGGAGCATTATGGCTTTTTTTCTCAGCGCCGCATTATTCACCCTGACATTAGGGGGGTGTGCCACCGCTCCGGCGACGACGGGTCCCGGTACACCAGATATTATACAGCTGCAGCATTATGACCTGGTGAAGACGGCTATTGAGGCTAAGTCGAAGCATGAGGCGCTCGCCGCACTTGCATTGTTGCAATCCGATGTATCCCGGTGGCGAATAAACTCGGTGGTAATTATGAAGGCATTTGTTGATCTAGCTGCCGTTACAGATGCGGTAGACGAAGAGGACTGGGTAATGGCAAACAAATTATTCGAAGACCTGACCACGGTCTACAGAAACCCCTAGGGCCGCACAAACCATGGTTATGTGATAACGCTACAGACTCTGGGGGTTCTGAAACCAAGTTGCAGAATACTTGAGCGTTGATTGCGGTTAATGTGTTTTTTTGAAAGCGAGGTATCGCATGCGAATTACCAGAAAAACCAAGACCCTTACCGGTATTTTAGTGCTCTTTCAAATACTGGGCCTGATCAGTTCGGTTCATGCCATACTGCAGACACGCACCCCGCAAGGTGCCATCGCTTGGGTGGTGAGCCTCAATGCACTCCCTATTGTTGCCGTACCTGCCTACTGGGTGTTGGGGCGCAGTAAATTCAACGGCTACGTCACCACCCACCAGGAGACCTCTGCAGAGATACAGGAAGAGATCGAACAGTTTTCTAAAGAGATGCGTCCCTACGAGGTGGAAGCTCCTCAAACGTTTCCGGAATATGAGGCGGTTAAGAAACTGGCACGATACCAGTTCTTACGTGGCAATAAAGTAGAGTTGCTGGTGGACGGACACGCCACCTACGACAGCATTGCGGCAGGGATTGAAGCAGCTGAGTCTTATGTCTTGTTCCAGTTCTATATTCTGCGCTCAGATGGTATCGGCAATCGTTTTAAAGATCAGCTTATCCGCAAAGCGAAGGAAGGAATATCGGTATATGTTCTCTATGACGAACTGGGCAGCAGTGGTCTGAAACCAGAGTGGCTTGCAGATTTTACCGCCGAGGGTATCCAGATTCTGCCATTCAATACCCGCCAGGGGCCCCGCAATAAATTCCAGCTCAACTTCCGCAATCACCGCAAAATTGTTGTCGTTGACGGTAATTCTACCTGGCTTGGCGGCCTTAATGTCGGTGACGACTACCTGGGTGAAGACCCGAAGCTTTCACCCTGGCGGGATACCCATATGCACATTCAGGGCCCTGTGGCGCTGGCTGCCCAGGCATCTTTTCTGGCCGACTGGCACTGGGCCAGTCATGAAATTCTGCACGGTCTGTCATGGACTCCTCAAGCGGCGCCCGATAGCAACCAGAATGCACTTATCATAGCTTCCGGTCCGGCAGACAAGTTAGAGACAGCCAGCCTCTTCTTTACCACCGTCCTGAACCTGGCGCGTGAACGCATCTGGATCGCCACGCCTTATTTCATCCCCGATGAAGCCACCATGGTGGCGCTGCGTCTGGCCCTGCTCAAAGGTCTTGAGGTACGGATTATCACACCGGATTTGAACGACAACTGGTTCGTACGCCAGGCCGCCAATGTCTACCTCAATGAACTGAAAGGGCTCGGAGCAAAAATCTACTTCTACGAGAAGGGCTTTATGCACCAGAAAGTAATGCTGATCGATGACAGATTGGCAATTGTTGGTACGGTGAATTTTGACAACCGCTCGTTTCGTCTGAATTTTGAGGTCACTGGCGCGGTTGCCGATAAAGAATTTGCTGGAGAACTGGAGCGCATGCTTGTGGATGACCTGTCACAGTCGAGGGAACTGATTGACTATAACCTGGACGAGCAGCCGGTGTGGGAGCGTTTCAAAGCCAGAGGGGCTGCCCTTATGGCTCCGGTATTGTAATGGCTTCCAGTGGTAATAATTAGTTTTTGCTGATCCAGGATACTTAATTTCAATAGAATCCTGTGCTTGACAGCCTGGATGCATCGACTGCTGACAGGTTTCGTTGAGCGACAGATCCGTTTTAAGGCCAGGGGGCGCGGATAGCCGCTTGTTCAAGCTCGCCGAATAACCTGGTTCGGTCGAGGGGCCTTACCCTTGATAATACGAGAGCGGAGGTAATCAGATGCATCCAGTCACGCTGTCGGCAGTACTTTTATTTATCCTCCATTTTCTCCTTGTTATGGGGACCATCCTGCGGATACTGCTTCGACCGCATCGCCAGGCAGCCTCCAGAATCGCCTGGATTGTGGTCGTTCTGTCCGTTCCTTTTGTAGGAGTGGTGGCCTATCTTCTGCTGGGTGAAACCAATATAGGCGAAAAGCGCGTTCTCCGAATGAAAGAGGTGATTTCACGCTTACCTGATGCCGCAGACATCCCTCATAAGACAGATGATCCGAACATGCAGGTGGAGGTTCCGAAACGTTGCGCCCACCTGTTCAGAGCCGGAGAAACCGTCAACGGCTTTAAACCAGTTGGCGGCAACAGGGCAACGCTGATGAAAGACTCCAATGTGGGAGTTGACTCCATCGTCGCGGACATTGATCGTGCCAAAGCGCATGTTCACCTGCTGTTCTACATCTGGCTGTCCGACAACAATGGGCTGAAAGTGGTTGAGGCCTTGAAACGGGCAGCTGCCCGCGGTGTAGTCTGTCGCGCCATGGCGGATGATCTGGGCTCTAGAATCATGATCGCTTCCGAGCACTGGAAGTCGATGGAAGATGCCGGGATAAAGCTGGGAAGAGCCCTGCCCATTGGCAACATCTTGCTCAAACCCCTGAAAGGCCGTATTGATTTGAGAAATCACCGGAAGATCGTGGTGATCGACAATGAAATCACCTATTGCGGCAGTCAGAACTGTGCCGATCCCGAATTTCTGGTTAAGGCGAAATATGCCCCCTGGGTAGATGCCTTGATGCGCTTTAAAGGATCTATTGTCCGGCAGAACCAGTATCTTTTTGCCAGCGATTGGGAATCGGAAACCGGTGAAGATATCAGCCACCTGTTGACTGAACCCATTTCTGTAGTGGAGCCTGGATTTCCGGCGCAGGTTATCGGCACGGGACCGACGGTTCGTTATTCGGCCATGCCTGAAATTTTTGAAACGCTTATATACGCTGCCCGAAGCGAATTGGTGATTTCCACCCCCTACTATGTCCCGGATGAACCAATGCAGACTGCGTTGTGCGCCTGTGCCCGCCGTGGGGTCAAGACAATCATTATTTTTCCGGCCCGAAATGACTCGTGGATTGTCGGTGCGGCAAGCCGCAGTTATTACGATGGTCTTCTGAGTGCAGGTGTCGAGATCCATGAATATGAGGGTGGGCTGCTGCACACCAAGTCACTCACCATTGATGGCCAGATCACCTTGATTGGCTCTGCCAATATGGACCGGCGCAGTTTTGAGCTCAATTATGAGAACAATATTCTGTTTTACGATCACTCATTAACTGCAGAAATGCGTGAGAGGCAGGAACAGTATCTTTCGCATTCAAAAAAGATTACTGCCGAGATAGTGGACAACTGGTCCTGGCAGCACCGGCTCTGGAATAATACTATCGCCATGCTCGGACCGGTTTTGTGATCCAGATAAGTTCTAGATTGAAGAATCTTGTTGCCCGTAAACATCATTTGCACACATAAACCTATCGTTACAGGCAGGTGTGCACAATACAGCCGACGGTGAAATGAAAGGAGACACGCGATGCAATACAGCAAACCGATGACATCAATCATGGCAGCCATTGCCATAACTTTACTGGCAATGCCGGTCGGCTCGGCCCTGGCCCAGGACACGGGAACGCTGGACAAGGACCAGGTGGTTGAACAGCCGGAACCCTATTCGCCATATGTGGATCAGCACTTCCCGCAGCGGGTGCTCTGGGGCGACGCCCACCACCACACCTCGTTGTCCGTAGACAGCGGCATGATCGGGAACAATAACAGCCCGGACGTGAGTTTCCGGTTGGCCCGGGGTGAGGAGGTCACGTCCAACACCGGTCAGCGGGTGCAACTGGTCCGGCCGCTGGACTTTCTGGTGGTCACCGACCACGCGGAATACCTTGGCATTGCCAAGCTGCTCAACGAGGCAAACCCCGCTCTGCTGGCAACCGACGTCGGCAAGGAGTGGTACGCGAGCATGAAAGGTAGCCCGCAGGAAGCCTGGCAAACCGTTGTTTCCATGCAGAAAGACTTCACGTCCGGCGTACCGCGTTTCGAGGACTCCAAGGTCACCCGTACCGTCTGGGACGAGGTCGTTGACATTGCCTCCAAATACAACCAGCCCGGAACCTTCACCGCTCTCAACGGCTACGAATGGTCAACGGTCAGCAATGGGAAAGACGGCTCCGGCCCGGCAGGCGCCAACCTGCACCGGGTCGTGATCTTCCGCGACGGGCCCGATCGCGTGAAGCAGGTCCTTCCATTCAGCGCCTTCGATAGCGGGGATCCCGAGAAGCTCTGGGAGTACATGGCCGCATACGAGAAGAAGACCGGCGGGCAGATCCTGGCGATCCCCCACAACGGCAACATCAGCAACGGCCAGATGTACGCGGAGGTCATCAAGGGCAAGGACATGACCAAAGACTACGCCGAGCGCCGCGCTCGCTGGGAACCCCTGATGGAGGCCACCCAGGAGAAGGGCGACGGCGAGGCACACCCCATGCTTTCGCCGGAAGACGAGTTCGCGGACTTCGAGAAATGGGACTTTGGCGATTCCTTTGGAAACCCCAAGGAAGACTGGATGCTGCAGTATGAATACGCCCGTTCAACACTGAAGAATGGGATCCGGCTGGAGGCCGAGCTTGGAGCCAATCCCTTCAAGTATGGGATGATCGGCAGCACCGATAACCATGTCAGCATGACCACCACGCGCGAGGAGAACTACTTTGGCAAGCTCCCGAGTGAGGACCCCTCGCCAGACCGGTACAAAGGTGTGTTCCTGAAAGACTCGAACACCGGCGAGGTGATCGTCAGCAACTGGCAGTTGGGCGCCTCGGGCCTGGTCGCAGTGTGGGCGAGAGAAAACACCCGCGAAGCAATTTTCGACGCCATGGCTCGCAAGGAGGTCTATGCCAGCACCGGTACCCGCATGACTGTGCGGATCTTCGGCGGCTGGGATTTCCAGCCCGATGAAGTCAAGCGTCCCGATTTTGCGGCCCAAGGTTACGCCCGTGGGGTGCCGATGGGAGGGGATCTCGAAAATGCACCAACGGGTGCAGCACCGACTTTCATGATCCGGTCGTTGCGCGATCCTGATGGCGCTAATCTCGACCGGGTGCAGATCATCAAGGGTTGGCTGGACAAGGACGGCAATACGCACGAGCGCATCTACGATGTGGCGGTCTCCGACGGCCGAGAAATCGGTGCCGACGGCCGCTGCAAGACGCCGGTCGGCACCACCGTC
>Ga0316197_10003641_pt1 | contig 10977 bp, 11 predicted proteins | sample OudBiesiAoxic_MG_FD_204939 | JGI IMG/M metagenome (GOLD analysis project Ga0316197, IMG submission 204939) | Coastal sediment microbial communities from Oude Bieten Haven, Netherlands - site A oxic | ecosystem: Environmental > Aquatic > Marine > Coastal > Sediment | place: Netherlands... | reverse complement strand
TCGATGCTCGATGCTCGATGCTCGATGCTCGATGCTCGATGCTCGATGCTCGATGCTCGATGCTCGATGCTCGATGCTCGATGCTCGATGCTCGATGCTCGATGCTCGATGCTCGATGCTCGATGCATCAAATCCATAAACTCCCTCGCTGAATTGTCAAGGGGTCGGTGAGCGGAAATTCGAAATCCGAAATCCGAAATGGGCGGGCGGATCGAGTTTCTAGTATCTCGCGGGCGCGCAGATCTCGTATCTCGGATCTGGTCGTATGGGTGGATCGAGTATCTAGTATCGAGTATCTGCTCCGAACAGCCATCAGGTCGAAGTCAGCGCTCGACTCGCGATACGCTACACTTCCCCGTCATGCACATATTGGCACTCGATTTCGATGGCGTGATCTGCGATTCGTCGCGCGAGGTCTTTGTGGTGGCTGTCGACACTTACGCAGCAGTCGAACCCGACTCGACCCTGCTCGAGCAGCTCATGCCCCTACGCAATTGCGCCGCCGACGGCGGCAGCGAACACCTGAATACGAAGATTTACAGACGATTTAGCGATCTCCTGCCCCTCGGCAACCGGGCGGAGGATTTCGGGGTGTCTCTCCAAGCCATCGAAAAGGACTGCGCAATCAACGACCAGGAGGCTTACGACGCGTTTTACCGCAAGATCGGGCTGCCGTGGCTGGACCGCTTTCACCACCGCTTCTACGAATGCAGGAGTAGCCTCCGGGAGGGGGACGTCAGAAAGTGGCTCCAACTCCACCTCCCGTTCCCGGGTCTCGCTGAAACGCTGCGGATTCACAAAGATCGCACAATGCCGGCGGTTGCGACCGCCAAAGACAACCGCTCGGTGCGGCTCCTCCTCGATGAGTTGGGATTCGATAACGTCTTTGACCCCGAACTGATTCTCGACAAGGAGACCGGCGTCGAAAAGACACACCACCTTCGCGTGCTGCACGAACGCACGGGTGCGGAATTCGAAGACATTACCTTCGTTGACGACAAGGTCAACCATCTGGTCAGAGTCGCCGAACTCGGCGTCCGTCCGATCCTCGCCGGTTGGGGATTCAACACCGCTCGAGAGCGCCAGCTCGCGCAGCAGATCGGTTTCGAGGTGGCGGATCTCGAGACGGCCGACGAAGTACTGTTCAAGGGAGAATGAGATTGGCAACGAAGAAAACGACCCGACTGTTCAGCTGGAACGTCAACGGCATCCGTGCCTGTGGGCGCAAGGGATTCCTCGATTGGCTCGCCGACGCCAAGCCCGACATCCTGGGACTGCAGGAGACACGCGCTCTCCCCGAGCAACTCGAGGAGAAGCTGCTCCATCCAGACGGTTACCAGGTCCACTACAACCCAGCCGAACGCAAAGGGTACTCGGGAGTCGCTCTGTACACGAAGTCTGCGCCGGTGAGCGTGACCCTCGGTGGACTCGACGAGCCCCGGTTCGACGATGAGGGACGGTTGATCATCGCCGACTACGACGGCTTTCTCTTCTACACCGGGTACTTCCCGAATGGCGGCAACGACCTCAGCCGGGTGCCTTACAAACTCGAGTTCTCCGAGGCTGTGTTGCAGCACGCAGAGGCCCAGCGAAAGGCCGGACGCAGCATCGTTATCTGTGGCGACCTCAACACCGCGCACCAGGATATCGACCTCGCCAACCCCAAATCGAACAAAAAGAACACCGGCTTTCTGCCGGAGGAACGCGAGTGGCTCACCCGTCTGGTCGACCACGGCTACGTCGATATCTTCCGCAGCCTCCATCCCGGAGAAGAGGGTCTCTACACCTGGTGGAGCAATCGCAAGGGGGTTCGCGAACGCAACGTCGGCTGGCGCATCGATTACTTCTTCATCTCCCCGGATCTCGAGGACAGGGTTGTCGCTGCCCGTATCCACGCCGACGTTCTTGGTTCGGATCACTGTCCCATCGAGCTGGAATTGGCGAAGCCGTAATGGAATCGGATTCTCGATACTCGTTACTCGATACTCGATGCAAACAAGGGCGTTTGGCACTGATTCGAGCCGGGTGCGCGTGTGAATCGAGAATCGAGGATCGAGCATCGAGGATCCACGCGAAGATCTGGTGGAGATGCCCTTCTAGCGTACCGATCGGGGTCGTAAATGAATGAAGAACACTACCGCAAGCTGGAACGCATGTACCTTTCCGCGGAGTTCAACGAGCTCTATCGGCCGCAGCTCAACATCAGCGAGGGTGCTGCCATAGTCTCGTTCGATGCCGGTCCACACCTCCACCACGCCGGCAACGCGGTCCATGGCTCCAACTACTTCAAAGCTCTGGATGACGCCGCGTTCTTCGCGGTCAATTCGCTGGTCGAGGATGTCTTCGTTTTGACGGTCACCTTCAACATCCAACTTCTTCGTCCCATCAGCGAGGGGCGGATGATCGCCACGGGCAAGGTCGTCAACGCCGGGCGGACCGTCTGGGTCGCCGATGCAAAACTTGTCGACGAACAGGGCCGTCAACTCAGCCGCGGAACCGGCACTTTTATGCGCAGCAAGATGGCTCTCGACGATATCGAAACTTACGCGGAGGGATAGAGTGGGGTCACTTCCCTGTCCGTGTTGCGCGGAGAATTCGGAATTCGGAATTCGGAAATCGGAATGCCTCCCCCCAAACCGGCAGGCGGGACGCCTGCCCCACAACAGGAACATCCAAGATCAAGCAATGATTCTGGGGCAGCCGTCTCGGCTGCCGGGCGGGCGGGTCGAAAAACTAAAAACTCATAACTCAAAACTCAAAACTTGTAGAACGGGGACCTGCAGGTGAGAGACCTCGATTCCATCCTCCACCGCATCGACGGTCGGGGCTATAAAGCCTACAAGGAGATCCAGGGCCGGTGTTTTTCCTTTGACGGCTTCGATCTCGTGGTCGAGCACGTCCAGGGAGATCCCTACGCGGCCCCCTCCCGGCTGCGTGCCCTGATTCCGCTCGAAAGGACTGGGGTCCCGACGTCCGCGCTGACCAACAACGCGCGTCGCCGCGCGACCAGAGACTACCTGGCCCGGGCCTTCCGCGCCGCCGCTCGACCGTACCAGGATCTCGCCATCGACGCCGGCAGCCAGACCGTGCTCGACCGCACGGCGTGTCTGATCGAAGACGCCACCATCGATCTGCGCTTCACGGTCGATCTCCCCGGAGCCGGTCGGCGCATCCTCGGGCAAAAGGCCTTGGCGCTGCTGGTTGAGAATCTCCCGGAAGTCATCTACCAGACGACAGGTCTCGATCATCTCGACCTCAAACGGTTGGAACGGCACGCGGCAGCGGTCGAGGACCAGGAGGCCCTTCGCAATGCCCTCGATGCCGCCGGTCTCGTCGCCTTTGTCGGCAACGGTTCGATGCTGCCTCGCCAGAGCGGAATCGACGATCGCCCGATGGCCGACGCAGTGGTCTTCGAGTCGCCCTCATCACTGGATGTGACACTCACGACCCCGAACGCAGGTGAGGTGCGTGGAATGGGCCTTCCCCGAGGCATCACCTTGATCGTCGGTGGGGGTTACCACGGCAAGTCGACGCTGCTCCGCGCGCTTGAAACAGGAATTTACGACCACATTCCGGGCGATGGTCGGGAGCAGGTGGTGTCGGTTTCCGGCGCCGTCAAGATCCGAGCCGAGGACGGACGTGCGGTGCACGCGGTCGATATCTCACCCTTTATCTCGCACCTGCCTGGCGGCCACGAGACCCGATCCTTCTCGACCGAGCTCGCTTCGGGCTCCACCTCGCAGGCGGCGGCGTTGGTCGAGGCGCTCGAGACCGGTGCCTCGTGCCTTCTGGTCGACGAGGACACCTCGGCCACCAATTTCATGATCAGAGACCGTCGGATGCAGGAACTGGTCGCAAAAACATCAGAACCCATCACGCCCTTCGTCGATCGGATCCGCGAGCTCCGCGATCAGCTCGGTGTGTCAACCGTCCTCGTGATGGGCGGTTCGGGCGATTACTTCGACCACGCCGACCTGGTCATCCAGATGGAGAGCTACCGTGCGCAAGACGTCACTGGCGAGGCGCGCAAAATTGCCTCGGGCCATGTTACCGGCCGGCGTGAGGAGCGAGAGTCCGACCTGACGACCGCGCCGCCCCGGAACCTCGTGGTGCGGTCGATCAACCCCGAACGGAGTCGAGGACGGTGGAAAATCCAGGCACGTGGCATCGACACGCTGATGATCGGGCGATCCGATATCGACCTCCGCGCAGTCGAGCAGATCGAAGATCCGTCCCAGCTGCGCACCATCGGCTGGATCCTCGGAAGATTGTCCGAGCACAATATTCAGGAATGCGATCCTCTGTCCGAAATCCGACAGATGCTCGACCGACTTCAGCGGGGCGACTGGCAGTGGCTCAGCAACCGGCCGGACGGCGATCTTGCGGCGCCCCGTCCACACGAGGTGATGGCTGCTCTGAACCGCCTGCGTGGCGCACGATTCAAGGTCTCAGGCTGACCCATGCCCGAACTCCCTGAAGTCGAGACGGTTCGTCGAGCTCTCGCCTTCGAGCTGCCTGGCCGCCGTGTCGCTGCGGTAGACGGTCGATCGATCGCCATGCGGCGTCCTCTCGATGTCGAACGGCTCGCGGCACTCGCAACCGGACGCCGGTTTCTGGAGCCTCGGCGCCGCGGTAAATACCTGCTGCTCGATTTCGACCCACCAGGATTGCTCCTCGCCCACCTCGGGATGTCCGGCCGCATCCAGCTGGTCGATGCGTCCTCGCCTCTGCGCAACCACACCCACCTCCGACTCGACCTCGACAACGGACGCCAGCTCCGCTTCGTGGATCCCCGACGATTCGGCTTTGTTGACTGGCTCGAACCGGGCGCTGAGATCACCGACCCGTCACTCGCGGTCCTCGGCATCGAGCCCCTCGACCCCGGTCTCGCCGAGTTTTTGCCGCCACTATTCCACGCACGGCGGGCACCGTTGAAGAACCTCCTCCTTGACCAGCGGCTGATCGTCGGCATCGGCAACATCTATGCAGCCGAAGCTCTGTGGCGATCCGGTATCCACCCGCGCCGCGCCGGGAACCGTACTTCTCTCGCCCGGCTCGCGAGTCTCGCTCGCTCGGCGCAGGAGGTCCTGGCGGAAGCCATCACTCAGGGCGGCACGACTCTGCGCGATTTCGCCGGCCCCGACGGCGAGGCCGGATATTTCACGGTCAAGCTCAGCGTCTATGGACGGCAAGGCGAACCGTGCAACAGGTGCAGAACGACCATCCGCTCCGCAATCATCGGCGGCCGGACAACTGCGTGGTGCCCCACGTGTCAGCGGTAGAACACGGTAAGCGCTTCTCGCTTCGGTGCGTCAGGTGCCACCCTTCGCATCGTCAGCAGCGCGCTCGGGGCGTCGAGGCGCCGATGACAATTGTCAAAGTGGCACGGGTGTCTCCGAAGCAGGTTCGCGCTCTGAAGGTGGTGTCCTAACCCGGTATGCGCTTCTCGCTTCGTCGTGTCAGGTGCCACCCTTCGCATTGTCGCCTGCGCGATGCGAGTGGCGAGGCGATTTTGACAATGCGAAGAATGGCACCGGTGTCGTCGAAGCTGTTTCGCGCTTCGAAGGGTGGCCGGTCGGACGTCACTCGAGTTCTTCGACTGGTGCTTGATCCCCAGGGAAGAGATCGAGAGTCTCTCCCGATTCGAGCTGGATGGTACCGGCGATGACCTCTTCCATCCCATTTGCATTGGTCATGCAGGTGGCGGTAACGAGACCGGAACCCTTGGTCCCGCTGACTCGAAAAATGAAATCTTCGCTGCCCTCTTCCGCTACGCTGGCGCTGAAATCGAGCTCGAACTCCTCGATGCGACCGACATGCTCGATAATCACCGGATTGGAGCGAAGCTCGCTTTCGACCTCGTCGGAAAAAACACCGAGCCCGACCTTCAGCAGAGCCCAGCCTCCCAATACCATCGACAGAATGGCGATCACAGCGCAACCACCGCAGCCAAAAACCAAAACCTTGTTTCGCGAGAACTTTCTGCTCCGGGAGGGTTCCTGGGTATCGATCGATGGGGTGGAGGGACCGACGGGCAGGTAATCCTGAGTCATAATTCAAGTTTAGCGCAAGGAGGAACGGAGAGAGCTTCCCGCTTCGTCGTGCCGGGTGCCAACCGTTACGCAGAGCGCCTCTCGCTTCGATGTGACAGGTGCCACTTGTCGCATTGTCACCGACGCGATGGAGACTGGAGTGCGATGATGACAATGCGACAGGTGGCACCGGTGTCGTCGAAGCTGGTTCGCGCTACAAATGGTGGGCGGTCACGGAGGCGGAAGATAGATACTCGACTTCGGCATTGCCGGTGCGCCACGACCAGGCTCATCACGCTCGGGGAACCCGCCCTCGAGCTGGGCCTTGGTTATAGTCGGCCCGACGTGCCCCAGTGGTGTCGGGAGCGGGGTCGGGATTTGACCTCCTCCGCGCTGCCAGACAAAGGCGACCAGGTTCGCAAGATCGGTGAGCGCCCTCGACAGGGAAACTCCCGCGACGCCGAAGGTCACCGAACGATCGTCGAGGGTTCGCCAATCGCGAAGCTCACCCGTGCGATAAAACTCCTCGCCGACAAAAGGATAAAGTGATTCGCTGCGTGCCATCGCGGCCGCCACAGTGTTATTGAAAGCTCCGCCCTTGATGAGGTCGTGATCCTGGCCGTAGTAAACCAGTCGAACTCTTTCGAGAATCGAGTCCACGTAGCTCCGATAGGCTGCCGAGTATTCCGCCTCGCGTGAATCGTCGTGGGCCACCGCGAGAGGATCGTTGGCATCGAGCACCAACACCGCGAGCACGCCGATCTCTTCGACAAGATCATCCAGCGCTACCGGTTTGCGCAGGTCGGCCGCGCACCGGCGAATCTGGGCGTCAAGCGCCTGGGAGAGGCTGCCAGGCTGGCCCGCACGCCAGGCCGGTGGTGCCGCGAGGCCGCGCTTGATGCCGGCATCAAATCTTTTTTCATTCTTGCGCACCTGTCGGGCGAAATCTGGCGGGAAGAAATCCACTGCCGTCCAGGCAACGTGCTGAACAGTCTGGCCACCCCAGCCAATGCAGGCGATCGCCGCGAGAAGCGCAAGGAGCGAGCCTCGGCGGCGTCTCATCACGGATCAGACCGCTTTTCCGAACCGGCCGGGGTCTTGTCCATCTCCAGCACAAGGCGGCGAATTTCACCCGGCACCTCCGGCGAATATCCCCTCAGGAGCAGAACCGGGCGGCCTTCGCGGTCGAGCAGCAGATTGGTCGGAAGTGATTGCACACCAAGGGCCGTCAGCGTCGCCCGATCGATGCGATAGACCGGGACATCAATGTTGTATTTCTGAAGAAACCGCGCACCAGCGACCGCGGATTGGTCGGTATTGATGGTGACGAGTTCAAAACCCTGATCGGCCAGCTCGGCGTAAAGCTTTTGGAGTTCCGGCAACTCCTGACGACACGGTCCGCACCAGCTTGCCCAAAAGGTCATCAGCACCGGTCTTCCCCGCAACGACTCGAGATTGAGCTGCCGCGAGCCATCGAGCGATGTGAACGCGATATTCGGAAACAAGGGAACTTCGTCCACCGGGTCAGCGGCTGACACTGTCAGACCCAATAACGCACAAGAAACGACAAAAACTACGAGAACTCGTCTCATACAGTCATCATACACCGTTCCGAGATAAGCGAGAAATCACACCCGGAGAGGCTTTGTGAAATAAAGCACAAAGGGGGTGCCGGAACATTCTCATCTGTTACACTCCCCCGCATGAGTTGGGAACTGCACCGCGTCACAATCGTCGGCGGAGGGATGATGGGGCGGTCTTTGGCCACCAAAGTCGCCCAGGAAGGCATCAACGTCTACCTCAAAGAGGTTTCGGCACAGGCGGTCGAGAGCGCCCAGTCGGAGCTCGAGCGTTCGCTCGACCACTCGATCGAGCGATTTGCTCTCACCGGCTCCGAAAAGAAGGCAATCCTTTCACGAATCACCTGGGTCACTCATTTTGATTGCGCCACCGACAGCGATCTCGCGCTCGAGGCCGTGCAGGAGGATTTTGGTCTCAAGCGGCAAATCCTTCGCGAGCTCGACCGTCGGATGCCACCCGAGCACCCTATTGTCCTGACAACTTCGACCCTGTCGATCACGGAACTCGCCGCTCAGAACAGCAGCCCCGAGCGTATCGTCGGAATGCATTTCATCTACCCGGTCACCACCACCCGCGTGGTCGAGGTCGTCCGCGGCCAGCTGACGACCGAGGAGGTCTATGACCGGGCGATCGAGTTTGCGCGCCTGCTTGGGAAGATTCCGATCAAAGTCTTCGAAATGCCGGGCTTCGTCACGACTCGCGTGCTCCTACCGCTGATCAACGAAGCGATGCACGTGGTGATGGAAGGCGTGGCCGATGCAGCCGAGGTTGATCTGGCAATGAAGATGGGCTTCGAATTCCGCATCGGGCCCCTCGAATGGGCGGATCGCACCGGGCTCGACCGGGTGCTCAACTGGATGAAGCACCTTCACCACGAAAGCGGCGAGCCCCGCTTCCGGCCGTGTCCGCTCCTCAAGCGTCTGGTGCGCGCCGGTCTTTTCGGTGCTAAAACCGGTCGCGGCTTTTTTGAATACGACGAAAACGGCCGCAGAACGGATCGCCTCCCGGACGATAAGCCGGGCCTCGGCTAGGTCGAAAAACGGAGAGCACCATGAAAATTCTCGTCCTCAACAGTGGATCTTCGTCGGTCAAGTTCCAGATCATCGAGACCGACCTCGAACGGATGAATGCCCACCAGGATCAGACCCTTGCCGTCGGCATGGTCGAAAAGATCGGGCTGTCGGACTCTCGTCTGGTGCTTGAAGTGCCCGATCGCAAGCCCTACCAGGACTACCGGGAGATCCTCGAGCACCGCACCGCCATCGAGTGGGTGTTGCGGATCCTGGTCGACCCTGAGCACGGCATTCTGGAGTCTGTTGAGGAGATCGGAGCCGCCGGCCATCGGGTCGTGCATGGCGGCGAGGCCTTCGCATCCTCGGTGCTCATTACCCCCGAGGTTGTCGAAAACATCGAGGCCTGTTCGGTACTCGCGCCGCTCCACAACCCCCCCAACCTGCGGGGCTACCACGCGGCTCACGCTGCGATGCCGGACATTCCCCACATCGCCGTCTTCGACACCGCCTTCCACCAGACGATGCCGGCCCACGCATTCCTCTATGGGATCCCCTTCCAGCTGTACAAGAAGCACCATATTCGGAAGTACGGCTTCCACGGCACCTCGCATCGATATGTCACCTTCCGCGGCTGCCAGATTCTTGATTGGCAGCGGGAGGACAAAAAGCTGATCAGTGTCCACCTCGGCAACGGGTGTTCGCTGGCCGCGGTCGACCACGCCAAGAGCATCGATACCTCGATGGGATTCACCCCTCTCGAAGGGCTCATCATGGGCACCCGATCGGGTGACATGGATCCGGCAATCATCCCCTGGCTGATGGCGATGGAAGAGCTCACTTTGCACCAGGTCAACACAATGCTCAACAAACACTCCGGGCTTTACGGCGTATCGGGCGTATCGTCGGATATGCGCGAAATTATCGAGGCACGGTCCAGGGGCCGGGCTCGTGCCGACGTCGCGTTCCGGATGTTCTGCTACCGCATCAAAAAGTACATCGCCGCCTACGCCGCGGCGATGGGCGGAGTCGACGCCGTCTTTTTCACCGGCGGCATCGGCCAACGGTCGCCTGAGGTCCGTGAGACGTCACTCGAGGGCCTCGAGTTCATGGGCATCGAGCTTGACCAGGACCGCAATGCGGCCGCAACCAGTGACGAGGCCGAAATTACGACCGAAACTTCACGGGTAAAAGTCCTGGTGGTCCCAACCAACGAGGAGAAGACCATCGCCCGGGACGTCATCAGGGTGCTCAACGGCATCATGCCGGAGTTTACTCCCCCGGAAACTCTCTCCTAGCCCAGGAGAGTTTTGAGTTCTTAGTTTTGAGTTTTTGACGCCCTTCGGGCGTCGTGACTCGCCCGCCTTGCTGACTTTGAAGCTCACTACTCTCAGCGCCCTTTCGAAGAGTGCCCCCTCTGACGATCTTTGGGCCCCTACGCCCTGCTCGCATGAAGCATTCGATTTCCCAAAATCGTCAGAGACGGCACGTTTTGCAGCGCGCCCTTGCCTCGCAGATCGCAGTGTCGGTGAGTGAGCGGGTGGAAATTCCGATTTCCGAATTCCGAATTCGAAAGGCGCTACTCCTCGTCAGCGGCTTCCCGTTCTTTTGCGAGCCGTGCTTCGTCAACAAACCGACTGACACGATAGATGTAGTTGAACGCCGACACGATGACCAGGGCAAAGGACCCAAAAAAGCAGATTTGGGGTATCCACCATGGGACCGGGGTCACGTTGGCCAGCAACACCACCGCGATCGTAAGGACCTGGGCGAAAGTCGCCGCCTTGCCGAGTGGTGATGGGGGGAATTCGCGCAGGCCCTCGACGATATAGAGCACCCCGGCCACGAGCATGATCACAAAGTCCCTGAATAAGGCCAGGATTGTCAGCCACAGAGGGATGACGACCTCCTGGCCGAGGGGAATGGTGAGGGCGATGTAGGCGACGGTAATCAGCATCTTGTCGGCAATCGGATCGAGGTAGGCTCCGATCAGCGATTGCATGTCCATGCGACGGGCGAGGTAGCCATCGAACGCATCGGTGAGTCCGGCAACAACGAATATCCAGAGGGCGAGGCTGAAGTCCTGATCAGCGACCGCAAGGACAAAGAACGGCACCATCGCCATCCGCATCATGGTGATGAAGTTGGGCAGGGTCAGCGGGCGCAACTTCTCCTCGACCCGAGTTCGGATTTTCTCCCTCGTCTCGGGTTTTATTCCTTTGGCTTTCAAGCGTTGTCCCCCCGGTTGAGTTGCCACAGGATGCGGAGACCGTGCAGCGTCAAATCCGGTTCGACGTGCTGGATCAGATCGGTATGGCTCGCGAAGGCTTGAGCAAGACCCCCCGTGGCGATGA
>Ga0316197_10003640_pt1 | contig 10979 bp, 10 predicted proteins | sample OudBiesiAoxic_MG_FD_204939 | JGI IMG/M metagenome (GOLD analysis project Ga0316197, IMG submission 204939) | Coastal sediment microbial communities from Oude Bieten Haven, Netherlands - site A oxic | ecosystem: Environmental > Aquatic > Marine > Coastal > Sediment | place: Netherlands... | reverse complement strand
CCTTAATGTTGTTTCTTTATCTAGGTTGTTCGGAAGAATAATCAAGCCAATAGTGATGCCGTCGGCATATCTATAATGCGCAAATAATGCTCCTACACTGCGCCAGTTTTCACCAACGCTTCTTTCCAGTTCTAATGGTAAGTCAGATGTCGATTCAAGGTGGCCTTTAACTATCGCCATCGCCCTTTTGTTCGTCCCTCTATACTTTGCTCTTGCGACGGTTTCTTGGCCTGTATAACAACCTTTGCTAAAGCTAATACCATTGATGGCTTGTAAATTAAATGCCTGAGGGATTTGAGTGTTTTGGGTTGCCTCTATGATTCTTGGTATCCCTTTTTCAATATCAAATTTGTCCCAGATATCTTCTTCTGCGAAAAATGCACTGTGTAAGCTATCTAAAATTGCTTCGACTGCATCACAATTCAAAACTAGGAGCCATCGATTATTCTCAATTTTAACGGCGCTTCCACCGTCTATCGTTCGTACGTTGCCACGAGTTGAGCTTAAGTTATCAATGACGTTATCCGCATTGCTACCAAGTAGACCAATAGCAATATCAGAACTGATATCAAGCTCTACTTTGGAAAAAACAGAATATTTCTTTATTTCTTTCAAAGAGGTTTCAATCGTTGAGGAGTGATGAAAAAGCGAGTAACCATCTTTGTTCTGAAAACAGCGGAAGATACTAAACACTTTGCCTTTCGCGTCACAATGAGCGGCTAGCGTCGATTCTTGGGGGGTGAGAGTCGCTAGGTCACAGGTAAGTTGGCCTTGCAGATATGACTCTTTATCGTCTCCCGTGACCGATATTAAATTCCATGATTTAAGATCGGTCACCACTAATTCTGGTATATGGTCAGTTGAATTTAGTTCGAGCTTTGTGAATCGGTTTTGCCATTTCATAATAGTATCGCCTTGGCTATTTCATTCTTAGAAGAGGTATCTTATTGCCATAATGTTAATCTGCTTACATTTTTTTGTCAGCTATCCTTTCATTATTGTTTATACCTATCGGATTAGCGTTATCATGTCGAGGTGGTTGTAATATTCAGTATATAGGACTAATCAGAGGTAGTTAGATGTATAAACGAGAAGATAAAGCACGTATTAAATGGGCATGTCGAAGAGGCATGCTAGAACTCGATGTTGTCATCATGCCGTTTTATGATGAGTGCTTTGACTCACTTTCTGAAGATGAGAAGCATGATTTTGTTGCTCTTTTAGAATGCGATGATCCCGACCTTTTTAATTGGGTGATGCAACACGGAAGAAGTGATGATGAAAAACTAGCTAATATGATTGATAAAATTGTTGCGCATAACAGAAGCAAGCTACGCTAATAATAGCTTAGTTAATCTGTACTTACGCCCTTCAAAAATGGCTCATCTCATTCAAATTAGTCTTTTAATTTTGATGATATGGGCTGTATTGCTTTCCACTCTACCCACAGTGGTCTCCTTGTATTTGATTGTTCCGATTGTTCGGTTGATTATTGTTGGTGACTTCTCTTCGAATACTGGAAGGTTAGAAATTTATTCGTCTGGTGATTTGAAGTTGAACAATCATCGAAGTAGGTGCAGAAGTGTTTTTACTTTGTATAAGCCAATTATGGTTCAGATCACCACGCTTGAAGGGACCAAAATTAATATTTGGCGTGATGCATGTATTGAGCAAGATTATCGTCAGTTTCTCGTGATGCTCCGCTCTATCATTGCAAAGAAAAGGGAGTGATGACCATTACTCCCTTTTGCTTCGCCGTTAATCTTAAGATTCTTCTCCAGGGACTAATATCGTTGGTCCAGAACCTTCAATAAGCTCAGGGTAGTCGAGCGTATAATGCAGTCCGCGACTCTCCTTACGCTTCATTGCACAGCGTACCATTAACTCCGCTACTTGGAGCAGGTTACGCATTTCCAATAGGTTATTAGATACCCTAAAATTACTATAATAATCATGTGTTTCTTGTTGAAGCATTTGAATTCGTCTCATCGCGCGCTCCAAACGCTTATCGGTACGGACAATGCCCATATAATCCCACATAAACAGTCTTAACTCGTGCCAGTTATGTTGAATGACTACCTCTTCATCCGAATTATTTACCTGGCTTTCATCCCAAGCCGGTACTTTTGGAGGTAGCTCGGCATCATCGAGCTTTGTCAGTATATCCTTTGCCGCAGACCATGCATAAACCACACACTCTAAAAGGGAGTTGGATGCCATACGGTTCGCACCATGTAATCCTGTGTAACTCACCTCTCCAATCGCGTATAGGTGGTTTAGGTCGCTTTGACCTTGTTGATTCACCATTACACCACCACAGGTATAGTGTGCTGCGGGTACAATTGGAATCGGTTCCTTAGTCATATCAATGCCAAGATCCTGAAGGCGCATATGAATGGTTGGGAAATGTTTTTCAATAAACTCATCGGGTTTGTGACTAATATCTAGATACATACAATCCGCCCCCAATCGTTTCATTTCGAAATCTATCGCTCTCGCCACTACATCACGAGGAGCGAGTTCTTCTCTTTTATCAAAGTCAGGCATAAATCGAGAGCCATCAGGGCGAAGCAGGTACGCTCCTTCACCTCTTAAAGCCTCGGTAAGTAAAAAATTACGCGCTTCAGGATGAAATAGACAAGTAGGGTGGAATTGGTTGAACTCCATATTCGCAACTCGACACCCTGCACGCCATGCCATTGCAATACCATCACCAGACGATACATCAGGATTTGAGGTGTACTGATAAACCTTAGACGCGCCACCAGTTGCTAAAACAACAAATTTGGCTCGAATAGTTTCAACGTGTTCATCGTTACGGTTCCATATGTAAGCTCCGATGATTTTTTTCTTGTCGCCGCCAACTTTATCTTCAGTAATGAGATCAAGTGCGTTGTATCTTTCAAAAATAGAAATATTGGGGTGGTTATGCGCATTATCTTGTAAAGATGTTTGCATCGCCATTCCGGTTGCATCAGCCGCATGTAAGATACGACGATGGCTGTGGCCACCTTCTCGTGTCAAGTGGTAGCGTGGCTTTTCTTCGGAATAGTCTTCCTCTCTATCGAATGGCACACCGCCATCGATAAGCCATTGCACACATTTTTTGCCGTTTTTGGCAATAAATTCCACGGTTTCTTTTTCACAAAGATCGGCTCCTGCTATGAGCGTATCTTCTACGTGAGACTCAATACTATCGGATTCATCAAATACAGCAGCAATCCCTCCCTGCGCATAAAAAGTCGACCCTTCACTTCTAGGCCCCTTACTTAATACAACGACTTTTGCATTTTTAGCAATACGCAGCGCTAGAGTTAGGCCAGCCGCTCCGCTACCAATAACTAATACGTCACATTGATGATCTCGATTTGTGTCCATAAATCTTTTTTCCCGTTTAGAGCACGAAACTACGCAGTCTTATATTACTTGAGTTACGCCAATGATTATGTGGCTAAAAGGCGTTGCCTTCAAATTTCTTTCACAATAAGGACAGAAGAACGGTTGCAATTCGGTAATATCGCCCTCACTATCCCAATTAAAGAAGCTGGTTAAGTTGAAGTGGTGGGCGTTTAAAAGCGCGAATTTGAACAACGGATAATCAGTTAATTTGTGTTTACACAGTACACTGTTCAATAAATTGATAAATTATTCAATAATCATTGAACTTCTTTCATTTACTAGAGTCACAATAGTGCTCATGTAAACTGTGGTGTCAACACTACATTATTGAATAATAAAAGTTCATATCTGAGAAGATAAGGCCGATAACATAGGAGTATGTGCTCGAATGAACGAGCAGTTGACCGACCAAGTACTCATTGAGCGAGTTCAGAATGGAGATAAGCAAGCATTTAATCTTTTGGTCATTAAATACCAAAATAAAGTGTGTAATCTAATCTCTAGGTATGTTGGTAATTCAGGTGATGTCCAAGACGTCGCGCAAGAGGCTTTTATTAAAGCCTATCGTGCTATCCCAAACTTTAGGGGTGAAAGTGCGTTTTATACTTGGCTCTACAGAATTGCTGTCAATACCGCGAAGAACCACATAGTTGCGCAAGGAAGAAGACCTCCTGCAAGCGATGTTGATGCTGATGAAGCTGAATATTACGAAACGGGTAGTGCGTTAAAAGAAATATCGAACCCTGAGAACTTAGCGTTGTCCAATGAATTGAAACGTGTAGTTTTTGGTGCGATAGAAGCATTGCCTGAAGATTTAAAAACAGCGATGACACTACGAGAGCTGGATGGCTTGAGTTATGAAGATATCGCTGCAGTAATGGATTGTCCTGTAGGGACAGTTCGTTCGCGTATTTTCCGTGCAAGAGAAGCGGTTGAAAAGAAAATTGAACCGCTTTTGAGACGTTAATGTTTTTTCTGGTTAGATCCAGAATACTGATATGGTGAATTAAATGGCTGACAAAGAACTACTTTCAGCACTTATGGACGGAGAAACTGTGGATGAAGCTCTGATTGCAGAGCTCGAACAGGACGTTGAAAGTCAGGACACTTGGAAAAACTATCATCTTATTGGTGATGTTATGAGAGGTGAGGCTCCTGAAACAGCAAATTGGAATATTGCTGGAAGTGTAGCAGCAGCGCTCGATGCAGAACCTAGACATCAACCAGTGGTTACCCCATTAATTGAGTCTCAACCTACTCCAGCACAAGCTCGACGACGTCTACCCGCATGGTTAACACAAATTGGTCAGGTTGGTGTGGCCGCGTGTGTTTCTCTTATGGTAATAGTTGGAGTGCAGCAGTATGGTGGTTCTGAATCTACCAATATTGCATCTAAACAATTACCTGTTCTGCAAACTATTCCTTTTGCAGGTAGTGTAGAACCCGTAAGCTTAACTAGAGACTCAGTGTCTGCAAAACAGAATAATGAGGCTCAACAACTGACGCAGCAGCGCAAGCGTATAAATGCGATGCTACAAGATTATGAACTTCAACTTCGCCTATCGTCTGAGCAATCAGGTGTGAACGGGTTAGAAGTAGATTCGGTAACTGAATGAAAAAATTTCTGATCAGTGCTTTGACACTGTTCAGTTTGATATCAACACAAGCCTCAGCTGAAGAAATATCAGCTGAGGCTTTGCTGCATCAAATGAACCAAGCAAGCAAGCACTTAAATTATGAACTCTCCTACATTCTGATTAAAAAAAACAGTATTGAACCTCTTCGTTACATGCATGCTAATGACAATGATATGGTCTACGCGCATCTTGTTTATTTAAGCGGGCCAGTTAGAGAAGTTATCCGTCGCGGTCAAGAAGTTAGCTATATAGAACCGGGTGTAGAGCCTTTTTCTATTGAGTCAGGAAACATGGTTGCGCCCCTCATTCCTATGCTTGATAGCGATATTGGAAAACTGAGTGAGTATTACGACTTTGTACTGATGGGGCGGGCTAGAGAAGCCAATTCGGCTGCACAAGTTGTTCGCGTTGTACCTAAAGACGGTCAACGATATTCTTATGTAATGTGGATAGATGAGAAATCTAAATTACCTCTTCGAGCCGACCTCGTTGACAGAGATGGTGAAGTATTAGAGCAGTATAGAACGATCTCATACACGGTGAGTGATCGTATTGCTTCAGCATTAGTTAAGTTAGAGGACGTTAAGCTACCAAATGTTATCTCTATGCCTAAGCAAGAAACGACGGAGTCATTTTGGAAGGTAAAATGGATACCGTCAGGGTTCGAAGCACACAATTTAAATCGCTATAAAATGGTTACGACACAAAAAGTGGTAGAGAGCCAAATGTATAGCGATGGATTGTTCAGCTTTTCGGTTTACGTTTCTGAAGCGGATGATCTGTCATTAAAAAACAAACTAATTAGGCAAGGGAGAAGAACACTTCAGAGCTTCGTTAGAGGAAGCAAAGAGGTGACTGTTGTAGGCGATATTCCACCTGCGACAGCAGTTAAAATAGCCAAATCAGTGAACTTTATTGCCCCTGCAGAATTAGAATCGCCTTTGAAGTCAACGGAAGAGGTTTCTACTCAATGATGACAGCACTGGCAACCGTTGTTTCTGTGAAAGAGACAAAACAGGGATATCAAATTGGCTTATCCTGTGAACAACAGACCAGCTGTAGCCATTGCTCCTCACAAAAAAGTTGCGGTACGGGTATTGTCTCTAAAGCGATTGGCAATAAGAGCCATGCATGGACATTGATGACTCAAGAAGATGTAAAGGCAGGACAGATGATAGAGATTGGCCTGCCTGAAAAAAACCTGCTTCAATTCGCTTCTCTTGTTTATCTTCTCCCTCTCGCGGCGTTGATGTTAGGGGCGCTATTTGGACAACTGGTTATTAGCCCATTGTTCGGTGGTGGAGAAGTCAGTGGCGGGGAAGGATGGACGATACTATGTTCCCTTCTTTTTATGGGGGGAGGAGTCTGGCTTGCTCGACATTTTTCAACTAAGCTTCAATCGAAATCAGAACAAATTGTCACTTTACTAAGAGTGTTTGGTGACAAAATCGATATTGCTGAGCGAGTATCTTGACGTTAGTTAAAGGTAACAAATAACATCAAATTAACGTTTGAATGTAAATGAAGATAGCGGCAAAGCCTGAAATTGGGTAGAATCGCGCAACTTGATCGAAATACCATCATTGATGCGTATTTTTCCAATTCAATTTTAGCAACGAGTTAAGTCACACCAACCTATGAAGCACATTCGCAATTTTTCTATTATCGCCCATATCGACCACGGTAAGTCGACACTTTCAGACCGCTTGATCCAAATTTGCGGAGGCTTAAGTGAACGTGAAATGGACACTCAAGTCCTTGATTCTATGGATATAGAACGCGAGCGCGGTATCACAATCAAAGCTCAGAGTGTTACGTTAGACTATAAAGCTCAAGATGGTGAAACATATCAACTGAACTTTATTGATACCCCAGGCCATGTAGACTTTTCTTATGAAGTCTCTCGCTCTTTAGCCGCATGTGAAGGCGCGCTTCTTGTTGTTGATGCAGGCCAAGGTGTTGAAGCTCAAACAGTAGCGAATTGCTATACAGCGATTGAAATGGATTTAGAAGTCGTACCAATCCTAAATAAAATTGATTTACCTGCGGCTGATCCCGAACGTGTCTCTGAAGAGATCGAAGAAATCGTAGGTATTGAAGCACTAGAAGCAACATGTTGCTCAGCTAAAACAGGGCTAGGTGTTGATGCGGTACTTGAAAACATCGTTCGCTCAATTCCAGCGCCAAAAGGCGATACCAAAGCCCCGCTGCAAGCATTGATTATTGATTCTTGGTTTGACAACTATCTTGGTGTCGTTTCTCTGGTACGTATTAAAAATGGCGTATTGAAGAAAAATGACAAAATTAGAGTGATGAGTACAGGGCAAGATTGGGGTGTGGACCGAATTGGTATCTTCACACCTAAGCGCCTCGATACTGATCAGCTTAGTACTGGCGAAGTAGGCTGGGTTGTTTGTGGTATCAAAGACATACTGGGCGCCCCCGTTGGTGATACATTAACGCATGCTAAGCACGGAAGTGTAGATGCGCTACCGGGTTTCCAAAAGGTTAAGCCTCAGGTATATGCAGGCTTATTCCCCGTTTCGTCAGACGATTATGAAAACTTTCGTGATGCGCTAGGTAAACTTAGCCTAAATGATGCCTCCCTTTTCTATGAGCCTGAAAGTTCAGCCGCTCTAGGTTTTGGTTTTCGATGTGGTTTCTTAGGCATGTTGCACATGGAGATCATTCAAGAGCGTCTAGAGCGCGAATATGATCTCGACCTAATTACTACTGCTCCGACAGTGGTATACGAAGTTAAGAAAAATAATGGTGATGTACTCTATGTTGATAGCCCTGCGAAACTTCCTGCAATTAATGACCTAGAAGAAATTCGCGAACCAATAGCACGTTGTAATATTCTTGTGCCTGCAGAATATCTAGGTAATGTTATTACGCTATGTGTCGAGAAGCGTGGTACACAAGTAGATATGGTTTATCACGGTACCCAAGTCGCGATTACTTATGATGTCCCAATGGCGGAAGTGGTTTTAGATTTCTTTGATCGATTAAAATCAACCTCTCGTGGATACGCATCGCTTGATTACAATTTCCATCATTTTATTGAATCCGATATGGTACGCGTAGACGTACTTATTAACGGAGATAAAGTGGATGCACTTGCGATTATCACTCATAAAGATATCGCTCAGTCTCGTGGGCGTTTACTTGTCGAGAAAATGAAAGAGTTTATTCCTCGTCAAATGTTTGATATCGCAATTCAAGCCGCAATTGGTAGTCATATCATTGCTCGTTCAACGGTTAAACAGTTACGTAAAAACGTCATTGCAAAATGTTACGGTGGTGATATTAGCCGTAAGAAAAAACTGTTGAAAAAACAGAAAGAAGGTAAGAAACGTATGAAGCGGATAGGTAATGTTGAATTACCACAAGAAGCTTTCCTTGCGATTCTTCACGTCGGCAAAGATTAATAATACAATCTAGACCAAATTTTAATAAAGAAAGGGTATTTCAATGCCCTTTCTTCTTTTTAGAAATAAAGGGAAATCGATGGCTAACACATTCTCACTCATATTGGTAATAGTAACTCTCGTTACCGGAGTTGTTTGGCTCCTAGAAAGATTAGTATGGGGAAAAAGACGCCAGCTAAAGGTTGCTGAAGTACAAGCGCAAACAAATGGCTTAACAGAAGACATTACGCGTAAACTTTCGACACAACCATGGTGGATTGAAAATAGCGTATCAATTTTTCCGGTTATTGCTTTTGTATTAATACTGCGTTCGTTTATTTATGAACCATTTCAGATTCCATCTGGGTCAATGATGCCAACTTTGTTGGTAGGTGATTTTATCTTGGTGGAGAAGTACGCTTATGGGATCAAAGACCCAGTGTTTCGCTCTCAATTAGTCGAAACAGGCAAACCAGAACGTGGTGATGTTGTTGTCTTCAAATATCCACCACAGCCTAATATTGACTATATTAAACGTGTGGTTGGTATGCCTGGCGATACCGTACGATATAATAAGAAAAAAGAAATTTGTATTCAACCACAAGGTGAGCAAACGTGTAAGCAAGTTGACTTATCTAACGTAGTAGAAAGTGAATTTCAGCAACAAGGTATTCCTCTTATTCAGCTTGATGAAAAGCTAGGAGAAGCGGATCACCAAATTTTAATTAACCCGCTTCGCCAAGATAATGTTGGTGCGTATCAACCACGTGGTGGTGTGAGCGAGTGGGTTGTACCAAAAAATCAGTACTTTGTTATGGGAGATAACCGTGACAATAGTGCAGATAGTCGTTACTGGGGCTTTGTACCAGAAGCGAACTTAGTTGGCAAAGCAGTCGGTATTTGGATTAGCTTTGAGTTTGAACGTGGTGCAAGCAGTGCACTACCTTCATGGATTCCTACAGGTGTGCGTTTTAACCGCATCGGTGGCATAGATTAATATTAATAGAGAGAGCATGGTTACTACTCCAATCTCCAAATTAGAGAAAAAGATCGGTTATAAGTTTAATGATGCTGATCTTTTTCATTTGGCGCTTACTCATCGTAGCGCCAATGGAAAACACAACGAACGTCTTGAATTTCTGGGCGATTCAATTTTAAGTTTTGTCATTGCAGACGATCTTTATCACCGTTTCCCTAAGATTGATGAAGGGGACATGAGCCGCATGCGTGCAACTCTAGTGCGTGGAAAAACGCTAGCGGAACTAGGACGTGAGTTCGTTCTAGGAGATTACTTAAAATTAGGTCCAGGTGAGCTAAAAAGTGGTGGTTTTCGTCGTGACTCAATTCTTGCGGACGCAGTGGAAGCAATCATTGGTGCCGTTTATCTTGATAGCGATGTTGAGGGAGTACGAAGAATTATTCTCTCTTGGTATCAATCTCGTTTAGAGTCGATTGAGCCGGGTGTATCACAAAAAGATCCAAAGACTCGCTTGCAAGAGTGTTTGCAAGGACGTAAAAAGCCGTTGCCAATCTACACAGTGACTAATATTAAAGGTGAAGCCCATAACCAAGAGTTTACGGTTTCATGTATTTTAGCGGGTGTGGATAAACCTGTTATTGGAATTGGAACCAGTCGCCGCAAGGCAGAACAAGCGGCTGCAGAAATAGCACTGGAGAAAGTAACCAATGGCTGAAGATAACAATGAAATTGATTTGGATGCATATTTTGCTAAAAATAGTGAGAAAAGCGTCTCTACAGAGGATCAACGTTGCGGATTTATTGCGATTGTTGGTCGTCCGAATGTAGGAAAGTCGACTCTACTCAATCATATTCTTGGGCAGAAAATTTCGATCACATCGCGAAAGCCGCAAACTACTCGCCATAGAATTATGGGTGTAGAGACAGATGGTGACTTCCAGGCGATCTATATTGATACCCCTGGTTTACATATTGAAGAAAAGCGCGCGATTAACCGATTAATGAATCGAGCAGCAAATAGTTCATTAAGCGATGTTAACTTGGTTCTGTTTTTAGTGGATGGCACACACTGGACTAACGACGATGAGATGGTGTTGAACAAGCTGAAGAAAGCGAATTTCCCAGTTGTTCTTTGCATGAATAAGGTAGATAACGTCAAGGATCGTAACGAAGTTATGCTCCATATGCAGGCGCTATCGACCAAGATGGATTTCGTTGATGTCGTGCCTATTTCAGCTAAAAATGGTAAGAACACAGACGTACTGCGTAAGCATGTTCGTGAGCACTTGCCTCTAGCTGTACACCACTTTCCAGAAGAGTATGTCACCGATCGTTCTCAGCGTTTCATGGCATCAGAAATCGTGCGCGAAAAACTGATGCGTTTTACTGGTGATGAATTACCATATTCCATTACCGTTGAGATAGAGAGATTTGATTACAACCCTGACACGGATGGGTTTCACATCAATGCCTTGATTTTTGTCGAGCGCAGCGGCCAGAAAAAAATGGTCATCGGTAAAGGTGGCGACAAGATAAAGACGATTGGACGTGAGG
>Ga0316197_10003639_pt1 | contig 10980 bp, 7 predicted proteins | sample OudBiesiAoxic_MG_FD_204939 | JGI IMG/M metagenome (GOLD analysis project Ga0316197, IMG submission 204939) | Coastal sediment microbial communities from Oude Bieten Haven, Netherlands - site A oxic | ecosystem: Environmental > Aquatic > Marine > Coastal > Sediment | place: Netherlands... | reverse complement strand
AAAAGTTCAGAGTTTAAAGATTTAATCTCAAATGAAAATGGAATTAAAATAGATGCAAAACTTTTTCAAAGTAGTTTTGGAAAATATGAATATTAAAATAAGAGATTTTTTCTCTTATTCTAATATTTAATTTTCTACTTAATAACTTGATAAAGTTTTGAGCACTCTTCTAAAAATTTATCTTTGGCATTAATATTATCTATAATATCTTGATGACTATGTACATGCGCATTATAAACATATACAAAAAGTTCATCACCTTTTTTCAAAAAGTTTTTCTTTCCAAATTCACTGTATGCAGTAGCTCCCGCTGCTATTAAAATACCTTTTGCTTCTTTTGCATTTTTCATAAATTGAGTTAATTCTTCTAGTGGTCCACAATCTTCTTGTGTATTAAATTTATCAATCATCCAATCTTTTAATTGTGTAAAGAAATAACTATATGATTTAACAGCGGCAATTGTTCCATAATTATGAAGAACTCCATCTCTTTTTATAAAAGATGAAATATGATATTTACTTAAAATACCACTTTCAGTGAAATTATCAATTTCAATAATTTGTCTTGAAATACCTTTTGTATTTTTTCCCCAGTTTTTCTTTGTACTTAATTTACTTCCATCTTGTACTCTTAATGAACAATCATTAAATGCAGAAAAATATCTAGGAATAATATCTACTACTTTTTCATCTTCAAATACAAAATCACAAATCAATGCAACTTCTGCTTCAGCTTGTATTTTATCATCTTCTCTTCCATGTGTAGAAACGTCTTCTTCACAAATTGGATATGTTCCTAAAAATGACTCATGACCTTTTATGTAGAAAGGAAACAGACCTTTTGGTGCATTTTTATCTTCTGTTTTAATAACAGAAAATTCATCAGCTTCTCCTGCTTCGCCTAAGTGACCTGCAAAGTTTCCAGCTACTGCAAATCCTAAATAGTTTTTTAATTCTTCTATTAACATATTATTAGCCTAATTTTTTTCATCTGTAAATTTTTTACTACTAGTATTAGCAACAACTTTTTCTGCAACCACATTAACTTCATTTGCTACATCTTTTGTTTTTTCTGCGACGACTGTATTTTGTTGTGTTACTTGGTCTAAATCACTTACTGTATGATTTATTTGTTCCATAGAATTAAATTGCTCACTTGATGATGATGAAATATCACTTATTAAAGATATAGTATTATGAATATTTGAATTAAGTTTTTCATAACCTTTTATCATCTCAGAAGAAATTAATTTACCTTCATTTGCTTTTTTTGTTGCTTTTTCAACTAAATCTTTAATCTCTCGTGCAGCTTCTGCTGATCTACTAGCAAGGTTCCTTACTTCTTGAGCAACAACTGCGAAACCTTTTCCAGCTTCACCTGCTGTTGCTGCTTCTACTGCTGCATTTAGTGATAAAATATTTGTTTGAAATGCAATTTGATCAATTACCGTAATTGATTCTGCAATAAATTGTGTTTGTGTATTAATTTCATCCATAGAAGATACTGTCTTAGTTGCTAATCTTTGCCCTTCTTTAACAGATGTTGAAACTTCATTTGCATTGATATTCATTTTGTTAATATTTTCTGAACTATTCTTCATACTTGAAGTTATTTGTTCAATTGCAGCAGCTGTTTCTTCTAATGATGCAGCTTGATTATTTGCAGAGTTTGTTAAAATCCCTACATTCGAAGAAAGTTCATTTGCACTTGATGATAATACTAAACCAATGTCATTGTTCTCTTTTAACATCGAACATATTGCATCACCTAAGTTATTTATATCAGATGATAAATCTTTTAAATCACCTTGAATATCTGATGTATTAATTCTTTGAGTATAATCATAATTAGTATATGAAGATAATACATTCATTACTTTTTTGATATTAAATTCAAGTTCATTTAACATCTCATTAATTACATCTTTTAACTCATTTAGCATTGGGTTTGAAGTATTTACATCAATTTGTACGTTTAAAAAGCCTTTTTTTGCTTCATTTGCACATTTAATTGTATTGTCTAATAATGCTCTATCTTCTTCAATTTTTTGCTCAGTTTTTTTAATATTTAGATTAATTATCTCAGCCATTTTTCCTAATTCATCTTTAGAATGAATATCGATTTGATTTACTGTTTTTACTTCTTGGTTTAAATATTTAAAGAACTCTAATAAACCATTTTCAAACTTCTCCAAAGGTTTCTTAATTGACCGTGTCACAAAATAAATGATTAAAAAAGACAATAACAAAACAACAACTATTGAAATATACATAACATTTAAAGTTAAATCAACTTCATTTAAATCATTAATATAAATCTCTTGATTTGTTTTTTTAGTACTTAAATTAATTTTACTTAATTCTTTTTTTATTTTTTCAAAATAAATTTCTGCATCAAGTAATCTCTCAAATGTAATATTCATTACATCATTCATTGCATCATCAACTGCTGTATTATATGCTTTAATATTTTTTTCAACTTCTATTATATTTTTCTGGATTTCTGAATTATTTTTTCCTAATACTTTTAGTACTTTAATATCTTCAGCCACAATTTTTTTTATTTTTGAAATAAGTTCAATTTGTTCATTTATTTCTGACTCTTCATATACATTTGTAACAAAGTTAAAAACTTTATATACTAAAATATTATATGTATCAATATCAATAAAAAGTTTATTCCCACTATTTAGTAATTCAACCTTATGTTCAATAATATCTTTAAGATTTTCTTTTCCATGTTTTAAAGTATTAATAGAAAAAACTGAAAGTAATAACAAAAATAACATTACAACAAATGGTGAAATTAGTATTTTACTACTGATTTTTAAGTTACTTAACATTGCTTAATCTTTTTTACTTGAAGAATCAGCTTTATTAAAAATTCTTCTTTCAAATAAAGCATCCATATCATCATGAATGATTGAATCTTTATCTAAGAAAATTAACTTTTTATTACTTAATTCTTTTACATTTTTTAAACCCATAACAGCAAGTAAACTTTTCATACTTTTCAAAATATTATTATGATAGTTTTTCACATTTTGCGAATGTTTTTTTACAAAGTAATATTTTCTCTTTTTTATATCCTGTGTTGCAAGTCCTACGGGACATTGATGTTTTGTTGCCCCTGAACAAAATCTTGCTCTAATACAACCAGCACTCATCATAAATCCACGAGCTATTTGTACAAAATCAGCACCTAAACAAAGAATAATAACAATATCATCAGGAGTAAGAATTTTACCACTTGCAGATATTTTTACATTTTCACGTACTCCATAATCTTTAAGTACTTTATCTACTAAATATAAAGCATCTCTAATATCCATACCTATTCTTTCCATCATATCTAAAGGAGCAGTTGCACTTCCACCACTACCTCCATCAACAGAAATATAATCAGGGTAAGGAAGATTTAAAGCTTTTCTTCTTTTAATTTCTTTTGCAATTGGAACAATATTATCATGATCTGAAATTACTATTTTTATTCCCACTGGTTTTCCTGATGCTTCTTGTAAAGTACCAATAAAATCAAATAATTCTTCTAGAGTATTTGAATAAGGGAATCTATTTGGTGAAAAGGCATCTTTATTAGCTTCAATATTTCTATAATATGCAATAGAAGGAGTAACTTTACTAGCTACTAGTTTTCCTCCAGTTTGTTTTGCACCTTGAGCTATTTTGATTTCAGTCATACGACAAAAACTCATCTGTTTTTTGTAACGTTCTATATCAAACTTACCTTTTTCATCTCTTACACCATAAAAACCAGAACTAATTTGTAAGATAATATCTGGCATATCTGATGGAACTTCTTTAGGGAAATTTTCTAATGATGCATTCCAATTTGGTCTATAAAAACACTCTTTTTCTTTATTAAAAACATAAGTATCTGCTAAGGGATCTTTTTTAAATATTAATCTTCTATAAAAATCTATTGCTACAGGAACATTAAAAAAAGACTTTGCAAATTTAAACATTTTATATTCAAAATTACTTCCTTTAACTTCTGTAATATATTTTGTATCATAATTATTATGAGTAACAAAAAAGTTTGAAGTTAATCCACCTTCTCCTGAATTAATAGCAAAACCACCCATTTCAGATCCATATACAAAAGCTCTAGTTCCCTCAGGTGAAATAGAACCATCACTCATTGGTCCTCTTGCTATTATTGAAGAAGAATAAAAAGGTTTTTCTCTTTCTTCTCCAAATACAACTGAAAAGTCATTTTCAACTTCATCATCATTTAAAACAATATTTGTATGTCTTAACATAAATTTTGGTTTTTCTAAAGGTTGAGATGGAGAAAAAGATGCAAAATTTACAATATTTCTTGATGCATTATATACCCAATCAAGCTTATCCATTGATTCATAAAATTTTTCATCACCAAAATATTGTCTAAATGGTTCTCTAAACTCTTGAAAAACAAATCTTAATCTTCCAATTATTGGATAATTAACTAAAATTTGATGTTTTCTTTGAACATACTTGTCATGTATATACCATGCGAATATACAAAATACTAAACATATGAACACTATAATCCATACTTCCATGATTTATTCCTAATTGATTTTATTTATGTGAGTTTTGTATTAAAGAGTGTATAGAATTAAAAGCTACAAAATGTAATCTTTAATTCTATACATTATTAGATACATTGTCCAATAGTTGTAAACTTACAGCCTATTAAGCTGTAAGTTTTAAATAATAAGAGAGGGAGACTCTCTTATTTGTTAATACCTCTAGCTCCAATATTTCCATATCTATGGAATGAGTGAGAAATTGATTGTTCAATAAAGTAGTTTAGTAATTCTAATCTACCTTCCATCATTGGTTTTTGTCTAACAATAAATGTTAAAGACGAAGCTGATTCTTTAAATACAGCATCTGATACTTTTGAGATATCTGAATAGATAACTCTGTCATATTTAGACATTGTTTTAAGGAAATCTTTTTCACTTTGTTCAATTAATGAATCTCTTGCAGTAAATAATTCTTTTGATTCTTCTAAGAATTTTTTAACTAAATCATTATTTTCAATTGATACTTTAAAATGAACTTTTGATACACGTGCAGCTAAAATTCTAGAAGCAACTTCAAAGATTGTATCATCACTAGATACTCTAATTACAACATTATCTAAAGAAATATATTTAAAGTGGTTATCTTCACCTCTAACATTTGCATAATCTTTTTCTTTTGAAAATTCATTTTCATAATTTCCTAAGTATGATTGTAATGCAAGATCTAATTTTTCAAAGTCTTCTTTGTTATTTAAAGTATTTTTACATTTAGTAATAAATTGTGTTAATTCATTATCATATCTTTTTGCTGTCTGAGGAGAAGTTTGTTCTGTTACATCTATAAATTGTGTTATATAGTTATAGAAACCTGCTTTTCTACCAGCACCAATTGCTGATTTACCCATTCCACCAAAAGGTTGTCTTAATACGATTGCACCTGTTGTTCCTCTATTTACATAAAGGTTACCAGCATTAAGATTTTCTTTCCAGTATGATACTTCTCTTTCATCTAAAGACTCAATTCCAGAAGTTAATCCATATCCAGTATCATTTACAATTTTAATAGCATGTTTTAAATCACTTGCTTTTATAACTGCAAGAACAGGTCCAAATAATTCATTCATATGAATAAAGTTTCCTTCAGAAACTCCCCATTTAATAGATGGTTTTAGCATATATGGATTATCATTAACGTATGAAGGAGCTAAAGCCCAAGTTTCGTTACCTTCTAATTCATTTAATGCTTTTTCAAGGTTACCACTTACTTTATTTGCTAATGTTCCAATTCTATTTTTGAAATCCCAAATAGAACCAACTTCCATAGAAGAAGCTGTATCAATTAAAGCTTTTTTAAATCCTGCATCGTTATAAACTTCATCTTCTAAAACTAATAATGAAGTTGCTGAACATTTTTGACCTGAGTTACCAAATGCACTTTGACATACATTTTTAACTGCTTGTTCTCTATCTGCCATATTAGTAACAATAGTTGCATCTTTTCCACCAGTTTCAGCAGATAAGAATAAATCATTTCTTGTTTCTAACATAGTTGCAGCTGTATCTTCTCCACCTGTTAAGATTAAGAAATCGATATCTTTATTAGGAATTAAATGTTCACCGGCAAGTGCTCCTGGACAAGGAAGAAATTGTAAAGTATTTTTAGAAATTCCAGCATCCCAGAAACATTTACACATTTCATAAGAACATAAAGCAGCAACAGAAGCTGGTTTAATAATAACTGTATTACCAGCAGCTAAAGCAGATGATACTCCTCCAACAGGAATAGCAATAGGGAAATTCCATGGAGGAACAACAACACCTACACCTTTACCTTGAATTTCTAAGTTTGAATATTTATCAAGATGTCTAACTGAATGAGCATAAAACTCAATAAAGTCAATTGCTTCAGATACTTCAACATCAGTTTCAGCAAATACTTTACCAACTTCAGCAGCAGCAACACCAATTAGGTCATCACGTCGCTCACGGAATTTAATAGCAGCAGCTTTTAATAATTCATGTCTTTGTGCATGAGATAAATCTCTCCATCCATCAACATCTTCACGTGCTACTTGAACAGATCTTTCTATATCTTCTTTTGTTGCAAGTGCAAATCTACCTGCAAGTACATTATCTTCAACTTGTGATTTATCAATTGCATCATAAATCTTTCTTTCACCTACTAAATCTTCTCCACCTACAACTACAGGAGCAATAGTGTGATTTGTATCCGCATTATGTTTCCATTTACTTGTAATATTTCTAGCCCACTCGTGGTTCTTTGGTAAAATAAAGTCAGTATCAGCTTCAGCATGATAAGAGTTTGTATCGTAAGATGAATTTGAGAAATTATCCCATTTTTCTTCTAATCTATTTTGTGTTCTTTTTGAACCTACAAAAGATGTTTTTTCAGTTTCAAATGACTCTACAAAAAGTTTTTCTTGCATTTTCCAATCTTTTGAACCAACAGATAATCCAAATGAATATCTAATAAAGTTATCAGGACCTGTATTTTCATCAAGTCTTCTTACTAAATAAGCAATTGCATTTGTAAATTGTTCTTTTGATGCAGTTGGAGCATAAAGAATTACTTCTTTTGAAATTTCTTTAATAGCTAAACGTGCAGATTCACTCATACCTTCTAACATTTCTAATGAATGATATTCACCTGTTCCATTAACTTGGGCAAGTGTAGTTGCATAAGATAATTCAAATAAGTTATGAGAAGCTGTTCCTATATGCATATAAGGAGCATTTTCTTTTTCAAGTGCATATCTTGCCATTCTTTTGTAGTTTGAATCAGTATCACTCTTATCTACATAAGTAACCATCTCCCAGTGTTTTTGACTAGCTTCTGTTTCTTCCATTTCCATGTTAGCACCTTTAACAAGTCTAAACTTGATTGCGGCACCTCCATTTTGTACTCTAATTCTAGCCCAATCACATAATTCTTTTTGCCATAGGAATGAATCTGGTAAATATGCTTGTAATACAATACCAGCATAGAAATCTTTAAATTGTGGAAGATCTAAAGTTTGTTTAAATACTTCAACAGTAATTGCTAAATCTCTATATTCTTCCATATCAAGGTTAATAAATTTATTTGATTTTGTTCCATCTGGAGCGATATATGGATGTTTTTGTGCTTGTGTATAAACTTTAGTTAATTTCTTAACTAATATTGCTACAGTATTATCAAAATCTAAAGGATTAATTTGAGAAAAGATTGTAGAAATTTTGATTGAAAGATAATCAACGTTTGGATTAGCAATAGCTTTTAAATACTTTTCCATTCTTTCATCAGCTTCTTCTTCACCAAGAACTACTTCACCAATAAGATTAATATTAACTCTAGTACCTTCACTCTTTCTCTTTTTAAGATGTGCATTAAAGATATCTTCTTCACCTTTAATTACTACAGTTTTTGTATCTTCTCTAATTTGATTAACAAACATAGGTACAGATAAATTTGGTAAGTACTTTCCAATATTAGTAAAAAGATATAATAATGTTTTATCTTTTGTTGTAAAGAAATGTGCCATTCCATGTTTTTCTATTAAAAAACAAATTTGATCTGCTATTCTAGCATTCGACTCTGCTCTAAAACATTGATCCATTAACTCTATTAAAAGTGCTTTATCTTTTGGATGTTCAAGCATTTTATTCATTTTTACATAGAATTCTCTATCGAAATCACTTACAAGTTCAGTTGCTCTGTTTTGCCATTTTTCTGCTAACTTTATTGATGAATTGATAAGTTCTTGTTCATTTCTCATCTGTTGTCCTTAAATTTAATTGGGTTTTAAATAAATTTTAAGTAGCTTAAGACACGCATTTTATTATGTCACTGAGGGGAGGAACTGCCAAGTATACCCCTCTTTTCTACTTTGAAATTTTTCTTCTTTTTCTTAATTAATGGTTAATGCTTTTTACCTAAATATGCTTCTTGAATTGTTTTTGAATTTAACAACTCTTCAGCTGTACCTTCATGAGTAATTTTACCTACTTCAAGTACATACGCTCTGTCTGCTAATTTTAAAGCAGCTTTTGCATTTTGTTCTACTAATAAAACAGTTACTCCACTTTGTGCAATAACTTTTACAGCTCTAAAAATTGCTTTAATCAAAATTGGAGCTAATCCAAGTGATGGTTCATCAAGGATTAATAGTTTTGGTTTAGACATAATTGCCCTACCAATTGCAAGCATTTGTTGCTCACCACCTGAAAGCGTTCCTGCAAGTTGCTTTCTTCTCTCTTTCAATCTTGGAAGAATGTCATAAATCCATTCTAATGTCTCTTTATCATGATCTTTAAGTGTATAAGCACCCATCATTAAGTTTTCTTCAACTGTTAAGATTCCAAAAACTCTTCTTCCTTCTGGAGAATGAGACATTCCAAGACTTACAATATCATGAGCTTCACATTTTGTAATATCATTTTTATCAAAAACAATATGCCCAGATTTTGCTTTTAAAAGACCTGAAATAGTTTGTAAAGTTGTAGTTTTCCCAGCACCATTAGCACCTAAGATAGTTACAACTTCTCCACGTCTAACTTGAAGATTAATACCTTTAATAGCAGTAATTGCTCCATAAGATACGTGAAGGTCTTTTATATCTAATAATACTTCATTATTTACCATTATTCGTCCTCCTCATCATCAGTTCCAATATAAGCTTCTATTACTCTTGGATCATCTTGAACAAATTCAGGTAAACCTTGAGAAATTTCTTTTCCAAAGTTAATAACAGTAATGTAATCAGTTAACTTCATTACCATTTCCATATCATGTTCAATCATCATAATCCCAAGTCCCATCTTTTTAATTTTTAAGATGATATTTGTTAATTCAATCGTTTCATTTTCATTTAATCCAGCTGCTGGTTCATCTAAAATTAAAATTTCTGGATCAGCAGCAAGTGCTCTAGCCATTTCAATTTTTCTTTGATTACCATAAGATAAATCTCCAGCTGGGGTATCTGCATATTTGCTTAATCCAAAAAACTCCATTATTTCTTCAACTTTTTGCCAATTTTTCAATTCATCTTTTTTATAAGCAGATGTATGAACAATCGAGTGATACCATTTTTGTTTAGACTTAGTATGAGTTCCTGCAATAATATTCTCAGCAACACTCATTTCTTTGAATAATCTAATATTCTGGAATGTTCTTAAAACTCCCCTTTGGGCAATTTTATGAGGTTGCATTCCTGTGATATCTTCACCTTTATATTTAATAGTTCCTTTTTCAGGAGTATAAATACCAGTTACACAGTTAAAAAGTGTAGTTTTACCAGCTCCATTAGGACCAATAATTCCATAAATTTGACCAGGCTTAACTTTGATAGTTAAATCATCAATAGCAACTAAACCGTGGAAGAATTTTGAAACATTTTCAATTTCTAATACATATTCCATTATTTCACCTCTTCTTGTTTAGCTACTTTTTTCTTTAAAAATTTTGGAATATTTCCAAACTTCGCTGGCCATACACCATTTGGTCTTAAAATCATTGTTAATACCATTGCAGCACCAAAGATTAAGTATCTTGATTCTTTAAACTCTGTAAATAACTCAGGTAATACAAACATTACAAATGTTCCAATAATAATCCCTGGAAGTGAAGCTGATCCACCAACAAGTACAATTGCAAAGAACATAACAGATTGCATAAAGTTAAATGATTCAGGAGATACCGCTGAATACTGAATAGCAAATACAGCTCCTGCTGCTCCTGCAATTGCAGCTCCTAAAGCAAAGGCAAATAATTTATAATAAGAAATATTAATACCCATAGACTTAGCTGCTATTTCATTTTTATTTATATAATACAAAGCACGTCCATACTTAGAGTTATCTAAGTTTCTAATAATTAATAAAGTAATTAATAATAAACCAAATGCAATATAATAAATTGAAGTATCGCTGAATAACTCATATCCAAATACTCTAACTACATCAATACCAAAAATACCATTTGGACCACCAGTTAAACCAAATACATCATTTGATAAAACTTGTTCAAAAATAATATTAAATCCAATAGTAGCAACTAATAAATAATCACCTCTAAGATGAATAATCGGACCAGCTAGTAAAATTGAAAAAATCACTGGAATGATAATCGCGAATGGAAGAGTATAAATAATCTCCATTCCAAAATGTACATTTAAAATTGCCGTTGTATATGCACCCATACCAAAGAAAATAGCATGACCCATATTGAAAATACCTGCACGTCCTAAAATAATATCTTGAGAAAAAGCAACTACTGCAAATACTAAAAATGTAATTCCAATACTTAACCAAGCAGAGTCAACTAAAAACGGAAAAAATGCCATAATTGCCATAAAGGCTACAGCTGTAATTGTAGTTTTATTCATTATACTTTCTCCGCCGTTTTTTCACCAAGTAGTCCAGTTGGTCTTACAATTAAAATTACGAT
>Ga0316197_10003638_pt1 | contig 10980 bp, 12 predicted proteins | sample OudBiesiAoxic_MG_FD_204939 | JGI IMG/M metagenome (GOLD analysis project Ga0316197, IMG submission 204939) | Coastal sediment microbial communities from Oude Bieten Haven, Netherlands - site A oxic | ecosystem: Environmental > Aquatic > Marine > Coastal > Sediment | place: Netherlands... | reverse complement strand
TCCCGAAGTTCATGCAGCCTGGTGAGCGTTTCCCGGCATTCTTCACAAGCTTCGCAATGCAGGCTGACAAGCTGGCGTTGCTGTTGTGTCAATGCGCCGTCCACGTATCCAGACAGCAGTTCACCAACGTGAGTATCAATATTTCGTTCTTTATCAACCATGACGGGTCAATTCCTCTTTTAATGCCATTCGCGCCCGGTGCAATCGTGACATGACGGTTCCACCGGCAATTTCGAGCACATCTGCAATCTCCGCATAACTGAGGTCCACGTAGTCCCGTAAAACGATGATCTGGCGTTGTTCGACCGGAAGCGATGCCAATGCGTGCTTCAACAACCGGTTTCGTTGTTCACTTTCGAGTGAACCTTCCGGCCCGGGGCCGGGGTCACTCAATTCCGGGGCATTGGCATCTTCAGGACGTCTGCGCCTGATCAGGTCAATACAGCGGTTGCGTACCACACGTAAAAACCACGGGGCCAATGGACCGGTGTCTGCATTATAGGCACCGGGTTTGTTCAGCACTTTTATAAACGCATCCTGCACCGCATCGGTTGCATCATCGGTATTACCCAGCAACTGAAAGGCCAGTGCATGTGCTCCATTTCCGAGTTGTGCCAGTTGATTTCGCATATCCTTATTCTTCATGTGCTTTGATCTATATACGCACCAGCATGTGTTTTTATTCCCAACTGTCCAAGTTCATCTCTCAGGTTTACATCATTTTTAAGATGCAGCGTGTGAAACCCCAGTGCCGTTGCGGCCCGGATATTTCGTGCATTGTCGTCGATGAACAGGCATTCGGCAGCGGCTAAATCGTAGCGTTCAAGAAGAACGAGGTAGATTCGTTTATTTGGTTTTGCCAGTTTCTCTACTCCGGAAATCACAATTCCCTCGAACTCCCCGAAAAACGGATAAAGATCATATGCGATGGGAAAAGTTTCAGCTGACCAGTTAGTCAAACCGAACAGTCGATAATTGGCTTTCAGAGGTTTCAGCAAGGCAACGTTTTCTCCGATTGGGCCACCGAGCATGGTGGTCCATTCATCGTAGAACAGGCGTATTTCATTCCGGTATTTCGGATGTCGTTCCTGCAATGTGCAGATTGCCGCAGATAACGACCGGCCGGCGTCCTGTTTCTCATTCCAGTCAGGTGTACAAATGTTTTCCAGAAAATAATCCAGTTCCGAGCGGTCACTGAATACATCCTTGAAGAGATATTCAGGATTCCAATCCACGAGCACCCCACCAAAGTCAAAAATGATATTCCTGATCACTGCCATCTTCCCCCACTAACCGTTGTAGTTTCGATAATTGCCTCTGGATTATGCAGCATGTTCGGGCAGGATCAACAGCAGTGGTCTTACGCCAAAGCGATGGCTTGCTTTGGCAACCATTGTGAAGCCTGGTTTGGCTGGCTAGGCCAGCTTCAGGTTACCTTCGACCGCATCCAGAAAACCAAACATATCGACCAGCTTTTCGTTTTCCGGATCGTTGGTTTTGCCTTTCAGGTCACCGGTGATGATGCCCTGGTCGACCGTGTCAATCAGGGCCAGCTTCAGCGCGGTGGCATAAGTGCACAGCTTTTTATTACCGGCGCGATTGCCGATGGTCTCAAGCGCATTGGCCAGTGCATAGAGCAGGGCGGAGGAGTTGAATAGTGCCTCTTTGCCATCGCTCTCAAGGTATTTCAGATACAGGTCGTGTGCGGTGCCGTGCGGCGCCTCATAGAGCATGGTGCCGTCCTTGCTTTCGATAATGGAACTGGCGGTAGCCAGGCTGCCACCCAGCGCTGCCGAAATATCCGAAAAGATATCCCCATCCAGATTCTGAGCCGGGTAGAGCGCTTCGCGCGGTGGGTCGGTAATCATCTTTTTCAGCTGGCTGGAAGGTCGCATGATCATAAACGAGGGCGGCGGCGTATCGTGCTGGGCCAGGTCTGTTCGCACTTCGGCAATGACGGTGCTAAAGACATCGTCGTAGGCCATGTACTCGCGTTTGAGGCCAAAGTAGACCTCTTTATCGTTGACCGATGCGTCTCGAAATACCTGGCTAACCCAATCCTTGATAGCTCCGCAATCGTTGGACATGAATAACAGCGGGTCACCCTTATTAATGGTGCGGGCGTGCTTTTCTTCGCCATCGAGTATCACCTTTAAAATTCCGTCTTCGGTGGCGGGCATATTAAAGCTGCCGTATTGGTCGCCGCCGCCGGCACTCATACGTGAGATTGACACTGCAGCCCGCCGTTCCGGAATGCCGGTCACCTTGAGTTGGTTGACCAGCTTGAGCAGTTTGCGACCGCTGGTATTGTCCGGCACGCCCCATAGCGCCCGTTCGGGTGGGTTGGAGATAATGCGCGCGGCTTGAGCGTCTATTAACTCGTAGTGATAGGCAAGGCCAAGTTCGGCAAACCTGGCCTGGTAGTCGCGCTCATAAATGTCTTCGATAGCCTCGCGCATCACACCGTCGTAGCCCGCTATAACCGTGTCTTTCAGGCCTAAATAGGCATCGCGTTTTTCGTCGATGGCACGCTTGAAGAAATCGTGTGCCCAGTTGCGTACCTCAATCATGTCGTTGGTGCCGATGAGCCATGGATCGCCCTTGTTGATAAAGCGACGGTGCAGCTCAACCGGGTCACCGCTGCTGCCAACAAACATGAGCTTGGCAACGCCGGTTGCCTTGGACAACTCATTGTGGCTGCTGGTTATGCCACCGCCCTCCATGGTGACAACTTCAATGTCGCGGCCTATCCAGCCGGGACGTTTGACCTTGATATTACGGAAATGGATGTCTTCACGAGTGATATTACCGCCAATACCCTTACGAATGGCACCATTGGGTGACTTGGTCGCCAACCGGTCCAACTCCTCCTCTTTGATATGACTGTGCCTGGCCAATAACTCGTCCAATTGATCGCGGTTGACCGTCATGCCTGCATTTTTTATACCGACACCGTGTTGCTTCAAGGCATCGATGGCATCAACCACCACCTGGCCGTTACTGAGCAGGCGATTCTCTGCGGAAAGGTCGATCTCTATCAGTGGAATGTCGAGGTAATTATTTACAAACTGCTCGAGGATGCGATCGAAGGCGATTTGCGCCATCTCGTCACCGTGCAGCACCACCAGGGGCTTGCCTACGGCTATTTTGTCAGTCATTGCCATGTCCTTGTTTTTATCGCATTGGCGCTCACGCCTGTTGTGCCCGGTGTCAAACCACCGGCCCGATTTTTGGTAATTGTACCCGAGAAAATGCTATTACCAGGAGAATCACGTGAAGCTTGCCTGGTTGGGCCGGTTAATCTAAAAGTCAGTACTAAAGGACTTTGTACCGAATCAGCTATTTATTTACTGGGATGAGGCAGGCTTGTGATAATGTACGCCCATATATGAAACTACTTATTCGAAATCTTGCACGCACGACCACTGAGCCTGAACTTCTGGCTCTTTTCACCGCATTCGGCCATGTTCAGGCATGTGATTTAGTTATGGATAAGAGCTCCGGGCTGTCCAAGGGTTTTGGCTTTGTTGAAATTCCCAAAGCCGGTGATGCAAAAGCAGCGATGAAGGCGATTAACGGCAAAATAGTGGACGGTAATAAGCTTCGTGTTAAGAAGGCAGAGTCCATAACCAAAAAGTGAAAAGCTCTGCCTGTTAGTTATAAAAGAAGTCAGTGGCACCACTGCCCCGCTTAAATTAGGGCTTGGCCAGGTTTACCGGAACGGTTCCCGGCTTCCTGCCTCGTGCGGTCCAGGTAGTAACACCCCACCCCAGCTTCAGTCATATGCCGTGCTTTTGAATCAGAAACCAAAGAGCTTAGGTTACCCTCGGCGCCTATGCAGATAAACGAACTTAGATCTGACCACGATTAGCAAAGATATCTACGTATTGCTAGAATCAAAAGGAAATAACCAGCGCAACAAAAATATCACGAGGTGGTACAGATGATCGGATTTGGTATTGGAGTCTGCTGCATGGGTGGACAAGGATCATTTAGTTCCTGTGGTTTTTTGAAAGGAGTTGGATAATGAGTTTCCGAAAAGCATGCGGGCCTTGCAATGGGCGCGGTTGGATTACGGATCATCGCAATGAGTGTCCCGTTTGCAAAGGTGAAGGCTACGAGATCATTGATGGCTCAAACAGCGACTATGATTTTTGTGATTCCTGTCGTGGAGATGGTTGGGTAGAAAACCGTCATAATATCTGTGATGCGTGTGGGGGCATTGGAAAGCTGCGAAAAACATAGCGTCATCCTGAACATAACTGACATAATCGCGCCGCACGTCCATTCACAAGCTGTGCTAAATTGACACAATCGCGCCGCACATCCATTCACAAGCTGTGCTAAATTGACACAATCGCGCCGCACATCCATGTGCTCTATCGCGATATACCGTTCATCCTGAACATAATCCATCCGGTGGTTCAAATCGGCTGCTGTGATCAAGCAGCCAGTCCTTGAATGCAGTCACTTTCGGCAGATCAAAATAATGTGGCGGTGCCACGAAATAGTGGGACCAGTCAGCTTTAACTGCGGTGTCTATAGGCCGAACCAGTCGGCGAGCCTCTATTTCACGTGAAGCCAGCGACCAGCGGGTCAGCGCGATGCCCTCGCCCTGTTCAGCGGCCATCAGGATGCTGATTGAATCATTCAGCAGGGTCCAGCGGCTATCCCGACTGGTTTCTCCGAATTCACGAAACCAGGGATCCCAAACGTCGCTGGGTGCAAAAAGGAGGTCATGTTTCTGAAGCTCTTCCATTGAATTGATCGGGCCGTTTTCCTTGAGAAAGCGGCGACTGCAAACCGGAAGAATCCAGTCGTCCATCAACTTGACAGAATTGAGACCGGCCCAATGACCGTTGCCCAGACGGACCGCTGCATTCATGTCAGTCTGGTCGAAATTCACCAGCGTATTGTCCACATTGATTCGCAGGTCGACCTGGGGGTTCGCGCTATAAAACCCCGGCAAGCGCGGCATCAGCCATTTTTGCAGAAACGAAGGCATCATGCTGAGGTTCAAAACGCCCTCCAGGCGATCCTGGCTAATCACTTCTACCGCATGGCGCAACTCCGCGAGGCCCCGTTGTACGCCTGGCAGTAGTTTGCTTCCGGCCTCGGTCAGTGAAATATGACGTCCCTGGCGGTGAAATAGCGGTTGGTTGAGCCGTTGTTCCAGCGCGCGGATCTGCGTGCTGACGGCAGCCGGGGTTACGTTCAGTGCCTCCGCACCCCTTTTAAAACTCAAGTGGGTAGCCACAGCTTCGAATGTGCGTAGTGCATTGAGTGGAATATTGGGCATAATGATTAAGAAAAACTTAACTTGTGACTAATTTAAACCGTTAGTCAATATTGTGCTCCATCACTATCATTGTCAACCGAAAGATAAATATATTAAAGGTTTAAGAGATGTTTATTATTTTATCTAGTGTGACAGTATTTTGAAAGAGGCGGTAATGAGTAAGCCGTCAAGGAGATAAGAAAATGTTAATGAAAAGAATACGCGATACCTACCGGGGAATCACCGGTAACATCGAACCGGTCGCACCCGTAACCATGGTGCCGAGTTACCGGCCTGCCGCTAACGCTGGCAACATCGCACAGTCTGACATGCAGGCGAGGCGTGATCGTCGTCAACGCAGAATTGCGCGGGCTGGGATGCACAATGCCAGTGGCTGGTCAGTACGAAGCTGGTGATGCCTGGAACGGCAAACCCAGACCAACAACAACGCAACCCACCAAACTGAAGGTCCGGATTCCCGCCAACTACAGGGAACCGGACCTTTTTTTATCACACCCCATCAATGTGACATGCCACGTGACCCTGGCACCCGTGCAGTAAAAAACGCAATATTTTAGAGTGTGGCCAGCATAAGGCTATCCTGCACAATACTTTTATTGAAGCATGCGGGGCTCGGAACAACCGGGACTGCGATGGGTCAGGTACAATCACTGGCGGTCAGATAATTATTTTGGTGTTTACTGCTAAATGGGTGAATGTAAGTGGGATATTGGATATTTGTAGTACTGGTTTTATTTGGGGTGACCGTTGCGCTGGTGTTGCCGCGCTACCGTTTAAAGAAGGCGATTGCCGCACCGTTTCCCGACGAGTGGGTTGCAATCGTTGAGCGCAATATTGCGGTTTACAAAAACCTGCCCATGCCGCTGCGTCTGCAACTTCGGAACCTGATCAAACAATTTCTGCATCAGAAGAACTTCAGTGGTGCCGGCGGTTTGGAAATTACCGATGAAATTCGTGTCACCATTGCCGCCGAAGCCTGTATGTTGCTGGTCAATCGCAAGACCAATGTCTACCCGGCGTTGCGATATATCATCGTATATCCGAGTGCATTCGTTGTTGATCGGGCACAGGGCAGTGCGGACGGTGTTGTCAGTGAAGGGCGCAAGGGTCTGCTGGGTGAATCCTGGAGCAACGGCAAGGTTATCCTGGCATGGGATAATGTCCTGCATGGTTCGAGCAATTTTGTCGATGGCCAGAATGTTGTCCTGCACGAGTTTGCACATCAACTGGATAGTGAGTCAGGAAGCACCAACGGTGCACCGATCATTGCCGGGCAAAACTGTTTGCGTACCTGGGCCACAACTTTGTCCGGCGAGTTCGAAGAGCTTCAGAAAGACGCATGGCAAGGTAAACGCTCGCTGATTGATCACTATGGTGCAACCAATCCTGCGGAGTTTTTTGCTGTTTCAACTGAAACATTTTTTGAAAAGCCGGCACAGATGGCAAAGCACCATACCGAGCTATTTGAAGTGCTTAAAAATTATTACCGGATAGATCCGCGGGATTGGCAACAACCGCAGGTGAGCTAACCGGTTTGGGTGTAAGCAGCAGATTATGAAATACTCTGTTTAAAGCCACTCCCGCCGTTTGAAAGCAGCGATAAGTATCAGGACGATAGCAGCCATGGTACCCAGTACCCCAAAGTAACCATAGTGCCAGGACAGTTCGGGCATAAACTGGAAATTCATCCCGTATATACCGGCGAGCAAAGCCAATGGCAGAAATATAACGGTCGTAATGGTGAGAACCCGCATGACCTGGTTTAGCCTGTGAGAAACCAGGCTGAAATGCGTGTTGAGAAGGTCAACCGCAAGTTCCTGGTTCAGTTGACACAAACTGGCGAGACGTTCCATGTTTTCAAACACATCGTTGAACTCGTGTGAGTTCAGTTTCACCGGTAGTGTTCCAGACGGCCGGCTTAATTGCTCCATCACATCACGCTGGTAGACCAGGTGGCGACGGAGCCGTTTAAGCGAACGGTTATAACGTGTGATCATTTCAATCACGTCATCGCCAGGTTTTTCAAAGACCAGGTCTTCAAGTTCCGCGAGGCGTTCTTCGAGTTCCAAAACAACGGGGGTATAGTTGTCTACGATCCGGCGACTGATCAGGTAAATGAGATGAGCAGGCCCACCGCTCAGCCTGGCTGGCTCTGATTGCACCGCTTTAGCGACCACCTCAATGGCAGGTAAGTTATACAGGTGACGGGTCACCAGAAAATTAGCCCCGAGAAACAGCGATAGTTGCGACACCCTCTGTTGAAGGTTTTCATCCTCTCCAAGCAGATCACGCAATATGATGAATACCTGGTTGCTAAAAGACTCAAATTTGGGTGGGTGGCGTTCACGGTGTGCATCTTGAATCGCAAGACTTGGCACTTTAAATCGCTCACTCAGTAATTTTTTCTCAGACTCATCTGCTTCTCCTGAGATATTGACCCAGACCCAGGTATCCGACTGGGCATCCCATTCGTCCAGTAACTCAAGTCCACCACTTTTGCTGGATTTTGAAACCGGGTTGTAAAGAATAGTATGGTATTCAGGCATCGCTTATCCGCCGGTTGAATTCGTTTGAACATGGTCAGCCTTATCGACCAGTTCTATTTGCAAAGGGCTGAGGCTGTCGATATGCACATCGCGTTGTGGATATGCGATGGTGATGTTGTCTGCGCTAAACAGGTCAGTGACCATGAACCTGATATTGCTACGTATCTGTCGCAACTCGCGTTCGCCACCAACAGCACACCAGAAGATAGCATCAAATATCAAGGCATTATCACCAAAGTCCTCAAAAATAATGCGAGGCACCGGATCTTTCAGAACCTCGGGTTGGGCGTGAACCGCCTGTTCAAGCAGTTCTGCCACCCTGCGTGGTGGCGAGCCATAGGCTACGCCGACACGTACGATCGTACGTATGTTGTTATCGATCAGTGTCCAGTTTACGACCACTCGCTCGAGCATCTGACTATTGGGTACCAGCAAATGAACGCCGTCGGCGCGTCGAACTCGGGTTGACCGGTTGCCAATGCGTTCCACGGATCCGATATGTGCATCGATTTCAACATAATCGCCAGCCCGGACGGGCTGTTCGGTCATCAGTATCCAGCCACTGATGAAATTGTTGATGATATTCTGCGCGCCGAAACCAACGCCAATCGCCACGGCACCGGTCAGGAACGCAAATGATGCCATGGGGACATTCAGAAGACTTAAAGCAGCTGAAATAACACCAATAATCAGAAGGTAGAAAAAAACCCGTTGCAATGTTTGAATGGCCTGAGGTCGAAGCTGGGTTTTGGCGAGACGTTTTTTGAACAGGTTCTCAAGGAGCTTGCTGATGCCGAAGCCAAAAATGAGCAGCAAGGCCAACAGGATAAATTGACCAACTGTATATTCAACACCACCAATCTGAAAGAGTTGATAATTCCAGAAAGGTAATAAGTTCTCCATAGCTTAGTTTCGCACACAATTACATAAATCAGAAGTCAGATCATGCTGCATAAAACGGTTATTCGTAATACTCCAATACGAAATCCGCCTGATCATCCTGACCCAAATGCCTGACGAGATAAGGCATTACCTCCTTCAATGTTGCCTCGAGCCACCAGGGCGGGTTGATCACAAACATGCCGCTGCCGCGCATTCCCTCTGCTGTGGCGGACCCTTGAACACTCAGGGCGACGTGTAGCCAACTCTTCGACGGTAACAGTTTGAGTCGTCCGGGTAATTGCCGCGTTTCATCCCGTTGCAACTGTGGATACCAGAGTGCATACACGCCGTTGGCGAAGCGCTTGAGCCCCTCACCCAATGCCGTCACAACCCGTCGATAATCCTGCTTGTCCTCATAGGGTGGGTCGACCAGCACCAATGCGCGCCTTGGCGGCGGGGGTAACAATGCTTTGAAGGCCTTGAAGCCATCGGTGGTTTGTATCATTACCTTTGTGCCCGGACGGGTGAAGTTCTTTTGCAATAAGTTACTGTCAGCAGGATGCATCTCAAACAACCGCATGCGGTCCTGGTCGCGCAGGTATTGACGCGCAATCAACGGTGAGCCCGGATACAGTTTCAGTGTGCTATCCGGGTTGAGACCCTTTACCAGATTCACATAGTCAGTCAGTGGTCCAGGCAGATCGTCACGTTCCCATAGACGTGAGATGCCAGTCTTGAATTCTGCGTTCTGCGTTGCATAGCCGCTGTCCAGGGCATAGCAACCCGCGCCGGCATGGGTGTCGATATACCAGAATGCCTTGTCTTTTTGCGCCAGGTGGCGCAGTAATTGCATCTCGACAACATGTTTTAAAACATCGGCATGATTACCGGCGTGGAAAGCGTGGCGATAGCTCAGCATGTGCTCATCTATTTTCTAATGGTGAATGAGTCTACACTCCTATACGAAAATAGGATGAATAGAATAAAAGGCGACCCAATAATTCCTGTGCAATCATAGACAGAAATAACAGCGAAATCCAAATCAAGTTGCTATTTCCAGCCATCAAATCCGGGTTGAGAACATAAACAATTGTCGCCAGGCTGGTAAAGATCAATATCACCATGCGAAGAAGAAAAACCCGATGAAATGTGCCCCGGTTAAAAATCAGACCGTCGATGCCGGAATCCATTTTCACCAGGTTGGATTGATGAGCAAACCCTGAAACAATTTCTATCAATAAAATGACGATCAGGGCTATCCAGAAATACCCGGTGACCGGATCACTGGTATGCACAATGCCGGTTGTGTGCAGGTACAGGAGAGTGAGCAAACCCAGGCTGAGAGCAGTTGAAACAAAACTTACCGGTGTATACCAGCTATTCCATGGCGGGATCGTTGGCATGGCGTAAATCCGGATCATCATCCACAACAGGGCCAGCCCGAAAATAGAACCCGGCAGTATCAGGAATCTTGAATATTCAGATTGACCGGTTTTCCACCCCAATAGCAACATGAGTACCAGGCTCATGGAAAAAAGCCCGATGCTCAGAATTTCCCGGCTCAGCCATGAGCCGGATAGATTGTTCAGGGTGTTGGGGGCATTGACGGGATTGCCAAGATGCAGAAATGAACTGATTGTTGCGATACTGATTAATAGAAGTGCCACTAAAACCGGGTTTCTCAAATTCAGGCCAGTCTCGAAAACCTGGCTCAGGTCGTGGGCCATCATGACTGGCAATGTGAGCCACAGTACGATGCCGACACTCCATTGTGCCAGGGTCGTGAACCAGACCAGAGACCAGTCGCGGTTAGACAATCTTCACCTCCTCGAGATTGCTGACCCTGATGTTTTGATTACCTGCTTTGTGATTGCCTGCATTTTTATGTGCCTTGATACAGATCGAAGGTTGCGTGATCGAAGGGTCGGGCAAGGGGTAGATATGATGCGTTTCACCATACTTATCGAGTAGCTCCTCGTGTCCACCAAAATCGAGAGCGCGCATCGGGCAGGCATCGACACAACTGGGGTTTTTCCCCTGGTCGATGTAGTCAGCACAGAAGTCGCATTTTCCCATGACACCTTTTTGCGGATTGAATTGCGGCGCGCCATAGGGGCAAACCCAGGAGCAGTACTTACAACCGATGCAAAGGTTTTGATCGATCTGAACAATACCGTCCTCACGTTTGAAAAGCGCTTGAGTCGGACAGTTTTTTACACAGATCGGGTCGTCACAGTGGTTGCACGACATCGA
>Ga0316197_10003637_pt1 | contig 10980 bp, 7 predicted proteins | sample OudBiesiAoxic_MG_FD_204939 | JGI IMG/M metagenome (GOLD analysis project Ga0316197, IMG submission 204939) | Coastal sediment microbial communities from Oude Bieten Haven, Netherlands - site A oxic | ecosystem: Environmental > Aquatic > Marine > Coastal > Sediment | place: Netherlands... | reverse complement strand
CGGTCGCCGTCGCCGTCTCTCCGATCACGCTCGCCGCAGGTGATGCCCCACCGGATGGCTTCGAAGCACCACCAGGGACCGCCGTTCAGATCGCAACCGGAGGCGTCGTACCTCGCGGCACCGACGCAGTCGTGATGGTCGAATACACCGAACCAACCGAAGGTGGGGTCGTCCTGACGCGCTCCGTCGCTCCCGGGTCGAACATCTCGTTCGCCGGGTCCGACGTCGGTCGCGGCGACACCGTGCTCCGGCGGGGCATTGTGATGACGTCCAGAGACACCGCCGTGCTCGCTGCGGTTGGAGCGGCCACGGTCGATGTGGTGGTGCGTCCTCGTGTCGCCGTGCTCTCGACCGGCGACGAGATCGTCCCGCCGGGGTCGATCCCCGGCGTCGCCCAGGTCCCAGACTCGAATCAGCCGATGCTGCTCGACGCCGTTCGAGAACTCGGCTGCGAACCCATCGCCGGCGGCATCGTGCCGGACGACCTCGATCTGGTCGAGTCGACCGTCGAAGAACTGACATCCGCAGAGGAGGCCGTTGACGTCGTGCTGCTCTCCGGCGGCACCTCGAAGGGTGAGGGCGACATCAACGCCGATGCGGTGACCCGCTTGGCAGACCGCCTCCCAGGCTCCCCCGGCATCGTCGTGCACGGTGTCGCGCTGAAGCCCGGCAAGCCGATCTTGCTCTCCGTTATCGCAGGCACACCGGTGGTCGTTCTGCCCGGCTTTCCCACCTCGGCCGTCTTCACCTTCCACGAATTCGTGGCTCCGCTGTTGCGCGGACTCTCCGGCGTACCCGACAACACCGTGCAGACCGTGGAGGCGTTCGCTCCGATGCGCATCACGTCGGTCCCGGGCCGGGCCGAGTACTCACTGGTCGACCTCGTGGAGGGCACGGGCGGCCTGGCCGCCTATCCGCTCGGCGCAGGATCCGGCAGCGTGACGGCATTCGGGAGAGCGGATGGCTTCATCCGGATCCCGGCGACCACCGAGTACGTCGCAGAGGGAGCGCCCGTCACCGTCCGTCTGCTGAGCGGTCAGTTGCGGACTCACGACCTCGTGGTCATCGGGAGCCACTGTGTCGGCCTCGACTACCTCCTCGGCCGCCTGGCCGACGAGGGTTTCCGCATCAAGTCGATCCCGGTCGGGTCGACCGCGGGGCTGGCAGCACTCGGCCGCGGCGAAGGCGACGTCGGCGGCACCCACCTCCTCGATGCCGCCACCGGGGTCTACAACGAAGCATTTCTTCCACCGGGGGTCAGCCTCATCCCGGGCTACGACCGCAGGCAGGGCGTCGCCTATCGCCTCGACGATCCAACGTTGGCATCCGGCGACATCGATCTGATCGAAGAGGTCCGCAGCGACCGCCATCGCATGGTCAACCGCAACCCGGGGAGCGGCACCCGAATCCTCATCGACGACCTGCTCGAAGGTCAAAGACCGCCGGGCTATCTCCACCAGGCGAAGACCCACAACGGGGTAGCCGCCGCCATCGATCAGGGCCGTGCGGACTGGGGCATGACGCTCGAGACCGTGGCGAGTGCCGCCGGACTCAGCTTCCAGTTCGTCGCCAACGAACGCTACGACCTGGCCTACCGCGAGGACCGCGCTGACCGTCCTGCGGTTGCTGCGCTCCGGCGCCTCCTCGAAAACGATGGCGTCCGGGCCGCGTTGGCTGACCTCGGCTTCAGCTAGGCGGGTCGGTCACCGCGGAATCATCTGCCGCGGCGGTGTCACCGCTCTCCTCGGCCTCATCATCGTTGCTGGCATCAACGTCGTCTTCAACGATCGCCGGAACCGTCTCTGCTCCTGGTGCGATGAACACCGGCGGTCCAACCAAGGTCCGAGTCTCATGGCGGCGTTGCATCCACCACAGCAGGATCGCGCCACCGAGCACCGCTCCGACCGAGACCCAGCCGTTGCGGCTCAGGCCGAGGAATCGGAACGTGGTGTCGGTGCGCATCAACTCCATCAGGAATCGTCCGGTCCCGTAGAGGATCAGGTAGATCGCGATCGACGCGCCCTTGAACAGCCTCCCTCGCTTCTCCAGCCAGAGAATGACGCCCGCGGTGATGAACAGGTTCCACAAGGCCTCGTAGAGGAAGGTCGGATGGAATGTGGTGTACCCCGGATATCCGGCGGCGTCCGCGATCCTCGCCTCGATCTCGACCGCCCACGGGAGGTCGGACGGGGTTCCGAAGAGTTCCTGGTTGAAGTAGTTGCCGAATCGGCCGATCGTCTGTGCCAGAGGGATACCGACCGCCACCGCGTCGCCGAAGGCGAACACGTCGCCGTTCCACTTGCGGAGCAGGACAATCGCCGTGATCGCCCCGACGATGAGGCCGCCGTAGATGGCAAGTCCACCCTTCCAGATGAAGAAGACCTCCCACGGCTGGTCAACGAAGTCGCCGGTGTGGGTGGTGACGTATCCGAGTCGCGCGCCAAGGAATCCGATGATGACCGCCCAGATCGAGACTCGCTCGACCATCTCGCCGCTCCCGCCGTAACGCACATAGCGGCGCCGGGCGACCATGACCGCGACGATGACGCCGATCGCAATCATGATGCCGTAGAAGTGGATCGTCAACGGACCGATCTCGATGACGTTCCTGGACGGCGACGGGATAGAGGCGAGCAGCGGGATCATCCGTAGCGCTCTTTGAATTCCTTGAATGAGTCCCAGGCCTGCGGACCGTAGATGGACGCGGGTCCGCCACCCATCTGGATTGCCACGCCGATGGTCTCAGCCATCTGCTCTTCGGTGACGCCCTTGCGTGCGGCACCCCGGGTGTGGCTGGCAATGCATCCACGGCAGCCCTTGTTGATGGCGATGCCGACGGCGACCAGTTCCTTGAGGCCGCCCGACAGGGCGCCGTCCTGGTACACCGCGCGATGGATGGTGGCGAAGCCTTCGTAGACCTCGGGGATGTGCTCCCGTAGTTCCTGCGTCGCCGGCGCGATCTTCTTGAGTTCGTCCTGGTATTCGCCCATGGCACCTCCTGTTTGGCGCAATGCTACGAGGTTCAAGCCGATCCCGACCATCCGCATTCCGCGCGTTGCCGGCTGGCTTGACCTGTCTGACGGCGGTGTAGCCTCGCGGGCTGTATCTGAGTAGCTGGTAGCTGGTAGCTGAGCAAGAACGAGGAGAACGATGACGGCCAAAGACACAGCGCGCGAATCCTTCAGCAAGGTCGAGGGTGAACTCCGCGAACTCTCCCAGTGGATGTATGACCATCCGGAGATCGCCTACGAGGAGCGCGAGACCTCCGCCAAGCTGGTCCAGTACCTCTCCGCCAAGGGCTTCGACGTTGAATACCCGGCCTACGGCCTCGAGACGGCCTTCGCTGCCCGTGTCGGTTCGACCGGACCCGAGGTCGTCATCTGCGCCGAGATCGACGCACTCCCAGAGGTCGGTCACGCCTGCGGCCACAACATCATCGCGACGGCGGCGATCGGTGCCGGCATCGCCCTCGCCCCGCTCGTCGATGATCTCGGCATCCGCGTCACGGTGCTCGGAACCCCTGCTGAGGAGGCATACGGAGGCAAGGTCGACCTCATCAACGCTGGCGCCTTCACCGATGTCGCCGCCGCCATGATGGTCCACCCCGCCAACGACGACGTCGTCGACAAGAACTTCCTGGCCGTGACCCAGTTCGATGTCGAGTTCCACGGCAAGGAGTCGCACGCCGCGTTCAAGCCGCAGGTCGGCCTCAACGCTCTCGACGCAGCGGTGCAGGCCTACGTGAATGTCTCGACGCTGCGCCAGGCGATCTACCCGACCGACAAGATCCACGGCGTGATCACGCACGGCGGCGACGTTCCCAACGTGATCCCGGCGTTCACGTCGATGTCTTGGTACGTCCGGGCGTTCACGAAGGAACGAATGGAAGAGCTGTACGCCAAGGTTCTCGCCTGCTTCGAGGGGGCCGCCCTCGCCACCGGCTGTTCGCTCGATGTGAAGGTGCGCGGCCATGCCTACACCGACATGCTTCCGAACCCGGTGATGTCAGACATCTATGCAGAGAACTCGGCAGCGGTCGGTCGCCCGATGCGGCGCGGCTTCGAGTTCGACCTCGCGGCGACCGGCTCCACCGACATGGCGAACGTGTCATATGAGGTGCCGACGATTCACCCGATGGTCAACATCGACGCGGCCCCGGCTGTCAACCACCAGAAGGAGTTCGCTGCGCACACGCTGACGCCTTCTGGACAATCGGCCATCACCGACGGCGCCCTCGCGATGGCAATGACGGTCATCGACCTCGCGGAAGGTGATCGCTGGGACGAACTCGAGGTTGTCGTTCCCTGATCGACGAATCGGAGGCCGGTTAATGGCCTATCGTCCCGGTATGGCTGCTGAGACGACCGTGACCGACACCGACTGGTACCAACTCGACGCCGATGCGGCGCTCGACCAACTCGATTCGTCGAGGGAGGGGCTGTCCGAAGCTGAGGCCGCCAAACGCCTCGCGACGCACGGGCCAAACGACCTCGAAGATCGCGGTGGACGTTCGTCGCTGCAGATCTTCCTCTCCCAGTTCAGGGACCTGTTCACGGTCATCCTCGTCGTCGCTGCGGTGATCTCGGCGTTCCTGGAGGACTGGATCGAAGCCGTCGCCATCCTGGCGATCATCATCCTCAACGCCGTGATGGGGTTCGTCCAGGAGAAGAAGGCCGAGGAGGCCATGGCAGCGCTCAAGCGCATGTCAGTGCCCGAGGTGACGGTCGTCCGCTCCGGAGTCACCGTGGTCACCACGTCGAGCGACATCGTGCCGGGCGACATCGTCGTCCTGGAGACCGGAAACATCATCCCGGCCGATGGACGACTGATCGAAGCGGTCAACCTCGACGTGGAGGAGGCTCCCCTCACCGGCGAGTCGGTCCCCGTTGGCAAGGATGCCGACAAGGTCTATCGATCTGAGGCAGCCGTCGCCGACCGGCGCAACACCGTCTACCGGGGCACCACCGTCACCCGCGGCCGCGGCACGGTCGCGATCACGGATACGGGGATGCAGACCGAACTCGGCCGCATCGCCGGTCTCCTGCAATCGGTCGAAGAGGAGCGCACGCCACTCCAGCGCCGCCTCGACCACCTCGCCAAGGTGCTGGCCGTGGTCGCCCTCGGAATCGTGGGCCTCCTCTTCGTCATCGGTGTCGCGCAGGGCGAGAGCGTGGAGACGATGCTGCTGACCTCCGTCAGCCTCGCCGTTGCTGCGATCCCTGAGGCAATGCCTGCCGTTGTGACCATCGCGTTGTCGCTCGGCGCCCAGCGCATGCTCAAACAGCGAGCCCTGATCCGCCGTCTCCCGGCCGTCGAGACGCTCGGGTCGGTCTCGGTGATCTGCTCGGACAAGACCGGCACCCTCACCGAGAACCGGATGACAGTCACCGTCCTCGACCTCGCCAACGAAGAAGTCATGCTGACGGGCGAGAGCAGCGGACCGCTCACCCCAACCGAGATCGGCGCCGACGCCATCGCCCCTGGCCTCGAGGCGGCACTCGCCACCGGGGCGCTCTGCAACGACGCAACCCTCACCACCACCGACAAGGGCTACCGATCGGTTGGGGATCCGACCGAGACAGCGATCGTGCTCGCCGCGGCGGAGCTCGAGATCCCGAAGCCGGCCCTCGAGGATCTGTTCCCGCGAATCGGCGAAGTGCCCTTCGACTCCACCCGGAAGCGGATGACGACCGTTCACTCGGTGCCGTCGTCCCTGCCGGCATGGGTCGATGGCATCGCAACCGTCTTCCCACCGGACACGACCGCAGCCTCGTTCATGAAGGGGGCTGTGGAGCGAGTCATCGACGCCTCGGATTCGGTGCTGGTCGCAGGTTCGATCGAACCGATGACCGCCGAGTGGTCCAAGCGAATCGTCGACCGCACCGAATCGATTGCCGGCACCGGAACTCGTGTCCTCGCCGTCGCCGCCCGGGGGTGGGACGACCCGCCCGACGAAGAGAACGCTGAGCAGGGCCTCGTGTTCATCGGCTTGTTCGGCTTGATGGATCCGCCCCGCGCCGAGGTTTCTGAGGCTGTCGCGAAGGCGAAGGCCGCTGGCATCAGCACCGTGATGATCACGGGTGACCATCCGTTGACCGCACGCCACATCGCCACCGAGGTCGGCATCGATCCAGATGGCAGCTTCATCACGGGAGCCGAACTCGATCACATGAGCGAGGACGACCTCATCGAGGCGATCCAGACGAACTCCGTCTTCGCTCGCGTCTCCCCGGAACACAAGCTGCGCCTCATCTCGGCCTACCGGGCCGATGGAACGCCAACGGCGATGACCGGCGACGGCGTCAACGACGCCCCTGCACTGAAACGGGCCGACATCGGCGTCGCCATGGGCATCACAGGAACGGACGTGTCGAAGGAAGCGGCCGACATGGTGCTGCTCGACGACAACTTCGCCACGATCGTGGCTGCGGTCGAAGAAGGCCGCGTCATCTACGACAACATCCGCAAGTTCATCAAGTACTTGCTGACCTGCAATGCCTCCGAACTTGCCGTGATGATCGTGGGTCCCTTGCTCGGCTTGCCGATTCCATTGTTGCCGTTGCAGATCCTGTGGATGAACCTCATCACCGATGGCCTCCCTGCCCTCGCCCTTGGCGTTGAACCTGCCGAGGACGACGTGATGGATCGACCGCCGCGCTCCGCGAGCGAGACGATCTTCGGTGGTGGTGTCGTCCAGTACATCGGATCTTTCGGCGCGTTGATGGCGGTCGTGTCGCTGCTCGTCGGCTGGTACGCATGGAACATCGACGACCCGGCATGGCAGACCATGCTGTTCACGACCCTGATCTTCGCCCAGTTGGCGCTGGCGCTCGAGGTGCGGACCGAGAAGCGGTCGCTGTTCTCAACCAGTCTGTTCTCCAACCGGGCCATGATTGCCGCGGTCGGCATCGGGATCGTTGCCCACTTCGCGTTGATCTATGTCCCGCTGTTCCAGGAGATCTTCGGCACGGTGGCGCTCGGCGGGAGGGATCTGCTGATCTCACTGTCGGCAGCCGTCGTCATCATCCTGGCCGCCGAACTCTGGAAGTGGCGGCAGCGGGCCGTCGCTGGTCACTGACTCCGCACCATGAACACCGGAGCACTACCGAGCGAGTGGCGGGGTTTCCGATCCATCATCTTCGACTGCGACAGCACGCTGTCGGCGATCGAGGGCATCGACGAACTCGCTCGGATCGGTGACCGGTACGACGAGATCAAGACGCTGACCGATGCCGCCATGGGTGGAGATGTGCCCCTCGAGCAGGTCTACGAACGGCGTCTTGAGATGCTGCAGCCGAACAGGGAAGACATCGCGGCGATCGCCGACCGCTACCGGGAGGCAGTGGTGACCGATGCCCGTGAGGTCATCGGCGCGCTCCAGGCGGCCGGCAAGCAGGTCTTCATCGTCTCGGGTGGACTCCTCGATGCCGTTCGGCCCTTCGGCCTGTGGCTCAGTGTGCCGGAGGATCACATCCGGGCTGTCGCCGTTCGCTACCAGGCGGCGTCCGGTGTGCCGGTGACGGAGTCGTCCGCCCAGCGCGACGATGATCGCTATCTGAACACCATGGCGAGCCCCCTCACACAGGCCAACGGCAAGTCGACCGTTGCTCGGGAGTTGCTGAACGACACCGACGGGCGATCGATGCTGGTCGGTGACGGAGCGAGCGATCTCGTCGCCGCACCCGACGTCAACGTCTTCGTGGGGTTCACGGGTGTCGTAGAACGGCCACGCGTCGCTGCCGAGGCCGACGTTCTCGTGAGCGGCGCTTCCCTCGCCCCGATTCTCGGTCTGGCACTCACCGCTGCCGAAGAGACCACCCTGGAGGCCACTCCGTATCGCGATCTGATCACCAGGAGTCGGACCATGATCCAGACCGGCGAACTCACCATCCAGAAGGACGGTTCCCCATGACCTACCGAGTCCTTGCTACCGACGACCTCTCCGCGGATGCCGTCGATCTCCTCAACGCCCATCCCGGCTTCGACTTCGATGTCCACAAGGGCCTTAGCCAGGACGAGTTGGAGGCGTTGATCGTCGACTACGACGGCCTCATCATCCGGAGCAGTGTGCGGGTGACGGACCGTGTGATCGAGGCAGGGAAACGCCTCCGGGTGATCGGCCGCGCCGGGGCCGGCGTCGACAACGTCGACATCCCGGTCGCCAGCGAACGCGGCATCGTCGTGATGAACACGCCGGGTGCGAACACCGTCGCGACCGCTGAACACACGATGGCCCTGCTGCTGGCATTGTGCCGGAACGTCCCGCAGGCAGCGGCGAGCCTGCAGCGCGGTGAGTGGGAACGGAAGCGATTCAAGGGCATCGAACTACGGTCGAAGACCATGGGAATCGTCGGCCTCGGGAGGGTCGGTCAGCGCGTCGCGCGCCGCTGCCGGGCGTTCGGCATGGACGTGATTTGCTACGACCCCTACCTCAGCGGCGACCGAGCCGAACTGTTGAAGGTGGACCAGGTCTCACTCGAGGAACTGTTCGAGCGCTCCGACTTCATCACCCTGCACGCTGCACTCACTCCGGACACCAGGGGCCTCATCGGGCGTGAAGCCCTGTCCAAGACGAAGTCGGGAGTCCGAATCATCAACGCCGCACGCGGGGGCCTCATCGACGAGGAGGCGCTGGTCGAAGCGCTGGAAGACGGCCGCGTCGCAGGAGCGGCGCTCGACGTGCTCGTCGATGAACCGCCCGAACCGTCCAACCCGCTGCTCCACATGGACAACGTGGTGGTGACCCCGCATCTGGCCGCCAGCACGTCGGAGGCACAGCGCGAAGTGGGCATCCAGATCGTGGGCCAGGTCATCGACGCCCTCGAAGGGACCGATTTCCGCAATGCCGTCAACATGCCGATTGTCGATGGGCGGATCTTCGACGAGTTGCGGTCGTATCTCAGCATGGCCGAACGGGTCGGCAGCCTGCAGACGCAACTTGCCGAAGGTGCGATCACGAAGGTCGAGGTGGCGATCGAGGGAGACGCCCTCGACGAACACATCACACCGGTCTCGGTTGCGATCCTCAAGGGCATGCTGGATCCGTTCGTCACGGAACCCGTCAACTACGTGAACGCTCAGCACGTCGCCAAGGAACGGGGTATCGCCGTCTCGCAGGTCTCGGGCCTGCAGACGATGGACTACCCGAACATCATCTCGTGTCGTGTTGAGTGGCACGGCGGCCATCGCACGGTGGTGGCGACACTGTTCAGCCATGACGAGCCGCGGATTGTCGAGGTCGATGGCTACCGCGTCGACGTGGTGCCGGAGGGGACGATCCTCGTCACCGTCAGCCACGACGAACCTGGCTTCATCGGGACGGTGGGCACCGCGCTTGGGGAACTCGGCATCAACATCGCCACCTGGAAGACCGGCCGGTCGGCACCCGGCGGCCGGGCCCTTTCGTTCATCAGCGTCGACTCGGACGTTCCCGAGAGCGCCCTGCGGTCGCTGGAAGAGACGGCCCCGATCGAGCGCATCACCAAGGTCGAGTTCTAGGACGCCGTCCGCGCGAAGTCGGCCATCAGTTCGCACAGCGCCTCGACACCCGCGAGCGGCATCGCGTTGTAGAGCGATGCCCGGCAGCCGCCGACGCTGCGGTGGCCCTTGAGGCCGACCATGCCCCGCCCTGCGGCCACCGCGATGAACGATGCTTCAAGGTTCTCGTCGGCCAGTCGGAACACGACGTTCATGTTCGATCGACTGTCCGGTTCGACGGGGTTGGCGTAGAAGCCGTCGCTGTCGTCGATCGCCGCGTAGAGGAGTGCGGACCGCTCGTCGGCCGCCGTCTGCATCGCCGACAGGCCGCCGCGTCCTTCCACCCACCGCAGCACCTTCTCCATCACGTAGATCGGGAACACGGGAGGCGTGTTGTACATCGAGCCCTTGGATGCGTGGAGGTCGTAGCGGAAGTACGAGGCCAGGTCCCGGTTGGTGCTCTCCAGGGCGCTCCGCCGGATGATCACGAGCGCCAGTCCGGCAGGGGCGAGGTTCTTCTGGACCCCTCCGTACACGACGTCGAATCGCTCCCACGCGATGGGTCGGCTCATGATGTCGGAAGACATGTCGGCGACCAGCGGTACCGGGACGTCCGGCCAGGCCTTGTACTGGATGCCCCCGATCGTCTCGTTGCTCGTGACGTGGAGGTAGCGCGTGTTGTCCTGGAGGTTGACCTCTGAGCCTGTCGGGATGCGGGTGTATCCGGTCCCCTGACCACTCCAGGCGACGTACGTGTCGCCGTGGTGGGATCCGTCCTGGATCGCCTTCAGCGCCCATGCCCCGGTGTCGACGTAGGCACCGAGGGAGCCGTCTGCGAGCAGGTTCATCGGGAGCATTCCGAACTGCATCGTCGCCCCACCCTGGATGAATAGGACGGCGAACTCGTCCGGCACCGATAGAAGTCGCCGGACAAGGTCGGTGGCACCCTGGTGCACCGCGTCGTACAGCGCCGACCGGTGGCTCATCTCGATCATCGACATCCCCGCCGACCGATAGTTGACGATTTCAGCCTGAATCTCCTCGAGCACCGGAACCGGCAGCACACTCGGCCCTGCACTGAAGTTGATAGCTCGCGTGATCGAAGGTGGCTGTTCTGACATCGTGGACGGACAATACCGTGGGGCGAAGTCGCCAGTCGCCAGTCGGGCAGTGGCGAGAACGTTCTTCGTCTCCACCGCCGAAGGTGGGGGAGACGCGATCGAGCGGCTGCTCGATCGCAGAGGGGGCGTCCTGGGGGCTGGACCCAGTCGCCAGTCGCCAGTCGCCAGTCGGAAGACTCGCCTGGCCTCATGTTCTCGTGCTGGCTCCCAGAGCCCTCTCCAACCCGAACGAAGTTCGGGCGGCCTCCCCCACTGCGCCTCAATCCACGGAGTTGTGGATCGGGATGTGTCCGGGGCCCTTGGCAGAGAAGCTCTTCCGCGGTTCCGGGGCCACACCGAAAGCGTGGCTACTCCAGTGGTGGCGGAGCCCCTCGGATGACTG
>Ga0316197_10003636_pt1 | contig 10980 bp, 10 predicted proteins | sample OudBiesiAoxic_MG_FD_204939 | JGI IMG/M metagenome (GOLD analysis project Ga0316197, IMG submission 204939) | Coastal sediment microbial communities from Oude Bieten Haven, Netherlands - site A oxic | ecosystem: Environmental > Aquatic > Marine > Coastal > Sediment | place: Netherlands... | reverse complement strand
ATTCTCTTCAGAAATATCATTAACTTCCTCTATTATTATCTCTTCTAATTCCTTAGATAAAACCATCTTCTCCAAAGTTAGATATTTCCCTGGTAGAATTTTTTTCTCCCCAGTTAATATATACCCAGACATAATCCTTACCTGTTTTGGCATGAATGAGTTCCCTAAAAATACCAAACTTTTAGCGTCATATGATACTTCTACACTTCTAATTTTTTCTTTTAATTTTTCACCTTTTTTATCGGTAAACTCACTTACATCATAGGTTCCTGTAAGTTCCTCACATTTTTTCAAAATTTCTTCTCTAGTAGAACTTATCTTATCCACTGGATATTTATACCTATAGATTCTACCTTCTATCATCTCAGGTAAAGCCAAGTTAGGCAATGTTTTTTCTATTTTTATGATTTTCATTTCGTTTATTTTTTTATTAAATTTATCCTTTAATGAGATCTTATCTATCTTATTATTTGAATTTATATATAATATATTCTCTCTAGCACTTACTTGACCATCGGTTCTTCCACCTTGCTGAACTCCCTTAGCCCATGTAACACCTAGTTCTCCTAATATTTTTATGAATTCACCTTTTACAGTTTTCTTTGTGGATTTTTCATCTTTATTTTCATCAAAAGAATGAAATTTGGTTCCCCTATATGAGATATGAAATAAATACCCAAATTTGGTTGTTTTTTCTAAACTCCTAAAATTCACTTTTGCCTCCGTCATACTCCATGTTTTTTAATACCTTTATCCCACTTAATTTCTCTATAGTCTCTATATTATCCTTCATTAAAATTTCATTGGTATCGTTATCTTTATTGTTAAAAATAATCCCTTTTATCATAATATCATTTCTTTTTAAGGTCTCTATTGTTAATAAAGTATGATTGATTGTACCCAAAGAATTATTAGCTACCACTATGACCTCAGATTTTTTTCTATAATTCACCAAAAGATCTAAATATGTATACCTGTCTTTATAAGGAACTAACAAACCTCCTGCACCTTCAACATACAAAATTTCATTAGCTTGAGTCTCTTCATCTATTCTTTTTTTTATTTCGTTGATAAATATTTGTTTTCCGTCTAAATTTGCTGCAATGTGAGGAGACATAGGTTTTTTAAAGAAGTATGTATTTATCTCTTCTACACTTTTACCTAAAAGGTCTGCATATTTTTTAGTATCCGACCCTTCTAAGTTTTTACCAAAAATTTCTGATCCTGTTTCTATAGGTTTCAATGCCATAACATTTTTTTTATTTTTAAGATCTTCCTCTATCAATTTTAGAGTAACGTGGGTTTTCCCAATTTCAGTTCCAGTACCTACTATAAAATAGATATTACCCATAGTTTCATTTTTATATTTTATTCTATGACACTTTCTACATCTAGGTTCATAAGATTCTGTAGCTCCTACTAATACAATGGGATCATCATAGTAAGCAGGTTCCCCATCTATAAGTCTTTGAGATACTGTAGCAGGATTCCCACAAACAGCACAAATGGCTTGGAATTTGTCTACATATTCAGCTCTAGCCAAAAGTTCATCCATAGGCTTAAATGGTTCTCCTCTGAAATCTTTATCTAGACCGGCTACAATAACTCTCTTACCCATATCAGCCAAATCTTCGCAAAATTTAACAACTGAGTTACCAAAAAACTGTACTTCATCTATTCCGATTACCTGTGCATCACTGTACTTTTCAAAGAATATTTTTTTCATCTCTTCTACATTTCTTACTGGTACACCTTCTATAAAAGATTGACTATGTGAAGCCAATTTTGCATCATCATATCTCACATCACTTGCATGTTTAAAGGCCACGACTTTTTGACGTGCATACTTTGATCTTCTCAGTCTTTTTATCAATTCCTCACTCTTGCCTGAAAACATACTTCCAGTTACAACTTCTAACCATCCCATTCCCTCTGTTACTATAAATTGCAAATTTCTCACCCCATCTATATAATTGGTAACTAGTAATCAAAAATTACTAGTTAGGCTTTTCTAAAAATTTTATTATCTATTTTTAAAATCAAATCTATTAACGGTCTCATTTTCTCTTTTAATTTATAAATCATGTTGGCACTAAAATGCCCCATAACTAAGGCTCCCAATATATCAAATGGATAGTGGACCCCTTCAAATACCCTGCAAAGTCCTAATAAAACTCCCAATATCAACATATTTTTTCCCCATCTTTGAGTGTCTTTAAACATAAATAAAGACCAAGATAAAGCCAACATAAAGGTTGTATGATCCGAAGGAAAAGAACTATCTACTATATGTTCTTTGAGAACGACCCCTAATCCGTCAGCAAATGGTCTAGGATGATAATAAAACAATTCTATCAAATGATTGAGTAGTATCGCTGAAATAACAGTAATTGTAGCATAAATAGCTTCCTTTTTATTCTGCTTTTTAAAATATATATAAACTATCAATCCTATGAAAATAAAAGGCCCTTTTTCTCCTAAAAACACTCCTACTTTATCTAAAACATCACTTTTCCCTGCCAAATTATTGATTGATAAAAATAACCATTGATTTAAATTTTCCATCATTTTTTTGCTCCTCTCACTTGATTTTTCTAATCTTTTTCCATTAAATTCAGACTAAATTGTAACATATTTTCTACCTTATTACAATTTACCATTTCCCCAAAGAGTTTGAAATTCTTAATTTTTTACCTTTTTTAAATTTTACTTCACCTAAGTTTTAAATAAGGTTATAATAAAAGTAAAAATACTACAGATTAAGGAGGTAAAATATGTCTATAACGCTACGAATAAAAAACGAAATAAAAAATTTATCTAAAACTGAGATAAAAGTTGCTAACTATATATTAGATAATCTCGAAGAGGTTAAAACTATAACATCATCTGATCTAGCTAAAAAAATAGGAGTAGGTCAATCCACCATCATAAAATTTATAAAAAAAATAGATATCAAAGGATTTACAGAATTTAAAATAAGTCTAGGGGAGGAATTAGCCAAAGCCTCTTCTACACCTTCATATCTATATGGAGACATCACCTTAAACGATTCCATGGAAGACATCACAAAAAAACTTTCTTATAATAGTATAAATGCTATCAGTGAAACTTTAGATAACCTAAATTTTCATCAATTAGATATAGCTATAGACTATCTGCATAAGGCAAGAAAGATAGTTATATTAGGTGTAGGAGCTTCTTCCCTAGTTGCAAAAGATTTTTTCTATAAATTAAGTAAGATAGGAAAGATGGCATTTCATGATTTTGATCCCCATGTACAACTGACTCATACCACTACTCTAAATAAAGAAGATTTAGTGGTGGCTATCTCCCACGGAGGAGAAAGTAAGGAAGTTATACTAGGAGTTGAAAAAGCAAAAGAGCATGGAGCTACTACTATTTCTATTACAAATATTGGAAATAATCCTGTGAGTAATAATAGTGATATAAATCTTTATTCTATTTCCCACGAGGATCTTTTTAGATCTTCAGCTATTTCATCCCGAATGGCACAGCTATCTCTTATAGATATGCTCTTTATTGGTATAGTTCAAAGAGAATATCAAAACTCAACAGCATCTATAAAAGAGAGTAGAGACCTAATAAAAAAATTAAAAACAGTGTAACTATAGAGGCATCAATTATAAAAAAGGTATCAATTCATTTTGAATTGATACCTTTTTCTTAATTTACCAAACCTTTCTGAACTTTCTCCTATCCCCCAATATCGCGATTTCGACATCTGAAGAAGTTCTACAACTTCTCTATCTTTTCTTTTATCCTGTCGATTACTTTTTCAATATTTCCTTCTATTTCTTTATTATCAAATCGTACTACGGTCAGCCCTAACGAAATCAAAAAATCATCTCTAACTTCATCATATTCTATCCCTTCTCTTATATGATGTTGCCTTCCATCAAGTTCGATTATTAATTTTAGTTTAGGGCAATAAAAATCAACTATGTATCTTCCAATACCATATTGTCTATGAAACCTATAACCCAATATTTTTTTATTCTTAAGTCTCTCCCATAGTAGTCTTTCATGCTGGGTCGTATTTTTTCGCAGCATTTCCCTTGTTTCTTTATTATATAATTTATTAAATATCTTTGGCATAAACATCTCCTTGAACATTTAAAAGACCTCTGAACTTTCTCCTTGTTTTCCTCTTTCTTTCGTAAAGACAGAGGATATAGCTAAAATGAAAGTAAAATCTTTTATATCTTTAGCTCCTACTTTCTCCTTCTTTACTAAAGAAGGAGAATCAGAAAGAAGAAGTTCTATCATTTCCCCCCGTCTTTTTGAAAGAAGGGGGGTAGGGGGAAGTTCTCTTATTTCTTTAAAAATCGCGATATCCGGGGGGAGGAGGTAGCTCCAAAATTCCCTTAATCTCCTACAGGTTAATTACCGATATATTAACTCTTTTTTGGCTTTTTCACAATATTTTTAATCGTTTCCAGAATAATTTCTACAAAAAAAGATGACTTCTGTAAAATACAGAAGTCACCTTTTTCATTTATTTTTTCTAGTAGATATCATTTCTTGTTAAATCTTCATATGATTCTCTTCTAACCATAAGAGATGACTCTCCATCTTCTACCATAACTACAGCAGGTCTAGGGATTTTATTGTAATTACTTGCCATAGAATAATTATACGCTCCTGTACCAAACACACATAAAACATCTCCTAATTCAGCTTTTTGTAATTTTGTATCCTTTAAAATCAGATCTCCTGATTCACAACATTTTCCTGCTACAGTTACCATATTTTCTTTTTCTTCTAAACATCTATTTCCAATTGTTCCACTATAGACTGCCTGATATAGAGCTGGTCTTATATTATCTGTCATTCCTCCATCAATAAAATAATAATTTTTACCTGAATAAGTAGTTTTTAATCCCTGTACCGTATAAAGGGTAGTTCCAGCATTGGCTACTAAAGATCTTCCAGGTTCAATCTGAAGTTTTTTGATCCCTAAATTATATTCTTCATTTATTTTCTCTATAATTTTAACTTGTTCCTTTAGGCAAAGTTCTATATCCACAGGTTGGTCACCTTCTGAATAATAGATACCGTATCCTCCTCCTAAATTAAGAGTTTCTACTCCGATACCTTCTTCAACTAATCCTCTTATATACTCAGTCATAACTTCGGCTTCCTTTAAAAAAGAATTAATATCAAATATTTGAGACCCTATATGAGCATGTAGTCCTTCAAATTTTACCCATTCACTTCTATGAATTTTTCTAATAAGTTCCTTTGTCTCCTCCATAAAGATCGACTCTCCAAATTTTGAATCAAACTTAGAAGTCTGAATATATTCATGGGTATGTGCATCTATCCCAGGATTTACACGTAAAATCGCATTTTTTTTCTTCTGTTTTTTTTCACAGATATCTTCTAATAATTCAAATTCCAAATGATTGTCTACTATTATAGTTCCTATTCCATATTCTACTGCCATCTCAAGTTCATCTATAGACTTACTGTTCCCATGAAAATGAGCTCTTTCCATTGGAAAACCAGCCTTTAAAGCTGTATATATCTCTCCTCCAGAAACAACATCTAAACAAAGATCTAATTTTTCTACTATCTTACACATCCCAACAGTTAAAAATGCTTTAGAAGCGTAAGCTACCTCAGTCTTAAAAACTTTAGATTGAAAACTTTTTTTTATTAATTTTGCCTTTTCTACTATATAATTTTTGTCCATAACATAGAGGGGAGTTCCGTACTCTTCCTTTAATTTTTTTACCGATACTCCACCAATCTCCAAAATTCCGTTGCCATTAATCTCTTGAGTTCCAAACATAATATCCCCGCCTTCCTTTAATTTCTTGTACAAACATCTTATCTTTTCTGTCTCATTCTGTAAAATATAGATATTATATTATATGAATAACCATCATTAATTTACTCACATCCATATATAAAATATACATGTTATATATATATTAAAAGTATATTAATCTTGAAGTATTTGAAATATAGGGTTATACTTAATAGTATCTTGATACCAAGGAGATCAACTATGAAAAATAAAATGCCTATTGGAATATTCGATTCAGGGATTGGAGGTCTTACCATCCTGAAAGAGATTCGAAAAATTTTGCCTAGAGAAAATATTATCTACTATGGAGATTTTAAAAATACTCCCTATGGTACTAAAACTACCAAAGAGATACAAAAATTAAGTGAAAATATAGTAAAATTTATGATTCAAAATCATTGTAAGGTAATCATAATAGCCTGTAGCCTCATGACGGCTGCTTCTTTGGAATATTTAAAAAATAAATATCCTATTCCCATCATAGGAGTAGTAGAAGGAGGAGTAAAATCAGCGCTTTTGGAAAGCAAGAAAAAAAAGATTGCCTATATTGCAAACCCTTTTACTGTAAAAACTAAAATTTATGAAAAAACCTATAAAAAATATTCAAAAGAGGGTTCTCTTTACGGTATCCCATGTAAAAAATTATGTGCCCTTATTGAATCTGGTTGGGAAAATCATCCCAATCGCTTAGAAGTTTTAAAGAAATATTTGGAGAAAATACCAAAAGATACAGATACCCTTATTCTCGGTGGAACACATTATCCCCTTATAAAAGAGGATATAAGGAAATTTTTTCCTGAAAAAATTGTAGACTCTTCTAGAGAATCTGTATTTGAACTTTTAAATTTACTCATTTCTATGGATCTTTTCAACAAAGAAAATAAAAAGGGAAATGTTGATTTTTGTATCAATGGAGATACAAGACTTCTTTTAAATCGACTCCCAGAAATATTTAGAGAAGAATTTAAAAATATTTTCTCTGTAGATTATTAAATTTAGTAAACAAAAAGAGACTTAACCTTTTTAGGTAAGTCTCTTTTCTTTAAAATCACTATTATTCCTGTATTTCTACATTTCCAAAATACCAAGTTCCAAGTATATCTCTTTCCCAGTTTTTAACTTTATCTTTAATCATTACAACACCTGTATAATAATAAAGAGGTGCTATAATAGCTTCATCCATCATTATCTTTTCAGCAGCATAGAGTTTTTCATCACGAACTTCTCCACTTACTAACTTAGACTCCTCAATTAATTGTGTAAATTTCTTATTCTCTGGAAATTTACCATCTTCTGTGGCTCTCCATTGAGCATTATTATTTCCTGAATATGAAGTCCACATATCTAAAAATGTCATAGGGTCATTGTAATCTCCTAACCATACAGATCTCATCACCTGAAAGTTTCCCATACTTCTAGTAGTTTTAAATACTGCCCATTCTTGATTAGCCAAAGTAACGTCTATTCCTAGATTTTCCTTCCACATACTTTGAATAGCTTCTGCTATGGCCTTATGGGATTCACTGGTATTGTACATAAGTTCTATAGGGGCTAAACCTTTACCATTTGGGTATCCAGCTTTAGCTAGATATTCACGAGCTAGTTCTATATTGGCTTTTGTAGACATATTATAATCACCAGCTGTGGCTCTAAAATCATTCCCTTTAGAATCTATGAGTCCATTGGGAACAAATCCTGTTGCCGGCATCTGCCCTGCTTTAGTTATTTGATTTACAATAGCTTCTCTGTCTATAGCCAATGATAATGCTTTTCTTATATTGATATCATTTGTCGGTGCCCTATCTACATTAAATAAATAATAATATGTCCCTAAATACGGTAGTGTTTTAAAAGTTGTATCCTCCATCTGTCTTTTAGGAATTTCTTGTACAGGTACCTGACCTGATATAACATCTATCTCGTCATTATCATATGCAGTCAATACTGTACTTCCTTCTATAATCATAGTTAGTATCATCTTTTCTAGTTTTATATTTTCTCTATCCCAATAGTTTTCATTAGGAGTCAATATAATCTTATCATTTATCTTGTATTCTGATACAACAAATGGACCGTTTGATACTGTTAATTGAGGGTCTTTTGCCCATCCTTCGGGTTTTTGATCTACTATATCTTTTCTTACAGGCATATATGTAAAAAATGTAACTAAGTTTAAAAAATATGGTGTAGGAGCTTCTAAAACAACTCTTAAAGTATAGTCATCTAAAACTTCTAATCCTACATCTTCCCTTTTTCCTTTTCCTTTAAAATAATCCTGTCCTCCTTTAATATAGTAAAGCTGATAAGCATATTCAGAGGCTACTTTTGGATCTAATCCTCTCAACCAAGCATATTTAAAATCTTCCGCTGTTACTGTTTTACCATCTGACCATTTAGCATCTTTTCTCAAATGAAATGTGTATACAGTTTTATCTTCAGAAATATCTACAGATTCTGCCATTGCTGGCTCTGGCTTTCCTAATGCATCATTTCTCATCAATCCTTCAAAGGTGTTATTGATTACCATTGCACCAGATGAATCGGTATTTAATTGTGGATCAACAGATGGGGGATCGGCATCTAAGTTAAATCTCAATATTTGTTCTACCTTATTTACTTCATTCTCCACTTGATTTTCATTTTTTCCACATGCTGTAAGTAGCAATATGATTAAAACACTAAAAATATACATTATCCTTTTCATTTTCACCCTCCTAAAATAATTTTTAATCTGGGATTACAACCCTTTCTTTATATACTGTCTTTTTCAAATTTTCTTTTATTTTCATTGGATTATCTATGAGAGAATCTATACTAAAATATATACTTCCTTCTACACCTTTTATACCTCTATTATATCTAACTTGATTTATGAGCTCATCTGGATCTTTCCAACCTTTGGTTCCCACTTTGTAGGCTGCCTGACCAATATATAATTTTACATCGGTTCCCCTTACTTCATGGGACCACCAATTAACCAAGGTATTATATTCCGCTACCTTAAACCCTTGGTTCCAGTATATTTGTGGCACAATATAGTCTATCCACCCCTTATCTATCCATTTTCTAGTATCTGCATAGAGATTATCATAGTTAGTTATCCCTGCTCTAGTTTTTGATCCACTTTTATCTATATTATAATTTCTCCATACACCAAAGGGACTGATACCAAATTGAACATTTGGTTTTTCTTTTTTCATCTTACTATTCAAAGTTTTTATAAATTTATCTACATTGTCTCTCCTCCAGTCAGCTGCTATAGGAAACTCTTTTCCATATTTTAAATATGTTTTCCAATCAGGTAGTTTTTCTCCATTAACTGGATATGGATAAAAATAATCATCCATATGTACCCCATCTATATCATAGTTTTTCACTACTTCCATGATATTATCTATACTATAATTCATAGCTTCTGGAATCCCGGGATTATAGTATAATTTACCTCCATATCTAAATGTCCATTCTGGATTCAAAATAGCTGGATGAGTATTCATAGGAATGTCTTCTTTTTTCATAGTTACCCGATATGGATTAAACCATGCATGAAATTGCAGTCCCCTTCTATGAGATTCCTCTATCATAAATTGTAATGGATCCCAGCCGGGAGATATTCCTTGTTCTCCTGTAAGATATTTTGACCACGGTTCAAATGACGATGGATAAAAGGTATCAGCAGTAGGTCGGATTTGAACTACTACAGCATTCATATTCATTTCTACAGCTTGATCTAATAACTTTATAAACTCGTGTTTTTGGGATTTTTCAGCACCTTTACCTATTCCCACAGTTTTAGGCCAATTTATATTCACAACACTGGCTATCCAAACTCCTCTAAATTCCGGTTTTTCTCTTTCTTTTATTGTGTTGTCTCTTTTATCTACTCTACTACATCCCACTAATATCAGTAGGAATAGTATACTACAAAGTTTCTTCATTTTTTTCTCTCCTCCCTCAATTATCTATAACTTTCTATTCTCTTTTTTACCTCACTATTCATCACTACAAGTATTAGATTTTTTTAGGAAAAAGTCAAATTTAAATAAAATTTCTAGAAAAAAAGCAGAAGTTAATTTACTCCTGCTTAGATCCTATTATTTATTTTGAAAATACCATTTTTCTCATCTTTGATCCAACTGCTTCAATCTTAGAATCAGAATACTTAGCTCTTTCTTCATTCATAAATTTATATCCATTTTGTGTTTCGGCTATAAAGTCTTTAGCAAATTTTCCATTTTGAATATCTTTTAAGACTCCTTTCATAGCTTCTTTACTTTCTTTTGTGATTATCTTTTCACCTGTTACATAGTCTCCATATTCAGCTGTATTTGAAATAGAATCTCTCATTGCTGCAAATCCTTTTTCATATACTAAATCTATTATTAATTTCATCTCATGTACACATTCAAAATATGCTACTTCAGGATTATATCCAGCTTCTACTAAAGTATCAAATCCTGCCTGCATAAGTTCAGTAACTCCTCCACATAATACTGCTTGTTCACCGAATAGATCAGTTTCAGTTTCCTCTTGGAATGTAGTTTCTATTACTCCTACTTTTCTTCCTACACCATTTGCCCAAGCATATGCTATCTCTTTCGTATCTCCGCTTACATCATTATGTACTGCGGCTAAACATGGAACACCGTGTCCGCCTTCAAATATCTCTCTTACCATATGTCCTGGCCCTTTAGGAGCTACCATGAATACATTTGTACCTTCTTTAGGTGTAATTCTTTCATAATGAATATTAAATCCATGAGCAAACCCTAAATAAGCTCCTTCTTTTAAGTTTTCTTCGATTTCATTTTTATATAATTCTGGTTGAGATTCGTCTGGAGCTAAGATCATTATTACATCAGCACCTTTTACTGCCTCACTTATTGTTGCTACTTTCACACCACTATTTTCAGCCTTTTCCCATGATTTCGATCCTTTTCTAAGACCTACAGTTACATCCATTCCTAAATCATGAAGATTTAATGCATGTGCATGTCCTTGACTTCCATACCCTACTACCGTTAATTTTTTACCTTCTAAAGCTTTTAATTCTTTCATTTGTTCCTACCTCCTAAAGTTTAATTATCTCTGTTCTATGCATAGCACTTATTCCGGTTCTAGTTACTTCTAATATTCCAAACTTATCC
>Ga0316197_10003633_pt1 | contig 10982 bp, 7 predicted proteins | sample OudBiesiAoxic_MG_FD_204939 | JGI IMG/M metagenome (GOLD analysis project Ga0316197, IMG submission 204939) | Coastal sediment microbial communities from Oude Bieten Haven, Netherlands - site A oxic | ecosystem: Environmental > Aquatic > Marine > Coastal > Sediment | place: Netherlands... | reverse complement strand
CCGCTGTTGCTTCCCGCTTGATGTCGCCGATTTTGACCGTCTGTGTGACATTTCCTGTTTCGACCGTCTGTGTGACGTCTCCCTGGTCGATGAAATGCAGGACATCGCCCTCGACATGCAGAAATTCCACTTCATTGCCTTTTTCCCCCGGTTCACCTTCGGGAAACTCATTGTCCTTGAGCCCGATGGTGGTTGTCCGCGAATTGGCCACCACTCTTCTTTCATCGTTCTTGACCAATTTTTTCAGGTCTTTCTCGGCCTGCAAGTAGACTTCTTCTTCACCCATTTTATCTTCAAAACGAAGTTCGTTGAAATTGTCGGCGTTCGCTTCTTTTGTGCTCCGCGACTTTACACCGCTCTGTGTCTGGTTATTCGGTAGCGCGTACGGTGGCATATTGTCTGCGTTGTACACGCCGCCCGTGATCAGGGGCTGGTCCGGGTCTCCGTAAAGAAAGCTGACCAGGACTTCCTGTCCGATCCGGGGCGTATGGATGGCGCCCCATTCTTTCCCTGCCCACATCTGGGATACACGCACCCAGCAGGAACTGTTTTCATCATTTTTGCCTTCCCTGTCCCAGTAAAACTGGACTTTGACCCGGCCGTATTTGTCGCACCAGATTTCCTCACCGCTCTTTCCAACGACAATCGCACTCTGCGGACCTCTGACCACCGGCTTGGGCGTCAACAGCGGGCTTCTGTAGGTTTTTTCGCTGGGCATGACTTCGAGCCAGCAACGATAAAACTCTTCGTCGGATTCACCGCCACTACTTATATCGTCGCTTCGGATCGCGTGCTGCACGGAAACAATCAGGTATTCCCGGTTTTGATCCTCACGGGGATAATTTGTCAAACTGAAAGTGCAGCCAGAGGCCATATGCCGGACGTTACCCTCGGAAAATGCACGTTCGTGCTGAGAACCGGAGCATTGCGCCAAATTTTTTACGTAACGCTCACCCTCCCCGGATACCGTATAACCGCCAGGGTAGTCATAGCGTTCGCGAGATACAGCGGCAGGCGGTTTTTGATGCGAAAACTCTTCGCTGCTTTTTGATTCAAGACTGGCTTTGGGTTTTTCAAAGTCATAATCCCGGTTTACAAAAGCATCCGAGACGATACTTTTTCGAACAGTCCATTCCTGCAAGTGGTCTTCCTCGCGTAGCGCCTCACTTTCGTCACGGGGAAAATACTTGACGACGGGATCGCCCTGAATATCTTTATGACCAGATTTACCGTCGACAAGCATCAGTTCATGCTTGCCTTCTTCGTGGGCAAAGTAGTAGTAGATACCTTCCTGCTCCATCAACCGGGAAACAAAATCAAAATCCGTTTCACCGTACTGTACGCAATAGGTCCTGTCTGGATAGGTTCCGGTGAGATTCCTTTTGTAATCGGAAAACCCTGCGTCCGAGAAAACCTTCTCGATAATATCCGGAACGGACATTTCCTGGAATATCCGGTAATCCGTACATTGAGAAAGGAACCATAGCCAGGGCCTCATCGTGGCACTGTAAACCGCTCGTCCGCGCTCGGTCCCGACAAAGCTGAAATCGCAGACGTAGCCATTGAAATACCGTGCAGACTCATCGGCCAATTCCACGGAAACGGTGATCCGCGTCCCGACAATGGCATCAAAATTCAGGTCCATATCATCGCTTCGAAGATCGAGTCGGTACTCAAAAAGGCAGCCCAGGCGATCCTCACCGTCAAAGGCGTGTATCCCCAGAATATCCTCACCAAGGACACAATTCTTCAACTGCAAACCTCTGAATTCTTCGGTAATTTCTGGCATATTGACACCCCTGTACAGTTAGCCGACGGAAAACGCCCGTCGACACTAAAGATTTTAGCAGCTCACATTATCCCTGCCAGTGAGCCAGAATTCTGTGAGCCCTTTCACTAATGCGCGGCAAACCCGAAAAAGTGCTCAGAGCAGTGACTCCAGAACGTGTGGCTCCGGGATGAGTACCTTTCCTTCCACGATACGAATCAGCCCCTGGCCCTGCCAGGTTTTCAACTGCTTGTTCACACTCTCACGTGAGGCATTGATCAACGTACCCAGTTCATACTGGGATAACCTGAGGTCGAGCAACAGACCTTCCTCGGTTTCGACACCATGCTCTGCGGCCAGATCAAGAAGCCGCGCAGCCAGCCGGCCGGGGATCTCGATGAAGACCGAGTTTTCGTAGAGCCCCGTGGTGGCCCTCACCCGTCCAGCCAGAATGCTAAGCAATTTGAGCCCGATCTGGTGGTGCTTCTTCAGCAATTCCCGAAAATCCCGGTGGTGCAGCACCAGCAGTTCGCAGTTTTCAATGGCCGTGATGGTTGCGCTTCTCCTTTCTCCATCCAGAAGAGCGAGTTCACCAAAGTTGTCTCCCTTCTTCAGGATGAAAAAACTCAGTTCTTTACCCTCGGTGGAAACGACAGAGATCTTGAGTCGGCCAGAGGAAACAATAAACATTTCTTTTCCAGGATCTCCCTGGTGGAAAACCGCTTTTTTCGCAGGTACCCGGACTGTAGTGCAGCGTTCGAGAATCTGTTTCCGGTCGCCTGGAGGCAACTCGCCGAAAAGCTGGCTGCCCACCAATAGTGTTTCCTCATGGTCTATCATGACTTTAAGCAAATCATACTTGTTGTAGAAATGACCTGGACCTGGCAATGACTCGTTCTGAGAAACCGATAGCGACCGTCATGTTTGCGGATATCTGTCGCAGCACCTACCTTTTCTCGGAACTGGGTGACCAAGCGGCTGCCGCGCTGGTCCAACAGGCCTTGAAATCGGTATCCGCAATCGTTGCTTCGAACGGTGGAAAAGTCCTCAGGACCCAGGGCGATGACGTATTCTGCCTCTTTGCCAATCCGGCCAATGCATTGAAGACGGCGCTTGAAATTCACCGCAACGCGAGGACGCTCGCCCCGGATGCAGAAACCGGGGTTGATATGCGAATCGGAATCAACACGGGGGCCATCCTGCGCTCCGGTAAAGAGATCCTCGGCGATACCGTCAATATAGCCGCCAGGCTGTGTGCTATCGCAAAAGGCGGTCAAACCATCGTCTCCTCGTTTAGCCTGCAAGGCCTGAAAGCGATCCCTCCAGGCCTCTTCCGTTCATTGGGTGATGTACACCTGAAGGGCAAGTCCGACCCGGTTCCGCTATTCGAATTACTTGATGAAGAGCAGCAGGACGAGATCACCCAGGTTGGCCCGGCGCTGCGTTCAGCGCCGGCTTCTACCCGTCTTTCAATAAATTACCAGGGGCGAACTCTCAACCTCGACTACCGGCTCGTGCGTCTACTCCTGGGGCGAAACGACGATTGTGACCTGGTTGTCAACAATGCCCTGGTTTCGCGCCACCACGCCGAAATCCGTTACCTTGGCAAGGAGTTCGTCCTCACTGACTTCAGCACCAACGGCACTCTGGTCATTCGCGACGGCCGGCGGCGCATGCTGCAACAGGGGCAGCTTGCACTACGCGGCCGTGGCTCAATTTTCCTGGGTCGCACCAATTACAGCCAGGAATTCGAAATCACCTTCCACAGCGGCGCCTGAGCACGCTGAATCATGTGTAGCTGTAACTGAAATCGTCGTCCTTCGCATCAATATGTACGGTCTGCAAGGGATTGCCCTCGGACAGGCGCGTCAGTAGCTCGCGACTGATCGTGGGGAGCACCGTGTTGGTCAGGATGGCGTCGATCATGCGACCGCCGCTTTCCAGCTCGGTACAGCGGGCGCCGATCAATTTCAGCACTTCGTCACTATAGGTCAGCGGTATGCCGTGGTTTTCCTGCATACGCTTAACGATACGGTTCAGCTGCAACGTGATGATCAACTGCAACACTTCGTCGCTAAGCGGGTAGAACGGAATGCTGACAATGCGCCCAAGCAGCGCGGCCGGGAACACCTTGAGCTGCGGTTCGCGCAGGGCCTTCGCTACACCGTCCGGATCCGGCATCAGTTCCGGATCCTTGCAAAGGTTCATGATTTCCTCGCTGCCCACGTTCGACGTCAGCAGGATCAGCGTGTTTTTGAAATCAATAAAACGCCCTTCCCCGTCTTCCATGAAACCCTTGTCAAATACCTGGAAGAAGATCTCATGCACATCGGGGTGTGCCTTCTCCACCTCGTCCAGCAATACCACGCTGTACGGGCGGCGCCGCACGGCCTCGGTCAGCACGCCGCCTTCGCCGTAACCCACGTAGCCCGGGGGTGCGCCCTTGAGCGTGGAAACCGTGTGCGCCTCCTGAAATTCACTCATATTGATGGTGATCATGTTCTGTTCGCCGCCGTACATGCTCTCGGCTATGGCCAGCGCGGTCTCGGTTTTACCGGTACCACTGGGGCCGCAGAGCATGAACACGCCGATCGGCTTGCCCGGGTTGTCGAGGGCCGCCCGGCTGGTCTGCACACGCTTGGATATCATGTGCAGTGCGTGGTCCTGGCCCTTGACACGCTGTTCGAGTCGCGCAGCCATGGTCAGCACGTTTTCGATCTCATCCTTAACCATGCTGCCCACCGGTATACCCGTCCAGTCTTCGACCACGGCCGCTACGGCCTGGTTGTCGACGCTGTGGTGCACCAGGGGTTTTTCGCCCTGGATTGCAGTCAACTCGTCCTGCAGAGCCTCCAGCTCAGCGCGGATGGCTTTCTCGTCAAGCATTTCCCCGTCACCATCCTCGGCTGCGGTGTCCACGGAAACGTCCACGGAAGCTTCAACGGTAACGTCTACTGCCCCTTCAACGGCTTCTTCTGCCGCTTCTTCGGCGGCTTCGGTGACGGCCTCTGCAACCGCATCTTCAAGGCCAGCTTCAGCCATCGCGGCAGCCGCTTCTTCCTCGACGCTATCGCCCTGCAGTTTTTGCCGTAGTTTCAGAATCTGATCGACCAGCGCCTTTTCATTCTCCCAGCGCTCTTTCAGATCAGCGTCACGTGCACGTTCCGCTTCGAGTTCATCCGCGATCTTGGCTTCCCGTTGCTTGTCTTCAACACCGATGGCCGCCTCGCGCGCCATGATCCGCTGCTCCAGTTCGAGGGCATCGATCCTGTGCTCACAGTCTTCCAGTTCAGCCGGAATCGCGTGCAATGCAACGGCCACGCGGGCGCACGCTGTATCCAGCAGGCTGACGGCCTTATCCGGCAACTGGCGGGCCGGGATATAGCGATGCGATAGTCGTGAAGCCGCCTCCACCGCCTCGTCGAAAATCTGCACCTTGTGGTGCTTTTCCATCGCCGGCGCGATACAACGCATCATTCGCGTACAGCGTTCTTCACTCGGTTCATCGATCTTGACCACCTGGAAGCGCCGGGTCAGGGCGGGATCTTTCTCAATGTACTTCTTGTATTCCGCCCAGGTCGTCGCCGCGACGGTACGCAGGGTTCCCCTGGCCAGGGCCGGTTTCAGCAGATTGGCCGCATCGCCCGTACCTTCTGAACCACCCGCACCAATCAGCGTGTGCGCTTCGTCGACAAACAGGATGATCGGGGTCGGTGAGGCATGCACTTCATCGATCACCTGGCGCAGGCGTTGTTCGAACTCACCCTTCATGCTGGCGCCGGCCTGCAGTAGGCCGATATCGAGTGTCTTCAGTGCTACATTTTTCAATTGCGGAGGCACGTCACCACGCGCCAGGCGCATCGCAAAACCCTCGACTACTGCCGTTTTACCGACGCCGGCTTCACCGGTCAGGATCGGGTTGTTCTGGCGGCGTCGCATCAGGATATCGACGATTTGCCGGATCTCTTCGTCACGACCAACGATGGCATCCAGTTCGCCGTTGCGCGCCTGCTCGGTCAGGTCCACCGAGAACTTGGCGAGTGCAGACTTGTCGCCTCCCGGCGCCTCTCCACCCACGCCCGGTGCACCATCGCCGGCGCCCAGGTCGCTGCCGTCGCTGGCAGCCAGGGAATCCTCCGGCGACCCGTCGATGATTTTGTGAACCGACTTGATCAGGTCATCAAGGTCGACGCGTTCGAACTCACTTGAAATACGCATCAACTCGTTGCGCAGGTTACGCGTCTTGAGTATGCCGATCAGGAGGTAGCCACTGCGGACCTGCGGGGACTGGTACATCAGGCTGCCGTACACCCATGCTCTTTCCACCGCCTCTTCGAGGTGGGCCGACAGGTCGCTGACTGAACTCGCGCCACGCGGCAATGCGTCCAAAGCCTTTGTGAAGTCCGCTGCAAGACGGGCATTTTCCAGTTTATAGTGATCCAGAATGCGCCTGAGGTCCGAGTCCTGGAGTTGCAGAATCTGTTGCAGCCAGTGCACCAGTTCGACGTAGGAGTTGCCCCGCATCTTGCAGAATACGGTTGCGCTCTCGATGGATTGATACAACAAGCTGTTGAGTTTTCCAAATAATGCGGTACGACTGATCTCTGTCACGGTTCTGCCCTCTTCGTTTTCGTTTTCAAATCTTCAGTGTCTGTATTCGGCCGCCTGTAAAACGAGGTCGCCAATTACTTCACGCTTTTCCTCGCTCTGCAGCCAACTGGTCCAGCCCAGCGCACCCTGCTTTCCAAGACAGGTGACTGGCTTTTCTGACCCTTTCAGTAACAGCTGCGTTTCCCACAACAACTCGATTCCGAGGTAGTTGCGAACCATGGCTGTCATGGCTTCAAAATGCTTGCCCGAGGGCAGGAACCCCTCGTAATCGGATAAATTCAGTGGCCCCAGGCGTATCTGGAACTTGTCCTGCCGCTGCCACACCCGGTCGCCCAGGACAGTACTCTCTCCCAACTGCCCGGTTGCCATACTCTTGCCCTTGCCCAATCTGAAGCGATCGGACGAGGGTATGTCCAGCCAGTGGGCAATAAATTCCCTGACTTTCACCTTGACACCAAAATAGCTCTCCAGAATCGACGCCAGGCCCGTTGCATGGCGCGGCAAACTGGCCAGGTGGCCGGTGAAGTGCAGTTTCAAGGCCTGTGGCATCTCGTCCAGCCCTTTCAAGGCCGGCATCCCGAAGCCGGCCAGGCTTGCCACGTAGTTCGAAAAACGGTCCTGTTCAGGCCGGTCATGCTGGACGGTCGGCTGAGCCTGCGCCCAGGCTTGGTAGAACAGGCTGACGATACGGTGGTGAAACATATCCCCGAAAGCCGCCAGGCTGTTGTCCTGGTGATGCCGCATGCGCCAGCGGGCGTACTCGGTCAGGTGAATGGGAAGCGGCCCATCCGGCCCGAAAAGCCCCAGGAATCTCTGAGAAATTCTGGCCGTGCCTCCGGGGCCGTCAAATTCCACCGAATTCAATGTCGATGATGCAAAGCTGGTATAGGGTGTTTCGGCGAAACGCACAGGGTCTTCCGAAGGCCGGAAGGCTTTGCCTGTCAACGATTTGTCCGGGAATTCGCAATTGATCCGACGTACCGCCTGGAAAAACCCGTAGCGATGCGGCGCCTGCTTGATCTCTCTCAGGAGCGTTATGCCCTCGGACGGGTTCCCATTCTCACTGGCCATCGACCAACCTCCCTATCCGAATCGCTCTGCACCACCATTTCGGTCATGTTGTTTACAGAAACATATTTGCTGAAAAATTCTTCGAGCACGGACCCGAACAGGTACATGCCCCCGGATTCAAATGCGGTCTCCTCCAGAGTGATCGTGATTTCAAGGCCGCGCCCGAAACTGATCGGACCCGGAATCGGCAGGCGACGGGTGACCGGCCTGGCGCTTACATTCATTACTCCGCTGATTTGACGGTCAGCCAGCGTCCCGTAATTTGAATACAGGCTCAAAAGTTCCCGCAGCGCTGCAGCGCCCTCATCCGGGTTTTCGTCTACCAGTGATAAATAATTCAGGGTGAGGTGACTGATCAGGCGCCAGGCATAATCCCCTGTCATCGTGGCTTCACCGGGCTCACCACGAGTACCCGAAGGGCCGGGTTTGGTCGGTTTACTGACGCAGTGAATCCTTTGGACCGGTGCGTTGACCTCGAGCGTGAAATCACCACTCTTCTGGCCCAGGGGCATCTTGAGTGCCAGGTCCCGATTGGTGCACAGTATCTTGATACCCAACTGGCTAAGCTCGGGGCTATAAGGCGCTTCGTTCCTGTCAACGATAGAAATGAACACCTCCTGACCCAGGTAGCTGGAGCGTGCACCGTGTAATTTTTGCTTGGAGGAGGCGATTCGTGGCTTCCGCTGCACGGTGTAATAGGAAGGCAATTCTTCTTTTGACTGCTGGTTACTCAGACCGTAAAAGGGCATGAACTCCTGTTTGTCGGACGCCATCGTACCGAAACCGGAAACTTCGAGAACCTGGTAGACCTCGTAGTCCAGCGGCTTGCTGCGATCGGGCACAACATGGAACTCAAAATCACGCTCATTGATATGGATACGGTCGGCGCGCTTCGGGAATATATTGACCGCCGGCGTACAAAACAGCTGGAAATTGCCACTGTCCACCACGTCTTCCAGTTCGCTCATGCGATCGGACAACTGGATAACGATTTCGAAAGACTCGCCCTTCTGCTTGCCCAGAATCTCTTTCAGCCCGCAAACGTCGATAAACTGGAACCGTTCAGGACAAGCGAAATATTCGCGCAGCAGGCGGTAACCATCAAAAGAACGTGAGCGGTAGTTCAACAAGGACTCGTCCGGGGAGAAGCCTTTCCTGCACAGGTTTTCGACAGGAAGAGAAGCCACTGTCCGTTCATCCTCATCCCCCACGAGAACATTCAGGCCGCAGGCGGAAGCCATGATATGTTCGTAAAGCCAAAGGGGGATATGTCCGCTGCCGCCCAGGTAAAGCGGTAGTGAGTCCAGCTTCAGGTCAGATATGTCCGCGCCGCCGTTGGTTTCTATTCGAATCTTGATACCTGCGCTGACCCGGCGTTCCGGTTGGATGCCAAGGCGTGCCAGCGTGGCCCTGTTAGCAATATATTCGGCATGGGCGACCTTCAAGGGGTAAATGCTGACGTCGTGAGCGGTCCGAAACGTGCACTTGGTTTGCATGTCAGCGCCAAGGCCGCTGTGCAGAACCGTTCCTCGTTCCAGCAGGAAACCTTCTACCGTGCTGGCGTCCCGCGGCTCTGGCTGCATCTGCACCACGGTCATCGCAGGAAGTGGTGCAAGGTAGTCCGGATAAACCATCGAAATCAGCTGTTGACAGAATTTCGGAAACTCCTCCTCTATCTTCAGCTGCACCCGCGCAGCAAGGAATGCAAAGCCCTCAAGCAGGCGTTCCACGTAGGGGTCAGCGCATTGCTGGTTTTCAATTCCGAGACGGGCTGCGATCTTGGGATAGGCGTGCGAGAACTCCTCGCCCATCTCGTACATGAAGTTCAGTTCGTTGTTGTAGTGCTGGAGGAGTCGGCGATCCATCCGGAATTACCTTGTTTGCTCGCTTATTTCGAAATCCCCGTTTTCCAGGTCGAGCCTGCTGCGCAGGGCCACCTGGAAAGGCATGGGTTGTTCGAAAACAACGCCCTCGATCTCAAACTCAAGGGAATTGTTACTCATCTCGTCGGGGTTGGAATGTACGTTCAGTTTCAGGCTGTTCTGAATAATCCGGGGTTCGAATGCATAAATCGCCTTCTTCAGGGCCTTTTCCATGTCCTCGGTCTCGATGGAGGACGCCGTGTGGCCGGACACATCCGTCATGCCATAATTCAGAACCGACCGTCTGACCGCCGGATAGTCCTCGAGATCTATGATGGAGTCGAGTGACGCCGAATTAAGCAGCCAGGCCAGGTCACGTATCACGGCGGCCTTATACTGTTGCTGGCTGAGTTGCTGTTGCGAAGAGCTTTCTTTTTTCTTGTCCGGGTGCAGGTCGGTTAACCTGTCCAGTAATGAGGGCTGCAGTTTCGCCATATCCCGTAATCAGCTCTCGAACTCGATGGACCGGACCTGCAGCAAAGGATAATCAGCCTTGTCCGTCGCCAGCATTCGTTGCCCCTTACCCTCGTATATATCCTCGCCATGGTTAACCCAGTCGGTTTTTCTCGAAAGAAGGGATTCGTCGTCAAGCGCGGAGAGCGATGGATACCGAGCGGGTAACATGACCATGCTCTGCCCCCCATTGGTCCAGGTTACCTCGGCAGGAAGCCATACCAGATCGCGTAGATCACTGGGAATTTCGGTGCGAAGGGACTTGATGCTGTGCATCGGGGTCCAGTAGTACTGGCCATTGAATACCATCTCCAGCACCGGCCCGAAGCGCTGATCGGCATCGGCCAGCCATTCGAATGGCTCTCCATTGATCTGGCCGGAAGACGTTGGCGCCTTCTCGAACGCCTGTGCGTTCAATTCCAGGAACCTGTCGGTATCGCCTTTTGCCAGTGACTGCTGGGCTTCAACCAGCAAAGCCATCCATTCCTTTGGCTCACCAAAGACCAGGGGCTTGACGGCCCCCTGGAACACGGCCTCACGGTGTAGCTCACAATTGACGGCCTCACGGTAGGCATGCACCATCGGCCAGGTACTTTTGTCGAGGCCCTTGACGACCTCAAGCTGGGTCAACGCACGTTTCCATTGACCAAGCGCTGCAAGAAGCTGGAACAGGAAAATCCTGCTTTCGGCTACTTCCGGCGCCTTCCTTATTCTTTGCTGCAGTTCTTCAAGTGCTTTGTCGAGATTTCCCGCCTTTACCCATTCCTCAGCTTTCATAAGAGTCCCCGGCCCTGCATGGCCCTGTTTTACTCACACAGACACCGGGAGGTTCGAAACCGAACCTCCCGGACTGTCTGCCCGGCACCTGATCCCGTGGATCAGACGGCGACGTTTCTCGCGATATTCCAACCGGCCTCGTTACCGGCATCCTTGGTGCCGTCTTCCTTCTGAGGCACGTATTCGATCTTGAATTCTTCGAAGTTCAGGGTCACATTCTCTGTCAGCCTGTCTTCACCGCCGCTGCCGCCGGTGGAAATGCTGCTGATGATCACCTTATTCATCGTCATCTTCCAGTACTCCAGCGGGTTCTCGCCGGCCTTCCTCAAGATGAGCATGGCACTTGGAAAGTGCTTACCGTCACAGCAGTTCTTCATCAT
>Ga0316197_10003632_pt1 | contig 10982 bp, 9 predicted proteins | sample OudBiesiAoxic_MG_FD_204939 | JGI IMG/M metagenome (GOLD analysis project Ga0316197, IMG submission 204939) | Coastal sediment microbial communities from Oude Bieten Haven, Netherlands - site A oxic | ecosystem: Environmental > Aquatic > Marine > Coastal > Sediment | place: Netherlands... | reverse complement strand
CGACAGGACCACCCGGCGAAGGTGTAGTCGCCGAGCGTCTGGAGTTCGGACGGGACGATGTCGACGCTGAAGTAGTCGGTGTCGGACGAGATCTCGAAGTCGAACGTCCCGGTGCGGAAGTTCGTCGAGGTGGTGACACGACGCGCTTCGGCCGAGATCGGGTTGCCGTCGTCGTCACGGTACCCGGGGTTCTCGTAGACGAACTCGTCGGCGACGGGGCTCCCATCGGTCGAGAGCCGGGTCTGGACCGTGAGCGTGCCGCCGCAGTCCTTGAGGGCCGCGGCCTTCATCGCGGCGGCGAAGGCGCTGGCGTTGAACGAGCTCTGCAGGTAGAAGTCGGCCGTCTCGGGGTTGGTGTACTCGCCGGCCACGGGGTCGTAGACGGCGGGGACCTGGCCGTTCGGCGCATTGGCCAACAAATAAGCGATGGTCTCCCAGGCCTGCTTGGTCTCCGAGGCCGGCTCGGGAGCGGTTCGGTCGGTGTACACCGCCGGGTTGTAGACCCAGCTGATGTCGTTGTTGAGGTCCGGTCCGACGCCGACGAAGATCATGTCGATGTTGCGGTGGTCGTCGAGGATGACGTCGGCGCGGTCCCACGACTCCTGGTGGAACGACCAGCCGTTTTCGTCGTTCCACCCGCTCGAGCGGTCGTAGCGCCCGTCGTTGAAGTCGACCAGCGCGCCGTTGGAGAGATCGATGCCGAAGAAGCTGGTCGGCGTCCTCCGGTTGAGTGTCGGAATTCCATCGGTGAAGAAGACGAGCCGGTTGGGGATGATCGCCGCCGGCGTGCCATCGCTCTCCTTGAGGGTGTGGAAGAAGGCCTCCTCCCAGTTCGTGCCGCCGTTGCTGTCGAGAGCGTCGACGGCCGATTGGAGGGCATCGACCTGGGCGTCGTTCGTCATGTCGATGTAGCGGTGCCAGCCCCCGTTCGCGCTCGTCTCGGGGTTGTTCGGGCCGATCGCTTGTGCCTGGGACGAGAACTGGATGATCTGGACCTGGGTCGGCGTCCCGCGGAACGCCTCGATGAACGCCTTGACCCCCGGCTCGACGACGGTACCGACGTTGCTGCCGATCGAGCCGGAGTCGTCGACGATGAGGGTGACGGGTCCGCCGCAGCGGGAGCGGGCTCGAACGAAGGAGGGCACCGTGAAGTCGTCGGCGTCGATCTCATCGGTCGACCGCCCACCGGCCGTGAGGCTGACGCTGTTGAGGCCACCACCGGCGCCCGCTTCACCACCGCCGCCGTCGACGGTGACGACGATCCGGCGGGCGTTGTCGGACAGATCGAGATCGACCGGGTCGCTCGGCACCGCCACGTCCATCACCCAGACCGGGCGATCGACGGTCGGATCGAAGGTGTCGGGATCGGGCGGCCCCTCGAGGTCGTGGAGCATCGTCGCCTTGCGGCACTGGTCGCTGCCGACGCACTCGATGCGTTGGATCTGCCACTCCTCACCCACCTGGATGTACTGGTACTGGACGCGGGTGACGACGCCGTTGCTCTCCCATGCGAGCTGGAGGGCATTGACCCCCGACAGATCGATCGAGCCACAGTTGCCACACGGGACCGCGTTCGGGTCGAGGTCGACGGCCGGCAGTGCCGTGTCGTTCACGTCGGTCGAAGCGAGGTCGGCCGGAAGCCAGGTGCCGATGACGGCCTCGGCACGGGCGACGTTCGCACGGCCCTCCGTCGAGTCGGCCTGACGCAGCGTCACGCTGACGGCGGTGGACAGCACGACGGCGAGCACTCCGGTCAGCGTGACCGAGATGAGGATTTCCGGGAGCGTCATCCCGTGATCGCTGGTGCGTCGGCGAGTCCGGTGCGCAGTTCGAGGTGGCAGTACGGGACGGGCTTCAGTTGACATCGCTCTTCACCATCGTCATGGACCGGGTGATGGTCCCGGCCGGGTTGGTCACGGTCACGGTGAGTCGCTGGACGTCGAAGGGGCTGACGTCTGCGGGACACGCCTGCGGCTGCCAGTCGGATGCGTCGCCGGTGTTGGCGACGAGCAGCTCGACGTCGACACTCGTGCGGTCCGCCGACCATCCCTCCGCCAGGGCGGCCGCATCGACGTAGGCCTCGTAGTCACACAGTTGTGGGGCGCGAGCCACCCGGTCGCTCGCGTTGAGCAGCACCGTCTCGAGCTGGGCCGACTCGAACGCAACCGAGGACGCACGGACCGACGCTTGGACCGCCGTGAGCACCGCTCCGAGGAGGACGCCCATCAGCACGATGGCCACGATGAGCTCGGGCAGCGTGACCCCGGCGTCTCGCCGGCGCGTGTCCGGCGGCGATGCGTCGGTGGGGTCGGGGGTCATGGTGTGCATGCGGTTCTGTTCTCGGCAGTCGAGACGGTTCTCTTGAGCCGGCACCCAGCACGGTAGGACCAGCACTGTCAGCGGTCGTGCCAGGGCGTGTCAGGCGAGTGCAAAGTCAAGGCTTCTTGAGAAACCCCAGGTCAACGCCTCGCAGCCGATCGACGGTGTCTGCGAGGATCACGGCGATGACCGACGCCACCGGCCCCCTCCTCGGCCCCCTCGCCTCCTTGCGGGTCATCGACATGTCGACGGTGCTCGCCGGCCCCAACTGTGCCCGCTACCTGGCGGACTTCGGTGCCGACGTGATCAAGGTCGAACGGCCCGGCGGCGACAGCTTGCGCAACATGGCGTGGACCGACCCGAGCGACGGAGTGGGCCTGTGGTGGAAGCTCGTCAACCGCAACAAACGCACCGTCGTGCTCGACGTCAAGGACCCCGACGACCGCACGACGTTGCTCGGCCTCGTCGGCGACGCCGACGTGCTGGTCGAGAACTCACGACCGGGGACCCTGGAACGGCTCGATCTGGGTCCGGATGTGCTGCTGGAGCGACGGCCGTCGCTGGTGATCACCCGGGTCTCCGGATTCGGCCAGAACGGCCCCTACGCCGGACGGCCCGGATTCGCGACGATCGCCGAAGCGATGTCGGGGTTCGCCGCCCTCAACGGCGAGCCCGACGGTGCCCCGCTGCTGCCGCCGATCGCACTCACGGACGAGGTCACGGGACTGGCCGCCGCGTTCGCGACCATGGTCGCCCTGCATTCGGGCGTCGGACAGGTGGTCGACGCCAATCTGCTCGAGACGATGTTCCACCTGATGGGCCCGCTGACCTCGCTGTACGCGGTCACCGGCGAGCAGCAACCGCGACTCGGTGCCGGGCTGCCGTACACGGTGCCGCGCGGCACCTACCGGTGCCGGGACGGGGCCTGGGTCGCCGTGTCGACGAGCAGCGATTCGGTCGCCGCACGGGTGCTCGACCTGATCGGCGTCGGTGACGACGAACGGTTCGCCACCTTCGCCGGACGCGCCGAGCATCGCGGCGAGTTGGAGGCGCTGATGGCCCAGTGGTGCGCAGAGCGCACCCGCACCGAGGTGATCGACCGGTTCACCGCCGCAGAAGCGGCGATCGGCCCGGTGTACGACATGGCCGACATCGCAGACGACCCCCACTTCGCGCATCGGGGTGCCGTCGAGTCACTCGACGGCACGCCGATGCAGAGCTTGATCGCTCGGTTGTCGGCCACACCAGGCGCGCTGCGCTGGGCGGGCCGCGGCCTCGACGCCGACGGCGACGAGATTCGTTCGGCCGGCTGGTGAATCAGCCGGTCGCACGTGTCACTCGGCGGGCTTGTCCTCGCCGGGGATGACCTTCTCGGCGGCATCGCTGGCTTTGTCGTAGACCTTCTCGACCGAGTCGGGGATCTTGTCGCTGTGCTTCTCGACCTGCTCGTCGAGAGTGTTCTTCGCCTTCCCGGCGGCCTCCTTGGCCTTGTCGAAGATTCCCATGGCGGTGCTCACTTTCGTCCCGTCGGCGGATGACGGATGGTTGGATCCCGGCCGCTTCGGCCGGTCGACGTGACACTACCGCGCCGGCGCGGGCGTGGCCACCGGTGGCGCCCGGTCAGGCCCCGAGGCCGATCGGGCAGCTCACACCGGTGCCGGAGATGCCGCAGTAGCCGTTCGGGTTCTTCGCCAGGTACTGCTGGTGATACGGCTCGGCGTAGAAGAAGTCGCGATCGAAGTCGATCTGCTTCACCTCGGTCGTGATCGTTCCGAACCGCTTCGCGTCGAGCTGCTCCTGGAAGCTGGCTCGGGTCGACTCGATCACCGGCAACTGATCGGGTCGGGTGGCGTAGGCAGCCGTGCGATATTGACTGCCGACGTCGTTGCCCTGCCGCATTTCCTGGGTCGGATCGTGGTTCTCCCAGAACACCTGCATGATCCGTTCGAAGGTGATCACGTCGGGGTCGAACACGATGCCGACCGCCTCGGTATGCCCGGTGAGGCCGGTGCAGTTCTCCTCGTACGTGCAGTTCGGGGTGAACCCGCCGGCGTAGCCGACGAACGTCGAGTACACGCCGTCGAGCTGCCAGAAGATGCGCTCGGCGCCCCAGAAGCATCCCATGCCGACCACGGCGATCTCCATCCCGTCGGGCCATGGCCCGACGAGCGGGTTGCCGTTCACGTAATGGGCGTCGGGCACCGGCATGGTCTGGTCGGTCCGGCCGGGCAACGCATCCTCGGGGCTGACCATCGTGGTGTGCTTGCGGAACAACATGGTTCGAGGATACGCGGCGTCGTGGGTGCCTCATCGACCGAGCCGAATGGTTCGCAACCGTTTCGCTACGTTGCGAGGCAATGCCTGCCGTCTTCCGATCCATCGAGCCGGGCGACCTCGGACGCGTCTTGGCCATCAACGCCGCCAACGTCCCCGAGGTCGGAGCCGTCGATGCCGCCCGGCTGCGCTACCTGGTCGACGAGTCGACGTTTGCGATCGCCGTCGACCTCGACGACCTGCTCGTCGGCTTCTGCCTGGTGCTCGCCCCTGGCTCCGACTACACGTCGGTGAACTACCGGTGGTTCATGGAGCACCACCCGACCTCCGTGTACCTCGACCGAGTGGCCATCGACGAGGCGGTCAGAGGGCGCGGGATCGGCTCGGACCTCTACGCCGAGGTCGACCGGCGAATGCGCGCCGAGACGCCCGACTCCACCGAGCTGACGCTCGAGGTCAACGCCGACCCACCGAACGAACCGTCGCTCCGGTTCCACCGGAGACTGGGTTTCCGCGAGGTCGGCCGCCAGATGTCGCACGGCATCGAGGTCTCGTTGATGTCGCGGCCGGTGGGGTGGACGTCGGCGTGAGTCGACCGGTCAGCGTCGATCCTGCAGGAACCGGAAGTGGGACCGGGTGCTCGCGACATGCTCGGTGTCGATGTCGGCGACGAGCACCGTCTCGCCGATCGCACCGGCGGCGAGGACCTCACCGAGCGGGTCGATGATCGCGCTGTCGCCGGTGTAGTCCAATCCGCCGCCGCTGCCGACGCGGTTGACGCCCACGACGTAGGCCTGGTTCTCGATCGCCCGTGCCCGCAGCAGCGTCGACCAGTGCTGACGGCGCTTCGCCGGCCAGTTGGCCACGACGAGGTAGGCGTCGGTCTGTTCGGCGAGCGCCCAGAACTCGTCGGCGAAGCGGAGGTCGTAGCACACGAAGAGACTGAGGCGGACGCCGCCGATCTCGACGGTGACGAAGTCGGTCCCGGCGCGCACGTAGCGCTCCTCGTTCGCGTGGGAGAAGGGGTGGATCTTGCGGTAGCGGTGCCGTTGCCCGTCCGGACCGGCGAGGACGAACGAGTTCGACGGCCGCAAGTCGTCGGCGGGCGCCGCGGGATCGACCTCGGGGCAGGATCCGCCGACCCAGATGCCGTGGGTGGCCGCCTCGGCTGCGAGGAACGACGCCGACGGTCCGTCCTCGGGCTCACCGATGCCGGGCGTGTCGAACGAGAACCCGGTCGAGAACGTCTCGGTGAGCAGGACGAGTCCGGCACCTCCGGCGGCTGCGGCAGCGACCATCGGCGAGAGGTGCGCGAAGTTCGCCTCGCGGTCGTGCCACTCGATTTCGTGCTGGACGGCGGCGACGCGCAGGACGCTCATGCGAAGGCTTCCACGAGTCGGTCGACGGCGGCGTCGATCACGTCGAGCTGCTTGCAGCAGGCGAACCGCACGAGATGCGCTCCGTGTTCGGGGTGCATGTAGAACGCGGACACCGGGACGGCGACGACACCGGCGAGTTCGGGCAGCGCGCGACAGAAGGCCATGCCGTCGCCGTCGGGTCGCGCCGCTCGGACGTCGACGGTCACGAAGTAGCTCGCCTCGGGGCGGTAGGTGACGAATCCGGCCCGGACGAGGCCGTCGGCGAGGCGATCGCGTGCCACCTGGAGGTCGTCGCGCAAGCGGGCGAAATACTCGTCGCCGAGGCGCAGGCCGACGGCGGTGGCCGGCTGGAACGGGGCGCCGTTCACGTAGGTGAGGTACTGCTTCGCGAGGCGCGCCGCGGTGACGAGGTGCGCGGGCCCGGTCATCCACCCGATCTTCCAACCGGTCGTGTGGAACGTCTTGCCACCCGACGAGATCGTCAGCGTCCGTTCGGCCATTCCGGGCAGGCTCGCCAGCGGGACGTGTTCGGCGCCGTCGAACACGAGGTGCTCGTAGACCTCGTCGGTGACCACGACGAGGTCGTGCTCGATGGCCAGCTCGGCGACCAGCGCGAGTTCGTGGCGGTCGAACACCTTGCCGGTCGGGTTGTGGGGGCTGTTCAGCAGGATGAACTTGGTGCGCGGGGAGACCGCGGCGCGCAGCGCGTCGGGATCGAACCTCCAGATGCCGTCGCGATCGGGGCGGAGCAGGACCGGGACGGCCGTCGCCGCAGCGAGCGCGATGCCCGCCTGGTAGCTGTCGTACATCGGCTCGAACAGCACGACCTCGTCGCCGGCGTCGAGCATGCCGAGCATCGCGCCGGCGAGCGCCTCGGTGGCGCCGGCGGTGACGACCACCTCGGTGTCGGGATCGACCGTGATCCCGTACCAGCGGTGCTGGTGTTCGGCGATCGCCGCCCGCAGGACGGGGTCACCGAGGCCGGGCGGGTACTGGTTGACCCCCGAGCGGATGGCGTCGACGGCGGCATCGAGCACCTCGTGGGGACCGTCGGTGTCGGGGAAGCCCTGCCCGAGGTTGATCGCACCGGTGGCGGCCGCCAGCGCCGACATCTCGGCGAAGATGGTGGTCCCGAAGCCGGCGAGCTTGGCGGTCAGGACGTCGTCGGGCACGCGGCGAGTCTACGACTCGGATCGTCAGCGGATCGAGGGCTCGTCTCGGCGCGGGACGTCGGGCGCGTCGAGGCCGTCGGCCGGGCGGTCCGCGGCAGCCGGTCCCGGCAGTCCGCCAGGTGGAGCGGGAGGCGGTGGAACGGGCGAGCGCCGGCGATCGGGGCCGGCGTATTCGTCGGTGACGACTTCGGTTCGCTCGCCGACGGACTCCGGCGTCGTGCCCGCCGGCCGATCCGGGCTCAGCAACGACTCGCCGACGGCGATCGTGTCGGCGATCCGGTGGCTGACCCCGGTGGTCTTCGCCTCGTACATCGCGACGTCGGCGGCGCGCATCAACGACTCGAGGGTGGTGCCGTGACGCGGGAAGATGGCGGCGCCGATGCTCGCGTGGATCGTCGTGTCGCCGACGACCGGTGAGCTGGCGAGCTTGTTCCAGATGCGCTCCGCGCTGTTGCGGACGGCGGTTCGTTCCGACAGGCCCGGGAGCAGGATGACGAACTCGTCACCGCCCCACCGGCCGACGACGTCGGTGTCACGGACGGCGTCGACGAATCGTTCCGACGCCGCCTTCAGGACGAGGTCGCCGAACTGGTGACCGTGTTGGTCGTTGATCTGCTTGAACCCGTTGAGGTCGATGACCATCACGCACAGTCCGGTGTTGAACCGGTCCGCGATGTCGAGTGCCTCCTCGCTCACCCGCTCGAACTCGCGGCGGTTGATGAGGTCGGTGAGTTCGTCGGTGGTCGCACGCCGTTCGAGCTGGCGTCGTTCGACGAGGAACGTCCAACCGGCCAGTGCGAGCAGGATCGTGCCGAGTGCGAACAGCGCGAGGTACCGCACCGATCGATCCGCGGCGATTCCGACTCCCGCATCGACGGTCGTCCGCACCTCGATCGAGCCGACTGCGAACGGTGACCCGATCACGTCGAGGACGACGCGCTGTCCGTCGACCACCTCGACCAACCCGAGTTCCGATGACGTCGATCGAGCCTGGATCACGATCTGCACCTCGGCGTCGGCATCGGCGGCGACGCTGCTGACCGCGTCGCTGAGGAGGGCCTCGTCGGGGATCGACAGCGCCACCTGCACCGGAGGGTCGACGGTGTCGAGGCGCCGCACGACGTACACCCGCTCCCCTTCGGCACCGACCGCTGTGGGGGGCACGTCGCCGGCGGCCGCCCGGGCGGCCGACTCGACGCCGAGCTCGGAGACGGTGTCGAGGGTGAACAGTGGGGCGTCGGTGCACACCGCCGAGTCGAGGACGACACAGGCTTCGGAGCCCGGCACGGATGCGGCGAGTTGTTCGGTGAGCGCACCTACAGCCGCAGCGCCGTCCTCGGTTCCCTCGTCGAGACCGGCCGCTGCAACCGCGGTGAGTTCGACCAACTCGTTCAGCCCGTCGATGGTCGCGCGCACGCTCGCCTCGGCGACGGTCGACGTCAGCTCGACGCGGGCCACCTGCTCGACGCGCACATCGCCACGGCGGTTGATCATCGCGACGGCGGTCGCCACGAGCAGGATCAAACTGCCGAGCAGCGCGGCGAGTCGAAGGACCCTCATGAGCGGCTATCGGCAGGAACTTGGGGAAACATGAACAACTTCTTGATTCTGTCAGCGCCCGCCGACACCAGCGTGACAGATCGAGTCCGAAAAGCAGACGATCCCCCGCTCGTGCGGGGGATCGCATCTGCGCGCTCGGAGAGAGTCGAACTCCCAACCGCTTGATCCGTAGTCAAGTGCTCTATCCATTGAGCTACGAGCGCTCACGCCCGAAGGGCGAGCCACAGTCTAGACCTCCCGCCCGCAGATCGGAACGACCGCTGGTGATTTCGATGGCGGCGAGTCGGTGATCAGTAGGCGGTCTGGGACCACGGCCCCCAGCCACCCGAACGCTGGTACAGGGCGTAGGCAGCGCGGGCGTTGGTCTCCGGATCGAACAGCTGCTGGTCGCTGGTGACGCCGAGGCCGGTGAGCCACCCCTTGTGCACGTTCCAGTAGATCTGGAACAGGCCGTAGCAGCAGGAGTTCTTCGCCGTCGGCACATACCGGCTCTCGCGGTACGCGATCTCCAGCGCGCGGTCTTCGAGGTCATCGGGCCAGACGTCGCGGATGATCTGCTCGATCTCCTCCGGCCCGGCGGGCGTGGGTGCGACGGTCGTGGAGGTCGTCGTGGTGGTGCTCGTCGTCGTCGGAGCGGCGGTTGTCGTGGGCGCCTGGGTGGTCGGCGCCGCCGTCGCCGGAGGTGGCGGCGGCGATGGCGTCGACGAACCGGCCGGCAGACAGATGGTCGTGCCGGGGTACAGCGGCGTGCTGGTGGACGCGCCGTTGGCCTCGAGGATCTCGGCCAACGGCACACCGGCGCCCTCGGCGAGGCGGATCCAGAAGTCCCCGGGCTGCACCTCGTAGTCGATGGCACAGGTCTGCACGCGCTCGGCGTCGTCGCCGGCCGACGCCGGCGTGTCGACACTCGCTGCCGACGTCGGCGGCTCGCTGGGGGTAGTCTCGGTCACCCCCGTGGTCTCGGTCGGGGTGCCCGTTGCCGCGGACGACGTGGTGAGACTGGCCTCGTCGGATGCGAGTTCGGCCGCGTCAGCGGCCGATTCGCTCGCCGAGGTGCTGGAGGTGTCGGCGGCCGACGCGTTCGTGTCGTCGGCGGCGGTCGCGGGCGGGTTGACGGGAACGGCCGGGGGCAGCGAGTTCGGGTCGAGCGTTGCGACGTCGACCGAGCTCGACGAGTCGGCTGCTGCCTCGGCGGCGAGCCCCGGCGCGGGCAGGGAGTCCCCCGTGGCGACGGCTCCCTCGTCGGCGCCGTCCGAGGTCAGCCCGAGCATCAGCGGCACGAGCAGGGTCGTCACGATGGCGACCGCGCCGATGCGGACGAGCAGCGGATCGATCGCAGCGCGCTCCCGTTTGGTGGTCTCGTCACGCTCCAGCATCGAGACCGGCGTCATCTCGGCGAAGCCGTCGTCGGGCTCGGGCGCCGCTGCGTCGATGACGGGGACCTCGGTGGTCGGGTCGAGCACCGGTCGCTCGTCTCGTTCGTCGACAGGACGCGACACAACGGGCTCGGCTGCAAACGTGTCGGCCTGGACCGGTTCCGCCCGGACGATGTCGTTGCGACCGCTCGACCAGAGGGGAAGCTCGGTGTCGAGGTCGTCGAACATCGTCGTGTCGATCCGGGCGTCGTGGGCCTCCGGGCGAGGCGTCGTGGCATCGACGACCCGGTGCTGGCGGGTGGCGTCAGCGCCGCTCGACATCGCCGCGTTCCACAGTCCCTTGATCGCCCCGGTCACATCGGCGCGGCCGGCCCGCTCTCGACGCGGCCGCTGGGTTGCGCCACTCCAGTCGGGGGTGGACCCCCAGAAATCGTCGGCGGCGCCGTCCTCGCCGCTGTTGATGTGGTCGCCGTTCATCTCGTCACCTCCGCCTTGTCGTGCCCAACGTCGATCGTGTCGTCAGTTCTCGAGGAGTGCCTCGGGCGGTGTCGTCGACGGTCCGCCTTCACTCGGTTCTCGATGTCTACTCGGTTCGTCATCAAACCGCAACGCGGCTGTCATCCACACGACATGGTTGTCATTTGGATGAGATCTTCCTTCGACCCGACGCGCACACCCGAGAGACGGTGCGGGGCGAGAAAGCGAACGACCGGCACGCATCGTGCATGCCGGTCGTCCGGTGGCGGAGAGGGTGGGATTTGAACCCACGGATCCCGGAGGATCAATGCCTTAGCAGGGCATCCCATTCGGCCGCTCTGGCACCTCTCCATTCGGGTCGAAGACCCGAAGCGGCGAGCATAGCGGCGGCCAAGCCCAGGTGAACCGTTCGACGACGCTGGCTA
>Ga0316197_10003631_pt1 | contig 10983 bp, 9 predicted proteins | sample OudBiesiAoxic_MG_FD_204939 | JGI IMG/M metagenome (GOLD analysis project Ga0316197, IMG submission 204939) | Coastal sediment microbial communities from Oude Bieten Haven, Netherlands - site A oxic | ecosystem: Environmental > Aquatic > Marine > Coastal > Sediment | place: Netherlands... | reverse complement strand
GGAGAGAGAGAGCAAGACCTGATGCACAAAAAAAGGCGCGGCAGGGGATGCCGCGCCATAAGTTCCACCAAAGGAGGATGGAGGAGTGTACTGAAGATTCAGTACATGGCAATTTTCTAATATATAGCCCCTTTCAGTCAAGCACCAATACGAATTATCGAGGTTTTGTTTGGATTTTCAGCTACTTGGATTGGACAATGTGGCCCGCCGAGGCAGCCTGGGATTCGATCGCGGCACGGTGCAGACACCGGCCTTCATGCCGGTTGGCACCTACGGCACGGTGAAGGCTATGACGCCCGAGGAACTCGAAGGCATCGGGGCCGAGATCGTCCTGGGCAACACCTTCCACCTGTGGCTGCGCCCTGGCACCGAGGTCATCCGGGCGCATGGTGATCTCCACGATTTCATGCATTGGCGACGTCCGATACTGACCGACTCGGGCGGTTTCCAAGTCTACTCGCTGGGTGAGATGCGCAAGATTACCGAGCAGGGCGTGCACTTTCGCTCCCCGGTGGATGGCGCCAAGGTGTTCATGGGCCCGGAGGAGTCCATGCAGATCCAGCGGGCGCTGGGTTCCGATATCGTCATGATTTTCGACGAGTGCACGCCTTACCCGGCGAGCGAGCAGGAAGCCCGCGAATCGATGGAGCTGTCGCTGCGTTGGGCCGTCCGTAGCAAGGCGGCCCATGCCGGCAACCCGAGTGCGCTGTTCGGCATCGTCCAGGGCGGCGTCTTCACCGAGCTGCGAGCGCGATCGCTCGAAGGCCTGATCGACATAGGCTTCGACGGCTATGCGATCGGGGGGCTATCGGTCGGCGAACCGCCCGCAGACCGCTGGCGGGTGCTGGATTTCCTGTCGGATAGGTTGCCCAAGGACCGGCCGCGCTACCTGATGGGTGTGGGTACGCCGGAGGATATTGTCGAGGCGACGCGGCGCGGCATCGATATGTTTGACTGCGTGATGCCTACCCGCAACGCGCGCAATGGCCACCTGTTCACCCACGACGGCGTCGTGCGGATCCGCAATGCCAGGCACGCGAGCGATACCGCGCCGCTGGATGCCGACTGCGACTGCTACACCTGTACGAACTACAGTCGTGCCTACCTGCGCCACCTGTTCCGCTGTAACGAAATCCTCGGGGCGCGTCTGAACACGATTCACAACCTGCACTATTATCAGACCCTGATGCGCGGAATCCGCGCGGCGGTAGAGGCTGGGACCTTCGCCGGCTTCCGCAATGAGTTCTACCTGCGGCGCGGTTTGCCAGTCCCGGTCTGAGCTATGGCATAATCACGCCCCCTTTGGGTTTGTGTGGTGAATTCGCCGCACGTTTTCGTTAATGGAGCGCACGATGAGCTTTTTCATTTCAGACGCGATGGCGCAGGGTTCGGCACCGGGCGGGGACGGTGCGATGTCGATCATTTTCCTGGTCGGCATGTTCGTCATCATGTATTTCTTCCTGATCCGCCCCCAGGTAAAGCGGCAAAAGGAACACAAGGCCATGGTCGGGGGCCTGAAGAAGGGTGACGAGGTCCAGACCATCGGCGGACTGATGGGCAAAATCATCGACCTTGGCGACAACTTCATGAAGGTCGAGGTCGCCGATAACGTCGTCGTAACCGTTCGCAAGACCGCGGTCGAAGCGATCATGCCCAAGGGCAGCCTGAAAGAGATGTAACCGCGCCGGCGGCCACAGTCCGATGTGGCCGTTCCCAACTGGCTTCACGTGAATCATGCTTAATAAATATCCCCTGTGGAAGAACCTTCTGGTGGCCGTCGTGCTGCTGGTCGGCTTGCTTTATGCCCTGCCAAACCTTTTCTCGCAGGATCCGGTCATCGAGGTAACGGGTACGCGCGGCGAGGAGGTCGGTGAGACGCTGCACCAGACCCTCAGCGCCGCGCTGCAGCGCGCCCAGATCCCATTCAAGTCGTCCGAGGTCCAGGCCGACCGTCTGCAGATCCGGTTCAATGCGGCCGAGGATCAGTTGGCTGGGCAGGAGGTGGTGGCCAAGGCGCTGCCGCCCGAGTTCACCCACGCGCTGACACTATCGCCCGATGTGCCCGGCTGGCTGAGCGGCATCGGCGGGCGGCCGATGAACCTCGGCCTCGACCTGCGCGGTGGCATCCACGTCCTGATCGATGTCGATATGGAGGCGGCGATAGCCAAGGCGGTGGAGCGCCATGCCGGCAACGTGCGCACGGAACTGCGCGACGAACGGATCCGCTACGTCACCGTCAGGGAGTCCGGTAACGGCGTCGACGTGAGATTCAAGGATGCCGAGACGCGCGATCGCGCCGAAGAGTTGCTGGGCTCCGAATTTCGCGACCTGGGGGTCAGCGCGCGTGACGAGGACGGCGATTACTTCGTGCGCGTGTTCATGCCCCCCCAGGAGGAGCGCGCGGCACGCAAGCTGGCGCTCGAACAGAACATCACCACGCTGCGCAATCGCGTGAACGCGCTCGGCGTGGCTGAGCCGGTGATCCAGCAGCAGGGAGAGCGGCGCATTGTCGTCGAACTGCCGGGGGTGCAGGATCCGGGCAAGGTGAAAGATCTGCTCGGCGCGACGGCGACGCTGGAGTATCGCCTGGTGCACGGCGATCCAGCACAGGCATTCGATGCCGAAAGCAGTGGACGGGTGCCGCCCGGTGCCGCGCTCTATCACGAACGCAACGGCCAACCGATACTGCTGAAGCGCCAGGTCATCGTCACCGGTGACGAAATGACCAGTGCGTCTTCCGGTTTCGATCAGCAGTCGGGACAGCCCGCGGTCCATGTCAATCTGGACAGTAAGGGCGCGCGCCGCATGCGCAACGTCACGACCGACAACGTCGGCAAACCGATGGCCGTGGTGTTCAAGGAGAAACGCACGGTGGGGCGTGACGCCGAGGGCAAGCCGATCCGCCAGTGGATCGAAGAGGTTATCAACGTCGCAACCATCCGTGAACCGTTCGGCCGGCGCTTCCAGACCACCGGCCTGGACAGCCCGCAGGAAGCTCATCAACTGGCGTTGCTGCTGCGCGCCGGTGCGCTGGCGGCACCGATCGACATCGTCGAGGAGCGCACGATCGGTCCGAGCCTGGGTCAGGACAACATCAACCAGGGCTTCACCTCGGTGGTTGTCGGTCTGGCGATGGTGCTGGTGTTCATGGCCGTTTACTATCGGGTGTTCGGTCTGGTCGCCAACCTCGCCCTGGTCACCAACCTGGTGCTGATCGTCGCGGTCCTCTCGATGCTGCAGGCCACGCTGACCCTGCCGGGCATTGCCGGCATCGTGCTCACGGTCGGCATGGCGGTGGACGCGAACGTACTGATCTTCGAGCGTATCCGTGAGGAACTGCGCGTGGGCAGTACGCCCCAGGCCAGTATCCATTCGGGATATGCCAAGGCCTTCAGTACGATACTCGATGCCAATATCACGACGTTCATCGCGGCCGTCGTGCTGTTTTCCATCGGCAGCGGCCCGGTGCGCGGTTTCGCGGTCACGCTGGCAATCGGCATTCTGACCTCGATGTTCACGGCGATTATCGGCACGCGCGCGGTGGTCAACCTGATCTACGGCGCCAAACCCGTCCAGAAGCTTTCCATCTGAACCTGCGGAAATAGCCATGCGAATCCTTAAGAGTGATAGAAAAATAGATTTCATGAGCAAGCGCAGGCTTGCGATGGTGTTTTCGCTGGTCCTGATCCTGGTTTCGATCGGCGCGATCGTCGCGCGTGGCCTGAACTTGGGGATCGATTTCACCGGCGGTACCCTGATCGAGGTGGGCTACAGCGAGGCCGTTGAGCTCGATTCGGTTCGCAATGCGCTGAATGCCGGTGGATACGGTGACAGCGCAGTCCAACGGTTCGGTACGCCGCGCGATATCCTGATCCGCCTGCCCAGCACCGGCGAGGAGGGCGAGAGCGCCAGGCTGAGCAACGAGGTCTTTGCGGCCTTGTCGAAGGCATCGGACAATGAGCTGGAACTTCGCCGCGTAGAGTTCGTCGGGCCACAGGTAGGCGACGAGTTGACCGAGGACGGAGCTCTCGCCGTGCTTGTCGCTCTGATCGCCATCCTGATGTACGTCGCCATGCGCTTCGAGTGGCGCTTCGCCGTCGGCTCGGTGATTGCACTGGTGCACGATGTGACCATTACCGTGGGGCTGTTCGCGCTGCTGCAGATTCCTTTCGATCTGCCGGTCCTGGCGGCGGTGCTGGCGGTGATCGGCTACTCGCTGAACGACACCATCGTGGTGTTCGACCGGATCCGCGAGAATTTCCGAAAGATGCGCAAGGGCACGCCGGAGGGAATCATCAACCAGTCGCTGAACGAGACCTTGTCCCGTACCCTGGTCACCTCCTTCACCACCATCCTGGTGTTGTTGGCGCTATTCTTCCTCGGTGGTGAGATCATCCATGGTTTCGCCTTCGCGCTGCTGGTCGGCGTCCTGATCGGTACCTACTCGTCCATCTATGTGGCGAGCACCGCGATTCTGATGCTAGGCGTCAGCAAGGCCGATCTAATGCCGGTAAAGAAGGAAGGGGTCGTGGATGACCGGCCCTGAGCCGGTTCAGCCCGCGTGACGCGCGCCACGGTTGCCATGTCGTATTGATGTCTTAGGCCTCCGGTCGTAATGCGCATCCTCTACCATCACCGGACTCAGGCGGGCGATGCCCAGGGTATCCACATCCGGGAAATCATTTCGAGCCTCAGGGGCGATGGCCACGAGGTGAACGAAGTGGCTCTGGTAGCTACGGATGCGCCCGCCGGGGTCCAGGCCGATGCCAGCCCCTCTTTGCTGAGCAGGCTGAAACAGCATATGCCCGACATGGGCCGCGAACTGGTCGAATTGGGTTACAACCTTGTCGGTATTTTCAAGTTGCTGTCTGCGGCCCGTCGATTCAGGCCCGATTTCATTTACGAACGTTACGCCCTGTTCAACTTTTCCGGTGCACTGGCCAGCCGTTGGCTGCGCATTCCGCTGATCCTCGAGGTCAACAGCCCACTGGCACAAGAGCAGGCCGACCTGGGTCAGCAGAGCCTGGGTGGTCTCGCGCGATGGTCCGAGCGTTGGATCTGCAATCATGCATCGGCCGTGATCACCGTGTCGACGCCGTTGCGTGAACTGCTGGTCGAATCGGGTGTAGCTCGCGACCTGATCACGGTGATCAGCAATGGTGTCGACACCGATCGTTTCCACGGACGGAGCGAGGCAGGCGACGAGGTATGCCGCAGATTCGGACTCAGCGGCCAGCGCGTCGTCGGGTTTGTCGGCTGGATTCGCGATTGGCATGGCCTGGAAGACCTGGTGCGCGGCATGCCGCACTGGCCGGATGATCTTTCCGACGTGCACCTGCTGATCATCGGCGACGGACCGGCGCGCAGTGCCATCGAGTCAGCGGCAACCGAATGTGGTGTCGCCGACCGTGTACACATCACGGGTGCCGTTCCGCACGCGCAGATTGTCGAGTATCTGGCGGCGATCGACGTGGCGTTGCAACCGGCGGCCACCTCTTACGCCTCGCCGATGAAGATATTCGAGTATCTGGCCATGGCAAAACCGGTCGTCGCCGTGGATCAGGAAAACACTCGAGAGATCCTCGAGGAAGGACGTAACGCCTTGTTCTTTCCCCCCGGAGATCGCGTCGCGTTCGTCAGTGCGGTCCAGGAGATCTTTTCGGATCAGCAGCGTTTGGAGCGGATGAGTGCGCAGGCGCGGAGCGCCATCTTCGAACGCGAATTTCTGTGGGACGCGAATGCACGGAAGGTGATCGAGATCGCGCGCTCCTGCCTGGCAGGCGTCTGACGCCTGCCGTGAAGATACTCACCTTCAGCTCGCTCTACCCGAACAACCGCCAGCCATCGCACGGCATCTTCGTCGAGAATCGCCTGCGCCAGCTCCTGTCCTTCGCGCCGGAGATCAGTGCGACTGTGGTGGCGCCCGTGCCCTGGTTTCCGTCGGACAATCCGCGCTTCGGCAGCTATGCCGAGTTCGCCGGTGTGCACAAACATGAGCGACGGCATGGCATCGAGGTCTGGCATCCGACGTATCCGGTGATCCCGAAGATCGGCATGCAGCTTTCGCCCTGGCTGATGTATCGAGCGGCCAGTGGCAGGGTGCGGAGCCTGCGCGAAAACGGCTTCGATTTCGACCTGATCGACGCGCATTACTTTTATCCCGTCGGTGTCGCCGCGATGCGCCTGGCGCAGGAGTTCGATCGACCCTTCGTGGTGACCGGGCGGGGCACCGACCTCAATCTGATCCCGCGATACCCGGCTGCGCGCGAGAAGATCCTGCGAGTCGCCGCGGCCGCCGCCCATATGATCACCGTGGCGGGTGCACTCAAGGATTATCTGATCGAACTGGGCGTCGCCGATGATCGGGTCTCGGTGTTGCGCAACGGGGTGGATCTGGATTTCTTTCATCCGGCCGAGCAACGAAAGCGGATCCGCGAGACCCTCGGATTTGACGCGCGGCCGACATTGCTTTCGGTCGGTCACCTAATCGAGCGCAAGGGGCACCATCTGGCGATCGAGGCGATGCGCGGACTACCGGATATGCATCTGGTGATTGCCGGTGACGGTCCGGAAGCAGCCTCGCTGCGCGGCTTGGTGGCGCAATGGTCGCTGGGCGACAGAGTGAGCTTCGCGGGCCGTCTCGACCAGGAGAGCCTGCGTGAACACTACCAGGCGGCCGATGCGCTGATCCTGGCATCCAGCCGCGAAGGCTGGGCCAATGTGCTGTTGGAGTCGATGGCCTGCGGTACACCGGTCGTCGCCACGCCGGTCGACGGCACGCCGGAGGTCGTGGCGGCCAAGGCGGCCGGGCAACTGACCTCGGATCGCAGTGCCGGCGCCATCGTGGTGGCGTTGCGCAGGCTGTTCGACGATTTGCCGGAACCCGCGGCGACGCGTGCCTATGCCGAGGGCTTCGACTGGGACGACACCTCGCGCGGCCAGCTCGAGATATTCCGCGCCGCGACCGCCGCCCGCTAATCCGGCACCCGCCTTCGATCTCCTGTCCACCGCCTGTTGCAACCGCTATCATCTGCGCTGATCCCTTACGGCGATCTCGGGCCAGATGCCCGACGTACAATAAATACATTGGAGGAGCAGCATGAAACTCGAAACGCTGGCATTGCACGCCGGTTACCAGGGCGACCCGACGACTCACGCCGCCACCACGCCGATCTACCAGACCACTTCGTATACCTTTGACGATACGCAACATGGTGCGGACCTGTTTGATCTGAAGGTTGCGGGAAACATTTATACACGCATCATGAATCCGACTCAGGCAGTCCTCGAGCAGCGCCTGACGGAAATGGAGGGTGGCATCGGTGCGCTGTGTCTGGCGTCGGGGATGGCGGCCATCACCTATTCCATTCAGTGTCTGGCCGACGTCGGATGCAATATCGTCAGCACAAGCCAGCTTTACGGTGGCACTTACAATCTTTTTGCGCACACGTTTCCGCGCCAGGGTATCGAGGTGCGTTTTGCTTCGCATGACGATTATGCCGGCCTCGAGGCCCAGATCGACGACAATACCCGTGCACTGTTCTGCGAGTCGATCGGTAACCCGGCCGGCAACGTGGTCGATATCGTCAAGCTGGGAGAGATCGCGCAGCGCCATGGCGTGCCGCTGATCGTCGACAATACGGTGCCGACGCCCTTCCTGTGTAAGCCGTTCGAGTTGGGTGCGCACATCGTCATCCACTCGTTGACCAAATACATCGGCGGCCACGGGACCAGTATCGGTGGAGCGATCGTCGATTCGGGAAAATTCGACTGGAAGGCCAATGCGCGGCGCTTCCCGATGCTCAATGAGCCGGATCCTTCCTACCACGGCGTGGTCTACACGGAGGCGCTGGGGCCGGCGGCCTATATCGGACGCTGTCGCGTTGTACCGTTGCGTAACACCGGTGCGGCGATTTCGCCGCTCAATGCCTTCCTGGTCATGCAGGGCCTGGAGACGCTCGGGCTGCGCATGGAGCGCCACTGCGACAATGCGCAGCGCGTTGCAGAGCACCTGGAGCAGCATCCGCAGGTCGAGTGGGTCAGCTATGCGGGGCTGCGTGACAGCCCGTATCATGATCTCTGTCGGAAAATCACCGGCGGCAAGGCCTCAGGCATCCTCAGCTTCGGCATCCAGGGGGGCAAGGAGGCCGGCGCGAGATTCATCGATGCGCTCCAGATGATCCTGCGACTGGTCAACATCGGCGATGCAAAGTCTCTGGCCTGTCATCCGGCGACGACCACGCATCGTCAGCTGGGTCCCGATGAACTGGCGGCGGCCGGCGTTCGCGAGGACATGGTGCGTCTTTCGATCGGCATCGAACACCTAGACGACATCATCGCTGACATCGATCAGGCACTGGCGGCCGCTAGCTAGCCTCAGCCGCGCAACGATTCGACAGCCAGCCCCGCTGACCCTACCGGTCACGGGGCTTTTTCGTTTTCAGGCCTCCATCGGGCAGGACCGCCTCTTCGTTACCATCGGGCCGGGCGCGCACTGCTCAACAATTCGGTGGCTATGCCGCCAAAGCAGGTGCAAGTGGGCCGTGCGGGAAGTTCGGTTACTCACAGAGCATCGCTGATGCGCCAAGGCAAGGCGCACACCGCAGGGAATGGCAGGCCCTTTCCAAAGGGGTGCAACGCCGCCTTGGCGTATCAGCGACGCTCCCTGTGGGCCAGCCCACAAGCCACGTTGACCGCGTTACACTCGCTTGAATTGGCGACAGCCAGTCCTGCGTTCGTGTGCCTTGCCAACCTGGCTTATGGACTGGCTGTGGGTTACCGAACTTCCCGCACGGCCCACTAGGAAATACGGGGCACTCATCGATGAAGCGAAAGATCGAGCCGCTGGCGCGCGAACGCGTCATGCGTGAAGAAGATTTCATTGTCTCAAAGACCGATGCTAAGGGCAGGATCACCTATACCAACCGTGTCTTTATGGAGTTCGCCGGTTACGGCGAGGCGGAATTGTTGGGCTCGCAGCACAACATCGTGCGGCATCCGGATATGCCCCGGGCCGTATTCAAGTACATGTGGGAAACCCTGCAGGCTGGACAGGAGTTCTTTGGATACGTGAAGAACCTTTGCAGTGACGGCTCCTACTATTGGGTGTTCGCCAATGTCACGCCGACCCTCGACGAACGTGGACAGACGGTCGGCTACTATTCGGTGCGGCGCAAGCCGCGCGCCGATGCGGTGGCCGTAATGATGCCCCTGTATGCGGAGATGCTGGCCAAAGAGAAAGAGGCGGGCCCGAAAGATGCGATCGAGACATCGCGCAGCTTGCTCGAGCAGTGTTTTCAATCCAGGGGCCTGACCTATGAAGAATTCGTACTGGCGCTGTAATACCCGCTGCGCATTTTATGCGGCAACGGGGCTTGCTCAGCTGGCCGCGGTTTACGGGCTTGTCCGGTACGGCATCGACCCGGTTCTACTCGCAGCTTCCGCCCTGAGCCTGGTGGTTGGCCTGGTTGGTTGGCGTGCGGTGCGGCGCGACCACGACGTGTTCGACAAGATCCGGCAGCTCGGCGATGCGATCCAGCAGGGCGACGCGGATTTTCGCGTCACGGCGATTGATGAGGCGCACGAGGTGGCCGAGGCATTGTGGAACATCAACGAGGGTCGCGACCAGATAGAGGCCTTTTTCCGCGAGGTGGATACGACCTTCCGTCATGTCGAGCAGGAGCGCTTCTTCCGCCGCGCGCTGGCCGCCGGGCTGCAGGGGCAGTACCGCGCGACCATCGAACGCATCAATGCGTCGATCGGGGCGATGGCGGAGGCACGGTCGCGGCGTCAGTTCGACGTTTTCGTTGCCAGGCTCGCCGAGCTCAAGACCAGCAACCTGCTGGAAAATCTGCAGGGGACACAGAAGGACCTCTCGGAGATAACCGCGCAGATGCGATCGGTCAATGAGAACACTGCAGAATCGGTCGAGGTTGCCACCCGTGGTCGGGAATCGATCGGCAGGGTCATCGGAAAATTGCAGCAACTGGTGCCCAGGATGCAGGGGGTGCGCGATACCGCGGTCCGGCTGGGCGATCATAGCCAAGAGGTCAGCGGAATCCTGGAAATGATCACCGGGATTGCCGAGCAGACCAATCTGCTCGCACTCAATGCCGCAATCGAGGCGGCGCGTGCCGGCGAACATGGGCGCGGTTTCGCGGTGGTCGCCGACGAGGTAAAAAAGCTCGCCCAGCGCACCAAGGAGGCGACTGCCAACGTCCACAAGGTAATGGACGGGTTTACCGCCTCGGCCAGTCAGGTCACCGACGAAGCCTCGGCCATGTCGGACATGGCGGGTGAATCGCAACGCATCGTCGAGGCCTTCGAGGTGGATTTCGCGACCTTCTACCAGAACGCGACTGACGCGCATTCATCTGTTTCCTTCACCCAGATGGTCAGTGATTCGTCACTGAGCAAGATGGATCATGTGATCTATATCCAGCACGCTTACCGCGCGCTCGAGTTGGGTGGAGAGTCGGAGTCATGGCAGCGCTGCGCCGTGTCTCCCGACCACTGCCGTTTCGGTAAGTGGTACAGTCAGGGCGACGGGGCCGAAAATTTTTGCCAGTTGCCCTCTTACCATCAGATCGACCATCCGCATCGGGCGGTCCATGAAGGTGTTCACCGCGTACTGGCACTTGCCGCGGACGACTGGAAAGGGTCAGCCGCCGTCCAGGAGCAGATCCTCGCCGCGTTCCGCGGAGTCGAAGACCGGAGCGACGATCTGATGGCGCTGATCAGCGGCCTGGCTGACGAGAAGCAGCTGGTTGCAGGGGCGGGCAGTGCCGCATGCGGCCCAATCGATCCGCCCTGATTTGCGAGCCTTCAGTCATGCGGCTCGCTGAGGCGCCGCATCAGCCAACCTCGAAAGAACGGATTCTCGGTGTCGGCGAACAGTTGTGCCTCGGTCAGCCATTCACGCAACTGTTCGGGATTATCCGCCGGCTTGCCGTGTTGCGCGAAGTAGCAATCCAGATAGAACTC
>Ga0316197_10003629_pt1 | contig 10984 bp, 8 predicted proteins | sample OudBiesiAoxic_MG_FD_204939 | JGI IMG/M metagenome (GOLD analysis project Ga0316197, IMG submission 204939) | Coastal sediment microbial communities from Oude Bieten Haven, Netherlands - site A oxic | ecosystem: Environmental > Aquatic > Marine > Coastal > Sediment | place: Netherlands... | reverse complement strand
CGCGATCCCCTCCTCGCGACAGGCCTCGACGACCGCGAGCCCTCGCTGATCGCTGCAGACCATCAGCGCGATCGGTTTGGGCAAGCCACGAAGCCACTTGCGCAACTCCCCGCGTGAGCCAGCCGACCCGTCGCCCTCGCCCCGGCCGGTTTCGAATACGTGGAAGGAGGCGGGGGCGGGGCAGCAATCGCGAAAGCCCTCCCGCCTGCGCTCGGACCAGTTCTCTCCCGCGATCCCATAGAATCCGAAATTCTTAAAATCCCGTCCGGCAAAATGCTCGGCGACCTCAGCTGCGATCGCGCGATCATCGACGTGGACCAGTGGGATTCCACAGTCTTCTGCGACCCCTAGCACATCGACCACGGGCCTACCGAATCCGAGCAGCGCATCTGCCGTGTGCCGATCCTGAACCCTAGCAATGATGCCATCGCCACGCCAGCCCTCCATCCAATCCGGCATGCCGTCGTGCAGACCCCGGGCAGCGTGGAAGAGCTGCCATCGGTCGATCTGGTGGGCGTAATCGCAGATGCCGCGCAGAATCTCACGCCCAGATCCCAGCGAGGTCTCGACCAGCAGGGCAACGCTCAGACGGTTGGGATTGCGCATGTCTGATTCCTACAAAATAAAACCCGAATGCTCAAGGCGGATTGCTTGAAACCGGGCAATCGTATTGAGATAAAGGCAGGATCTGCCTCCGCCGATGAGTTCGATTCTTTCAGACAATTCTCCAGCAAGCGTGAGCGCTGAGCGCTTCGATGCCATTTTCGGTGGTCAGCCGACCACAGCGGTGAAGGCACCAGGACGCATCAACTTGATTGGCGAGCATGTCGATTACCAGGGGGGGCTGGTGATGCCGGCTGCGATCGACCGCTATGTTTTTGGAGCCGCGCGCGCGATCCCTGAGGCAGAAGTCAGGCTGTGGAGTTCGAGTTGCGGCGGCCGGCTCGTGATCCCGTTGGACTGGGCAACTCCACTGGGCGGCGAAGATCGCTGGGCGAACTACGCTTTTGGTGTCATCGCCAAGTACCGCGCTGCCGGTTACCCCATCACTGGTTTCGAGGCGGCTTTCGTGTCCGATTTGCCGCTCGGTGCGGGACTGAGTAGCAGCGCAGCCCTCGAATCGGCGACCGCCGTGATCGCCGAGTCGCTGGCCGGGATCGAACTGCCACCTACCGAGCGGGCGCTCCTCTGTCAGTCAGCTGAACACGATTGGGCGGGGGTGCCGTGTGGCATCATGGACCAGTTGGCAGTGAATGCTGGAGTCGGGGGTCACGCTCTCATCATCGACTGCCAGAGCTTGGAATACCGTCCTGCTGCCCTCCCCCCGGAGCTCTCGATTGTCGTGGTCGATAGCAAGGTGAAGCACGCCCTGGCGGACGGGGAATACGCAAGACGCAAAGCCGATTGCGAGTCCGCCGCCGCGGCGCTGGAGTGCGCGAGACTGCATGAGGTGAGCTTGCCACAACTCGAAACAGCCAAGGGAGCTCTCGGCGACCGCGTCTACCGGCGCGCCCGCCACGTGGTGACTGAGATCGGTCGGGTCAGGTGCTTTGTGGACGCTCTCGCTGCGGCTGACATCGCTGCGGTGGGCCGGCTGATGGCAGCCAGCCACCGCTCGCTGCACCACGACTTTGAAGTAAGTTGTGTGGAACTCGACTGCCTGGTAGAGATTGCCAGTGAGCTGGGTGCGTTCGGGTCCCGCATGATGGGCGGTGGCTTCGGTGGCAGCACCGTGAATCTCGTGTCAAAGGCTGGTGCGCAGGACTTCGCCGATCGGATCATCGCGCGCTACCGGGAAATGCACGGCGCGGAGCTCGAATCCTTCATCGTCCATCCGGTTGATGGGGCTAAGAGGGTGGAGGGCTGATGACTGGTGAGGCCTGTGAGGCCTACAAAACTACAGCCGTGTCGGCCGCAGGTAGCGCCTGTCTTTGCCCGGCGGCAACTCCACTAGAAATTCTGATCGCTTATCTGAGCGGCGCTGTCACCAGGACGGGTTCGGCCGCGGAGGGAATAGCAGATCCCGCTAGATTCTCGCGGGATAATTTATCTGTTCGGAACGGTTCGCGCCGTGACGCATGTTGTCACGAGGGGGAGTCATCCACTGGCTTCTAACAGCATCTACCGGTTCCGATTTCGAGGGATTTTGGCTCCGGTTTTACACCTCGAAGCCTGGAGTTCCTGGAGGTTCTTCGGGTCGGTCCCCGGGGCGGCGGTGTTGCTGCCGGGGGACCAATGATTGTTTGCCCAGCCGACGAGATCGGCCAGGGCATCCTGGTGCTGGCCCGCTCACATCCCCGATTAAGGGCGGATTTGAGAGGCTGTTGGGCGGGGCAGCTATCGGCTAGAGCTTATGAGTGTGAATCATGTCGACCGTTGGCATCGCACTCCGCTTCACCCAAACCAGGAATCTTTCAGGCGACAGTGACGATGCTTTCCCTCGTGCCGGATTTCCGTCGCTAGAATCGGATACACCCATTGGGTTGACTGTATTTTTACGGATTTAGAAAAACTGTGCGGATCTCGTGCTGCTTCTACGCACTGTTCCGCGAGGGGGGCATTTTGATGGCTTCTTCCATTTGATACTGGTGCCGATTTCGAGGGATTTTGGCTCCGGTGTTGTACCTCGGAAATCCAAGTTCTGGGAGGTTCTTGGATCCGGCCTCCGGGTGGCGTCACTGCTGCCCGGGGGTCAACCCTTCTTCCGGTTCATGCTTCGATCCCCCTTCGGCTCGGCGGAGCTGTCGCAGTCCGATGTGCGCGATCTGCCAGGTTCAGGTTCAGGTTCAGCCTCAACGAAGCGACGCCGAGACCGCCGCCGACCGCTCAGGCGCCGCAGATCGAGTCGACCGACGATTGCGATCGGCGTCGCGCAAACCGTCAATCTGTGCCATAGCTCACTGGGGCGTATCTGATCCCGAGAGGAAGATGGAACTAGAGATCACGGACATCGACTTGCCACTTCGCCACCCGTTCACGACGGCGCTCGGGACGACAACCGTGAAAACGAACCTCCTGGTAGAGCTGCGCCAAGATGGTGAGATCGGCTATGGTGAATGCGCTTCTGGGTTCGCCTATGGGAGTAGTCCGGTAACGATGCGGTCTGCGCTCGAGCTCGCGAGGAGGGAGATTGAGGCGGAGCATCTCGATGATCCCGCCTCTCTGTGGGAGCGGCTAGAGCCAGCTCTCGGGCACGACCGATTTGCGTTCTGTGGTCTCGATCAGGCGGCTCATGATCTGTGGGGAAAACTCGAGGGCGCACCGGTATGGGAACTGTGGGGGCAAGACATCAGCGAGCTTCCACCTAGCAGCTACACGATTGGCATCGATGAGATCGGCAAGATGATTGCGAAGATGGAAGAGTTCCGTGGGTGGCCGATCTACAAGATCAAGCTCGGCACCGACCACGATCTCGAGACCGTGAGGGAGCTCCGCAAACACACCGATGCGATCTTTCGGATCGATGCTAACACCGCGTGGAGTGCCGAGCAGACGATCGCCTACGCACCCGAGCTGGAGGGGCTCGGTGTCGAGTTCCTTGAGCAGCCGCTCAAGCGCGAGGACTGGGCTGGGATGGAGAAGCTTAGATCCGAGTGTGAACTGCCAGTAATTGCCGATGAAAGCTGTCTGGTCGAGGCGGATCTTGATCGTTGCGCGGGGCTATTCGATGGCGTCAGCATCAAGCTGTGCAAGGCGGGAGGGCTCACGCCCGCCCGGCGGATGATCGGGCGCGCGAGGGAGCTTGGGCTTGGGGTCATGGCTGGCTGCATGACCGAGAGCAGCGTCGGCATCAGTGCCATTGCCCAGCTTCTCCCCCAGCTCGACTTTGTCGACATGGACGGGGCGGTATTGATCGCCGATGGTGGTGACATCGCGCGGGGCGTTCGACTCGAGCGCGGAGAAGCGATCTTCCCTGCCGTGGATGGGAATGGCGTCACCTTGACCAAATGAGATCGGGCAGCGTGGAGTGGGCTGCAGGCGACCTTGAACCGCTGTCTAAGATCCTGCCACAATTCGGAAATTTCGTCATCGCGCCGAACGCCGGTGGCCTGCTAAGCTACGGCTACAGTTATGAGAACGCCCCCCCTCGCATGCGCTATCCTAGTTGCCTTTTCTGTCGGTGCGGCCAGGGCACAGCAGACCCTGCAGAGGTTCGATCGGATCGAGTTGAGCGATGTCTACTACTCCGAGGGAGCGAATGCGGCGGACCTCGACAACGACGGCCACACCGATGCGATCTACGGTCCGCACTGGTATGCCGGACCCGACTTCAAAGCGGCGCGGCCGATCTACAAGACGCCCCCGCAGCCCCGCGAGCGCTATGCGGATCACTTCTTCGCCTGGCCATTCGACTTCGATGGGGATGGGTGGGTCGATGTTTTCACCGTCGGCTTCCCTGGCACACCAGCTTATGTCTATGAGAATCCCGGACGTGAGGGGCACGGGGCGGCATGGAAGAAGCATGAGGTCTTCGATTGGGTGTCGAACGAGTCCCCACATTTCACCGACCTGGTCGGCGACGAGAGACCCGAACTTATCTGCACGCGGGACGGGTTCTTCGGCTACGCAACGGTCGACTGGGAAAGGCCATTCTCCGCCTGGAGTTTCCACAAGATCTCACCGCAGATCGCGCCGACACGGTTCGGCCACGGGCTGGGAGTTGGCGACATCGACGGGGATCAACGCGCGGATGTGATCGGCAAAGACGGCTGGTTCGAGCAGCCGGATTCTCTCCAGGGCAATCCTCTGTGGGCGTTCCACCCGGTCCCGTTTGCGCCGCGGGGCGGTGCCGAGATGCATGCCTACGATGTTGATGGGGATGGCGACAATGATGTGATCACCAGCTTGGCGGCCCACGAGTTCGGGCTCTCGTGGTGGGAACAGAGCCCAGATGGCTTCAAAGAACATCTGATCATGGGGGACCGCTCCTCCCTGAACCGCTACGGCGTCGTCTTTAGCGAGCTTCATTCGGTCGCTCTGGCAGATGTCGATGGCGATGGGCTGAAGGACATCGTCACGGGCAAAACCTACTGGTCCCACCACAGGCAGGCACCGGGTTGGGACGACGGCGCTGTGGTCTACTGGTTCAGGCTCGTGCGCGGCGACGACGGGGTCGACTGGCTCCCGATGAAGGCCGATGGTGAGTCGGGGATCGGCCGTCAGGTGGTCGTGAAGGACGTCAATGGTGATGGGAATCCCGATTTCATTGTCGGTGGGATGGTCGGCGGGAGCGTGCTGTTGCAACAGCGCGAAGAGGTGACGGAGACGCGCTGGGCTGCCGAGCAGCCGAAGGCGATCGCACACTTCATCGCGGCGCCTCCTGAGGGGAGGCCGGCTCCGATCGACGCGGCGACAAAGCGCGTTCCCGGAGCGCTCGAGGCGGAGTCGTTGGGCGCTAAGACAGGCCGGGGAACTGTGGCGCCTCAGAGCATGACTGCCTTCAGCGCTGCGAAATGGAGCGGTGGGGCGCAGCTATTCTGGAACGGGGGGGCGGACGGCGATGCGCTCTCGGTCGAGCTCCCGGTCGCACAGGCCGGAAAATTCATTCTCGAGATCGTGTGCACGCGGGCTCCCGACTACGCGATTGTCCAGCTCGCCTTCGATGGCGAGGACATCGGAGAGGCGCTCGACCTCTACCACTTCTCCAAAGTCACGACGACAGGCGTGCTCGAGTACCCGCTTGGCGCGCTCGGCGCCGGGGAGCACACGCTCTCCATCCGGATCACCGGTGCCAATCCCAATGCCCAGCCGAAGCGCTTTGTCGGCATCGATTACATGCGCCTCGTGGAGGCGGACTAGCGGATCCGACCCCAGCCGGGCCGGGGGAGCGGGAAGCCTCCGATCAGAACCCCTGTTTCGCGAGACCGGCGCTGAAGGCGTCTCCGAACTCGCGCGGATCAAACGAGGCGGTCCCTTCGATCGTGGATCCCGCAGCGACCGGCAATGTGCTGGTGAACGAGTTCAGCTGTGCCGCGGCTGAGGGCGCCGATGCCATCAGGTCTTTGAGGATCGTGACGACCCTCTTAGCCTTCCACGGGTTGATGCACTCCGCTCGCGTCCTGGCCTCGATCCGGCCGTTCCCATCAGACATGTCGACCTCGATCGTCATAAATTTGATGTTCCGAACCGCATAGTCCACGTCGCCGATCATCTTGAGCGGTCCCGATGCTAGCTGGTCTGCCATATTGGGATTCTTCTCACCCAGCTGGCCCAGCTGATCGTCGATCTCAGCCTTGGCCTTGGAGATCATGCCCTCGACCGAATCGAAGAACATCCCGATGCTCGCGCTCTGTCCCCCTCCAGTGATAGCCGCGACCAGCTCGCTCTCGCGCGGCGAGAGCTTGGGATAGTCGTTGCGCTCTAGCACTGACCGCACAATATATGGGCTGCCGACGAGGAGCGTCCGGGGTTCTGGCAGGCAGGCTGCCATCGCCAAGCCCCCGAGGCCACGGGAATCGGTGTGCATCTGATACCCGCCAACTGTGCTCGTGCTTCCATTGCGGAATAGGTTTGCGATAAACTCGGCCCGGTAATCGCGCTTCAATTTGATGATCGCGAGGAAGCGTGGGGCGGTGAGATCCAGGCTGTCGGAGACGAAAATGACATCCTCGGCGTCGCTGATGTAGGGAAGCTTCGGGTTGGAATCGAGACCTGCGCGACGCAGCGCCTTCGATTTGATAATGGTCTCAACGTCAAGATGGGCGACGATCTCCGGGTTCTCGATCATGAACTTCGATACCGACCGGTCGATCATCGCTGGGCGCACATCGATCCCGAAGACTTTGTTCGCCGCGAAAAGACCGATCGCGACCATCGCAGCTAGGCCGAGCAGTCCGCAGGCAGCTGTTTTGATGAACCCAGTTCCGGATTGCCTCGATGAGAGGTGCCGGCGGGAGTTCGGATCGAGGACAATGTGCCCGACTGGACCAGAGGGTCGCTCGACTTCGGGTTCGGGTTCGCTCTCGGATGCCTCAGCTGGTGCGGCATCCGGCAACACGCCCGATACCGCTCCGGCTTCGGGGGCTAGCCCTTCACCGGTCGAATCCTCCACTGCGGGGACCACGGCTGGTGGGGCCGCACTCTGAGTTGGAGCGGCGGCGGCAGGACCTGGAAGCTTGGTGCTCATCCCCGGTCGGCTTGATGCAGGGGCTGTGTTGGCGTTTGGGGCAGTGGCAAACCTCGATCCAGGATCCGCTTTCGGAGGTGCCGGAGCCTCGGCCGCGTTGGCTAATACATCAGCCATCAAGCCAGGAACCTGCGGTGCCATCGACCAGCTACTACCCCCCTCGCTAACCTCGACCTGAGGGGTCAGAGTGCCCTTTTGAAACAAAGTGACCAAGTGGTCGCGATCGATTGGCCCCTGTGTGGTGCCTGCTATTCTGTAGTACCAGCCCATATAGGGGAAACGATACAATAAGGCTATGGTAATTACAAATAATTATTAAAATAATGAAACAAGGCTAGATGTTGCCAAGTTTTGATCTAAAATGCTTGGTTGGATGGCAGGCAGGCAATTGGATGCCAATCCTCTACCGGATTTGGGCGCTCAGATGATTGGCATTCTCCAGCCAGGTGCGGGCGAAGTCGTGGATCGAGGTCGATTTCGAAGCGAGGATGAGGAAGGCGGAGAGGATCAGCAGGTTGGTCAGATAGATGACGGTCAGCGAGAAGAAAGTCCCGTTCTGTTTCAGGTCTGGTTGATCTTTGGTGATCATCCAGGCGGTGAAGGTGAAATGGAAAGCCCAGGTGAAACCGATGACTAGGAACAGGATCCACGACCAACTGAAACTGATGTGGCCGAACAGGATCGCATTGGGGTGAACCGCAGCCAGATCGATGAATAGGCCGGCGAATCCAAATCCCAGGATGGCAACGATCGAGTAGAGGGGGAAAAAATACGGTGAGAGAGAGATGAGGACATTGTTGCGATTGGTAATGATGTGGCCGCCGCTGCGATCGACCTTGAACGAGGTGATTCTGCCGCCGCAGAGGTAGACGAAGATCGCGTGGGTGAGTTCGTGCCCGAGCACGTAGAGATAGAGCGGGCGCGGCAGGCCGATGAAGGCGATCCCCCACAACACGACCCCGGTTGAGAAGAACCACAGCGGGGCGGAGTGGACCCAGAGCGCACGGGTACTAGCCTCACTCGCGAAGACACCGAGGAAGGTCATCGTGGTGAGGTAGCAGATCGGCAGGAGGAGGATGCCGATGAGTGCCTTGAGCCAGGTGAGCGGGATGGTGAGCGGTGCGGGCGGAGAAGCGACCCGGGCGCTCAGCTTGCTCTTGCGGGAAACGGCCTTCTTGCTTGCCTTGCGACGGCTTTTGGCGGGCGGCATGGCTTACGCGCTTGCTGGCGGGTGTGAGGAGTAAGTTCCGAGTGAGAGAGAGGCGAGAGTGGGGCTCGCGCCACACCGGCGGCAGCAGCCGGCATGCGGAGCGGTCGCAACGAGGTCGGAACTAGCTCCCGCCGCGGCCGAGGTACTCGCCGGTCCGGGTGTCGATCTTGAGGACATCACCGGTCTTGACGAAGAGAGGTACCTGGACTTCGAGGCCGGTCTGGAGCGTGGCTGGCTTGCGTGGGTTGTTGGCGGTATCCCCTTTGATCCCCTCAGAGGATTCTGTCACCTTGAGCTCGACCGCTGGCGGGAGCTCGACCGAGGTCGCTTTGCCATCGACGAAAATCACTTCACAGGCCATGTTCTCGACTAGGTAGTTTTTGGCGTCCTCGAGGAGTTCGGCGTTGAGCTCGACCTGCTCGTAGGTCTGCGGATCCATGAAATAGTAGCCGGAGGGATCGGCGTAGCTGAATTCCAGCTTCTGGCGGTCGATGTTGATGATGTCGACCTTGTCGCCCGAGGCGAAGCGTATATCTTTGGTCTTGCCGGTTTGGAACGAGCGGATGGTGGCCATGATGAGGGCGTTGCCCTTGCCTGGCGTCCGGTGTTCGAGGTGGAGGACGATCCCGGTCTCTCCCTTGTAGGAGATCGCTTGCCCTTTGCTGAGTTTGGTTGCGACAATTGCCATGTGGTTGCTTGCTTGGTTGTTGGAAAATTACTGTGCAGAGTTCGGCGGGTAAATTAGGTCAGATTGACCGCACGGCAAGTATGGGTTTTGGCGCGGAGCCCTGGGGGCTAGGCGAGCGCGATCAGCCTGGAGGGATTCATCCTTGTTCCTCAGTTGTCGGAAGCTCATAGTGATCCGATGAAAAGTCGGATTGCACCCGCGATGCGTGTTTTGGCAATGGCGTCACTGATCGCTCTGCTGACAGACGAGTATGGATTTGCTCGAGAGCCTGTGGAACCAACCACTGACCGGGAGGCGATCGAGGCGAACATCGCGGCCTATACCAAGGCATACCTCGCGAAAGATGCCGGCGCCCTAGCTGAGTTCTGGTCTGACTCCGGGGAATGCATCAGCCCGCTCAGCGGGAAGCCGATCCGGGGGCGTAAGAATATCGAGAAGGAATATACAGACATGTTCGCCGAAGCCGGCGACCTCGCGCTCGAGGTCGATCTAGAGTCGATTCGCTTCATCACCGATGATGTCGCGGTTGAGGAGGGGATCGCGAAAGTCATCTTCCCTGGAGAGCTGCCTTCCGAGAGCCGCTACCGGGTGATCCACAACAAAGTGGATGGCAAGTGGCTGATCGATAGCGTGCGCGAGACGATGTTTGATGAGGATCGGGACGAGATCTGGAGGGGCGCAGCGCAGGGCGGTGCCGGAGTTTCTACCGAGATGAAAAATCTATCATGGTTGGTCGGGGACTGGGTCGACCAGATCGGTGAGGGATCCGCCATCTACTACAAGTGCTCATGGGGTCTGGGGATGAATTTCATCAGGCGCGAATTCTCGGTCGAGCTGGGAGATCAGATCGAAATGGATGGGATCGAAGTGATCGGATGGGATCCAGCTGAAAAGACCTATCGCTCGTGGGTATTCGATTCTGAGGGAGGGTTCGGATCGGCGATCTGGGCTCGGGATGGAGATACGTGGACCAAGAATTTGAATGGGACGACGAAAGACGGGCGGAAGGCATTCGCATCCCACACGATGGTGAAAATCGACGACGATAGCTACCAGTGGCGCGCGCACGGTCGTGTGCTCGACGGCAAACTCCTCCCAAATATCGAAACTGTGACCGTGACCCGCCAAGGAGCTGAAAAATGAAGCGAGCAATCTATCTCAATTCTCTTCGCCAACTCAGGCTGCTACTAGTTTGTTTTCTGTTGGCCGAGCCTGTCGCCCATCTCGATGCCCGTGGCTTCAGGGGTGGGGGTGGGCGACCTGCCGCTCGTCCTGCCGCTCGTCCTGCTTCGCGCCCAGCATCGAGACCGGCCTCACGACCAAGCTCGCGGCCTTCTCGCCCGTCAACGCGACCGGCCGAACGGCCGTCGAACTTGCTCCCGTCAAATAACGTCCGTCCAGCCGATATCAGCCGCACACCATCGGTGAGTCGGCTCCCGGATCGGAATGCCAACACTGCCACCAGGCCCGCGACACCACGACCGAAGCCCCCGCGCCCGAACCCGGTGACCCGGCCAGCGGCTGCCAGCCGCCCGGTGCCCCCTGCGATCCGAGCCGGCAACCCGCCTGCCCGGCGCCAGGCTGCGCGGACACGTAGTCGCACGGCTCTTGCAACTCCGAGGCCGGCTCCCACTGCGGCAGCGAGCAAGCGCCTCTCGATTCGCTCGGCTCGTGGTATCACGGTGCGTGCCCAACTTAGACCACGCTGCTCGACAATCTTCTCCAATTCTTGGTGGGGGGCGAGGCGGCCGCTGTGGCGCCATCATTGGCACTATCACAATCGACACGCCTGGTGGTACTGGTGGGGCTGGGCTAGCTGGAATGAGGTCGACGACTGGGTGGACGACAGCGATTGGGACGAGGGATGGGACTACGAATACGACGATAATGTGGTCTTCGACGATGAGGTCGTCTATATCAATGATGAACCGGTGGCGACCGCGGAGGACTACGTGGAGAT
>Ga0316197_10003628_pt1 | contig 10986 bp, 8 predicted proteins | sample OudBiesiAoxic_MG_FD_204939 | JGI IMG/M metagenome (GOLD analysis project Ga0316197, IMG submission 204939) | Coastal sediment microbial communities from Oude Bieten Haven, Netherlands - site A oxic | ecosystem: Environmental > Aquatic > Marine > Coastal > Sediment | place: Netherlands... | reverse complement strand
CACACCCGGTCGATGGCCGCCTCGAGACCGGCACCCCCGCTCTCCACACGGTAGAGCCCGGACAGGACCTTCGAGCGCAGGCCCGGATGGTCACCGTCGTCGTCGATGTGGATGATCTTGGCGAGCTCGTCGTTGTCGATGATCGGGTTCGGCAGCGCCAGTTGCTTGCACGATTCGGGTCCGGGATCGAGCAGGTTCGCCTCGGGTCCCACCGTCGACGACACCGCGGTCACGACCTCCTCGCGAATTGCGTCGAGCGGAGGATTCGTCACCTGGGCGAACAACTGCTTGAAGTAGTCGAACACCAGGCGAGGACGTTCGGACAGGACCGCGAGCGGCGTGTCGGTCCCCATCGATCCCAGCGCTTCCATCCCCTTCGAGGCCATCGGCGCCAGCAGGATCTTCAGCTCTTCGTGCGTGTAGCCGAACATCTGTTGACGTCGCAGCACGCTGTCGTGGCTGAACACCACGTGCTCACGCTCGGGCAGGCGGCTCAGGTCGACGAGACCCTGCTCCAGCCACTGGCCGTAGGGGTGCTCGGCAGCCAGCGTTGCCTTGATCTCGTCGTCGTCGACGATGCGACCCTCGTCGGTGTCGATCAGGAACATCTTGCCGGGCTGCAGCCGACCCTTGGCGATCACCTTCGCCGGATCGAGGTCGATGACGCCCACCTCCGACGCCATCACGACGAGGTCGTCGTCGGTGACCCAGTAGCGGCTCGGACGCAGCCCGTTGCGGTCGAGCACCGCACCGATCACCTTGCCGTCGGTGAAGGTGACACTCGCCGGGCCGTCCCATGGCTCCATCATCGACGCGTGGAACCGGAAGAAGTTGCGCAGCTCGTCGGACATCGTGGTGTCGTTCTCCCACGCCGACGGGATCATCATCATGACGGCGTGGTGCAACGGGTAGCCGCCGAGGTGCAGCAACTCCAGCACCTCGTCGAAGCGCGCCGTGTCCGATGATCCGGGGGTGCAGATCGGAAAGGCGCGATCGATTCCCGGGAGGAACCGACTCTCCAGCATCGCCTCGCGGGCGCGCATCCAGTTCTGGTTGCCCTGCACGGTGTTGATCTCACCGTTGTGTGCGACGAATCGGTACGGGTGCGCGAGCGGCCACGACGGGAACGTGTTCGTCGAGAACCGGGAGTGCACCAGCAGGAGCGCCGACTCGATCCGGGGGTCGGTGAGGTCGGGGAAGAACTCGCTGAGCTGCGGTGTGGTGAGCATTCCCTTGTAGACGATGGTGCGCGACGACAAGGACGCGAAGTAGGTGTCGAGATCGTCGACGAGCTCGCGGCGGGATCGTTTGCGGGCGACGAAGGCCTTCCGGTCGAGATCGATGTCGGTGGCACCGGCCGGATCGCTGACGAACAACTGCTTGAAGGTCGGCATCGCGGCGCGTGCGGTGGCGCCGAGGCAGTCGGGGTTCACCGGAAGGTCGCGCCAACCGAGCACCTCGAGTCCGACGTCGGCGACGGTGGCGTCGATGGCAGCTTGCGCCTTGTCGCAGGCGACCTCGTCGGCAGGCAGGAAGGCGATGCCGGTCGCGTAGGCGCCGGCCGGTGGCAACTCGAAATCGACGACGGCGCGGTACAGCTCGTCGGACACCTGCAGCAGGATCCCTGCGCCGTCACCGGTGTCGGCCTCTGCGCCGGTCGCGCCGCGATGCTCAAGATTGGTCAGTGCCGTCAGCCCGGTTGCGACCAGCTCGTTCGACCGCACGCCCTTGAGGTTCGCAACGAACGACACCCCGCACGAATCGTGCTCGCTGCGGGGGTCGTAGAGTCCGATCGGTCCGGGGGCCTGAATCATCTGGGCACATCCTCGAAGGTACGTCCGGGCGCGGGCCCGGAGGGTTTCGTTGGGAACGCGCGCAGGTCGACGTTGACCGAACGGCGATGCCTCGACGCTGAGGCGGCTCGGGCGAACCCGAGCGGGGGACTCCCGATTCTAGGGGGTCGACGGCCCGCGACGGAAGCTCGTTCCCTCGTGATCCACCGCTCGGCCCCGGCAGCGAGGAGCCGGCTGCTCAGGCGAGGCGGGTCCTCACGAGGTCGGCCACGGTCCGACCGTCGGCCCGACCGGCGACCTCTGCGTTGACCGCCTTCATCGCCGCACCCATGTCGGCCATCCCGGCGAACCCGTGCTCCGCGAAGACCCCCGACACGATGGCGTCGAGTTCGTCGGCGGACAGCGCCGCGGGCAGGTAGGCCTCGAGGATCGCGATCTCGGCGCGCTCCGCGGCGGCACGATCGTCGGCACCACCTGCGGCAAACGCCTCCGCCGCATCGACACGACGCTTGACCTGGGCCTTCACCACCGCTTGGACGCCGTCGTCGTCCAGCGTGGTCGCAGCAGCCCCCGACACCTCGGCTTCCTGCACGGCCGCGATGACCGAGCGCAGCGTCCGCTGACGGTCGGTGTCTTTCGCTTTGGTCGCTTCGGTCAGGTCGGAACGAATCTGCTCGATCAGCATGGGTCCAGTCTGCTCTCAGTCGGCGAAGACCGGCGGACGGTTTTCGAACGAGGCCATGACCGACTCGATCTGGTTCGGTGAGCCGATCTGCGTGCCGATCACGCGCCGCTCTTCGGCAAACGCCTCGGCGGCGCCCTCGTGGTCGAGCCGGTTGAACAACTCCTTGGCGCCGCGCACCGCACCCGGACTCTTGGCGGCGATCTCTCGGGCGAGCGCCATGGCATCGTCGTACGGTGTATCGCTCAGCGACGTGATGAGTCCGAGCTCGGCTCCTTCAGCGCCGGAGAAGATGCGCGCGGTGTACGTGAGCTCACGGGCGATGTCGGGACGGACCAGCTTCGAGAGCATGAAGGTGCCGGTCATGTCGGGCACGAGCCCCCAGTAGACCTCGCGCACCGACAGCTTCGTCTCCGGATGCGCGATGCGGATGTCGGCGCCGAGCGCGACCTGGAGCCCGCCGCCGAGGGCGTGGCCGTGCACGGCGGCGATGACGGGCACCGGCACCTCCTGCCAGACCCAGCACACCTGCTGGCCCAGGTGGGTGATGCGGCCCTGCTCCATCGACCCGGCGTTGCCGACTTCGCTGCCCGATTCGGAGCCGGAATCGCCACGGTTGCCGATCGCCTGCATACTCGCCATGTCGAGTCCGGCGCAGAACGATGGCCCGTCACCGGACAGGACGACCACCCGCACACCGGGCTCGGTCTTGAGACGCTCACCCGCCTCGGCGATCGCCGTGAACATCGCCGGATCGAGCGCGTTGCGCTTGTCGGCACGGGTCAGCTGGACGTCGGCGATGCCGTCGTCGATCGAGATGGACACACGGTCGGACATGGGCCGAGCTTGGCAGATCCACCCGAGCCGCGCCGAGGCCGTGCGACAACCTCTGCCATGAGCATGCCGCCTCCGCCGCCCCCGCCTGGCCACGAGCCCTTCGAGGCCCAGTCCAGCAAGCCGCAGCCCTATCTGCGCGGGACACTCATTCTGGTGCTGGGAATCCTGTCGTTCTTCATCTGCGGGATCATCCTCGGGATCGTGGCGTTCGTCATGGGGAACAACGCGATCAAGGAGATCGATCGGAACCCCGGCGCGTACTCGAATCGGGAGTCGTCAATGCCGGACGAATCTGCGGTGCGATCGGCGCCGCCCTCAGCGTCGGCCTGCTGCTGATCCTCGCAGCGTCCGGCTGATGCCGCGTCGTCACACCCTGACATGCTCGGTCAATGCATCTCGACCTCTCCGCCGACGACGTCTTGACCACCACGCGGTCCGTTCGCAAACGCCTCGATCTCGACCGGCCCGTCGAACGGGCGATCGTCGAGGAATGCCTCGAGATCGCACTCCAGGCGCCGACCGGGTCGAACAAGCAGGGATGGCAGTTCGTCATCATCGAGGACGGGGCGAAGAAGCGAGCGCTCGCCGACATCTACGCCCGCAACTTCGAGAAGTACGCCGGCGTGGCTGCATCGAACGATTACCAACCCGGTGACCTGCGCTACGAACAGAAGGAACGGGTGACCTCTTCGGCGGTCCACCTCGTCGAGAACTTCCATCGCGTGCCGCTGATGATGATCCCGTGCATCAGCGGTCGGCTCGACCGGGCGCCCACATTCCAGGCGGCGTCGGCATGGGGATCGATCCTCCCGGCGGTCTGGAGCTTCATGCTGGCACTACGCGAGCGTGCAATGGGATCGGCGTGGACCACGATTCATCTCATGGACGGCGGCGACGCCGAAGCGGCCGACATCCTCGGCATTCCTCACGACGACGTGACCCAGGCAGGGTTGTTCCCGGTTGCGTACACGGTCGGAACCGAGTTCAAGGTGGCCGACCGGCTCCCGCTCGACACCGTGCTCCACTGGGACGGGTGGTGACCCGACCGCCGGCGATTCAAGACCTCGTCTGCTGTTGCCGATGAACAGCTGTGACCACCGACTACTCACCGTTTGCTCCGCCCACGCTCGGTGACGCGCCCGGCGGCGCGACGCCCGCACCACCGCCGAGCACTCCGTCGCTGCCGCAACGCGGCGCGCCGACCGCCGTTCCGCTCCCCACCCTCGCTCCCCCGCCGGTGACTGCGCCGGCACCCGTGCCCACTCCGGTGCCCGCCACTCTGGCGCCAACGGGGGCACCGGAGTCCTCTGCGACGGCAGAACCATCGGCAGCACCGCCATCCGAGCCACCACGTTCGCGTCGGGCGCTCGTCCTCCTGCTCCTGCTCGGGATCGTCACGATCGCCGGCGCCGTGTGGTTTGCCCTCCTGACGACCGACGACGACGGCGCAGGCGCATCGGTGCCGCCGCCACCGAGCACACTCGACATCGAAGCACAGGACATCTCGAGCCCGGTCGTCGCTCCGATCGATGATGCGCTCGTGGTTGCCTCCGAGATCGACGACAACGCCGAGGAGGCCGAGGCACTCGACCTGCTCGGACTGGACGAGACCGGCGACGAGGTCGCCGACGCTGCTCCCGTTCTCGGCCACCGCTTCACCTGGAGCTACGGAACCGACCAGACCGCGACGATCACGGTGGACGCCACGACGGGCGACTACGCGTCCGTGGCGCAAGATGGCATCGAGTGGCGACGCGTCGACGGCCAGTCGTACGGTCGCCGAAGCGACACGGAATGGACCGAGGTCGACGGCGACCTGCTGGAGTCCGTTCCCCGCCTCGGGCTCGACGCCCCGATCACGATCGATCAGGTCCTCGACGTGACGACGTCACAACACGCCGCATCGGACACGGAGGCGCGCGACGACGGAACGAGTGTGCTCACCGCCGAAGTCGACGCGTTCGAGTACGCGGCCGAACAGTCGGCGACCTACCTGTCGTGGATGTCCCTGTTCGGGCATCCTGCGAACGGTGGGACGGTCCAACCCGGCGATGTCGTGGTGATCCAGGCCGAGCTCGCCGCCGACGGGCGCACCATCGATGCGCTCAACGTGACGACCGCGACGTTCACCACCAGCTACACCCTCGACGAGGTCTTCGAGACGGCCCCGGAGATCCAGGCTCCGACTCGCTGAGTCGCAGCATCAATGTCTCCAGGTCACGATTTCGCGATCGATCTCCGAAATCGTCCGACATCCCGTGAGGGCCATCGTTCGCTCGAGCCCCTCGCGCATCGAGGTGAGCATCTGGTCGACGCCGGCCTCTCCTGCCGCGCCGAGGGCGTAGAGGTAGGGCCGGCCGATCGACACCGCATCGGCGCCGAGCGCCAATGCCTTGACGATGTCGGCACCGCGCCGCACCCCACCGTCACAGATGATCTGCGCCTGGTCCTGCACCTCCTGGCGCACCGGCTCGACCAGCTCGATCGGTCGCGGCGCGTCGTCCAACTGGCGCCCACCATGGTTCGAGAGTCCGATCCCGTCGACACCCGAGGCGACGGCCTGTTTGGCGTCTGCAACCGTTTGCACACCCTTGAGCGCGAGGGGACCGTCCCAGAACGACCGCAGCCACTCGATGTCGTCCCACGACAATGCCTGATCGAACTGTGTGGCGACCTTCTCGGCAAGCGCAACGGGCTTCGTGCCGTCGGGTGCTGAGCTGTTGGCGAGGTTGGCGAACATGATCGGATCGTTCCGGAGGAAGTCCCAGGTCCATGCGGTGTGGATCGCGCCGTCGATCAACGTGCCGAGCCCGATCTTCGGCGGGAGGGAGAACCCGCGGCGTACATCACGCTCGCGGCGACCGAGGACCGCGGTGTCGACCGTCAGCCACAGAGTCGTGTAGCCCGCCGCCGCAGCGCGCTGGACCAACTCCTTCACCAAGCCGCGGTCGCGCCAGGTGTAGACCTGGAACCACTTGTTCGCCTCGTTGACCGCAGCAACCTCCTCGATCGACCGGGTCCCCATTGTCGAGAGGGCGTACGGCACCCCCGCCCGCTGCGCGGCGCGAGCGACCGCGAGCTCACCTTGGGAGTGGGCGATCCGGGTGTAGCCGGTGGGCGCGAGGATCAGCGGCATGGCGACCGGCTCGCCCAGAATGGTGGTGCTGGTGTCGAGGCCGCTGACGTCTCGCAACACCCTCGGACGCCACTCCAGGTTCGCGAAGCTCGCAGCGTTGCCGGACAGCGTGCGCTCGTCCTCGGCGCCTCCGTCGATGTAGTCGAACACACCGCGGGGCAATCGGCGTCGCGCTACCCGGCGGAAGTCGTCGACCGTCACGCAGCGTTTCAGGCGACGCTCGGTCGGCGACAGCACCACGTTCTGAAACTGCACCGTTTCCCTGAATGTGTTCCACATCTGCATGCGGAGAGCGTACGGCACGGCGATGGCAGGAAGACCCGACCGATGTCTCGTCGAGGCGGCGCAGCCCGAAGCAGGATCGCTTCGACGAATCTGGTGCGCGGGTCACGCCGGGGCGAGCGCATGCGAGTGTGGCTCGCGGAGTTCGTCGGCGATCGCTTCGACCAGGACGTCGGCAACCGCAGCCGACTCCCCTGGCACCGCCCGTGCGATCTGGTGGATGACCGGAAGTTCTGGAAGCCTTGCTGCAGCCGGCCACGTGGTGATCTCTGCGTCGAGGTATCGCCGTCCCAGCACACCGACCCCCAACCCCGCAGCGATTGCTGCCCGGACACCGCCGATCGACGACGCCGAGAACGCAACGCGGTGGTCGATGCCGGCAGCGGCGAGGTGTGGTTCGCTCAGTGCGCGATAGAAGCAGTGCTCACCGAAGGTGATCAACGGGACGGTGCCGCCGGGATCGTCGTGGAACTCGGGGCTGACGACCCAGTGGAGGCGGTCGGTCCACAAGATGGTGTCGGTTGCTCGCAGCGAGTCGTCGTCGACTTGCACGATGACCACGTCGAGGTCACCGGCGTCGATCGCCGATGCGAGACGTTCGGTGTGGTCGATCACGAATTCGATCGTGGCGGCCGGGTGGGTCTGCGTGAACCGGCCGAGCAGGGCGGCCATGCGTGCCGGATCGACCTCCTCGTTCGAGCCCAGGCGGACGGCGCCAGCGAGCTCGGAGTGCGCGAGGCGAGAAGCGGCCCGGTCGTGCAATGCGACCAGCTCACGTGCGTCGGCGAGCAACGCTCGACCATCCCTGGTGAGGCGCAGCGTGTGTCCGTCACGGATCAGGAGCGGACGACCGACTCGCTCTTCGAGCCGCTTGATCTTCCAGCTGACCGCCGACTGGGTCACGTGCAGGTGTTCCGCAGCGCGGGTCATGCCCCCGTGGTCGAGCACGGCGAGCAGGGTGCGCAGCGATTCGGTGTCGAGCTGAATCGTCGAAGCCATGCATCGATCATGACATCTCGACATCAATTTCACAAGATCATGTCGCTTGCGTCATGGAATCGAAGGATCCACGATCGTGACATGACCTGTACCGCACTCACTCCGCCCATCGACGACACCACCGGCTGTGCCGCCGCACGCCGCCGAGCGGTTACCCCGCCCTCGGCTGACCGCCGGCTGCTCGGGAGCGTCGCCCGGCTGCTCGCCGACACGCTGCGCCGCCGGCCCACCCCGTCGGAACTCGCCCTGCGCGAGATCGACGACGCCCGCCACTTGACACGCTGGTGATCCGCACTCAGTCGACGAGGCGGAGCCCGCTCGGCGTCATGCTCGGCTCGGCCTGCGGGAGCTCGACGACGAACTCGGTGCGATGCGCCGCAAAGATGTGTTCGCTCAGCAGCAGGATGCGACCCGAGTGATCGGTCGTGGTGCGCTGGCAGCGCAGCAACGGAGCCCCGACCGGGACCCCGAGCAGTTGTGCGTCGTCGCGCGCTGCGATGTCGGCGCCGATCGTCTGGGTCGCTCCGCGCAGCTCGACGTCCAGCAGTTCGTAGAACGGCCGCCGTTCCACATCGCGTCGAGACAACGTCGCGCCGAGATCGGCGGGGCACCACACGGTGACGACCGCGAACGGCTCCCCGTCGGCGAGGTTGACACGCTTCACCCGCAACACCTGATCCACACCGAGAATCCGGCGGACCCGCTCCGGCGCGTCCTCGAACGCGAACTCCTCGACCTTGCGCTCCGAGAGCTTCCCCACGCCCTCGATCTGAGATTCGATCGTGCCCAACGTCTCCAGCGACTGCCGGACGGGATCTCCGGCCACATACCAGCCGAACCCCTGTCGGGCGGCGATCAAGCCGTCGTCGCGGACCAGCTCCAGCGCCCGGCGAATCGTCACCCGCGACGCCCCGAACTCGGCCGACATCTCCGATTCCGACGGCAGCACGGAGCCGACCGGGGCATCGCCGAACCGCGTGCGGAGTTCTTCGGCGATCTCCTGGTACCGGATCCGTCTCATCGGCCGCTCGCGTCGGCATCCACCAGTTCGATGCGATTGCCGAACGGGTCCTCGATGTGACATCGAACGACGCCGGCGATCTCGTCGTTCCAGGTCGCTGCGAGGCCGGTCGCATCGACGAAGTCGCGGAGCTCGGCAACGATGAGTGCGGGGTGCGCTTTTCGGGCAGGAACGAACGGCTCCTCCCCGCCCACGTGCACCCGCACGCGACCGGCCTCGAACCACGCCCCGCCACGAGCAGCCATCGCAGCAGGCTTCGGCACCTCGACCAGGCCGAGCACGTCGACGTAGAACGCTCGGGCCGCGTCCTCGGCCCCGACGGGCATCGCGAGTTGGACGTGGTCGATGCCGATCCACGGTGTCGTGCCGCCCGTCGTCGTGTCAATCGTCATGGTCATTCCTCCTGCAGCACACCTTACTTGTATCTAACTTGTCTGCTATGGTTGTTCACATGTCGACTGTCAGCGCAACCACTCCCATCGAGCTCGTCGAGCAGGTCTACGCCTCACTGGCGGACAACGTGGAGATCGCCCGAAACCGGCTGCAACGCCCGCTCACGCTGGCCGAGAAGATCCTGGTGAACCATCTCAGCGACCCGGAGAACCAGGAACTCGAGCGCGGCGAGAGCTACGCCGACTTCCACCCGGATCGCGTGGCGATGCAGGACGCCACCGCCCAGATGGCCCTGCTCCAGTTCATGACCGCCGGGCTGCCCGAGGTGGCCGTCCCCTCGACCGTGCACTGCGACCACCTGATCCAGGCCAAGGTCGGAGCGAAGATCGACCTCGGCGTCGCAGTCGACACGAACAAGGAGGTCTACGACTTCCTCAAGTCGGTCAGCGCCAACTACAACATCGGATTCTGGGGTCCGGGGTCGGGCATCATCCACCAGGTCGTGCTCGAGAACTACGCCTTCCCCGGCGGCATGATGATCGGCACCGACAGCCACACGCCCAACGCCGGTGGACTCGGCATGGTGGCGATCGGGGTCGGAGGCGCCGATGCCGTCGACGTGATGACCGGGTTCCCGTGGAACGTCAAGTGGCCGAAGGTGATCGGCGTCAAGCTCACCGGCTCGCTGAGCTCCTGGAGTGCCCCGAAGGACGTGATCCTCGAAGTCGCGCGTCAGCTCACCGTCAAGGGAGGCACCGGTGCGATCGTCGAATACCACGGCCCCGGCGCCGACTCGATCTCCGCGACGGGCAAGGGCACCATCTGCAACATGGGCGCCGAGATCGGCGCGACCACCTCGCTCTTCGGCTACGACGCCAACATGGCGGCGTACCTGAAGTCGACCGGCCGCGAAGCGATCGCCGACGCCGCCGACCAGGTCGCCGACCACCTCCGGCCCGACGATGGCGCCCTGTACGACGAGTTGATCGAGATCGACCTCGACGAACTCAAGCCCCTCATCAACGGCCCCCACACCCCCGACCTCGCCCATCGCGTCGGCGACGGGGTCGGGGATGCCGCGCGAGAGAACGGCTGGCCGCTCGAGCCGTCGGCCGCGCTGATCGGCTCGTGCACGAACTCGTCCTACGAGGACATCACGCGGGCGGCATCCATCGCCCGACAGGCGGCGGCGGCCGGGATCACGACGATGGTGCCGCTCATGATCACTCCCGGCTCGGAGCAGACCCGCGCGACGATCGAACGCGACGGGTTGCTCGCCGACCTCGAAGCGATCGGTGCGACCGTGCTCGCGAATGCGTGCGGGCCATGCATCGGCCAGTGGAGCCGCCCCGAGGCGATCCTCGGCGAGACCAACACGATCGTCACGTCCTACAACCGCAACTTCCCGAAGCGCAACGACGGCTCCGCCAACACGCTCGCCTTCGTCACGTCGCCCGACACGGTGATGGCGATCGCGCTCTCCGGCCGGCTCGACTTCGACCCGGCGACCGAGCCGCTGATCGGACACGACGGCGCCGAGGTGATGCTCGAAGCACCGGTCGGCCAGGTGTTGCCCGACGCCGGCTACGACCCCGGTGAGGACACGTTCACCCCACCGCCGGCCGACGGGCACGACGTGCCGATCGCCGTCAGCCCGACCAGCGAACGGCTCCAACTGCTCGAGCCGTTCGAGCCCGTCCCGCTGGAGCGCTTCAACGACCTGCCGATCCTCGTGAAGGCCCAGGGCAAGTTCACCACCGACCACATCTCGATGGCCGGACCGTGGCTCAAGTACCGCGGCCACCTCGAGAACATCTCGGGCAACCTGTACCTCGGTGCGGTG
>Ga0316197_10003627_pt1 | contig 10986 bp, 12 predicted proteins | sample OudBiesiAoxic_MG_FD_204939 | JGI IMG/M metagenome (GOLD analysis project Ga0316197, IMG submission 204939) | Coastal sediment microbial communities from Oude Bieten Haven, Netherlands - site A oxic | ecosystem: Environmental > Aquatic > Marine > Coastal > Sediment | place: Netherlands... | reverse complement strand
AAGGCGGCATTGAAGGTAAGATCGACCCGTCTACTCCTACACCCATCTCGGTAGCTGAGGAGATGGCTGAAGACGTGCAGGAATTCGTCACGGCTATTTTTTCATGGCCGCGCTAGTGGATCAATTGGGAATGCCTAAATAGGAATACCCGGCACCCAGACATAGCCATCATCATCTATGATATGGGCCTCGCGCTGGCCGTGCACTTTATCTAAGGCTGCAGAGAGCACCACCCAGTCGCCTTCTCGCGCAGCGGCAACGGCCTCATCAGGGTCGCGGCCATAGAGCCTGATCTCAAGACCAGCACCACGCGCCTCAACGCCTGCGATAACGCCGGCCATTTCATGGTCACGGTAGGTGTGGTCGCCGTGCAGCATCCATTCTGAACCGCCCGCGCGCATCACCGCAAAATCGGCATTTGCATATACAGTTTCAGCGCCAAGAACCTGAGTTTCAAATTTAACTGCAGCAGTTACATCGGTCACCAGTAGATTGAGACCAATTCCTGATTTCAACGTGCGGCCATAATCATCCGCCGCCATCCATGGCTCATCATCGCTTTTTTTCATGTCTTACCCGTCAATCTTGTCAATACATCTCAATGCTGACGGGATTGGTTTGATCGGTCAAGTCATAGGCAACCCGGCACGCGGGGATAAACGGTTCGTGTATGCGCCCGGCCATGCGCAAGATCAGCAGGAACATCAATGCTGAATCCTCTTCAAAATGAGTTGCCTGCGGGCCATCGCCACCTTGTCCAAGCACATGGCCAAGCCTGTGGGCTGTATATGTCAGTAACTGCGCTGCCTGGTTACCATCAAGGCTTGCAACAATTTCACGGTTTTCATCCATGAAACCGGGATCAAGACCAACGACAATATCACCATCCACTACCAGCGGGATGCCGCCATCCATGACTGCCTGCTTTTCGGCAGCCAGGCGTTTCATCTGCGGATTTATGGTAAGGACAACCTTGTCCAGCGGTTGGATTGCAGTTTCAGTAGTTCGTAATGCATCGCCCACAGAAAACCCCTTTGGCAAATCTTGATTGATTCGCGAGTCTGGGGCGAAAACGTTAACGCAGCGTTTACTTTTGGTGTCGTGGAATTTTAAACCCGGCGTTCAACCATCATCTTTTTGATTTCTGCAATCGCCTTTGCAGGGCTGAGACCCTTGGGGCAGGCTTTGGCGCAGTTCATGATCGTGTGGCATCGATAAAGCCTGAAAGGATCTTCCAGGTTATCAAGACGTTTGCCAGTGGCTTCATCACGACTGTCAATCAACCAGCGATAGGCCTGCAACAAGACTGCAGGGCCGAGGTAGCGATCACCATTCCACCAATAGCTCGGGCATGAGGTGGAGCAGCAGGCGCACAGAATACATTCATACAACCCATCAAGCTTTTCGCGATCTTCATGGCTTTGCAGCCATTCCTTGCGCGGCTGTGCAGATTCGGTTTGCAGCCAAGGCTCAATCGATTGATGTTGCGCATAGAACCTGGTCATATCCGGCACCAGATCCTTGACCACCGGCATATGGGGCAACGGATAAATTTTCACCGCGCCAGATACTTCATCCATGCCTTTCAGGCAGGCCAGTGTGTTGGTACCGTCAATATTCATGGCGCAAGAGCCGCAAATGCCCTCACGGCACGAGCGCCGGAATGTCAGGGTCGGGTCGATCTCGTTTTTGATCTTGATCAGTCCATCAAGCACCATCGGCCCGCAATTTTCAGCATCGATCACATAGGTATCAACCTGCGGATTGCCACCGCTATCAGGATCATAGCGATAGATGCGGAATTCTTTCGTCGCCGCCGCCTTTTGCGCAGGCCAAGACTTGCCCTGTTTGATCTGGCTGTTCTTTGGCAGTGTTAGTTCGACCATTTCCGGCTCTTTTCTTAAGGTTCCAAATAGGGAAAGTCAGTACACCCGTGGTTTGGGTTTGATGTATTGAATGTCGTTGGTCATGGTGAATTTGTTCACGTCGCGATAGCCCAGTTTCACCTTGCGTTTATCGCCATCCGACCACGCCAGCGTGTGCACCATCCACTTGTCATCGTCACGGTCAGGGTAATCTTCACGGGCATGGGCGCCACGGCTTTCCTGGCGGTTTTGCGCGCCATCCATGGTGACCACCGCCTGGGAGATAAGATTGTCATATTCCAGAGTTTCGATCAGATCGGAATTCCAGATCAGCGAACGATCAGTGACCGCAATATCATCGGAGCCTGACCACACATCATGGATCAGGTCATGACCTTCATCGAGCACTTCACCGGTGCGGAACACCGCACAGTTTGACTGCATGGTGCGCTGCATCTTCAAACGCAGCTGCGCGGTAGGCGTGCCACCATCAGAGTAGCGGAACTTATCCAGCCGCGAAATCGCCTCTTCGCCAGCGCCGTTTGTCCATTCTGCATGAGACTGATTGGCCTCAACTGTTTCTATACAACGAAGCCCCGCCGCGCGACCAAACACCACCAGGTCAATCAGCGAATTGGACCCAAGCCGGTTTGCACCATGCACGGAAACACACGCTGCTTCACCAATGGCCATCAGACCAGGTACTATTTTCAACGGGTCCTTCTTGTCGCCAGAGATGACTTCGCCATGAAAATTGGTCGGGATGCCGCCCATATTGTAATGCACGGTCGGCAGCACCGGGATCGGTTCCTTGGTCACGTCGACACCGGCAAAAATCCTTGCAGATTCCGAGATACCCGGTAGCCGTTCGGCCAGGAGATCTGGATCAAGATGATCGAGGTGCAGGTAAATGTGATCGCTTTCCTTGCCCACGCCACGGCCTTCGCGAATTTCAACGGTCATGGAACGCGACACCACATCGCGCGAGGCAAGGTCTTTGGCTGATGGCGCGTACCGCTCCATAAACCGTTCACCTTCGGAATTGGTAAGATACCCACCTTCACCGCGCGAGCCTTCGGTAATCAGGCAACCTGCGCCATAAATGCCGGTGGGGTGGAATTGCACAAACTCCATATCCTGCAAAGGCAGGCCAGCGCGCAGCACCATGGCGTTGCCATCTCCGGTGCACGTGTGGGCAGAGGTGCAAGAGAAATAAGCGCGGCCATATCCGCCGGTTGCCAGAATAGTTTTGTGCGCTTTGAACCGGTGCAGCGTGCCGTCTTCCATACACAGGGCGATAATGCCCCGGCACACCCCATCTTCCATGATCAGATCAAGCGCGAAATACTCGATAAAGAACTCGGCTGAATAGCGCAGCGACTGGCCGTAAAGCGTGTGCAACATGGCGTGGCCGGTGCGGTCAGCTGCAGCGCAAGTGCGTTGGGCTGGCGGGCCTTCGCCATAATCGGTAGTCATGCCGCCGAATGGACGTTGATAAATTTTACCATCTTCGGTGCGCGAAAACGGCACGCCGAAATGCTCCAGTTCGTAGACAGCTTTCGGCGCATGGCGGCAAAGATATTCAATCGCGTCCTGGTCGCCCAGCCAATCTGAACCCTTGACGGTATCAAACATATGCCAGCGCCAGTTGTCCGGGCCCATATTACCCAGCGATGCGGCGACACCGCCCTGGGCAGCAACGGTATGTGAGCGGGTTGGGAAAACCTTGGAAACGCACGCGGTGCGCAATCCCGCTTGTGATGCGCCAAGGGCTGCGCGCAAGCCTGCGCCACCTGCCCCCACCACCAGCACATCGTGTTCGTGGTCAGTCACCTCATAGGTGCGCCCATTCACATTAAAACTGCCCGCAGCTGAATTGGAATTACTCGCCATAATCTATCGTTAAACCCCAAATCCGAGTTTCAGAATTGAATACCCGCAGGCAACTGCCAGGACGGTGCAAAAAAACGTGTTCGCCAGCAGCATCGCGATTTTTGTGCCTTCGGCGTGCACATAGTCTTCAATTACCACCTGCATGCCGAGGCGCATGTGCCAGGTGATGGAAAGCACTGCCAACAATAACCCAATAACCACCATAGGTGAGCCAAGACATGCGGCTACTTCCGCATGGGTTTTGCCGATATTCAAAACGACAATAAACACAAAGAAGATCACCAGCGGAATATTGGCAATTGCCGTGACCCGCTGCAGCCACCAATGGTGGGTGCCGTCGCCAGCCGACCCATGGCCGCGTACTTTTGATAATGGTGTCCGCAAGTCCATGATTTTACCTCACCACATAAGCGACAATCCACAACAGGATTGTCAGCACAATTGAACCGGCAAGATTAAGCTTCGCCATCATTTCAACGGTTGGCAGTTCAAAGCCGCGGCCCGTATCCCAGACCAAATGGCGCAACCCGCCCAGCATGTGGTGGATGAGTGCCCAGGTGAAACCAAACAAGATCAACCTGCCAATCCACGAACCGTAAATTGATTGCACCATGTTGAACTGTTCTGCACCGGATGCAGCAGCAAGCAGCCAACAGGCCACCAAGACCATACCGAAATAAAGCGCTGAACCAGTGACGCGATGCATAATCGACATCGTCATGGTCAACATTGGCTTGTAGACCTGCAAATGCGGCGAGAGCGGCCTTTGTTGCGGTGAACGTGGTGTTGTATCGGTCATTATTCCACCAAACTGGGCCGGGAGGCTGGCTCCGGGCCGTTTTCAAAACAGTGCTGTTATAGTCCCATGCGCTGATGCTTACAAATCCTGCCTTTGTCGCATATGGACTTATTATCTAGCGCGGCATCAGCGCCCAGTAGTCGAGCTCCAGAATAACTCCGTCATCATACCCTTTGTCTGCGCGGCCTGGAAAACCTGCGCAAGGCGTATCTGCAGTTGCGTAAGTAACGAGACGCAATGCACCCACCCCATTCTGGCCAGGAATTTCAGCAACGTCTTTCACTTCGCTCCACGCAAACACAGTTGCATCGGCAAAAAGCGGCGCAACATGGCGTCCGCCATTGATTGCGGAAATGTGGAACGCATTGCCGAGACCGTTAAACGACAGGGAACGGGCGATCGAGATCACATGCCCACCATAAATCAACCGGCGGCCAAAACGCCCTTTGCCTTGTTCAAACTGGTTGAAGTGAACTTTTGCCGTGTTCTGGTAAAGCCTTGTCGCCAGCATGTGCTCAGCTTCTTCGACAGTCATACCATCTACGTGATCAATCTTTTCACCAACTTTATAGTCGCCCCACCGATTGGATGATCCGGCAAGTGCATTGTCCCAGTCTTCAGGAACAACAGGCGGGCACGCGGCACCTAAGTCTTGCGCTGCCACATGATCTGCCAACTCTGGCACTACCGGTTCCTGCGCGCGAGAAGACACATCGCGCTTGTTCACCATCACCCAGCGCGCAAATTGAAGAACAATTTCACCGTTCTGATTGGTGCCTGTGGAACGCACATAAACCACTCCGGTCTTGCCACTGGAATTTTCCTTGACCCCGATCACCTCAGAGGTGGCAGACAAGGTATCGCCCCTGTAAACGCGCTTCAGGAACCGGCATTCCGCATAGCCAAGATTGGCCACTGCATTGAGCGAAATGTCCGGCACGGTTTTTCCAAACACAATGTGGAAAACCAAAAAATCATCAAACGGCGAGGTATCATAGCCAGCCAGCTTGGCGAATTCATCAGATGATTCCACCGCGAAACGCGACCCATAAAGGGCGGTGTAAAGCGCCGCATCACCTTCATACAGAGTGCGCGGGGTGGCATGCAAGATGGTTTGACCCACTGAGAAATCTTCAAAGAAATTGCCGGGATTTGTCTTGTTCATGCGCCCGATCCAATCGCGTCGGAAATCGCCACAGTCCGCTTGGCCATTTCCGCGTGAAGCAGTTCGGTCATCTTGCCATCAATGGTGATGACGCCTTTACCCTGGTTTTCCGGCAATTCAAATGCGGCGATGATCTTACGCGCGGCTGCAACTTCGCTTTCATCAGGTGAAAATGCATCATTGCATGGCCCGATCTGGCCTGGATGGATAAGCGTTTTACCATCCATGCCAATGGCTACTCCATGGGCGCATTCGGCCGCAAAGCCTTCGTCATTGCGAAAGTCGTTATAAACCCCGTCGACAATATCGATACCGTAAGCGCGCGCGGCTGCAACACAGGTTGAGAGCCAGGCCAGCATCGGTTGGCGGTCAGCTGTCAGCTTGGCGCGAGTTTCCTTGGCCAAATCATTGGTACCCATGATGAAGCAGGTCAACCGGTTGCCGGGCTCCTCAGCGCACGCCGAAATTTCACGGGCGTTGAGCATGGCGAGCGGGGTTTCCATCATCACCCATAGTTGCACATCTTCGCTGGCACCGGCATTTTTCATCGCCTCTTTGGCGCCCGCAATGTCAGCAGCGCTGGAGACTTTCGGCACAAGTAGTGCCGATGGGCCGGCTTTCGCAGCGGCGGCCATATCATCGGCCCACCAGGGTGTGTCTGGTCCATTAACCCGGATGATCAGTTCGCGCCGTCCATAGCCACCAGCAACCACCGCTGCACACACCTGATCGCGCGCCAGAGCCTTCGCATCCGGTGCAACCGCATCTTCCAGATCGAGAATCAGGCCATCTGCATCCAGCGTTTTGGCTTTTTCCAGAGCCCGCGCATTGGATCCCGGCATATAGAGCACGCTGCGGCGCGGAACGATCTTCACTGGCATCAAACAACCCCTGCTTACTATCCCGGCGAGACCCTATTATATTCCAACGTTATATTGCAATGCACAATACACATGGGCGCATATCGACTTTTGCATGACATGCACAATTTGTTGCGCCACACTGCGCCTAGTGAACAATCTGCGGGGCGGAAATGAAAACTGCGTATGACATTGTGATTGCCGGTGGCGGTGTAATTGGCTCATCCATAGCCTGGTTTCTCAGCCAACTGGCCCCGGACGCCACCATTTTAGTGGCTGAAAAAGACGCCAGCTACCAATATGGCTCCACGGGCCGCTCCGTTGCCGGCATTCGCCAGCAATACTCGACGCCGGAAAACATCGCTATTTCGCAGTTCGGCATCGACTTTCTGACAAATCTAAAAGGCACATTCGGTCCACAAGCCGACGTGAGCTTCCGCCCCAATCCCTATTTGTTTCTAGCCTCAGAAGAAGGTCGGTCAATTCTCGAAGCAAATCACGCAATCCAGCACGCCCACGGGGCGGATATTTCTCTGCTTGGGCCAGATGAATTAAAAGCCCGGCTGCCGTGGCTGGAAACCGATGATATTGCGCTGGGGGCCTATGGAGAATCCGGTGAAGGCTGGCTCGATGCCTATTCCCTCATGCAACTCTTTCGAAGCGCTGCGCGCGAAAATGGCGTGGACTATGTAGAGCAACAAGTCACCGGCTTGGAACACCACGCGGGACGGGTCAGTGCAGTTAACCTGGCAGATGGAACCACCATATCATGCGGCACGCTGGTGAATGCAGCAGGTATTGATGCGGCAGAAATCGCTGGCTGGGCGGGGCTGGATCTGCCGGTGGAACCGCGCAAACGCTATGTCTACGTTTTCGACTGCCGCGAGGACGTTCCCAATTCCCCGCTCACCATCGACCCAACTGGCGTCTATTTTCGTCCAGAAAGCGGTCAGTTTTTATGCGGTCGCTCGCCGCTCGCCCACGAAGAACCGGAGACCGGTGATTTCGAGGTCGATTATGATTTCTTCGACAGCCACATCTGGCCGGTACTGGCGCGCCGGGTCAAAGCATTTGAAGCCATCAAGCTCGCCAATGCCTGGGTGGGCTATTACGCCTATAACACCTTTGACCAAAATGCCATTCTGGGCCCGCATCCTGACATGCAGAACTTTATTTTCGCCAATGGATTTTCCGGCCATGGCTTGCAGCAGTCCCCGGCAGTGGGCCGCGCCATCGCCGAACTTATCGTACATGGAGGCTATCAAAGCCTCGACCTTTCACGCTTCGGATATGAACGCGTGCTGCGCAACACCCCCGTGTTGGAGCAAAACGTGGTCTAGATGGCAAAGCTGCTTACTATCTCATCACAGGTCATGCGCGGACGCGTTGGCGGTTCATTGACGGCTTCTGTTTTGGAAGCACTGGGCCATGAGGTTTGGGCACTGCCAACAGTTGTTTTGTCCACCCGGCCAGGTTTTGGCACGCTGTGCGCGCATGCATTTCCGCCAGAAGACATTGACGGGTTTATTGATACGCTCAGCAAAGACGGCGCGCTAGGCCAATTAGATGGCGTAATGACCGGTTACCTGCCATCTGTGCAACATGTAACGGCTGCCGCACGGGCCATCAAAAAAATCAAGGCGCTACGCCCGGACATCACCTACCTTTGCGACCCCGTCATGGGCGACGATGACAAGGGGCTCTACATTGCCGAAGACGCAGCCATGGCAATTCGCGATGAATTACTGCCACTGGCGGACATTTTCACCCCTAATCATTTTGAGTTTGTCTGGCTCTGCGGCCAAGAAGACCCGCTTGCCGGGGCGAAGGCACTGGAAATTTATTCCATAATGGTCACGTCCGCCCGGATAACCGAAAACGAGATCACCAACCTTTTGGTGCACGATGGAACGGTGTTGAACTGGACCGGCTATCGGTTTGAAAATTTGCCCAATGGTACGGGCGATCTGTTCGCCAGCCTTATCTTGCACTTCACCACTGAGGGAGATACGCCGCAGACTGCTTTCCAGAAAGCTTCAACGCGGCTAGAGCGCGTCGCTGCAAATAGCACCGGGGCTGGCATTTTAGAATTTACCTCCGTACTCGCCTCCAACACTACGTGGGTGTGCGGGGTGGACGGATGCCCGGGCGGCTGGATGGCAGTTTTGTGGAATGGCGCAGACCAGGCCTACGGGGTCTTTTGCAAGAGTTTTGAAGATGTTCTGGCGCTAAATGTATCACGTATCGCGGTTGATATGCCCATTGGCCTGCCAGAAAAGCTGGGCGAAAAAGGCCGCGCAGGTGAGCGCCAGGTGCGCGCTCTTTTAGGTGCGCGCCAATCCAGTGTGTTTGCCGTACCTGCCCGCGCTGCTGTCATGGCTGAAGAATACCGCAATGCCTGCACCATCAATCTTGCCCATTCAGATCCGCCGCGCAAAATCTCGCGGCAATGTTTCGGGCTGTTTCCCAAAATCCGCGAAATAGACACGTTGATGACCCCGGGCTTGCAAACCCGCGTGTATGAAACCCATCCTGAGGTTTGCTTCTGGGCCATGAACGGTCAAAAACCTGTGCCATTGCCCAAGAAATTAAAATCCCGTCCCAGCGCTGAAGGTCTCTCGCTACGACGCAAACTATTAGCCGCATCAGGATTTCCCATCGACAGACTTTCAACCCCAACATGGCCGCGCGCGGCAGTGGGGGAAGACGATATAGTTGATGCCTGCGCTGCTGCATGGAGCGCTTGGCGCATATTCAACGCGGACAATCTCACATTTCCCGAAACCCCGACCCGCGACGCCAAAGGCCTGCGCATGGAAATCAATGTATGAGCGATCTTTCACAAGAAAACATCCGGGCCGCATATGAGCGCATTCAACCGTTCATCCGCAAGACACCTGTAATGGAAATCTCTGGCGGCACCTTTCATCATGACACGCAGATAACCCTGAAACTTGAATGCCTGCAACATGCCGGCTCTTTCAAAGCGCGCGGCGCGTTCAACGGGCTAATCGGAAATGAAGTGCCTGAGGCCGGCGTTGTTGCTGCATCCGGGGGCAATCACGGGGCGGCAGTTGCCTATGCGGCGCATACGTTGTCATTGCCTGCCAATATCTTTGTGCCGGAAATATCATCTCCTGCAAAAATCGCGTTGATCAAACGCCTTGGCGCAAATGTCACCGTCACGGGTGCGCGCTACGCTGATGCGCTGGCAGCAAGCGAGGCGTTTCAACGCCAACGCGGCGCCATGACCATTCACGCCTATGATCAAATCTCCACACTGCAAGGTCAGGCGACACTGGCGTTGGAACTGGAAGAACAAGCACCGGAACTTGACACATTGCTGGTAGCGGTCGGTGGCGGCGGGCTCGTTGGGGGCGTTGCCGCATGGCATCGCGGCAAAACCAAAATCATAGCCGTTGAGCCAGAAACCTCTTGCGCATTGCACGCCGCCCTTGAAGCCGGAGAACCGGTGCGCGTTCACCCCGAAGGGGTTGCAGCTGACAGCCTTGGCGCGGCCAGTGTTGGCGGTTTGATGTTTCCCTTGGCCCAGGACCATGTGGACCACGTCGCGTTGGTAAAAGATGCGGCAATCAGCGCTGCACAAGTCTGGTGCTGGCAAAACTTGCGCCTTGCCACCGAACCCGGAGGCGCTGCTGCCCTGGCCGCACTCCTGACGCAAACCTATATCCCTCAGCCAGGCGAAAAAATTGGAGTTATCATGTGCGGTTCCAATGTTGAACTTGCAAAACTGGCCGAACTAGAGTCCAGCTAAAACAAACAAAAACGGAGAATATCAATGGTTGCCTACATGATCGCGCGGGTCAAAGTCACTGATCCTGAACAGTATGAGAATTACAAAGCTCTTTCGCCTGGCGCAATTGCTGCCCACGGCGGCAAATTTATCGCCCGCGGCGGCGAAACAGCCACATTGGAAGGCGATGACGATGGCAGGCGGGTCGTCATTGTTGAATTTCCGAGCCTGGAAGCAATTAAGACCTTCTACGATTCGCCAGAATACCTCGAAGCCCGCGCAGCACGTGACGGCGCAGCCGATGGGCATTTTATTGCGGTTGAGGGGCTTTGAGATAAAAAATCGGCAGCATTTGCCCGTAAGCATATTCTTTGCCCGACGAGGCGAACCCGAGCTTGGCGAGCACCCGCTGTGACGCCGTGTTCTGCGGGTCGGTTACAGCGGTGATTTCTCGCAATCCCAAAGTTTCAAACCCATGGGAAATCACCGCTGCCGTAGCTTCGGTTGCATAGCCCTTGCCCCATTCAGTCTTTCCCAAACGGTAGCCAACCTCAATCGTGTGGTGGTCCCGCAGGGGAATAAGAATAACCCAACCAATGAACCGTTGCGGTTCGTCCCGGGGGAAAATACACCATATGCCCAATCCCGGC
>Ga0316197_10003625_pt1 | contig 10987 bp, 9 predicted proteins | sample OudBiesiAoxic_MG_FD_204939 | JGI IMG/M metagenome (GOLD analysis project Ga0316197, IMG submission 204939) | Coastal sediment microbial communities from Oude Bieten Haven, Netherlands - site A oxic | ecosystem: Environmental > Aquatic > Marine > Coastal > Sediment | place: Netherlands... | reverse complement strand
ATGTTCTGCCCTATTACACAGTCGACAGCTGTGAATTGCTCACCACAGATGAATGCATGACGTTCCAAACGGGCAGTCAACTGGGGCTCGACTTCCGTCCTGAACTTATCCAGGTACCGACTGACCGTTGCCTGGTCGCGCTCGTCCGGCGGCAACAAATCCCGGTGCAGGCGCAACTGCCAAAGCATCATGTCCATCCAGGAGGATCCAAAATGCAGCATTTGCAGATAATCCGCCCGTTCCGGTGAATAGCCGACAGCAGGAGGCGCCAGCGCCTTTTCAAAATAGGCGTCGGCCAACAGGGAAATCATGGCGCCACTTTCTATCATGATGAACACGTCGCCATCGCCCTGGGTGATCTCCAGCATAGGCACCGCATGATTGGGGTTGCGCTGCAGGAAATCCGGCTGGTACTGCGCCCCTTCATAAAGGGCCATTACTTCCACATCGAAGTCATCGTCAAGCAGTTCGTGCAGTAACCACTTCACCCGAGCACTGCGAGACGTGGGAAAGTGATAGAGTTTGATACCTTGGATATTCAAAACAGCTCCCGATTTATAATCCATGCCTGTACAGTATAGCCCGCTGCGGGAGCGTCTATGCGGGAAAAACCAGCGGCTGCAGTTTGTCGAACGACTCCTGCATCAACTGATTCCAGGAATTCCGTAGATCGCCAAGGTAAGTGCTGTCTTCGTCGAACACAAGATAACGCCCCGGCTGCAAATTACCCGCATCGAGCAAGCAGATTTCAACAGGTGGGCCCACCGTGAGGTTACTGCGAATTGTGGCCTCCATTGACACAAGGCCACACAAGGCTGCGCGTTCTATCGGGGTATCGGACTTGATTACCCGGTCCAGTATAGGCTTGCCGTACTTGGCCTCGCCTATCTGCAAAAAGGGGACCTGAGAGGAACTGGAAATGAAGTTTCCCTCAGAGTAGATCATGTATAGGCCGTTCCCCGAGCCGGCAATTTCGCCCGCCAGTAGAAAGGTGGTTTCAAAGGCCGCACCCCCGCCGGTAGTCTGTTGCTGACTGTCCACATTGACGCGACCGATATACTCAGAAGCATCATTCAAGTCCCTGACAGTCAACAAATTGATTGCTTTGTTATCCTTGATGTCACGCTCCAGCGTGGCTATAACGCTCTGCGTGGTCGCGAGATTCCCGGCGCTGCACAGCACGAACTGGCGCTCTCCAGGCACGCCGATCCGCCACATTTTGCTGTAGGTGCTGATGTTGTCGACACCCGCACTGGTGCGAGAGTCGGACACCATGACAATACCCTGGTCAACTTTTACTCCCAGACAGTAAGTCAATTGAATCCCCCATGATCGCTAAAGTAATGATTTCCGGGTGGGCCCCGGCCGCCGCCGCGTGCATGATATCTGACCTCCGGCGTGCGGGGTAGGCTCTAATGCACGGTGATCGCCTTGGCATTCCAGCCTGCGCATCAGCAATCCAAAAAAGGCCGCGTGGAACAAGAGCGGACCGGCTGACTACATTACGCCATACGCCAGCATGGCATTGGCTACCTTGGTGAATCCCGCGATATTTGCGCCTTTGAAATAATCCACGTGCCCGCCCTTTTGCACGCCGTGCTCAACGCATTCATCATGAATGTCTTTCATGATTTTTTGCAGACGCTCATTGACTTCCGCTTCAGTCCACTGCAGACGCAGGCTGTTCTGGCTCATTTCCAGGCCAGACACGGAAACACCGCCGGCGTTGGCGGCCTTGGATGGCGCATGCAGTACATGCTTTTCCGCACCGAAGATTTTGATCGCGTCGGGCGTTGTTGGCATGTTGGCGCCCTCACAGATTGCGCGAACGCCATTCTTGAGCAGGTTTTTTGCGTCGGTGCCGCTGATTTCATTCTGTGTCGCGCAGGGAAAAGCGAGCTCACCCTTGAACCGCCAGGGATTCCTGCCCTTGTGGTAGGTAAACCCGAACTCCTTTGCCACTTCTTCTATGCGCCCCCGACGACCATTCTTGAGCTCCTTTATCCACTCTATGTGTTCCTGACGCATACCGTCTTTCGCATAGACTACTCCGTTGGAATCGGACAGGGTCAGCACTTTGGCGCCATTCTCGATCAACTTCTGGGCACAATAGGTCGCCACATTTCCCGAACCGGAAATCAGGCATCTCTGGCTTTCAAGGTGCTCATTATGATGAGACAGCATCTCCTGCATCATGTAAACGGCGCCGTAGCCGGTAGCCTCAGTGCGCACATAGCTACCGCCAAAATCCAGGGCCTTGCCGGTCAGCACACCCTCAAAGCGGTTGACCAGGCGCTTGTACTGGCCAAACAGGTAGCCCACCTCACGGGCGCCAACGCCAATATCCCCGGCGGGCACATCCGTATCGGGACCAATGTGGCGCTGCAGTTCCGTCATGAAGGCCTGGCAAAAGCGCATCACTTCCCTGTCGCTGCGGCCCTTGGGATTGAAATTGGCACCACCCTTGCCCCCGCCCATGGGCAGGCCGGTGAGTGAATTCTTGAAAACCTGCTCAAATGCCAGGAATTTGAGCACGCTCTGGTTTACCGATGGATGGAAACGAATACCCCCCTTGTAAGGGCCGATGGCATTATTCTGCTGCACCCGGAATCCACGGTTTACTCGCAATTCGCCCTTGTCATCTTCCCACACTACGCGAAAGCTGATGACCCGGTCTGGTTCGGTCATACGCTCAAGAATACGCAGGTCCTTGTAAAGCGGTTTGTCCGCGATATAAGGAATGATATCCATCGCCACTTCATGCACCGCCTGATGGAACTCGGCCTCGCCCGGGTTTCGAGCGGTCACACCTTCCATGAAAAGTTCCAGGTCTTCAGCCTTGTCTATCGTCATATGACTTGTCCTTGTTATTCATTAACAGATTAAAATAGTTACCCGTTCAGATTAGCGCAAGTGCTCGCAGCGGCGCCAGGCACCCTCGTTTTAGCCCTCAGGTACTGCACGCGCCAAAAAAACAGCTAGTATAGGCAATTCCTGGATTGCGGGCATGGCAACGTCCCGGGCAGTCGAAACAGTAGGTGAAAATGACAGATAATTTCAGAATCGCATTGGCTTGCACTCTGGCATCATTAATCAGTCTCCACGTCGCGGCGGCTGAAGATCCAAACGCACCGGCGACGGACGCGGTCGCCGTCACCGTGGCGGACCCGGACGTGCCGCTGGATGAGCTGGCTCTCATGGTCAAACCGATGACGGCGGATGAACTCAAGGTCGAGGCGAATGCCTGGATGGAAATGCTGCGGCAAAAGACCCTGCAGACCAGCCAGGCGGAGCTGGCAATCAAGCAGAAGAACAAGAGCATTGAGAAGGCAGAAGAGGTACAGGAGGCAATAGAGGATACCCAGGCGGTGCTCGAGGAGGTGCAGGATGCCTCTGAGGAAGCCAGGGTGACGGGGGCCCTGGACGCAGTCGAGGAAGCGCAGGCTATTGCGGAGGAAGCTCAACAAGCCGTCGAGGAGACGGTGGCTACCATCGATTCGGCCATAGAGACCCGCCATCATGTGTCCAAAAGCGGTGAAGTCGTGCAGGCGCTGAGCGTGGCGGAAAAGACGCGGGTCGAGAGTTTGAGCGAGAATGCCGACACCGCGCTTGAGGCGAGCAAAGTCGCGACCACGGCGGCCGACAAGGCCGTGCTTGCGGCCGAAGGCGGCGACTCTCGGCGCGCGGCACGCCTGTCCGGGGAAAGCGCGGAAGCCAGCACCGAGGCGACAATGGCCTTGCAAGACAGCTCGGAGCTTATCGATGAGGCGATCGCTGTACAGAGACCCGCAGAAGAGATTGTCGAGCAGGTTAGCCTGACTAAAACGGCGGCGATGGCTGAGGCGATCGCGCAGCAGGAGCTGGAGGACAAGACGGAAATCCTGGTATCAGTCAGCGAGCTGCGCACGCAGCGCACTGCCATCAGCGACAGGCTAAACGTGGTGCTGGACGAACTCAGCGCGAAGCTCGGGACCAGCGCAGAGGGAGCGGAAAATGACTTTATTCTCCCCTTCCGGCTCTACATTGCCTCCGTGAACACCATCAAGGTCGATGTCACTGATACCCAATCATTCGTCAGCAATATGAAGGGCTGGCTGCGTTCTGATGTCGGGGGCGTGCGGCTGGCCAAACAGCTGAGTTACTTCCTGCTTTCCGTACTCTCTTTCTGGGCCCTGGGATGGGTATTGGGGAGGCTGGTAGACCGGGCTCTCAAAATTACCCGCATAACCGCCGAGCTAATGCGCTCGGTCATCGTGCGCTCGGTACGCCGCATTACGCTTATGGTCGGCATCATCGTGGGTCTGGCGGCAATGGATATCAATGTTGGCCCGATCCTCGCGGTTGTCGGTGCGGCAGGTTTCGTTATCGCCTTTGCACTGCAGGATACGCTGAGCAACTTTGCCAGCGGCATCATGATCATGATTTACCGGCCTTTCGATGTCGGCGACCTTATCACCGTGGGCGGAGTCACCGGCAGGGCCCGCTCAATGAATCTGGTCTCCACCACGATTGCTACTGAGGACAACCAGCTGCTGGTAATTCCCAACAATACCGTTTGGAGGAACATCATTACCAACACTACCGGCAGTGATACCCGCAGGGTCGATATGGTATTTCGCGTCGGCTACGACGACGACATCGAGCAGGCACAACGCCTGTTGGGGTCAGCACTGGAGAGTCATCCCCTGGTGCTCAAGGAGCCGGAGCCCACAATTGCCGTTCAAAACCTGGGAGCGATATCTGTAGATTTGATATGCAGGCCCTGGGCCAGAACCGAGGATTACTGGGAGGTCTACCGGAGCATTACCCGTGATGTAAAAGAGCGCTTCCAGGCGGCGGGCCTGAAACCGCCCTACCTCCAGGCAAATCTGCAATTGCCTGCGCCTTTTCCGGGCAACTGCACGCCGGGCACGCCCCGGCCCGCGACCCCGTAACACGGGAGAACGTAAGTCAGTGCTGGAGCGCGACAAAAGCATCGCGCAAGGCTATCCTGATATCGATCGTACTAACAATAACAGCCCGGAGGGCAGTCCCGTATGGCAGAGCAATCTCTTTTCAGTGATCTCCTGGTTATCGACTGCGCCAGCTTTATTGCGGGCCCGGCGGCAGGCACTATACTGGCCGACTTTGGCGCACAGGTAATCAAGATAGAACCGCCCGGCAAAGGGGATGGTTATCGCATGTTGAAGCACTTGCCGGGTGTACCCATCTGCGAGCACAACTACCCCTGGCGACTGACCAACCATGGCAAGCAGAGCCTCGCCCTGGATCTGAAGCAGCCCGAGGGCCGGGAGATGCTGGACCGCCTGGTCCTGCGAGCTGACGTGTTTATCACGAACTACCCATTAGCTGTCAGGGAGAGTCTGAAACTGCGCTATAGCGACATCAGCACTGTCAACGCCAAAACCATTTACGCCTCGTTAACCCCCTATGGCGAATCCGGCCCGGAGGCCGGCAACACCGGCTACGATGCGACGGCCTGGTGGGCACGCTCGGGGCTGATGGATTCGGTTCGGGCATCCAGCGATACCCCCCCGGCGCTTTCGGTACCCGGTATGGGGGACCACATGGCGGCGTGCAGCCTGTACGGCGCCATCGTCACCGCCCTTTACCAGCGTCAACGCACGGGCGAAGGTTCCATGGTCGGTAGTTCATTACTTGCCAACGGCCTGTGGTCGAACGGCTTCATGGTGCAAGCGGCGCTTGACGGTGCCGATATGGACATCCGGCTGGACCAGAATAAAGTCAGTGCCTTTACCCAGATTTACCGCTGTAGCGATGACCGCTGGTTTGTTCTGACCATACTCCCGCAAGTGCAGGATGCGGCCTGGCCGCGCCTGGCCCAGTGCCTGGGACACGAAGAGTGGCTGGAGGACACGCGCTTCGGCGACATGGCGACCCGCCACCAATACAACAGGGATCTCACGGCACTCATCAGGGAGGCTGTCGGGCAGCAGGACTGGCCTTACTGGGAGGCCAGTTTCGCGCAGTACGGCATTACCTGCGGCCGCGTGGCAAAGGCGGCCGATCACAGTGACGACGAACAGGTTGCCGCCGCGGGCTTTATCAGTGAATTCAGCGACCACAGCGGTCGAACGGTCAACAGTCCCATGTATGTTGGCGGGGCCATGAAGAGCAAACCCTGTCCCGCCCCCGAGGTCGGGCAACACAGCGTGCAGATTCTCAGCGACGCCGGGGTAGATGCCGATACCATTGCAGATCTGCAGGCCAGGGGGATTGTTGGTTGATGCGATCAGGCATTTGCGCTTCTTACCCGGCTTATCAGGACAGTGATATGTTCCCTTTCCAACGCGGGCTGCCCATCTTTTCAGTGAAGTCCTTGAACATCACATTAAACGCGATACTGATCCGGTTTTCGTTGCTCAGGTTCGTATCGACAGAGTGTTCCAACCAGGACGGAAACAAAATCAGACAGCCCGTATCAGCCTGAACCCGGAGCATTCCGGCATTTGTCGGCCCCAGTTCAAGCGGCGGTGGCGAGATAACCGTCACCTGCGGTCGCGGATCGTGAAAAACAATGCCATTGGCCTTTGGTTGCGTCTTCACGTAGTAAACGCCGCTCAAGTAGTTGTTCGGGTGGGTATGAATTTTGTGTGGGGCGCCCGGGGCAGTGATATTGGCCCAGCAGCCGGTAATTGCGAAGTCATCGTACCGAACCTTAAGCGAATCCAGTGACGCCTTGGCAGTGCCGCGCATAATTCGGTCAAGATCTTCCATACCTTCAATTTCGTTAAAACGTTGGTCGGTTTGCCACATGCCACGCGGTTTCAAGGGCGGTTCCGAGGCAGTCAACTCATCCAGCTTTGCCATAATTCGCCTGTTCAATGGCTCGTAAGTCTCCGGGCTCAGCTGCGACTTCCATAGCAGGGTGGGAAACAGGGGAAGCACTTCCTTGCTGGACATGCGTACGTTGATGGGTTCGCTCATAGTTTTTCCAATTCCGGTTACCGACAGGGACTCAGGTGATTATCCGGCCACTGTCAAATTCGCTTTACTGGCCAGCAATGGTTGTGCGGTGCAGAAGTCGGTCGTGACCCTCGTAGCCTCCGGTTGCCCTGTGCAGAACCGAGCGGTTGTCCCACATGACCAGCATGTTGGGTTGCCACTGGTGCCGGTACTGAAATTCCGGGCGAGTCTGCCACTCATAAAGCTCTGCCAATAAGGCCATGGCCTCGCTATCAGCCATTCCCTCAATACCAACAATGTAGCCAATACAACCATAAATGCCCGGGCTGCCTGTTTCCGGATGATCGCGCACCAGGGGGTGCAGTTGGGTGGCTTTGGCTTCGTCCGAAGGAAGTATGTCCATGCTGCGATCGCTGCTCTTGTCTTCGACACCGTACATACCATCCGGTGCATAAGCGCCCTTGGCGGAGTGGATTGCCAGTTTACCCGTTAACCTGGAGCGCAGGGCCGCGGGCATTTCCAGCAGTGCCTTGTGCTGGTTCGCAAACCAGGTATCGCCCCCCAGGGGTGGGATCGTAATACCGTAGAGGCAGGTCGCCGCCGGCGGGACCGCCTGAAAGCTCCAGTCGGTATGCCAGGATTCGGCAAAAAGCGGCGCGGTTTCCTGCGCCGAACGCTGCACGGCAATAATGTGCTGCCGCCCCGGAATTGGCGCGATAAACGGGTCATCACCAAACGGGCCAAAAGAGAGGGAAAACTGCTCAAGTTGATCATCAGAGATTGCCTGCTCTGGAAACGAGACAACATGATGCTCAAGCAGGGCCGATCGAATCCGGGCGATCTGGGATTCGCTCAGTGGCAGCGTGAGATCCACGCCGGTAAGCGTCGCGCCGCAGGCCTGTTCACTAGGGTATACCTTGAGAGACATTGGTTTCACCCACCCATCCTATGTAGGCGGCCAGTCTACATCCTGCGCGCTGATTCGTCATCGGGGGATAAGCCAGGAATGACATCTCGCTTGTATTTGTGCATTGCTCTGCCTCCTGACAGCGTGACGACGGAAGTGCCGTGCGTCTACGACAGCGGGGGCGCGTATCGACCACGTTCGACTAGCCTAATGGAGGTTTTTACTTGGCGCCATCCATCGAGAGCCAGCGCTCGGGGCATAGGATATAGCGCTTCCATTGCGCTGGCGGGAGACTGGCTATGTAGTCCCGCCCTCCCCGTTCCCCAAGGTATCGAATGGCCATGGGGATTTCGTGCAGTTCTCGATCGTCGTCAGCAATTTCGACTATTGGCCCTTCGACGCTAACATAGGCATACGGCGGACTTTCATCCTGCACACACAGGCTAATGCGCGTGCCCACACGCAGCAGCTTACCCTTGCGCGATTCTGGTTGGGTTTCAAACCATAAATTCCCCCCGGGCTCATACCAGTACCAGACGGGTGCGGTTAGTGGGCCTCGCCCGCTTTCAGGTATCCCGATGATGCCCACATGAACACCCGCAAGAAACGACTCCCTCTCACTCTTTGTCATCACCAAATTCATGACTGTTGGTTTGTCCTATAAGCATTGGATAAAAAACAGCCCCGGCGAGCCGCAAAGCTCACCGGGGCTGGTTTGGTCGTCGCAACGAGCCGCCTGTCACGGCGCCGCGACGAAATCCTCAACGATATCTATCCAGTCCTGCCGGTCCTTCAAAAAGTCGGCGGTCCACTCGTTGAGCACCACCCCATTGGCATCCTGGGTGTAGAAACGCGGTGTCTGCAATGCAGTATGCGAACGGTCACCACTGACTATAAACCGCTTGTAGCGATTCGGGTGCGATTCGTTAACCGGGTCACTTGCGTCCAGCGTCAGGTCACGAAACTGGTTCTGGCTGAGGCCAGACGGCGGCGGCGCTATGAACGGAGTCCCAGGTGCATTGATACTGCCAAAGCCGATATTGGTCCCGTCGGCATCGGTCTGGTATTGCGCCTCCCTGATGGTACTGTCGTTATCAAGACGCCACTGCACTATGGCGGTCTGGTTGCCAAAAACACCGCAATCGCTGCAACTGGCCGGGAAAAACTGCGAAAACTGCCAGTCATTCTCACGAGACCCTGCGGCGGCGGGCGCGGCCGGATTAAAGGCCAGCGGGCCCGCGTCGTTGAACACTGTCAGGGATTGCAGCTTGTTGCCGTACAACATGCGCACCAGGAAGGGGGTAAAACTGACAGAGCCCACACCACCGGCACTGGTACCCGCCACGGTGATTTTTGCCGGCTTGTCAAACGTGGCACGCGCCACATCCAGGCCGGCGCTGAGATTGCGCAAACCCCGATGCTTACGCTCACCGTCATAGCCAGGGTCCCCTAAATTGAAGAAGGGATCCGCTAAAGCATTGTCGCCGACAAACACCGATCCATCACAGTAAGGCAGGTAAACCACGGCGTGCTTGTCAAAGGGATTGTCCTTGTTGTCGAAGTCCCAGATGCCTGACCGTGCAAAGGGCGGCTCCTGCCCCGCCACGGATTGTGTACATTGGCTGACAAATTGCCAGCAGGCGCCACCGCCCTGCAGCATGATGAGCAATTCGTTCGGCTCCTCCTTATTGCTCTTGCCTTTGGAGTTGCGGGTATAGACTGAATAGGGCGAGCCGTCGATACAGATCGGGCCGTCGCCGTCTGCGGTATCAAACGTGTGTCTGGTCCAACCATCACCGATTTCTTCCGAAGACGACGGGGTAAATTCTCCCAGGTACTTGTCCATGCCGGCATCCCGCAACTCCTGCATGGCGTCAGCGCTTAGGCCTTTGGTCTTCCCGGAGCCCTGGGCAATGGCCAGCCCGGGTGTCATGACGGACACCAGAGCTATGGATATTAAAAATTGCTTCAACTTACTTTGATCTTGCATTTAAACCTCCGGCTGACTTACGCGTCGCGTAGTCAACATTATTGGTGTGTTGTCACAAGGATGTAGAGGCGTTCGCACCTTAGCAGGTAAGCGCCTCCAAACGCGTTTACACTCTAGCAGAGCATCTGGAAGACTATGCATGCTTTGCGCCAAGAACTAAGTGGACACTTTATAAACAACGAGTTAGCGGCCGAGTCATCTCAGGGAAAAGTTCCGAGTGTAAAATTTACTGACGGCTTATAAAGCCAGAAACCCCTATAAAAATAGGGTTAAAGCCGCTTTCGCAGTACCACCCTGAACAGGAGTCAGGCGGCCGAGGCAACCGCCACAGCGAAGCGGCCCGAGGTTAATGCTGGCGCTAATGCTGCTGGCACTGACCGGCTTGCTTGACGGATTCTGGCTGTCGCACCGAGCCCGATAATTACTCAAGCCCGGCCGGTTATATGCCGTTACAAACCGGTGCCTGCTTGAGGAATATACTATCGACGCCAGCCGCCCTTGCAACGTCAAACCAGACGAACAGATCAATCTCGTATATTATCATCGACCCGGGCCTTGAAGACGGACCGACGAACAAGAGTTCATAACTTATCAGACGCTGCTGGACAGCGAGACACCAGAGGGAGAAATCCATGAAACAATTAACGGTAATGGACAAGGGCTTCCTGTTGGCTGAAAGCCGCGAAGTACCCATGCATGTTGGTGGTGTCGCGCTCTACACAGTCCCCGAAGGGGTCGATACCGCGGAGTTCCTGCACGGCATGGCCGACAATTTGCGGGATGCGACTGAGTTTCTGCCGCCCTTCGGAGACCGGCTGAAAACCGGGCGACTGGGTCTCGCCGGCCCCACCTACTGGGAGCCCGATCCGTCCCTTGACCTGGACTACCATATTCGCCACTCCGCCCTGCCCCAGCCCGGGCGCTATCGGGAGCTGTTCACCCTGGTCTCCAGGCTGCACGCCACACTCCTGGACCGCAATCGGCCCTTGTGGGAAATGCACCTCATCGAAGGACTGCCCAATCGGCAATTCGCCGCATACACAAAGACCCATCACGCGGCAGTCGATGGCGCTCGTTCGGTGCACATAGCGCGCAGCATGCTCTCGGCGGACCCCGACCATCGTCTGCCTGACTCTCCCCTGTCGCTGGATTCCTGGAAGCGC
>Ga0316197_10003624_pt1 | contig 10987 bp, 6 predicted proteins | sample OudBiesiAoxic_MG_FD_204939 | JGI IMG/M metagenome (GOLD analysis project Ga0316197, IMG submission 204939) | Coastal sediment microbial communities from Oude Bieten Haven, Netherlands - site A oxic | ecosystem: Environmental > Aquatic > Marine > Coastal > Sediment | place: Netherlands... | reverse complement strand
GTCCCGCCGATGCCGCCCAGAGACGAAATCGTAAAGGTCGCGCCCTGCATGTCTTTCGACTTCAGCTCACCATCACGCGCGGCTTTGGACAGGGTCATCAGCTCTTTCGAGATGTCGACCAGACCTTTGCGATCCGCATCCTTGATCACCGGCACCATCAGACCGTTCGGCGTGTCTGCCGCAAAGCCAATGTTGTAGAAATCCTTTTTGATCAGCTTGTCACCATCCGGATGGATCGAGCTGTTGAACTCCCAATGCTCTTTCAACGCCGACACCGATGCCTTGATGACAAAGGACAGCAAGGTCACGCGGTAGCCATTTTCCTTGGCCATCGTGTCCATTTCCTTGCGGTATTTGTCGAGGTCCGTGATGTCCGCCTCGTCATTATGCGTAACATGCGGAATGTTGAGCCACGAGCGATGCAAGGCCGGTCCGGACAGTTTCTTGATCCGGGACATCTCCACTTCTTCGATGGGACCGAACTTGGAAAAGTCGACAGTAGGGATCGGTGGGATGCCCATACCACCTGAGACTGCACCACCGGCTGCAGCCGCAGGCACGGTTTGCGCTTTCAACGCCATTTCCACATCTTCGCGCAGGATGCGGCCTTTGCGGCCGGACCCGTTCACCGTCGCCAGATCAACCTCAACCCGGCGTGCATAGGCACGCACGGATGGTGAGGCGTGGACTTTGCCAAACCCGGCATCCGTCTTGGCCGGCGCAGGGGCCGGAGCAGCCGCAGGTGCCGCAGCTGTGGCAGGCGTGGCAGCGGGTGCCGCGGCTTTCGGGGCTTCCGCTGGTGTCGTAGCCGCACCATCTGCCTCAAGGATCAGGATAACCGATCCTTCCGACACAGAGTCGCCTTCGCTGACCTTGATCTCTTTCACCACACCGGCGGCTGAGCTTGGCACTTCCATCGTCGCCTTGTCAGACTCGAGTTCTACAATCGGGTCTTCTACGGCAATCGTATCGCCCACGCTCACCAGAACGGTGACAACAGGCACATCGTTGAAATCGCCGATATCCGGCACTTTAACTTCGATAGTCATAATTGTGTTCTCCTCCCGCTCAAACCAGACGCGGGTTCGGCTTGTTGCCGTCGATGTCGTATTTCTTCAAAGCCAGTTCGAGGTCTTTCTTGGTGACAGACCCCTCTTGGAACAGGTCCACCATGGCTGCGGCTGCGATGTGGTTCGCGTCCACCTCGAAGAACCGGCGCAGGTTCACCCGGCTGTCCGACCGGCCAAAGCCGTCGGTGCCCAGAACCGTAAACCGACCCGGCACATAGCCGCGGATTTGTTCAGCGTAGTTCTTCATATAGTCGGTGGCCGCAATGATCGGGCCTTTCGCGCCCTCAAGCTGCTGCGTGACATACGGTACTTTTGGATCACTGAGCGGGTTCAAGCGGTTGTGCCGCGCACAATCCTGACCGTCGCGAGCAAGTTCGTTGAGCGAGGTTGCTGACCAGATATCCGACGTGACACCGAAGTCTTCCTTCAGCATCTCTGCCGCCTTGATCGCCTGCACCAGAATGGTGCCAGACCCCAGAAGGTTCACATGCTTCTTGCCGGGTTTGGCCGTTTTGGTCATCCGGTAGAGACCTTTGATGATCCCTTCCTCAGCACCCATCGGCATTTCCGGATGGCTGTAGTTTTCGTTCATCAGGGTAAGGTAGAAGTAGACGTCTTCCTGATCGACAAACATCCGCTGCAACCCGTGCTGCACAATCACCGCAACTTCGTAGCTGAATGTCGGGTCATAGCTGATGCAATTCGGAATGGTGCTGGCAAGGATATGGGAATGCCCATCCTCGTGCTGCAGACCTTCGCCATTCAGCGTCGTCCGCCCGGCGGTTCCGCCCAGCATGAAACCACGCGCGCGGCTATCACCCGCAGCCCAGGCCAGATCGCCGATCCGCTGAAAGCCGAACATCGAGTAGTAGATGAAGAAAGGGATCATCGGCACGCCGTGGTTGGAATAGGACGTTGCCGCCGCGATCCAATCCGCCATCGCGCCTGCTTCGTTGATGCCTTCCTGAAGAACCTGACCATCCAGGCTTTCCTTGTAGTACATCATTTGGTCGCGGTCTTCGGGGGTATAATGCTGGCCCAGCGGGTTGTAGATGCCCACCGACCGGAACAGACCCTCCATCCCGAAGGTGCGGCTTTCGTCCGGCACAATCGGAACGACGTTCTTGCCGACGTTTTTGTCGCGCAGCAACGTCGTCAGGATGCGCACAAAGGCCATCGTCGTGGAAATCTCGCGGTCGCCCGTCGACTCGAGCTGCCCCTTGAATTTATCGAGTGCTGGGATCTCGAGTTTTGGCGTGTCCTTCCAATGACGCACCGGGAAAGACCCGCCCAGTTCTTTTCGGCGGTCCGCAAGATAGGCCTTTTGCGCGTTGTTCAGGCTGACAAAAGGCACATCCTTTTCAAGTTCTTCATCCGTTACCGGAATCTTGAACCGATCGCGCATCGCCTTGAGCTGATCGAACCCCATTTTCTTTTGCTGGTGGGTCGTGTTCTGGCCTTCGCCAGCTGTGCCCATGCCATAGCCTTTGACTGTCTTCACCAACAAACAAGTCGGTGTCCCTTCGGCTTTGCTGGCCCGCAGGAAGGCGTTGTAAACCTTCTTCGGATCATGCCCGCCGCGCCGCAGCGCCCAGATCTGATCATCCGACCAATCCTCGACCAGCGCCGCTGTTTCCGGGTATTTACCAAAGAAATGCTTACGGATGTACGCACCGTCTTTAGATTTGAATGTCTGGTAGTCACCGTCAACGGTTTCATCCATCAATTGGCGTAGCTTGCCGGACGCATCGCGTTCCAACAATTCGTCCCAGCCACGCCCCCAAAGCAGTTTGATTACGTCCCAACCGGCACCGCGGAAGTCGCCCTCAAGCTCTTGCACGATCTTGCCGTTGCCGCGCACCGGGCCATCCAGACGCTGCAAGTTGCAGTTCACAACAAAGATCAGGTTGTCGAGACCTTCGCGATGCGCCAGATCAATCGCGCCCCGGCTTTCGGGTTCATCCATTTCGCCATCGCCAAGGAAGCACCAGACCTTGCGGTCGGCGGCATCAATCAGACCCCGGTTGTGCATATATTTCATGAACCGCGCCTGATAGATCGCCATGAGCGGCCCCAGACCCATCGAAACAGTCGGGAACTGCCAGTAGTCCGGCATCAGCCAAGGGTGCGGATAGGAACTCAGCCCACCGCCATCAACCTCGGAACGGAATGCCTCAAGCTGTTCGGTGCTGATGCGGCCTTCCATGAAAGAGCGTGCATAAATGCCCGGAATCACGTGGCCTTGAAAGAACACCAGATCGCCACCGTGGATCGCGGATTTTGAGCGCCAGAAGTGGTTCAAACCGATATCATAAAGCGCGGCAGACGAAGCGAAGGAGGCAATGTGACCGCCATATTCGCTGCTGACCTTGTTGCGCTTTACAACCGTCGCCATCGCGTTCCAGCGGTTGATGGTGCGGATGCGCCATTCCATTTCGGTATCGCCGGGGATTTCAATTTCGTCATCCGTGGCAATCGTGTTCTGGTACGGCGTGTTCGCCGAAAACGGCAGCTTGGCGCCATTGGCGCGCGCTTGTTGCACCGCTTTGTCGAGCAGGTAATGCGCACGATCCGCGCCATCCCGAAGGATCACGTCTTCAATCGCGTCTTGCCATTCCTGGGATTCGACCGGGTCAATATCGTTCGGGCTGTCTTTCATATTCCCTCTTCCCTTGGTCAGGCCGTTTCGGCCTATAGTTTATCATTGAACCAATCCGTTGGATTGTAAGCTCGCTGAAAGTTGTCGCCGTCTAACACGCCGGGTTCCCCAGCGGCAGTATCGCTTCGGCATATCGTCCATGCACGAGATGCATGGCAAACTAGTTTAAGGCTAAACAACAATTAAGCGTAGTGCCTGCAACGCGACGTCTTACCGATGCCGGGGTTGAACGAATTGGTCGGATCAATCGACTTATAAAAGTCAGCAAGGTCCTGTTTTGCCTTATAGATATGGCCCACATTATGCTCCGCCGGGTATTCCGCCCCGCGCTGATCCAGCAGATCAAGCATCTCAGCCTTCAACTCCGCCACATCGACACCTTTCTTCACAATGTAATCCTGATGCAGGACATGGCAGAAAAAATGCCCGTAGTAGAGCTTGTGCACCAACTTGTCCGATATATGCGCGGGCAACTCCTCCAACCATGCCCGTTCATTCCGTTTTAGCGCGATATCCAACGCAAGGATATCTTCAACGTCGTTCTGATGCACGTTCTGATACCGAATCGCAGCTCCGGCCGCAGCAAAACGGTTGAGACCTGCAATCTTGCCCTCGCGTGGCGTGCACTCAAAGAAATCTCCGTCGCGCGTGTCAAAGAACGCTTTCAAGAACGTTCGCGCCTCTGTCACACCGCCGTCGCGCATCTTTAGAATCAGATGATGTTCATATTGATCCCGATACGCCGTCAGCCGTTTCGGCAGGACTTTCGGCGTGACTGATGCAAACACCTGCATAAATTTGTCGGTAAAGCCGCGCGTCAGAGCAAATTTATTCAATCGCGCATCCACAGCCCCCTTGAGAGCGAAAAAGGTCGGCAGCTTGTCTGTTCCCAGCCAGTCAATCATCATGACCGTGTCTTTGCCGTACTTTTCCGAGATATCGAAAATCTCGCGATGCATGTATTCGCCTGACACCGGCAGGCTGTCGAACTCTGTCAGGATATGTCGCCGCAATTCGGTCAATGCATCTGGGTCATTGGTGCCGATGTAATACGTCTGTTCATCTTCGTTGGTTGGATACGTGTCCAACCGTACCGCGAACACAGCCAGTTTTCCGGCACAGCCTGCGGCCTCGTATAGCCGCCGTTTGTCTGCGTTGAACCGGGCGGGGCTGTCGGCATCCACATCGCGCACCCGACGATGATACTCGGTATCCGAAGCACGCTTGTTGGTGTCTTCCAGATCGGCATCCGTAAAGGTGCCGTCCTGAACACGTGTCAAATCCTCTTCGGGCGTGTCGCCCAAGGCGATGCCAAGGTGATTGACCAGTTCCAGCTGGCCCTCTTCCGTAATCCGCGCGAACAGTGACAGCTCGGTATAGCTCGGGCCCCGCTCGATCAGCGCGCCGCCGGAATTGTTGCACACACCGCCAATGATCGACGCACCGATACAGGACGATCCGATCACCGAATGGGGCTGCCGCCCCAACGGTTTCAGCAGCTTTTCCAAGGCAAACAATGTCGCACCAGGAAGGCTGACCACCTGCGTGCCCCCCTTTACGGTATGGATCGCATCCATCCGCCGCGTGTTCACCAGAACCACATCGCGATCATAGGTGCCCTTGGGCGTCGAGCCTTCGGTCAACCCGGTATTGGCCGCTTGCATGATGACGATTTTGTCGGCCGCCACGCAAGCCTTGAGCACCTTCCACTGCTCCAAAACCGTCGCGGGTTGAACCACCGCCAGCGCGTCACCCTCGCCAGAGCGGAAGCCTTTGCGGAACCGTTCGGTCTGCTTTTCTCCGGTCAGGACGTGTTTCGCCCCAACTGCATCGCGCAATCGCTTCAGAAGATCCTCGTTCGTCATCCGCCTCCTCCTCCGTTGGGCTCAGCAGGCAATCGACCGAAGCCATTCTAAAGGACATCGCTTGAAGAGTGCCAGCGCCCATTCAGTCAACTGCAACAGGACAAAAGTAACCACACACCGATAGATATGCCCAGCTTGATTTCCGGCGAATACACAGTTTTCAGTTGGAAACGCACAAAGCCGACGACGGGCGGTTGGAACAAGGTTTGAAGCATCGCCGCAGTACGGATCACAAGGATTATCCTTTTGGGGAAAAACCAGCGCCAGGAATCATGTCCTCGGTCAAATGATCCCCGCCCAATTCCCGCGCACGTAAAATATCACCGTCGCGCTAAAGGCCGTCGCAAACACGTGTCGCGTTGGCGCAAGACGCGGCTGGAGATGAGCATCCGAAGCCGGAGAGCAAGGTCAAATTATTGCCTAACTGGCGCAATAAACTGTCCTCATGACACAGCACGCTGCCTTCATCGAAACATCTAAACGTACGGCCGTCTTCGTTGACGGTGACAACCTTAAGGCCGATTTTGCGAAGTTGGTCCTGCATCATGCCAGCCAATTTGGTCGCGTAGACACAGCGCGCGTTTACACAGACCACAGCCATGCGCCCAATTGGAAGGACGCGACGGGCTTTCGACAGGTCAATTCCGGTTGTGGCAAGAACGCGACTGACTTGATGTTATGTATCGATGCCATGGCTTTGGTACTGACCGAAGGCGTGCATTCCGTCGTGATCGCGACGTCAGATCAGGATTTCAAACACCTCGCTCATACACTCCGAGAGCGAGGCATCTTCGTTGTGGGTGTGGGGACCAAAAGCGCACCTGATGCCTTCCGCGACGCGTGCCACAACTTCAAAACGCTCAACACAACGGCGGCGGCGTCATCCGCGACAAAGCTGGACAGACAAATTCGCGATGTGATCAATAATTCGAGCAAACCAAGCAAGGGTTTGCCCATCGCAAAGCTGAACGGCCCGATGCGGACGAATCATGAATTCATAATCTCATCACACGAGGACAAGAAGTGGCACACTTATCTGAGCAAACGTAGCGAGTTATACTCTGTTGATCCTCGCGGGCCGAATGCTCATGTGCGAATCAAAGAAATAGCGTTCGGAGCCGGGAGCTGACACGAACCTACGTTGGCTGCGACATCTGTCTATGAATATGCGCTTTAAAGATCAAACGTCGCGAACACAGGCGCGTGGTCGCTAGGCTTTTCCCATCCACGCGCGCCCCGCAGCACCCGGCTGCCATGTGCTGCGTTTGAAATATCTGGCGTAGCCCAGACGTGATCCAACCGCCGCCCCTTGTCCGCTGCGTCCCAGTCCTTGGCCCGGTAAGACCACCAAGAATACAGCAGCCCCTCAGGGATGTCCTGCCGGGTGACATCCACCCATCCGCCGGCGTCCTGTGTCTCGGCAAAGTGTTCCACCTCAATCGGCGTGTGGCTGACCACCTTCAAGAGCTGCCTGTGGGACCAGACGTCATCTTCGCGTGGTGCGATATTCAGATCGCCGACAAGGATCGCTTTGGAAGGCCGTTCAGCCTTAAACCAATCTCGCATGTCTGTCAGGTAGTCGAGTTTCTGGCCAAACTTTTCATTCACCGTGCGGTCCGGCGCATCCCCACCTGCCGGGACATAGAAGTTGTGAATGGTCACGCCGTTCTCCAGTCGCCCTGCCACATGGCGGGCATGGCCCAGACCGGCGAAATCCTGATCTCCCACATCCTCGATCGGCAGTTTCGACAAGATGGCAACGCCATTATACCCCTTCTGGCCGCGTGCAATCATGTGGCCATAGCCAAGGGCTGCGAACTGTTCGGTCGGGATTTTCTCAACTGGGCTTTTGCATTCCTGCAGGCACAGCACATCCGGCGCTTCCTCTGACAGCAGTTTCGCCACCAGCCCTTCGCGCAAACGGACCGAGTTGATGTTCCAGGTGGCAACGGTAAACGGCATGGCAACGCTCCGGTCAGAATATCGGCCGACACTGCCCCTCTCGGGCACTCGCCGCAACCCGGAATACCGCACAAAAAAACGCCCCGGGAGGAGGAAACCCGAGGCGTTGAAGGATGTCTGCACGCAGACGAGGGATTTCGATTACCAGTCGCGTGGGCCTTTGTCGCCAAACTGGTGAACCAGAAAGTCGATAAACGCGCGTACTTTCGGCTGCGTAAACCGACCCGGTGGGTAAACAGCGTATATGCCTTGTGTATCTACAGGCAGATCCGGGATCGCATCTTCGACCAAACCCTTTTCCATCGCGTCCGCATAGAGGAACGATGGCAGATACGCGATGCCAAGCCCGGCCACGCAGGCGTTCAGCAAGGACTGGCCGTCATTGACCGACAACCAGCCTGCGGTGCGAATCTGACGCTTTTCGCCGGACGGTGCGGTCACTTTCCAGACGTTCCCGCTCGACTGGTTTGAATAGTGCAGAAGCTTGTGTTCGTTCAGATCATCAATCCGACGCGGACGTCCGTATTCGTTGAAATAGCCTGGCGATGCGATCATTCGCTTGGTCGTCTCGGTCAATTTGCGGGCGCGCAACGTGCTGTCTTCCAGCTCCCCGATGCGCACAGCCATGTCAAAGCCTTCCGAGATCAGTTCAACATAGCGGTTGTTCAGAACCATGTTGACCGTGATGTCCGGGAAGTCCGACAGGAACTCGCCCAGGATCGGCGACAGGTGGTTCACACCAAAATCTGTCGCAACAGAAATCCGCAACAGTCCCGAAGGTGCCGATTGCATCGACGTGACAAGCGCATCCGCTTCGCCCGCATCGTTCAGAACCCGGCGCGCTCGATCATAATAGGCAAGCCCGATCTCGGTCGGGCTCACCCGCCGTGTTGTCCGGTTCAAGAGCCGCGCCCCAAGGCGCGCTTCCAGGCTAGACACGTGCTTGGACACTGCAGATTTGGAAATGCCCATTTTCCTGGCCGCATCGGTGAAGCCACCCTGATCCACGACTGTGGCAAAGGCCTCCATTTCGGTAAGACGGTCCATACGTGTTCCTCGTGTGTTTCAGAGGATGGTATGGTGCCGAAATCGGGCGCGACTTGGGCGTAGTGCAGACAATATCTGGGTTTTCTTGGACAATGTCTGCCGAGCAGAAACAACCAAAGCGCACAAAATCGGCCTTGTTCATAGAACACGTAACCCAAGAATGATTTGGCACATGGAGGTTTCGACCTATGGTTAGCTAATCAAAACACAAACGCCACATGGGCGGAAACTTTGAATACGCGAGGACAACTATGAAGCATTTTGTTCTGGGAACAGCCATTGCGATGGCCAGCGCAAGTATTGCGATGGCTGGCGACACACCGTCAACACAGGGCGCTGAGGTTTATGTCGTAAACCTGGAAGATGGGGCCACGGTCACATCGCCGGTCACTGTCGTCTTCGGCCTAAGCGGCATGGGCGTTGCCCCGGCCGGCGTTGAGAAGGAAGGAACGGGTCACCACCACATGTTCCTTAACCGCGAACCCTTTGGCGAAGCGGCAGATGACGATGCACTCATTGCCGACGGCATTCCTGCCGATGAATTCCAGATTCACTATGGCGGCGGTCAGACACAGGCCACATACGAATTGGAACCGGGCGAGCACACGATGCAGCTTGTCCTGGGCGATCATTTCCACGTACCGCATAACCCGCCCGTGGTCAGCGAACGGATCACCATCATCGTCACTGAATAACGCCGAGCGCCCCGGACATAATCCGGGGCGGCATCCCACCAATTGATTACAGCGCCGCCGCAAGACGTGTGCCTTGATCAATGGCGCGCTTGGCGTCCAACTCTGCCGCAACATCCGCGCCGCCGATCACGTGACAGGTCACACCCTTTGCTTCCAAGGCATTGGCGAGCGAACGCTCCGGCAGTTGTCCGGCGCATAACACAACGGTATCGCAGGCGATAACTTCAGGTCGTTCACGCGCTTCGCCATAAGAGATATACAAACCATCTGCGTCGATGCGTTCGTAATTCACACCGGCCTTCATCTGCACGTCTTTCATCATCAGACTCATGCGGTGAATCCAACCGGTGGTCTTACCCAAACGTTTGCCGGGCTTTTCTGCTTTGCGTTGGAGCAACGTCACCTGACGTGCGGGCGGAGTTGGCTGTGGCCCGTCAGGCGCCAGGCCAGAGCGTTCTATCGCGGGGTCCGTGATCCCCCATTCTGTCATCCATTCGGGCAGGTTTTCGGTTGGGCTTTCACCTTCGTGAACAAGGTATTCAGAAACATCAAACCCTATACCTCCAGCGCCGACAACGGCCACTGTCCCGCTCACCTGTGCCTTGTCCCGCAAGACATCAATATAGTTCAGAACGTTGTCACCGTCTTGTCCGGGGATTTTCGGATCGCGTGGCACGACTCCCGTGGCAATCACCACTTCGTCAAACCCGTCCAGGTCGTCCGCCGTCACCTCTTGGCCCAGCGCAACGGTGACACCCGTGTCCACCAGCATGGTTCGATACCAATCGACCAACCCCCAAAACTCTTCCTTGCCCGGCACCTGCTTGGCCAGGTTAAGCTGACCGCCGACTTCGTCCGCCTTGTCGAACAATGTTACGAGGTGGCCCCGTTCCGCCGCCGTGATCGCGGCAGACAGACCGGCAGGCCCTGCCCCAACCACCGCAACGCGCTTGGTATTCACGGCTTTTTGAACAACCAGTTCGGTCTCGAAACAGGCCTTCGGGTTCACGAGGCATGAACTGATCTTCATCTGGAACGTGTGATCCAGACACGCCTGATTGCACGCGATACAGGGCGCAATCTGCGCGCCCTTGCCCGCTGCGGCTTTCGCAACGAAATCCGGATCAGCAAGGAACGGCCGCGCCATGCTCACCATGTCGGCGCAGCCGTCGGCCAGCACCTGCTCGGCAACCTCGGGCGCATTGATCCGGTTCGACGTGATGACAGGTATCCCCACCTTGCCCATCAGTTTCTTGGTCACCCACGCAAACGCCGCGCGCGGTACGGATGTGGCAATTGTCGGGATACGCGCCTCATGCCAGCCGATACCTGTGTTGATGATCGTGGCCCCCGCCGCCTCGATAGCCTGCGCGAGTTGCACAACCTCTTCGTGGGTCGATCCATTTGGCACCAGATCAATCATCGACAGCCGGTAAATCACGATGAACTCCGGCCCAACGGCCTCGCGGACGCGGCGCACAATCTCAATCGGCAACCGCATCCGGTTCTCGTACGATCCACCCCACCGATCCGTACGCTTGTTGGTATGGGTCACCAGGAATTGGTTAACGAAGTACCCTTCGGACCCCATCACCTCGACACCGTCATACCCCGCTTCTTTCGCACGTTTCGCGGCGGCCACCATATCGCTGATCTGCTTCTCGATCCCGTCCTCATCCAGTTCATTCG
>Ga0316197_10003623_pt1 | contig 10991 bp, 8 predicted proteins | sample OudBiesiAoxic_MG_FD_204939 | JGI IMG/M metagenome (GOLD analysis project Ga0316197, IMG submission 204939) | Coastal sediment microbial communities from Oude Bieten Haven, Netherlands - site A oxic | ecosystem: Environmental > Aquatic > Marine > Coastal > Sediment | place: Netherlands... | reverse complement strand
TGATGGGCAGCAAAATACGTCAGCATGAGAATACAATTGAATGACTGAGGGTTTATCCAGCATCACATCGATCCAGATCACATTATCTCTTGTTTTTTTTACTTCGTTGACGCTGTCTTCCATTTCCTTTCCAATTTCAGGGGTGTCTGGAGCACCTGCGCATAAGACGATCTGCGTATCCGGATCTATATATTTGATGGCATTTACCAGGTGAATAATCCCTTTTTGTCGGGTAATCCTACCTACAAACAAAACAAAGGGTTTATTTTGGTCAATACCGTACGCTTCAAGCGTTGAGGTTTTATCTGTTACAACATATTCATGCAGGTTAATTCCGTTATAGATTACTTTAACTTTGTCTTCATTAACGTTAAAATATTTTAAAACATCAACCTTTGTCTCTTCAGAGACAGCGATTACAGCATCTGCCATCTCGATAGCAGTTTTCTCCACCCAGGAAGAGGCGTCATAACCACGACCTAATTGCTCTCTTTTCCAAGGTCGCAACGGCTCCAGTGAATGCGTAGTAATTACAAGTGGAATCCCATAACATAGCTTCGCAACAATTCCCGCAAACTGGGCATACCAGGTATGGCAATGCACAACATCCGCATCTATTTCTTCAGCATTCATATGAATACAAGTACTCAGGGATTGAAAAACAGCCTTGAGTTTATCGCTTGACTGGTCAAAATCAGGTGAATCATATGGATAACCTTTAACAGATAAATTACCCGACTTTTCATCCTGATCTCCAAAACAGCGAACGTCTATTTCCATGAGTTTAGACAATTCATCTGCTAAATATTCAACGACAACCCCAGCTCCCCCATAAACATAGGGAGGAAATTCTCTTGTATAAAATAGTGCTTTCATTATTTATCTGTTTTGTTAGAATAATTTCTTGTTAATAATTCATCAGTTGCCGGGTTCCATACGTTTGTGTCAATTCCGTTTAAAATTCCTGAAAACTTATCCTTCTCATTGCGTATTAATTCCTGTAAACCCTTGGCGTCATCTTTTAATTCCTCCAGGTAATTAGGGGATACTGTGGTCACCCTCCATGCGCATTTTATACCGGTTGCCAAAGAATTGATCTCACCATCCCAATCAATCATACCCATCTTTTCAAGGTCGAAATCTGGAAAATAGCGCAACTTGTCATAACCAAATTTTCCCTGATATTGCGCATTATGAATGGTTAATACCGTCGGTATTTCCTTTAACTCTTTGTACTTATAACCATACGACATTAAAAATGGAATAAAACCTGTATGATGATCATGTGTATGTATGAGTGATGGTTTTTTTTCCATACTCACTACCCAATCCAAAACTGCTATCTGGAAAGCCAAAAAACGCTCTGTATCATCCTCATAAGAATATACCTCCGGCCTGTCCAGCAAACCAGGTATTTTGATTAAATATACAGGAAAGTCCAAACTTTTATCGGGCACTAAAACCTCAAAATCATAGTGAAGATTCCCAAGATTCAAGTGATTATTATAAATACTGTAAAAACGCTCCCCCGATGTAAATGAATTATCGTAGAAAGGCATTACTACCTTAGATTTTTGACCCAGCTTTTTATGATATTTTGGTAAAGCTCCGACTACGTCAGCGAGTCCACCAACCTTGGCTACTGGAAAACACTCGGCACTCACATTCAATATTTCCATAGTAAAATACCTGTAAAATTATGTTATAATTCTGATAATTAAATACTTACACATTGTAAATTGAATTTTTCAAGTTATGAAATTATTATTGCATTCTAAAAGATTTGGCTGTAAATATTACTATTTCCTAAAAATCCAATTCATCCTTTATCAATTAGAATAAGGCTTTTAATAATCTTGAGAAGATTCAAAATGTAAATCACAAAAAAACATGTAATCAATTGGATTACATGTTTTTAAAGGAATTACTAAATTGCTTATTCAGCTACTTTTTTATCAGTTTGCTTTATGGCCTGATAATCCGCGTGACCCGTCTGCCAAAATGAAAAACTAAAGATATCTCCAAACTCTTCAAAAGTTTTGGATTTCGCGTCACTTCCATGTCCGGATTCATAATCTACCCTAAACAGTATCGGGTTATCTGATCCGTTAACCGCCTGAAGACGGGCAGCAAATTTACCCGGTTGCCAGGCGATCACTCTTGGGTCATTGATACCTGCCGTGACCAAAGTGGATGGGTATTTCACCCCTTGCTTTAAGCTTAAATATGCATCCATTTCTACTAAGGCCTTAAATTCCGACTCAATCTTAAACGTTCCGAATTCTGGTACGTTTACGGGTCCGTTTGGTTCTAATTCTGTTCGCAAAGCATTCAAAACACCCACAGCTGGTACGGCAACGGCGAACAAATCAGGTCTGTCAGTCATGGCCTTACCTATTAAAATACCTCCGGCACTTCCGCCAAACATAGCTGTCTTTTCAGGAGAGCTATATTTTTCCTTATGTAAATATTCTGCACAGGCAATAAAATCTTTCCAGGTATTGGGTTTGGTTTCTTTATAACCTGCCTTATGCCAGGTTTCTCCTAGTTCACCCCCGCCTCTCACATGAGCAATAGCCAACATACCACCTTCAGAAATCCAGGTTAAGAACATGGGTGAGAAAAATGGATTGATTGAAGAGCCGTACGAACCATAACCATAAAGCATCAACGGCGTCTGCCCATCTTTTTTCATTCCTTTCATGTACACAATTGACAGTGGCACTTTGACGCCATCATGAGAGGTGACCATCACTTCTTCAGCTACTAGGTCTTCAAATTCCGGATACTCCGCAATGGACGACATGGTCTCGAGCTGAAACTTATCGCGATCCGCGAGGTACCTGAATCGCCTGTTGTCATTGGTCCATCCGCTGATGGATACCCACAGATCATCGTGATGAACGCCTTTTGTGGCAAGGGAAGCACTACCCGAAGTAAAAGGTAAATCAAGTTCCTTATTTGTTTTCCCGTCAGCAGACATATGATATACTTTTGCTTCTATTCCATTTTTAATTCTGGTGTAATAAAAGCCTTTTTTAGTAATGACAAATTCCTGCAAAACCTCGTCAGGGCTTTCCGCAATCAATACTTCTGCATTTATAAAATCAGGTTTGTCCAAAGGCGTTTTTAGTATTTTATAATTTGAGGCTTCCCTTGAAGTCTTGATATAAAAATGACTTTTGTCGGTAAACATATCCTCAATCAGATCTTCTCTTGAAATGATTTTTGTCCATTTCGTTTTGTCCGAGTTCAGACTGTTGCTATCCGCCATATACACTTTTTGATTTCTATCAACGGTTGCCGCATAGCAAAAAGTCTTATCGGAATCCTTGTCGTAAACTATCCAGGGGATCTCCTCAGAGGTTATGCCGAGCTCAGGAAACATGGCCCCTGAAAATACCATACTGTCGTGGGAGGGATCATGTCCTAACTGATGTACATATACCTTTGTATCCAATTGCCTTTTTTCATCTGTAACATCGTCCGAATTCAATTTACCATAGATGAAACTACTGTTGTCTTTTTGCCATGACATATAACCCCAGGTCGTATTTATTTCTTCATCCAACATTTTTTTATTCTCAACATTGATCACTAAAATGGTGGAAGATTCAGATCCGTTAGGTGCCAGCGAAAAACCTACATGGCTGGCATCAAAACTGGGCGTTATACTCCCAATGGTATACTGTACGCCTTCTTCACTTTTATAAATGGATGGATCAAATAATAAATATTCTTCTCCGTCAAAACCTTTTCTCATAAACAGTTTACCGGTCTCATCTTCAGGTGTCATCTTTTCATAAAAGTAATAATCATTCTCGGTAATACTGAGATTAAATATGCGACTTGATCTTCGGCTATCCAATTCTTTAAATTTGGCAATTAATTGATCTCGCCCATTGATGCGATCCAATACGGTTCTGGAATAATCTCCTTGTCCCTTGAACCATTGCTCCACATCGGGGTCCTTCATATCCTCTAAATATTGATATGGGTCATCAATTTTTACTCCAAAATATTCATCTGTAACTACTTTTACCGGTGCAACAGGTTGTGTTTGGGAAAACCCAATGGCATAACATGCCAGCATTAAGATTAGTAATTTAAATTTCATAAGGTTTAGTTTTAGGTTAATTGTTTTAGTTATTTGGAATATGGCTGCCAGGTTAAAAATAAAACGACTTTAGAATCGTGCCTTTTTTTTAGTCGATCACCATATCGCTCCGTAAATTTAACTAAATTTCTACTAATTAACTAATTCACAAATAATTACATTTTCAGCAAGCATTACAACAGCAAAAAAGCCATCAAGTTAATTATCCTGATGGCTCAATTATTTTGTAACAATTTTTTCCTATGAATTCTTCCAGTACTGAGGCTTTGTATCTTCCGACAACTGATTCCAATAATCCTGATTGACTATATGTTTTCCATCCAGCGTTTTTAAACGACGTTGAAAAACATAAACGGTTGGATTAAAAACCATGTCAGTAACCCCAAGATTATACAATACAGGATCATCCTCTGTTTTTCGTTTCTGCTCCTCAATAACGACTTCCATACCATTGAACTCGAGAAGGTTTTTAAGAAAATCTAACCTTTCCTCTCCAATTCCCTTTTCAACAAAGGTGACTCTTTGTTCACCGATAGATCCAAATTGATGTTTTCCTTCTAGACTCATGATTCAAATATCCTTAGTTTCTAAAAAATGCTTAATTGATAAATATACTCGTATATCGGGCTGTACACACCTATAAGGAGCACTCCTATAACTGCAAGCGCAAGGCCCAGTTTCATCGTCAGGTCATTCTCAAAATAGGGTATGGCATTATCACTTTTGCGTAAAAACATCGCTCTTACGACAAGCAGGTAATAATAAAGCGAAATGGTAACGTTCACAACTGCCAGAAAGACCAGAAAATACAATCCCTGACTTGCTGCGGCGGTAAATAAAAAGAATTTACCAAAAAATCCGGCAACGGGGGGAATCCCTGCAAGAGAAAACAAGGCCAGCATCATGACCAGGCTCAATTTCGGATTTGTTCGGTACAGACCATTGTAATCATCCATATTTTCTTTTCCGGTTTTTGTTGAGATGGCCTGAACCACACCAAAGGCGGCGAGGTTGGTAAATACATAAATACTGACAAAATATATGACTGTTGAAACCCCTAATTGATCATTTGACAGCAGGCCCAGTAATATAAAACCCGCTTGCGCGATAGACGAAAATGCCAGAAATCTTTTCATATTCTGCTGACGCAAGGCAAATAAATTTCCAATAAACATAGTAGCTATAGAAACGATGTACAACAGCTTTTCAGTGATCATCTCAAATGGTTTCATCACCGTAAATAAAATGATCAAAAGGATGAAAACTGCTGACCCCTTTGATATTACAGAGAGGTAGGAGGTAACCCCAATGGGTGCCCCCTGATAAACATCCGCCGTCCAGAAATGGAAAGGAACCAGCGAGATTTTAAAAGCCAGACCAGCAAAGAAAAATACAAACCCTAACAGACTAAGATTGGAATAGGTCAAAACACTGGCCACCTCCTCAAAATAAATCGATCCGGTAGTTGCGTATATCAAAGAGACCCCAAATACAGACGCTCCCGAGGCCAGGCCGGCTGACAAAATAAATTTTATCCCAGCCTCCGCAGACACTCTTTTAGAAGTCTCAAAAGCCACCAAGGCAGCAATAGGTAAAGCAGAAAGCTCAAGTCCCAAGTAAAACATTAAGAAGTCACCTGCTGAGATCATAAAATACATCCCTAACAAGGAGGAAAGCATCAGCGCAAAAAACTCGGTTGATTTGTGCTGTTCTATCATTTCATTTTTTATCCAGCCTGCTGACTGAAGCAGAATAATCAGGACGCCTATATTTAATACATTTTTAAACATATGAACGAGTGCAGTGGTCTTGAACATTCCTCCAAATAACTGCCCCTGGTCCAATGGTAAAAAACCGGTTAAAGTGTGCAGGGCAAATAGTACCAGTCCTGCATTTACAAGAGATCTCTTGTTTTTTATGAAAATCTCAAAAATAACAAGCAGCAGAATCAAAGCCAGTAACATTAATTCCTGTCTCATTAATATAAAACCCCCTAAATCCATAATATAAATTTTTAATAAAAATTTCTAAGCTCCAAAATTCAAATCTCAAAAAACAAAATAGTTAACTGCTTTTTTCAACTATGATGGTTATCTTGTTATTTACTATTTGCTATTTGTTATTTGCTATTTGTTATTTGCTATTTACTACCCCCTTACATCATCCTTTCAATAAACGGCGCTAAACTCTCCCTGATCATATCACTTAACCAAATTGGGGTAACTCCCATAAAAACAATGGGAATCAGCAATAATAACACACCTACTTTCTCATACCAGGTGGCTTTTTCCAGCACCAGGTAGTCATCATTATTAATCGGCCCCATCAGCATCATACCCACCACTCTTAAAATATAAACTGCTGTAATGACAATAGCTGATACGGTTATAATGGTAGCGACTCTGTGAAACATATCCGGGTGTTGAAATGCGCCGACAAAAATTTGCATTTCAGCCATAAACCCACTAAATCCAGGCAATCCTAAAGATGCGAGACCTGCGATCACATACATGACCGAAATAAAAGGGATCACTTTTAACAGGCCGCTCATTTTTCTAACGTCTCTGGTATGGGTTCTGCCGTAAAGCATACCGATCAAAGCAAAGAAAAGTGCTGTCATAAATCCATGTGACAAAGATTGTAATATCGCTCCATTCCAGGCCGTTTTATTCAGCATCAGTAAGGCAAACAAAACCATACCCAAATGGCTCACCGAAGAATAGGCATTAATATATTTCAGATCCGTTTGTTTGATGGCTGCCAAGGCCCCGTAAAACACTCCGATAACAGAGAGTACGATAAAGAAATTTGACCAGTTCATTGCCCCTTCGGGAAGTAAATACATGGCGACACGAAATACACCATACCCTCCCAATTTCATCAATACACCGGCGTGAAGCATTGACACGGCGGTTGGGGCCGAAGCATGACCATCGGGTGACCAGGTATGAAAAGGAAACAAAGCACCCAATACCGCAAACCCAATAAAAGTTAGAGGGAAAAAGAGGTTTTGAGCCGCAACAGGAATGTCAACCTGTGCGATCTGTAAAATATTATAGGTTAGCGGCCCTCCATCGGCATTTGAATTAAAATAAATTCCCAAAATACCTACTAACAATAAGGCCGAAGCACCCATCAGCATCAAGGTAAGCTTCATGGCAGAATACTCTTTAGGACCAGAGCCCCATATACCAATCAGTAAATACATTGGAATCACCGCAATTTCATAGAAAAGAAACATGGTGAATAGATCCAGAGAAATAAAGAACCCGAAAACTCCCGTCGCCAGAACAATAAGAGCAATAAAGAATTCTTTAGGAAGGTCTTCCATTTTCCAGGAAATAAAGATTCCCGCCAGCACTACTATTGATGCCAAAACGATCATGGCAACCGTGATCCCATCCGCTCCTACAGTATAATGGATATTGAACTTCTCAAACCAAAGGTAATCCTGAGTGAAAACCATAATGGCATCGTTTACCTGCTTTTCTTTAAAATAGGCAAATATCAGATTGACAGACATGGCAAATTGCACAAACATACCAACTGCGGCAACGATTCTTGACTGCTTTAGATCTTTCGCAAAAATCAGCGCCAAAATGGTGATTACCGGAACAACTACAAATAAGGTTAATATATCCATCTCAATTAAATAATCCATTTATAAATAAAAATCATAGCCAGTATAACTATCCCCGCAATAAAGGCAAAAGCATAGTCCTGAATCTTTCCTGATTGTATTTTCTTAATTTTTTCAGACCCTGCCACTGTTGAATTCCCGATTAAATTCATGGTACCATCCACAACGTTCCTGTCAAACCAGGCAAAGGGTGCCGAGATTCTTTTGAAGATAATTTCTTTGGTCACAAATAAATATAATTCGTCAAAATAGAACTTATCATATGCCCATTGATACAATGACCCAAAGGCATTTGAAACCTTATCGGGTATATTCGTGGGTTTTTTATAAAAGACATAAGCCAATAGAATTCCGAAAACACCTACCCCTACTGCTATTGCCGCTAAAGGATAATTTAAATGTGCTTCGAAAGGAACCTTATCAGCAGTGACGTATTCGCTAAAGTGAATATAACCCGCCGCAATACTCATAAAGGCCAAAAACATCAATGGAAAGGTCATGGAAGCCGGTGATTCATGAGGCGTGTGCTCGTATTTAGTGTCCTTGCCCCAGAATATACCAAAGTACAGTCTAAACATATAAAAAGCGGTAAGCCCTGCGACTATGACGCCAATGATATAGATGATCTTATTGTGTTCAAAGGCTGCCACCAATATCTCATCCTTACTAAAGAAGCCCGCAAATCCAGGGAATCCTGCAATGGATAGCGCGGCGATAAGAAAAGTAATATGCGTTATAGGCATATATTTTCTCAACCCACCCATATCCTGTAGATAATTACTGTGAATAGCATGTATAATTGATCCAGCCCCTAAGAACAATAGTCCTTTAAACATGGCATGAGTAAACAAATGAAACATAGAGGACATATAGCCCAGCCCGTCATGTCCATCGTAACCCGATACACCCAGGGCCAGCATCATATAACCAATTTGAGACATAGTTGAAAAGGCGAGCACTCTTTTGATATCATTTTGTGTCAAGGCAATAATTGCCGCAAACAAAGAAGAGAAAGCGCCTACCCAGGCCACCAGATTTAACGCATATCCGTCTTCAACAAAGTAGTACATAGGAAACAGTCTTGCCACCAGATAAACACCTGCCACAACCATGGTTGCTGCATGAATAAGGGCTGAAACCGGTGTTGGCCCTTCCATAGCATCCGGCAACCAAATATGTAACGGGAACATGGCAGATTTTCCGGCACCTCCCATAAAAATGAGTATTAGTCCCCAGGTGATCACCGATAAGCCCATAAAAGAAGTGGATGCCCAGTTCGTTATGGCACTCCCCTCCAGATCAGTAAGGGTTGCAAAATCAAATGAACCTCCGTAATATCCAATGATAAGTATACCTATTAAGAAGCCGAGGTCAGCGAATCGGGTCACAATAAAAGCTTTCTTGGCTGCAGCTACTGCCGAAGGCTTGGTATAATAGTATCCAATCAACAAGAAAGATGATACCCCTACCAATTCCCAAAAAATATAGATTTGAAACAGATTAACCGCTAAAACGAGTCCCATCATGGAAAAGGTAAACAATGATAAAAATGCAAAGAACTTTGTGTATCCGGGATCGCCCTTCATATACCCCCTGCTGTACAGGTGAACCATAAATGAAATGGTGGATACAACTACAAGCATCATGACCGAGATCTGATCGATCATAACACCCATGTCAATCTGGAGCGTATCTGTAAAACTCATCCATCTCCAGTGGTGACTAAACGTTTGATAAACCTCATCAACCTTACCCACCTCAAAGAAATAAAGGTAAGCGGTGTAATAAGACAATACCAGAGAGACAAATAGTCCCAGAGATCCAATCCAGCCAGAAACTGCGGGACTGATCTTGTTGTAATTGATTCCTAGTAGCAGAAATACTGCTAAGGGAATAAGAGGAATTAAAATTGTATAGGTAAAATCCATAATTACATTATTTCATTAATTCGTTTTTCTAATGATTCATTTTTTCAATGTCTCAATGATTCAATATTTCATTGTTTCAATGTCTCATTATTTCATTGTTTCAATGTCTCATTATTTCAATATTTCATTGTTTCATTGTTTCATTGTTTCAATGTTTCATTGTTTCAATGTCTCAATACTTCATCGTCTCCGTATCCTCTACCTCAACCGAAGTGATCAGTTTATATAAATTGATTATAATAGCAACCGCCAGGGCAGTTTCAGCAGCGGCAACCGCAACGATAAAAACCGAAAAGAATACGCCCTGCAGACTTCCCGGATATAAATAGGTGTTTATAACTACAAAATTGATGGCTGATGCATTCAGAATCAATTCTATAGATAACAACATCGTTATCAAATTTTTTCTTGTCAAAAATCCATAAACCCCAATAAAAAATATGACTGAAGTCAAGGCTAAAATTTCATATATACTTATTCCCTGTATCATTTATTTTTCTTTATTGTTCTAGTCTCTTTCCTTTTGCAATTACGATGGCTCCAATCATTACGGCCACTAACAACACACTAATCACCTCAAATGGCAAGATAAATCCGCCAGCCTCATAGCTCAGCATACCCCTACCAATGTCTGCAACCTCAATAGCGTTATAATTTTCAACTGGATTGAATTGATAGGTATATATGGCAAATAAGGTTAACCCTAAACCGGCTGCACTTAAAATTCCAGCCATAATTCTCTGAGTCAAAGTGGACACGTCAAGCCGTAACTCTATATGATGCACCAGTAGGACTGAAAAAATGATCAGGACGATAACCCCTCCTCCATAAACTGCAAGCTGTATAGCAGCCATAAAAGTATAATCAATCATAAAATAAATACCTGCTATTCCCATAAGGACAAATAGTAAGTAAATAACTGAGCGTAGCATTTTTCTGCTTGACACGGCCTTTATCGCAAAAACGATCATGATCAAGGCTATGAGATAAAAAATAATTCTTTCCATAATATTAATCTTCGATTCCCGCTTTTACCTTTGAGCCGGGTTGGTTCAATACTTTTGTTAGCGTGCTTCTGTCATAAACAGAATTTTCGTAATTCTGGGCCCAAACAATAGCATCAGTAGGACAAGCTTCGATACATAAACCACACATCGTGCACATGGATAAGTGGTAAATATGCTTATCGATCATTTTTTTCTTTTTCCCCGTTTCCGGATCAACCTGTCTGTCCCAGACTATCTCAATTGAACCGTTGGGGCATGCTATTTCACATTTCTGACATCCGGTGCAATGGTGTTCATTA
>Ga0316197_10003621_pt1 | contig 10996 bp, 10 predicted proteins | sample OudBiesiAoxic_MG_FD_204939 | JGI IMG/M metagenome (GOLD analysis project Ga0316197, IMG submission 204939) | Coastal sediment microbial communities from Oude Bieten Haven, Netherlands - site A oxic | ecosystem: Environmental > Aquatic > Marine > Coastal > Sediment | place: Netherlands... | reverse complement strand
AATGCGTCGAGCGCAACACGATCGAACGGCCCGGCACCGCTGTCGGCGACGACGGCTCCGAGGGCCTGGGCGTCGGCCACGTCCGCGTCGGCGATCGCGCGCATCCCACCCGGGCTGCGCGCCTCGAAGAAGACCTCGCGTTCGACGATCGTGGTCGTGTTGAACGAGACCTTCACGCCGTTCGGAAACGTCAGCACGAGCGGATCGAGCGCCGCCGTGAACGGGTTGGTCGCAAGTCGCTCCTCGCCGGATTTCTCGACCGGATCGGGGCGCTCCATCAGCGCCTCGGCAACTGCGACTTCGGGTGGCAACGGCTCCAGCTCGCGATCGGGAGCGTTGCGGATCGCAGCCAACAGGTCGTCGTCGGATCCGACGAGGTCGACTTCGTCGTCGGGAACCGCGACGAAGACGTGGGTCCCCGACGTGCGGAAGCGTTCGGCGAGCACCTCGGCGACCGACTCCGGCGTGACCTCGTCGAGCACCGCGTTGACGAACGCGAACTCCTGGTCGGCGGTGACGTACCACTCGTCCTCCAGCACATGGCGCACGTACTCGTCTGCGTACGACGCGTCCTGTCGAGAACCGCGACCGTCGTAGATGCGCTGGGTGGAACTGCGGCGCGCGGCGACGGCACGGTCGAGCTCCGACTGCTGGAAGCCGAACCGAGCCACCCGCTCGAACTCGTCGACGATCGCCTCGACGGTTGCATCCACACCGTCGCCGCCCACGTCCACGGTGATCTCGGGCGCGTCGAGGCCACGGACGATTGCGGCCGACGACGCGGTCGCCCGCTCGTACGGCGCCGCACCGCGAAGCGCAGCATTGTCGAGGCGGGTGGCGATCATCTGGATGGCCAGACGCTCGACGATCGACCGTTGGGCGTCGAGTTCGACGGCGCCCGGGTCGGGCGGCGCCGCCGGCTGCGGCAGGACGAAGCTGACGAACCCCTCGGCGAGCTCGGGGTCGGACACGATCTCGACACGCGGGTCCGTGGACGGGCGGACCACGAGCGGCGTCCGCTCCGGGTCGGTGCCGCGGGAGCTCGCATTCTCGAAGCGCTCGACGATCCACGCCTCGACCTCGTCGGGATCGATCTCCCCCACCACGATCACTGCGGCGTTGTCGGGTCGGTACCAGTCGTCGTAGAAGCGGCGGAGATCCTCGGCGGTGATCGCCTCGATCGCCTCGCGCCCACCGATCGGGCTGCGGTTCTCGTAACTGCTGCCGTCGAGGTGGAAGTCGGCGAATGCGTCGAAGACGCGTCCGTCGGAGGTCTGGCTGCGCGACCGCCACTCGTCGAGCACGATGCCGCGCTCGGCTTCGACGTCATCGGGGTCGATCGTGGCGAACGACAGCCACTCCTCGAGGATGTCGAGAGCGGTCTCCACGATCTCGTCGTCGTTGGGCACCGTGAGTTGGTAGACGGTTTCGTCGTAGCTCGTGCGGGCGTTGATGTCGGCTCCGAAGCCGGCCCCGAAGCTGCGCAGGAGGTCGATCAGCTCGTTCTTCGGAAAGCGTTCGGTTCCGTTGAACAGCATGTGTTCGAGGAAGTGTGCACCGCCGAGCTGGGCTTCGTCTTCGAGTGCCGAGCCTGCGTCGACCGCAAGACGCAGCTCGGCTTTGCCACCGGGGTTGTCGTTGTCGCGGATCAGGTAGTGCAGACCGTTGTCGAGCGTGCCGACGACGGTGTCGGGGTCGGGCTCGGTCAGCGTCGGCAGACCGCCCGACGTCGGCGAGGTCACCGGTGGCACGGGGGACACGGAGCCTCCCGGCTCGGACGATTCGCCGATGTTGACCGCAGACTCGGTGCGCACCCCACTGTCGGTCGAACACGCCGCCGCGAGCGCCACGCCGACGCACACCCCCACCACGCTCCGCCGCACATCGACCCGTCTCGACATCACCGACGACCCTACGGACTCCGAGCTCAACAGGTACGTCGCTCCCCCACGCGGGTGGGTGCGTTGCGTGAGCGGGGATCCCGATCGTCAGCGTTCGGTCTTCGTCAAGCATCGACGTCCGAGAGCGCCGGGTCGGGAACCACTCCGGCAGACTGGACGGGTGGATCTTCCTCCTCCCACACCCCAGTCGGTCGCGGCTCCACTGCGCATCGTCGGACTCACGAAGCGTTTCGGCGACAAGGTCGCGCTCGACAACCTGACGCTCAGCGTGCCGCACGGCGCGTGCTACGGCCTCGTGGGACCGAACGGGTCGGGTAAGTCGACGACGATGCGCACCGTCGTCGGCCTGGCGCGCGCCGACGCCGGCTCGGTGGAGGTATGCGGGATCCGCACCGATGTCGACATCATCGGGGTGCGCAGATCGATGGGCGTGATGCTGGACCCGCTGCAGTTGTTCGACCGTCTGTCGGCTCGGGAGTTCGTGGCGACCCTCGGCGAGCTCCGCGGACTCGACCCTCACACCGTCGACGCCCGCAGCGCCGAGATGTTCGCCGTGCTCGAGATCGACGACGACGCCGACCGGCCGATCGCCGGGTACAGCCATGGAATGCGAAAGAAGACGGCCCTCATCGCCGCCCTGCTCCACCGGCCGCAACTGGTGATGCTCGACGAACCGTTCGAGGGAGTCGATCCGGTCTCGACCCGCACGATGCGGGCGATGCTCGACCGCTTCCGCGCAGGTGGCGGGACGATCATCCTGTCCACCCATGTGATGGACGTCGTCGAGCGCGTCTGCGACCACATCGGAGTGATTCGCGATGGCCGGATCGTCGTGTCCGGCCCGATCGACGACATTCGCGCCGGGCGCCGCCTCGAGGACGCGTTCATCGACGCGGTGGGCGCCGACCAGGAACGCAACGCCGACCTCCACTGGCTCGGATGACCATCGCCCGATCCGACGTTCCGCCGCCCGCACCGGTCGTTGGACCGCGCGACGGGCGGCTCCCGACCGAACTCGGGTCGGCAGCGGTCGTCACGCTGTTCGCTCGACTCCGCTGGCGACTCCTGTTCGGATCGCTGCGCCAGGGAGGGGCCCAACGCGTCGCGGCGATCATCGGGCTGGTTGCATCGATCTTCGTCGGCGTCGTCGGCAGCGTGCTGATCGCCGTCGCCGCACGCACCGTGGTGGATCCGCGCCCGGGTTTCGTCGTCGTACCGGTCGCACTGGTCATCGCGGTGATCGCCCTGGGAGTGATCGCCGGCGTGAGCCAACCGGTCGATCCTCGGGTGATCGCCGCCGAACCGCTCTCGGATCGCCAGCTCGGACTCGGGCTGCTCACCGTCTCGGCAGTGGGGCCGCCCGGCATCGCCACCGGTCTCCTCGGACTCGGGCTGATGGTGGGCGCGGTCGACGACCCCGCCTCGATCGTGCCGGCGGCGGCGGCGGTCGCCGTGTTCCTGGCGACGCTGTTGCTCGTGTCGCGCACCACGATCAACCTGCTCGGCCTGTTCACCAACCGCTATCCCCGCTCGGGGCAACTCCTGATCGGCTTGGTCAGCCTGGCGTTCTACGGCACCTTCCAGTTCCTCCCGCAGGCGTTCGCCCGGCTCGATCTCGACGAACAACGCTCCGTCGCGAACCTGGTCCGGCTGTCACCACCGGGCCAGATCGGCGAGGCGCTCGCGGCGTCCGGCGAGACACCCTCGATCGCATTCGGACACGCTGCGATCGCCGCGGTCTGGCTGCCGGCGATCGCCGCCGCCTTCATGGCCACGACCCGACGCGTGTTGCTCTCGTCGGGGGCGTCGGCGCGGGCCAACGACGCAACGAGGGAGACGGGTCTCGGCAGCCTCGCTCGGCGAGCCTGCGGCGGCGGGACGGTCGGCGCGATCGCCTGGCGCAGCGTCAGGACCCGGATGCGCCATCCGCGCACGGCGCTGGAGACGTTCATCGGCGCCGGCATCGGACTTGCGGTCGTCCTCGTGCCAGCGCTCACCCGCGACACCGTCGGTGCGTCGGCGGTGCTCGTCGGCGGAGCGGTCCAGCTCGCCGTGCTGTTCATGGCCGGCAACAGCATCGGGTCGGATGGGCCCGCGCTCGGGGCGGAGATCCTCTGTGGCCTGGAACCCGAGGTCGTCGTGCGCGCGAAGGTGCGCTCGGTGGTGGTCGTGGCATCACCGCTTGCGATCCTCGGGCCGCTGATCGCCGCGGGTGTCTCGGGCGAGTGGACGTACCTTCCCGCGGGGATCGCCGTCGGCATCGCCGGTCTCCTCGCCGGCGCGGGCGGCGCGATCGTGCAGTCGGCGCTCGTGCCGATCGCCGTCCCCGAGTCGGACAACCCACTCGCGTCGGGCGACAGCGGCAACGGGCTCTTCGCAGCGCTCGTCCTGTTCGCGGTCCTCCTCGCGCTTGCGCTCGTCACGCTGCCCGTGGCGCTCGCGCTGGTGTGGGCCCTCACCAACGGCTCCGCGAGCCTGGTCACGGCGTTCGCAATCGCCACGGCGCTCGCCGGGTGGGGCGTGATGCGCCTCGGCCAACGGATCGCCGCGCAACGCTGGCGCCGCCGCGAGCCCGAGATCTACGCTGCGATCATCCCGACCGGCTGACCCGATCGCCGAGCGCGATCGACCCCGGCTGCACGACGAGGCAGCCGACGGCGAGGAACGTGGCTCGCTCGGCATTGATGGTCGTCAGAACCCCGAGGTTGCGGTCGACCCCCGGCTGCGGGCGCGTGACCATGACACACCGGTCGATCTGCTTGGCGACGTCGAGCAGTGTGTCGCCCACCCGAATCCGACCGCCGACGAAGTCGTCCTCTCCCGGTTCGTCGACGACCACGTTCGTGCGAAATCGTCGACGGTCCCAGTCCCGCAGCGTCGCGGTCGAAACGAGCGACACCCGCGTCTGCGCCGAATCGTGGAACGCCCCGCCAGGACCGGTCCAGCTCACCCATTCAGCATCGTTCTCGGCGTCGAGTGGCACCTCGTAGACGCCACCCTCGTCGAGGTTGTGCCGACCTGCATCACGGATCTCGACGTCGCGCTGGAGCCAGGCCGAGAGCGCATCGTCGTCGCGGTCGCCCACCTCGGTGCCGTCCGGGAGGGAGATCACCAGCTCTCCATCGACCAGGCGCGCCGACGCGAACAGTAGTTCCGGCGCCCGACGGGCGGTCAGCGTCGTGCCTGTGACCCGGTCGAAGATCGACCACCCGCGGTCCCCCTCGATACCGAGGTCGGTCACCTGGGCATCGAGCAGCGTCTCACCTCCCATCGACTTCACGGGAAATCGCCAGATCTCGGTGACGCGCATCATGGAGAACGTAGTGGCCTGCTGGCCGACGGTGACCGCACTTGCGTCGCTCGACGCATGGGCGACCAACCGACGCTGACGCTTGCTCCGGGCGCAACGGGGCCAGGTACTCTGGACCCATGGACGAAACCACCGTCACCGCAACGCAGGACGACACCACCGTCGAATCCGACGACCTCGTCGAGGACGAGTTGCTCGTCGAGGAGATCTCGATCGACGGGATGTGCGGCGTCTACTGACGTGCTCGACGCCTCCCTCGACCTGCACCCGCGGGTCGCACTCCGTCCGGAGCCGTTCGGCGCCCTCGCGTATCACTACGAGACACGCCGGCTGGTGTTCCTCAAGCACCCCGACGTCGTGCGCGTCATCAAGGCCCTCGCCGCCCACGACACCGTGGCCGACGCCCTGACCGCTTGCGACATCGACCGGCACCGCTGGGCCTCTTTCGACCGTGCGCTCACGTCACTCTACGAATCGGAGATGCTCCATGACCGCTGCAGCTAGTGCACCGGCACTCGTCGACCAACTCAAGGGCGGGCTCGACGCTCCGATCTGCCTCACGTGGGAGCTCACCTACGCCTGCAACCTCGAGTGTGTCCACTGCCTGTCGTCGTCGGGGCGGCGCGATCCCCACGAGCTGAGCACCGCGGAGGCGAAGGCCGTGCTCGACGAACTGCACGACCTCCAGGTCTTCTACATCAACATCGGCGGCGGAGAGCCGATGATCCGCCGCGATTTCTTCGAACTCGTGGAGTACTCGATCGCGAAGGGGATCGGGGTCAAGTTCTCGACGAACGGTGCGTTCATCGACGCCACCAAGGCTCGTCGCCTGGCAGCAATGGACTACCTCGACATCCAGATCAGCCTCGACGGCACCGACGCCGTCACCAACGACGCCGTGCGCGGCACCGGGTCGTACGCCACGGCGATCGCCGCGATGGAGCACCTCCGCGACGCCGGCTTCGGAGAATTCAAGATCTCGGTCGTCGTCACGCGGCACAACGTCGATCAGCTCGACCGGTTCAAGGCACTCGCCGACGACTACGGCGCCCAGCTGCGAATCACGCGCCTCCGCCCCTCCGGGCGGGGTGCGGAGTCGTGGCACGACCTGCATCCCACGCAGGCGCAGCAGCGCCAGATCTACGAGTGGCTGCTCGCTCACGGCGACCGCGTCCTCACCGGCGATTCGTTCTTCCACCTCAACGCACTCGGCGACGGTTCGGCCGGCGCCACGCTCCAGGGTCTCAACCTCTGCGGGGCAGGACGAGTGGTGTGCCTGATCGATCCGGTCGGCGACGTGTACGCGTGCCCGTTCGTGATCCACGACGAGTTCAAGGCCGGCTCGGTTCGGGATCCCGGCGGCTTCGCCCGGATCTGGACCGGGAGCGAGCTGTTCACTGAGCTTCGCGAGCCGGAATCCGCCGGAGCCTGCACATCCTGCGGCAGCTACGACGCCTGCCAGGGCGGCTGCATGGCGGCAAAGTTCTTCGTCGGGATCCCACTCGACGGTCCCGACCCCGAATGCGTCGGTGGTCACGGCGAGGACGCGATGCTCACGGCAGACGGTGCGACGCTCCCCCGACCGATGATGGACCATTCCAAGCCCGCCCGCGTGCCGGTCCAGCTCACCCGACGCTGACCGCTCGGCGCACCCGCCGGCTGCTTCGCAGCATCCCCGACGTCGACGGCATCCCGAAGACGACGTGTGGTTGCGACGCGGGCCGGAGAAATGATCCGGCCGCTGTCCGGAACTGCCACATCAGCTGCAAAGATCGACCACGTGCCCGTGGTCCTGATCGTCGTCGCCTACCTCCTCGGAACCTTCCCGAGCGCCACGTTGATCGCACGGGCCAACGGCGTCGACATCGCAACGTTCGGCTCCGGCAATCCCGGCGCATCGAACGTCACCCGAGCGCTCGGTTGGCGCAAGGGCATCTGGGTGTACTTCCTGGATGCATTGAAGGGCGTCATCGCCACGGTCATCCCGCTCATCGTCGACGGCCGCCCGCTCGCCTACTGTTGCGGTGCGGCGGTGATCCTCGGCCACATGTTCCCCGTGTTCCGCCGTCTGCGTGGCGGCAAGGGCGTGGCGACGGGGTCCGGGGTGCTGCTCGCGCTCCATCCGTTCCTCGCACCGTTTGCCGTCGCCCTGTGGTGGCTGGTCTCCCGGGTCACGGGCAAGGCCGCGGTCGGGTCGCTCGTCGCCGTCGCCATGGTGCCCGTCGGCCTCGCCGTGCTCGGGACGCCGGCGTGGGAGTATCTCGCCGTCGGTGGACTCAGCGCCTTGATCCTCGCCAAGCACTGGACCAACTTCGGGCGCATCCTGCGGCGCGAAGAGCCCGAACTCAGCGCGACCCGGTGACGCCGGCCGAGCGGGGCCACCAACGATTCGCCACCGCCCCTGCGACCCGGTGACAATCGAGCGATGAGCGCAGTGGACAGGTTCGACATGACGGGCAAGGTCGCCGTCGTCACCGGCGGATCGCGGGGACTCGGCCGCGAGATGGTGCTGGCGTTCGCCGAGCAGGGTGCCGACGTGGTGATCGCCAGTCGCAAGCTCGAGAACTGCGAGACGGTGGCCCGGACGGTCGAGGCGATGGGTCGGCGCGCGCTGCCGTTTGCGTATCACGCAGGGGTGTGGGATGCGGCCGGCGACCTCGCGAATGCCGTCTACGACGAGTTCGGACGGTGCGACGTCCTCGTCAACAACGCCGGGATGTCACCGCTCTACCCGAGTGTCGACGCAATCTCCGAGGCGCTGTTCGACAAGGTGGTCGGCGTCAACCTGAAGGGGCCGTTCCGCCTGTCCGCCACGATCGGCACGCGGATGATCGAGCACGGCGGTGGGTCGATCATCTTCGTCTCGTCGATCGCGTCCACCCGACCGAGCGCCCAGGAGCTGGTCTACGGGGCCGCCAAGGCGGGGGTCAACAACTTGACCTACGGCCTCGCACGTACCCTCGGGCCCACGGTCCGAGTCAACTGCATCGTCCCGGGACCGTTCCTCACCGACATCTCCGAGGCCTGGGACATGGACCAGTTCGAGCAGGCGGCACGCACGGGGTACGCACTGGGTCGCGGCGGCGAACCCGACGAGATCGTCGGTGCAGCGCTGTACCTGGCCACCGATGCGTCGAGCTACACGACCGGGGCGCTCATCGAAGTCGACGGCGGGCCCCGCTGATCCGCCCGAAGGTCCGGTCTGCCAGCCCGGCGCTAGCTGCCCGTGCAGCCGACGAACACCACGAGCGCCGGTTCGCCGGGTTCGGCGATCACGAAGTAGCGGCCCGTGCCCGGCTCGCACACGTCGGAAGCGTCGAAATCGGTCATCAACACCTCGAACAACGTGGGCCGAGCATTGCCGAAACAACGGTCGGCGTCCTCCGGTGCCAGCGGTGAGACCGCCCGAGCCGTCGGTGTCGCCGCCACGCCCTCGGTGATGTCGAGCACCGAGTGGGTTCCTTCCACCCCGTTCCACTCGAGTGCATCCGTGATCGTCGCCGGGCGCCGGACACACGTCGCCACAGACGACTCGTCGGGCACACGGCCGGTCACGGGCTCGTCGTTGAGGTAGAACGCGTGCGCTGAGAAGATGTCGCGCCGCAGTTGCTCGAGCGTCCGACTCACATCACCACTGAAGGTTCGGATGTGTTGCCACGACGTCATGGTCATACTGGTGGGTCGACCTTCGGCGACCGGTGCTTGAGCAAGTAGATCCACTCTTGAGGTTCTGTCAGGCCCGAGGCGCTGCGTGACGGTCGGCACATACCCGTGTCCTACGATCACACTCATGGAAATGCACTTCGCCTCCGTCTGGGAATCGATCGCCGACGCGATCCCGGACCATGTCGCCATCACTCACGCCGACACCTCGAGGACCTGGCGGGAATTCGACGATCGCAGCGCCCGCATCGCCCAGGCGTACACCGAGGCCGGCCTCGGGCCCGACTCGAAGGTCGCGCTCTACATGTACAACTCCAACGAGTACATGGAGGCACACAATGCCGCGTTCAAGATGCGCGGGGTGGCGGTCAACGTCAACTACCGCTATCTCGACGAGGAGCTCTGGTATCTGCTGGACAACTCCGATGCCGAGGCGATCGTGTTCCATCGCTCTCTCGCCGATCGCGTCGCCCGAGTCGTCGACCGGCTGCCCGACCTCAAGCTGCTGATCGTCGTCGAAGACGAACCCGGCACCGAGGTGCCGGGCGCGCGCGAGTACGAACAGGTCGTCGCGGACACCGCACCGATGGAGCGGATCGCGCGCAACGAGGACGACATCTACATGCTCTACACCGGTGGCACGACCGGCATGCCGAAGGGCGTGATGTACCACACCGGTGGCCTCGCCGAGGGTTTCATCATGCAGGGCTTTCCGATGGTCGGTCTGGAACCTCCCGCGTCCGCTGCCGACGTGGCCCAGCTCGTGAAGGGAGCCGTCGAGCAGGGATCGCGCATGGTCTCGATTCCATGTGCGCCGCTGATGCACGGAACCGGCTGCTGGCTCGGTTGGTTCATTCCGATGTGTGCGGGCGGCCACATCGTCACCCTCGAGAGCCGCAGTCTCGACGCGCACGAGGTCCTGTCGAAGATCGAAGAGCACGGGGCCACCACCATCACCATCGTCGGTGACAGTTTCGCCAAACCGCTCGTGCGCGCCATCGACGAGGGCAAGCCCGACGGATCGAAGTACGACCTCTCATCGCTCGGTTTGATCCTGTCGTCGGGGGTGATGTTCACCACCGAGGTCAAGAACGATCTCATCGACCGGATCGAGCAGGTGGTCATCGTCGATGCCATGGGCTCCTCGGAGGGCTCGATGGGCACGCAGATCACGATGAAGGGTGTCGACACCGAGACGGCCAAGTTCCAGCAGATGCCGACGACCAAGGTGTTCACCGACGACGATCGCGAGGTCCAGCCGGGCTCCGACGAGGTCGGTATGGTCGCTGCGGGCGGCAACGTCCCGATCGGCTACTACAAGGACGAGGAGAAATCGGCGCGCACCTTCCGCACGATCGACGGCGTGCGCTACTCGTTCCCCGGCGACCTCGCCATGGTCGCCGAGGACGGCACGCTGGTGCTGCTCGGTCGCGGCAGCCAGGTGATCAACACCGGCGGCGAAAAGGTCTTCCCCGAAGAAGTCGAAGAAGCCGTCAAGCGCGTCGACGGCGTCGTCGACTGTCTCGTCGTCGGCGTCGAGAACGAGAAGTTCGGGCAGGCGGTCACGGCGGTGGCATCGCGCGCCGAAGGATCCGACGTCGACGAGGCGACCGTGATCGCCGCTGTGAAGAGTGACCTGGCGGGCTACAAGGCCCCGAAGTCGGTCGTGTTCGTCCCGAAGATCCCGCGCGCTCCCAACGGCAAGGCCGACTACAAGTCGGCGCGGCAGCTCGCCGAGGGCGCGCCCGCCTAGCGACTAGCTCGGCTCCGCCGTCGAGGCCTGGAGCTTCTCGACGAAGAAGTCCAGCACGCGCTCGACGCTGGCGTCGTCGCGTTGCTCGGTGAGCACCGAGTGGTCCGACCGCGCCTTGCTCGGCAGTTCGACGGCGATGAAGGCGTCGCCGAACTTGTCGCGCAGCGTGTCGAAGCGGGTCCCGATCGCCCGGTCTTCCGTGAACCGGAGCCCGAGCACCTGGCAGCCGTCCTGCGCTCGTTGGATCACCGCCTCCTCGTCGTCGGGTGACAGATGCAGGCTTGCACTGCGTGCTGCACCGATCGGCAGCGGCATCGACGGTTGGGAGAGGACTGGGGCCAGCATGATGTCGTCGACCATCATTCCGAG
>Ga0316197_10003619_pt1 | contig 10996 bp, 13 predicted proteins | sample OudBiesiAoxic_MG_FD_204939 | JGI IMG/M metagenome (GOLD analysis project Ga0316197, IMG submission 204939) | Coastal sediment microbial communities from Oude Bieten Haven, Netherlands - site A oxic | ecosystem: Environmental > Aquatic > Marine > Coastal > Sediment | place: Netherlands... | reverse complement strand
ACGGATTTACGGATTGAGTTGTGTTGTTCGGGTGTTTGTATTCAGTTTGTTGAATTTATTTATTGTCAGATTGCGTTTTTGTGTCCTATGGTATGCGGAAGGGAACTTAGGTTGTTGGGAGGCAGCATGAAGCATGGTCTGATTGCGGGTGTGATTATTTTGGCATCGACGGTTGGCGTAAGCGCCGGGGAGGTTACTCCTTTGGAGGTTGCGTATGAGGATGGCGCGATTGCGCAGTCTTTGACGGGTGTTGCGGGGGATGCGGCGTCGGGGCGCGAGATTGTGGGCAACAAGGGCCTTGGCAATTGCGTTGCGTGCCACGAGGTGACGGATCTCAAGGATGTGCCGTTTCACGGAGAGATCGGCCCGATGCTGGATGGCGCGGGGGACCGGTGGTCCGAGGCAGAGTTGCGGGGGATTGTGGCCAATGCCAAGATCATGTTCCCCGACAGCATGATGCCGTCGTTCTACAAGGTTGAAGGGTTTGTTCGCCCGGGTAATGCCTACACGGGCAAGGCGGCGGACCCCGAGACGTTTGCGCCTTTGCTGACGGCGCAACAGATCGAAGATGTGGTGGCCTATCTTTCCACGCTGCAGGAGTAGGGCGGCACGGCTGCCTGCCTTTGAAGACGAACATCAGGATATGCGGGCCCGCCGGTTGCGGGCAAAAGCTCAAGGAGTTTTGAACATGGAAGTCACAAGACGTAATGCAATGTTTATGGGGGCGGGGGCCTTGGCGGTCTTTGGTCTGCCCTTGCGTGCCACGACGGGGGACATCGAAGCGATCACCGCCTTTACGGGCGGGGCCGAGATGGCCGACAGCGGTGTGACGCTGACGGCGCCCGAGATTGCCGAGAACGGCAACACGGTGCCGATCGAGGTTGCGGCTGCGGGGGCTGTGTCGATCATGGTGCTGGCGCTTGGTAACCCGACGCCGAGCGTGGCGACGTTCAATTTTGGCCCTCTGGCGGCGTCTCAGGCGGCCTCGACGCGGATCCGTCTGGCGGGCACGCAGGATGTGGTGGCGATTGCGAAGATGGCGGATGGCAGTTTTGCCAAAGCCTCCAGCACGGTCAAAGTAACAATCGGCGGCTGCGGCGGCTAAGGGATTTAAGGAGATTTAGACAATGGCAAAAGGTGTAAAACCCCGCGTGAAGGTCCCCAAGACGGCAGCGGCCGGTGAGGCGGTGACGCTCAAGACGCTGATCAGCCACAAGATGGAATCAGGCCAGCGCAAGGATGACGATGGCAACCCGATACCGCGGTCGATCATCAACCGTTTTACCTGTGATTTTAACGGCGAGAATGTGATCGATGTGACGCTGGAGCCGGCGATCTCGACGAACCCGTTCTTCGAGTTCGAAGCGACAGTGCCCGAAGCGGGCGAGTTCCAGTTCACGTGGTATGACGACGACGGATCGGTCTACGAGACGGCCAAAAAGATCGCGATCGGGTAAACCCGGCGCAGGTTGAAAAAGATCGCGCCGGCCAAGGCCTGTGCGCAGGGAGGGATAGTATGACACGATTTAAGACACGGATAAGGGGAGGCGTCGCCAGCGTTGCGGCACTCACCCTGTTGGCCACGACCGCTTTTGCGGAGCCGGTGGATGACACGCTGGTGCTGAACGAAGAGATCACGATGGTGACGCGCACGGCGGCGCCTGCGCATCTGGACGGGGTGGTCGATGAGGTGATGTCGGGGTGGCTCTTCCGCGGCACGGAAACCCGGGCGATGCAGTCGGATGACTTTGACAATCCTGGCATGATCTTTGTGGAGCAGGCCGAAGAGGTGTGGAACACCGCGGAGGGCACCGAAGGCAAATCCTGTGCCAGTTGCCACGAAGGCCCCGAGAGTATGGCGGGCGTGCGTCCGGTATACCCCAAGTGGAACGCAGATGCGGGCGAAGTGCGCACGCTGGAGATGCAGATCAACGACTGCCGCGAGAACCAGATGGGCGCCGAGAAGTGGAAATACACCGGCGGTGATATGGTCAATATGACGGCGCTGATCTCGTCTGTGTCGCGCGGTTTGCCGATCAATGTGGCGATTGACGGACCTGCCCAATCCACATGGGAGCAGGGCAAAGAGCTCTATTACACCCGTAACGGCCAGCTTGAGCTGTCTTGCGCGAATTGCCACGAAGACAACTACGGCAACATGATCCGCGCCGACCACCTGAGCCAGGGGCAGATCAACGGCTTTCCGGTCTACCGGTTGAAAAACACCAAGCTGAACTCGGCCCATGCGCGGTTCAAAGGCTGCGTGCGCGATACCCGCGCCGAAACCTACAACCCCGGCAGCGCCGAGTTCGTAGCCCTCGAGCTCTACGTCGCCTCCCGCGGCAACGGCCTCAGCGTCGAAGGCCCCTCAATCCGAAACTAAAATCCACAAAACCCCCGCAGATATATAAATCTGCGGGGGTTTTGTGCGGCTGCTTTCTTTGGGGAGGTAGTGGTGCGCACAGAAAGTCCGTCAGACCTGATCTCGATCAATGTTTGGCCACTTAAGCTGTGAGTAAATCACGCAAGGGGAATAATGAGGCTCATGAACTGATGAAGTATGGCGACTTTTTTGCGGCAAGCTTGCAAGAGCTGCGCGAGGACGGAAATTACCGCGTGTTTGCGGAACTGGAACGTAAATGCGGAGATTTCCCTCATGCGGCGGCCCATGGTGGTGAGACGCAAAAGCCGGTGACGATCTGGTGCTCGAATGACTATTTGGGAATGGGACAAAACCCCAAAGTGCTCGCGGCGATGCATGACGCACTGGACCGCTGTGGCGCCGGCGCAGGTGGCACACGCAATATTTCCGGCACCACGCACGACCATGTTCTTCTTGAAGCAGAGCTTGCCGATTTGCATGCTAAGGAAGACGCGCTTTTGTTTACGTCCGGGTACGTGTCCAACTGGGCTGCGTTGGGCACACTCGCGTCTCGTATTCCTAATTGTCTGGTTTTATCGGATGCGTTGAACCACGCCTCCATGATTGAAGGCATCCGCCATTCCAAAGCAGAGCGTCAGATCTGGAAGCACAACGATCTGGCCGACCTTGAGGCAAAGCTGGCGGCGCAACCATTGGACCGGCCCAAGTTGATTGCTTTCGAAAGCGTCTATTCCATGGATGGCGATATCGCACCAATCAAGGAAATCTGTGATCTCGCCGACAAATACAACGCGATGACCTATCTGGATGAAGTGCACGCGGTTGGCCTTTATGGCCCGCGCGGTGGCGGCATTGCAGAACGCGAAGGATTGATGGATCGCTTGACGGTGATCGAGGGAACATTGGGCAAGGCTTATGGCGTTGTCGGCGGCTACATCGCAGCCTCTGCCGATCTGTGCGATTTCGTTCGGAGCTTTGCCAGCGGGTTCATCTTTACGACTGCGCTGCCACCTGCTGTTGCGGCTGGTGCGGCAGCGTCTATTCGTCATCTCAAGAATAGCCAGACGGAACGTGAGTTGCATCAGGCCCGTGTTCAGGAAGTGCGTGCGCGTCTTGATGCTTTGGGTATCCCACATGAAGAGAACCCCAGCCACATTATTCCGGTGATGGTCGGCGATCCGGTCAAGTGCAAGTATATCTCGGATATTCTCATGCAGGACCACGGCATTTACATTCAGCCGATCAATTACCCAACAGTGCCAAAAGGGACGGAGCGATTGCGTATTACTCCGTCACCGGTGCATAGCCCTGCAGATATTGACCGGCTGGTTCATGCCTTGGGCGAGCTATGGACGCAATGCGAACTGGCGCGGATGCCGATGGCTGCGCAGTAGTCGGGGCCGGGCTTGCACACCGCGCTTTGTGGTGGCAGTCATGGTTTCCATGACTTTGCCCGTGTTCTATTCCTTTCGTAGATGCCCCTATGCCATGCGGGCGCGGTTGGCGTTACAAACTGCACATGTACATGTTGAATTGCGCGAGGTCGTGCTGCGGGATAAACCCGATGCCTTTCTCACGGCGTCGCCGAGCGGGACCGTACCCTGTCTGGTGACCAAAACCGGCGTTATTGATGAAAGCCTCGACATCATGGTTTGGGCGCTCAAGCAGGGTGACCCGCGCGCGTGGCTAGAGATGCCAGCAGCGGGTTGGGATTTGATTGCGCAGTGTGACGGGCCTTTCAAGCACGCACTGGACCGGGCCAAATACGCAACCCGCTATCCGCAAGACGATCCAAAAGAGGCACGCGCGCGCGCGTCGAAATTTCTTGATGAGTGTGAGAAACAACTGGATGGGCATTTGTTCGGTCGTCCCACATTGGCTGATGCTGCGGTTCTGCCCTTTGTCCGCCAATTCGCATTCATTGACAAAGCGTGGTTTGACGCGCAGCCATGGCCCAAGGTACAGGGCTGGCTTGACGCGTTTTTGCAAGGCGATCTGTTTGGCTCTATCATGCAGAAATACGCCAAGTGGGAAGCCGGTGATGCGATAATAGTCTTTCCTGACGAACAGGTCGCCGCACGGCTTGCGCGTTGACGTGGCACGGCACGCTGCCTAGAAGTCGACGATAATTTTACGGTTGCATTCAGGTAGCCCAAATCCCGAGACCCGCACTTTATGACAGATCATGCGCCCCGCTGTTTCCTTGTAGCCGATGTCGGTGGCACCAATACGCGTGTGGCGCTAAGCGACGGGGCCGTTGTGCGCACGGATACAATACGCCGGTACCGGAATGCCGATCAGGTAGCTCTTGAACCGGTTTTGAAAGACTTCGTTTCCCGCCTTGGCACCGGTACTGCGCCACAGGGCGCTTGTGTCGCGATCGCGGGTCCGGTGCGAGATGGCAAAGGGCGCCTGACCAACCGCGACTGGATGATCGAAGCGCAAAGCGTGGCGGAGGCGACAGGCATTGCCGAGGTGCGTGTGCTGAATGATCTGCAAGCTCAGGGCTATGCAGTGGATCACGTCGCGCAAGAAAATCTGTTGCTGGTCCGTCAGGGCAAGCACGCGCCAGAAGGCGCGGCAAAGCTTGTTGTTAATCTGGGGACGGGTTTTAATGCGTCGCCGGTGTTCAGCCCGCGGGGTGGGGCTTTTGTCGCGACGTCGGAAAGCGGGCATGCAACGATGCCTGTACGCACAGCGCGTGACATGCGGCTAAACGGTTTTGTCGAAGCGTCACACGGGTTCGCGGGAATTGATGATATACTCTCGGGACGCGGACTAGAGCGTGTGTATGCTTTTGTGGCGGACGAGTCCGGTTCTGATAAAAGGGCGGATTCAGCAGCCATTATAGCGGGTTGTGCGTCAGGAGATGATCCACTGGCGGTCGAGGCAGTTTCGTATTTCATTAGGCTGACGGCGATGGTGATTGGTAATCTGGCGCTGGTACATCTGCCGTTTGGTGGCATCTATCTGGTGGGTGGTCTGTCCGGTGCAATCACGCCATTTCTGAAACAGGCGGGTTTCGAAGACGCGTTTCGCGACAAAGGCCGTTTTGCTGGCTTCATGGATGATTTCAGTATCTCTATTGTACAGGATGACTACGCAGCACTGCGCGGTATGGCGGCATATCTGCAAAACCGCCTTGGCGACTGACGCCACTTTCAAACGTCGAAAAAAACGGTTTCCGCCGCACCCTGTACTCTGATGTCAAAGACGTAACCTTCGGGCCTCTGATGGGCAATCAGCGTATCGCGCCGCGGCGGCGGTGCAATCTGGGCCAGTATCGGGTCACGCGCGTTCAAATCAACCTCGTCTGGGAAATACATACGGGTACTCAGGCCGATGTTGATCCCACGCGCCACAATCCAAAGGTTTAGGTGTGGGGCCATCCGGCCGCCGTCGGGCTGTGCCACGGCACCGGGTTTGATCGTTGTAAAGCTGAAAACGCCGGTCTTGAAGTCAGGCACCACGCGCCCCCATCCGACAAAGCCCGAGGGGTTATCATGCGCGCCGCTGTACGTGCCATCTGCGTCGGCTTGCCAGACTTCGATCAAAACATCCGACATGGGTGCGCCTGTCCCGTCAAAAACACTGCCGGTTACGGTAATCCTCTGGCCTTGCACGTCGGGTCCTGCGATCTCGCGCCCGAGCTCGGATGCGTAGACGTCGACGCCAGCATCCAAAGGGGCCAGACCGATGTGCACAAAAGGGCCCGCTGTTTGTGATGCTGTCTCTTTAAGCGGATGCGCCGGATCAGACATCTTCAGTTTCCTTCGGGCCTGTTTTCAAACACAACCGAACGGTGGCCCCGCAGGACGATGTCGAACCGGTAGGCGACGCTGTCAAAAGGGATCGTGGCGTCCATGTCCAACGGTGCAACAAGCAGGTCGCGGGCGCGCGCGTCCGGTATCGCCTGCAAAATCGGGCAGAGTGGTATCAGCGGATCGCCCTCAAAATACATCTGCGTGATAAGCCTTTGCGCAAAAGCGGTTCCAAAGACTGAAAAGTGGATATGCGCCGGCCGCCAACTGTTAGGCCCGTTTGGCCACGGATAGGCGCCTGGCTTTATGGTGTGAAAGTTATACCGGCCCTCGGCATCCGTCAGCGTGCGGCCGCAGCCGCCAAAATTAGGATCCAGTGCTGCCAGGTAGGTATCGTTGACATGGCGGTACCGCCCGCCCGCATTCGCCTGCCACATCTCAACCAATGTCTGTGGAACGGGGCGGCCGTCTTCATCCAATACGCGCCCATGTACAATAATACGTTCCCCGATCGGGTCACCTATCGTCGCGTAATTCCGGAGCAGATCGTGGTCCAGCGCACCGATGCTGTCATGCCCGAAAGTAGGCCCCGTCAGTTCGCTTGGGGTTTGACTGAGTGACAAAAGAGGCATCCGGGGCGAACGGGAAACGCTTGTCTTATAGGCGTGTGCCAAGGCGGGCGGGTGCCAATTGCGGTCACGTGGAGACAGCGGTTTCATTGCTCTTCGTCAGCCATTTCGGCGTATGTTTCCTTCGCCAGTTTAATCGCGCGGTTTGCTGCGGGCACACCGGCATAGATTGCCACGTGTTGGAACGCTTCCATCACGTCTTGCGGGCTGGCACCGGTTCTGGCTGTGGCGCGAATATGCATCGGGATTTCGTCAAAGCTGCGCGTAGCTGCGAGCAGGGCAAGCGTCAGCATAGACCTTTCGCGCGGGGTGATCGCATCGCTTGCCCAAACGGTTCCCCAAGCGGATTCTGTTATCAGGTTTTGAAACGGCGTTTCAAAGGGATGGCGTTCTGCCTCGGTTCTATCGACATGGTCATCGCCCAAAACGGCCCTGCGCACGGACATGCCCTTTTCAAACCGGTCGCTCATGGTGTGATCCCTCCTCTTTGGCTACAGGTTCTCAAAAAAACGTGGTGTTGGATAGAGGCAAAGAAACGGGGCGTGACTGTCACTGGCTGTCGCTTGTCTTGTGTGGCAGGTTGACCTAACGCAAAGACGCGCCGACCTGCGCAGTGTGATAACGTCAAGGTCAGCAGAAATTGGAGACATTATGTTCAACTGCATCGTTGTAGCAATTGATGGGTCAGAGCCATCACACAGAGCGCTTAAGGCCGCATGCCGTATGGCAAAAGCGTTCAGCAGCGAAGTTCATCTGGTTCACGCGTTGGAAAACAAAGTGGTTGAAGCAGCCGTCGCAGGCGTGGCCTGGACCACGCCAGACGATACTGGCGAAAATGTTTTGGCAAATGCCGTGGCTTCGGCAAAAGAGATGGGCATAACGCCTTCCAGCACAACCTCTGGTGAAGGCGATCCATTCGAAGAGATCATGACAATCGCACAGCTCTATTCCGCCGATTTGATTGTGACGGGGCGGCGTGGGCTGGGTAATATTAGTGGGCTGTTTGCCGGAAGCACGTCACAGCAGATCGCCAAACATGCGGACTGTGCATTCCTGTCTGTGAAATAGAGCTTTAGGTACCTGGATTGATACGCGCTGACTGTCGGAAGGGTTAGCAATACCCTTCGACGCCGACCCATTGGTCATGCGAATAGCGGTCGCCATGAGCCCAGCCCAGCGGCAGACGCGCTTCAATTTCGGCCAGCACATCGGGCGTCATATCGAACTGTGAGCCGGATACGCAATCAGCCAGATGTTTTGCACTGCGTGTTCCGGGAATTGGGATGAGATGGTCGCCTTGCGCCAGACACCACGCAATTGCCAACGCGGTGGGCGTTGTGTTCAGGTCCTGCGCTAACGCGCGAAATCCGTCGATGGCGCGGACGTTATTGCTGAAATTGGGTTCGGTAAATCGGGGTGTGCCGGTTCTGAAGTGGCCTTTTGCGAATGTGCTGGGATCAGGTGGCGTTGCTGTAAACATCCCACGCCCCAAAGGCGAGAACGGCACAAACGCCACGCCAAGTTCTTTACAGGTTTGTATCATGCCCATCTCGGGTTGGCGGGTCCAAAGTGAGTATTCGCTCTGCACTGCATCGACAGTCCCGACTGCGACAGCGCGCCGGAGCGTGGCGGGTGCGATTTCAGAAAAGCCGATGCCGCGGATTTTGCCTTCTGCTTTAAAGGCCAAAAGCGTTTCCATCAGGTCCTCGATCTGCACGTCTTGGTCGCGCCGGTGGATGTAGTAGAGATCGACAGCTTCCAGCCCCAGCCTGTTAAGCGAACCTTCAAGTTCTTTGCGCAGATATTCGGGTTTATTGTTGAACCCTCTTTTGCCGGTTTCTGGATTACGCCAGATGCCTGCTTTCGTGGCAATCGTAAAGCCAAGCGCGTGGCCCTTGAGGAACGACCCGATGATCTGTTCCGATATACCCATGCCATAAACATTCGCTGTATCAAGAAACGTCACACCCAGTTCTTGTGCGGCGGCAAGTGTGCGGTGGGCTTCGGCTTCGGTGGTGTCACCATATGCGCCGGCAAAGCTCCAGCAGCCTAACCCTATCTCAGAAACTTGATGGCCTTTGTTCAAAATTTGGCGTGACTGCATGGTGTATCCTTCAGCATTCGTAGAACTTGAAGGCCGAGATTATCAGTGAACGCCAGCAAAGGTATAGAGCCGTATAGAGACGCCGGCCACGATCGCGCGGTTTTAGGGGCAGCGACAAATCAGTCAGACATGAATCCAGAATGCGTTAGGGATGAAACAGTGTGCCAATCAGGTAGGCGACTGACGCAGCGGTAGAACCGATCAACAACGTCTCAAGGCCCGAATACCACCACTTGGCCGAAGACCACCGGCTTTTAGCTGTTCCAATGAAAAAGAAGGTCAGGGCGGTTGCAATGATCGATACGTTGAACGCTGTGTCGAGCGCGAAAACAAACGGTAGTAAGGGAACAGAACCCGCAAGCAGAAAAGCGAAAAATGTGGCTAGGGCGGCGCGAAACGGACGTGGCTCTTCACTGCTGAGGCCGTATTCGTCGGTGAGCATAAAGCCGATCCATTTTTCAGTGTCTTTGGCGATCAGATCTGTCGCATCCACGAGTGTCTGGCCTGACAAACCGCGCATTTCCAAAATCTGTCGCAGTTCTTCCAGTTCGCCACTTCGGTGGTCTCTGATATGGCGTTTCTCGACCTCGATAATGCGTTTTCGATCGTCCAGATCCGCCTTGGTCGCAGAGTAGTTGCCTGCGGCCATCGAAAACCCGTCCGCCACGATGTTTGCCGCCCCAAGGATCAGAATGACGGAAGTTGCCAACCCTGCGCCCTGTACGCCTGCAACAATCGCAAATGTTGTAATGGCACCGTCGATCCCGCCATAGACCAAATCGCGCAAATAAAAGAAACGCGACGTTCCTGTCAGGCGGGCCTTTATGTCCGCTGGCGTGTGGCTGTGCTCTTCCATAGATTTACAGGTTAGCAGGCTGCGTGAGGCGCGCTTTGAGGCAAGTCAAAGTCAAAACGGGATGCTGCAGGTAGGTCGCCCGACGTCAGAACAAGATACACCAAGCGTCCGTCGATTTGTTTGCAAAGGCGTCATGATCAATATCAAGGCCGATTTCCCGTTTTCGACTTAAAACTTGGAGACGGGAAATCTGGACATGCGCATCGGGGAGAATATGAAGCCAATACCGAAAGAGGCAGTCCACCTGCGACGCTCGATCGGGCTTGGCGGGCTTGTTCTCTATGGCCTCGGTGTGACCATCGGGGCCGGTATATATGTTTTGGTTGGCGAAACGATCGTGCGTGCCGGGCCTTATGCGCCGGCCGCTTTTCTGCTTTCAGCGATTGTTATGGGGTTCACTGCAGCGTCGTTTGCGGAACTGTCTGGAAGGGTGCCGCAAGCAGCGGGCGAGGCGGTATATGTTGAAAAGTCATTTGGTATTGCCTGGTTGACGGTTCTTGTGGGGCTTGCCGTGCTTGTCGAGGCGATGATCGCAGCAGCGGCCATTGCCGTTGGAGCAGCGGGCTACGTCGGCGAACTGGTCGTACTGCCCAAGGAAATGCTGGTGATTTGCATCGTGCTTTCGATGGCAGCAATTGCAGGCTGGGGCATTCGCGAATCCGTGGCCATTGCGGGAGCAATGACCTTGGTCGAAGTCGCGGGCCTTTTAGTCATTATAATCTTTGGATTGTTCAATGATGCCGCCTCTCTGAAAGACTTGCCAGCCGCCTTGATGCCCCCAGTTGGCGACGGGGTCGCTTTGTCTGGGGTGTTGGGGGCCAGTATGATCGCCTTTTTCGCGTTCATCGGTTTTGATGACGTTGTTAATTTAGTGGAAGAAGCCAGACACCCCCGCAAAGTCATGCCTTGGGCGATTGGCATAACACTGTTTCTTGTGACCGTTCTGTATGTTCTTGTGTCGTTTGTGGCAGCGCAACGTATTCCGGTTGAGGCATTGGCACAAACCTCTGCACCGATCAGCCTGTTGTTTGAACGCCTTACAGGATTGCCCCCACTGGTGATCACTTTGGTTGCGATCGTTGCGACGATGAACGGCGTTGTCATCATTCTGGTCATGGCCTCTCGCGTGGCCTACGGGATGGCAAAGGCGGGGCGCATGCCTGCATGGATCGGGGTGTTGTCGCCGCGTACTCAGACACCTTTAAGGGCGACAGTCCTGATTGCTTTGATTGTGATGGTGTTCGCAGTTTTTACACCGCTGGA
>Ga0316197_10003618_pt1 | contig 10997 bp, 10 predicted proteins | sample OudBiesiAoxic_MG_FD_204939 | JGI IMG/M metagenome (GOLD analysis project Ga0316197, IMG submission 204939) | Coastal sediment microbial communities from Oude Bieten Haven, Netherlands - site A oxic | ecosystem: Environmental > Aquatic > Marine > Coastal > Sediment | place: Netherlands... | reverse complement strand
GGTTAATATGAACCTGCAGAAGAGAATCCTAGTCGTCGACGATGAGCCTGATTTTGCATCCATCGTGCAGGGGAATCTTGAAAAAGAGGGTTTTACTGTCGATGTCGCTTACAATGGTGTCGAAGGTCTGGAAAAAGTCCAGGCCAATCCACCGGACGCGATTGTACTGGATGTAATGATGCCCGAGAAGGACGGCTACGTCGTATGCCAGGAACTCAAGGGCGACGATAAGTATTGCGCCATACCGATTGTTCTGCTAACGGCCGTGGCTTCCCATGTCACCTCTACCCGGTATACCCATGCCGACGGTATGGCCACCGAAGCGGATGATTACATCGCCAAGCCGGCCTCGGCTGAAGAGATTACAAAGAGCATTAAGAGACTGCTTGATTTGGAATAGCCTGAACATTTAATGAAATCTTTTCAGCCAGTGATTTTTAAAGAATAACGCCGAGTTGTCATTGGATATTTTGGCCCAGCCTGACTGTCTGCATTTTGAGATGTCAAATAGATGATGAAAGAGCTGAGAATATTCCACCCTGCGGGCCTAACGGAGGCTCTATGGCTCGCGTTATTCGAGGCTCGCAGGGGGGACGGCAGTTTCGCCTCGTTATGCCTCCCGTCTTGCGCGATCACACATCTGATCATTTGATTGAAGGTGTGCGATTGGCCATGAAAGCCGCCATTTGTTGAAACGGCCGGGCGGCGCGGTTGGGTCGCTTAAGCCTGTTTCATCGATAGACGAGCGACCCAGGAACGACGAACCGGCCCAACTATTACAACCTAATTCCTGTGGAGGAATCGATGTCGAATCAGGCGATCGTGTTGAAGAAGAAAAGCGGCCCCACCTTCAAAGACCAGGTCATGGCCGTGCTTCCGGAAGGGGGGAATCTGAATTCGTGCTTGACGTGCGGACTTTGTGCATCCGGCTGCCCGGCTTCCGGGCTGGAAGATATGGATCCCAGAAAATATCTACGGATGGCGGCCCTAGGTCTGGACGAAGAGGTTCTCAATTCCAAATGGGCCTGGATGTGTACCATGTGCCAGCGATGCGTCTATGCCTGTCCAATGAAAATCGATATCCCGCAATTGGTTTTCAATGTACGTAACCGGTGGGCGAAAGAAGAACAGCCCAAGGGAATTCGGGGATCATGTGAAATGTCATTCAGACATGAGACCTGCAGCGCCATGGGGGCATCTGAAGAGGACTTCACGTTCGTTGTCGAGGATGTCTTGGAAGAGTACCAGGAGAGCCAACCTGACTTTGCAGACATGACGGCACATCTAAATAAAGAAGGTGCCGAGTTCTTCTTGAATCAGAATTCCCGCGAACCGGTGACGGAGCCGGACGAGATGGTGCCGCTCTGGAAAATTCTGCACCTGGTTGGGGCCGACTGGACCTATGGCTCCAAGGGGTGGGCGGCGGAGAATTACTGCCTGTTCTGTGCCGACTTGGAAAAATGGGAAGAAAATGTCCGCATAAAGACCCGTGTGGTCGAAGACCTCAAGAGCAAGGTCTGGCTCAATACCGAGTGAGGGCACGAATTCTTCTCGGTCCGGGTCGGACTGAATAAATTCAAAATTCCTCACAATTTCGAAGTCAAAAGTATCATTGAGTATTACGCCAGGTGGGTGCGCGAAGGGAAGCTCAAACTCAACTCCGATTGGAACAAGAGGTTGGGTGTCAAATTTACTGTGCAGGATCCCTGCCAACTGGTGCGCAAGTCACTCGGCGACCCGATTGCCGAAGATTTGCGGTTCGTGGTGAAGGCCTGTGTCGGAGAAGACAATTTTATCGACATGACACCGAATCGGTCCAATAATTTTTGCTGCGGTGGTGGTGGCGGATTCCTGCAGTCCGGGTTTCCTGAAGCCCGGCGCGCATATGGAAAATTGAAGTTTGAGCAGGTCGACCGTACCGGGGCCGATTATTGCGTCACCCCTTGTCACAACTGTCACGCCCAGATTCACGATTTGAAAGAGCACTATGAAGGCAAGTTTCATACGGTTCATTTGTGGACGATCATTTGCCTGTCTCTGGGCATTCTCGGAGAAAACGAACGGTCCTATCTGGGTCCGGATCTGGCGGAAGTAAACATGTATCCGTAGAGGTTGGGCCGGTTGAGCCCGTTAGCCGGTTTGGCCAGTTACCAATGCGGTATAAAGTATTAAGACATGATTCATTAATTGTAGAGACTCATATTTACCGTAAAGGCGCAAAGAACGAAGATTATGTTTTCCCCATATTTAAATTGAATGGCCGCTGATGCTCCGTAGTTCTGCCCGAAGGGCCAGTTGCTTTTTGCTTTTCGGCGTCTCAGCGAAAAGCAAAAAAACGAATTTCTCTGTGTCCTCTGCGGCTCGAGCGAGTGAATGCGAGCGGGCGGTGAGTTTATGTCTAAATATCAACGCCCTCACTCGTAAGTCCGTTAGGTTTTTCAAACCAGCTGAGGCAGTATCCAAGCCACATAGCCAACCGACCTGACGGGCTCAACCGACTAACCGGCCCAACGGGCCCAACCGACCCATGAAAGTATACTGCATCCTCAGCGACGAGCGGGCATTTCAATTGAAGTCCCCGGCGATATTCTCCAGCGTATTGACACGCCAAGGGATCCGAGGAACGTATGTGCCTTTTATGGTGAAGCCAAAGGATCTCGGGCGGGCGATTCAAAGTCTCAGGATTCTGCATATTGCCGGTGCAAACGTTACCGTCCCCTATAAAGAGGCCGTCATTCCTTTTCTGGATGTTCTTTCCGAGGGAGCGAACATCATCGGTGCCGTTAACACGATCGTGCGGGACGGCGACCGTTTGAAAGGGTACAACACAAATGCCATTGGGATTATGGATGCACTGAGCGAGGCTGAATTTGAGGTCGATGGGGCGTCGGCCCTTGTGTTTGGGACCGGCGGTGCGGCTCGGGCCGTTGTATTCATTCTCAACTGGCTCCGGGCGGCATCGATTGTCGTGGTTGGACGTAACCGCGAAAAAGCATTGGAGCTTGTACAAACCTTCAGCGGCGAAGTCATTGACCCGGAAGCGTTAGCCGGATCCCTGCCGGCGGATATCGTGATTAATGCCACTGCAGTTTCCAGTTTCGATGAATCGCCCGAACTGGCCGCACTGACTTCAAAGCTGGAATTCCCCAATTGCCGGATGGTCCTGGATCTCAACTACGGCCGCCATGATAACTTCTGGGGTGAAATGGCACAGTCGCGCGGAATCCGTTTCATGGACGGTCTGCCGGCACTTGCGTATCAAGCCCGACGGACCTTTGCCCTTTGGACCGGCCTTCAGGTACCGCCGGAGGAATTTGTCAAAGCGCTCAACGGCGAAGAATAATCAACCGCCCTGTTTTTCTCCCGTTTATTTGTAACAGACGCGCTTGACCACATCACTTACCCGGGTACTGCGCTGTTCCCAGGATATTCCGCATATCGAATCTTTACCTCTTTCCTTAACACTGAACATGGCCTGATCCGCCAGGGCCAGCAGATCAGTCAAGGTTTGGGCATCATCGGGGAAAGTGGCAATACCCATGCTGGCACTCACCCGGATGTTGAGATTGGCGTTTCGAAGGTAAGTCGTTTCTTTAATGCGGGAACGGACAAGTTCGGCCAACTGAAGTGCCTGCGATTTTTCAAAACCGGGCAGCGTAAGCACGAATTCATCGCCGCCGTAAGCGACGCCGTAGGCCGGTTCCACCAGCGCAGCCTTTATGGTCGCTGCGATCTCCTGAAGCGTTTTGCTTGCGTTCAGGTGACCGTTCGTATCGACGACCTGTTTGAAATTGTCGATGTCCATAAACACGAGGGAAAAAGGTTTTGCTTTGGTCGTGCATTCCCGGATCAACGCCGCCAAGGATTTGTATAGGTAGCGCGTATTGAACAGTCCGGTGAGATCATCATGAATCGACAGGTCGCGATATTTCTGCTCGCTTATTTTCAATGACTTCTGCATCTCTTTGAGCTGTTCTTCCGCCTCCATTTCTTTGGTGACAATGGTTAAATTCCCCAGAGATATGAATATGCCATCCTGGTTGTATGCCTCCAGAGTGGCCTGATCTTTGATCCAGCATGTTCCTGCTACAGGGGTTTTAACTTTGTAAACGGCCTCCAGAGTACCCTGATTGATGGCCTCCTCTCTCAGCTCGAATTTTTTCCCATCAACCTCACTACTTTTTAACACCTCTTGGAAGAATCCGTAGGTGTTGACTTCGCGCGTATATCGGTGGCGCTCGATGACACTGGTTTTGAACCGCTCGGGTGCATTTGAATATTCGCAACCGAGCAACTCGATCAGGCGCCGGCTGACAAATTCGTACCAAATGGTTTTGTCTGCCGCCTGCCAAGCTGCGATGTACGGCATGGCGGTGCTACCCAACTTGTCGAAACCCTTACAGTACCAGATGCACGCTTCAATACGGGATTTCAAATCCCGGCTGTAATCCCCCATAAGGATGCGCCCGTGGTACCCGATAATGTTGGGCTCATGTGTGGTTTTTGTTTCTTTCATCTCCAAAGCTCAAAATTAAAGTCGGTTTTGACGGATGTAATTTTTACCCACTTCGTATTTTGTGTGAATTATAGATGCGCATTTTTTTACTTTTTATGCAAGCCTCTAGCTGCAATCATTCCGCCGGTAACAACACAGTAAAGGTCGATCCTTCCCCCGGTGTGCTTTCGACTTCGATGATGCCACCGAGAGAATCCACCAGGCCTTTCACGATTGGAAGTCCGAGTCCCGTACCGGTAATATAACGCGTCTGATCATCTTTGACCCTGTAAAAACGATCAAAGATTTTATCGATGTGTTTTTCTGCAATTCCGAAACCAGTGTCGATAACTTTTATCCGCAGATTGATGCCGGCCATATCTACCATCACCCGGATGCTGCCGTCTTTTTGGGTGTAGTTAATGGCGTTACTGATAAGGTTGCCGAAAATGCTTTCCAGCGCCAGGGGGTCGGCATTGAGTTCCGGAAGCGGTTGATGCGGCAGGTTGAGCGTCAGGGACTGGTTTTTGGAGGAGGAACGGGTGGAAAGAAAATCGACGATGTTTTCAAGCAGTTCCTCCATCCGGACCGGTTTCGGTTCATGACAGATGATCCCCTCTTCGATACGCGATAGATCGAGCAGATCGCCGATCAGGGAAATCATACCCTGGGTCTTCTCTTTGGCCCGGTTGAGAATATGCTGATCCTGCCTGGGTTCGCTCTCCACTGGATTGCCGATCACCAGGGCCAGTTGCTCGTGAATGGTCGCCAGCGGTGACCGTAGCTCGTGGGAGACTTTGGCCACGAACTCGGATTTTAGTCTGTCCAGAACTTTTAGGGTCGTGATGTCGACAAAATTCAGAACCGCCCCCAGGCACTCTTTTCTTTCTCCCAACACAGGCTGAGCTCTGACGCGTAGATAGGTATTGGAAGCCAGAGCAAACTCGTGATTGGGAATGTCACCGTAGTCCACGTGTTGCCCGCGCGAGATTTCCAACGCCAGTTTGCAGAGCGCTTCATCCGGCACGTACTCATCAATCGGACGACCCGGCTGTGTACCAGGCTCGAGATTCAGCAGCAGTTTGCAGGAGGGGTTGATCAGAACCACCAGCCCCTTTGAGTTGGTGACCAGCACGCCGTCCGGCAGGGATTCGATGATTGTGTGAATCCGGCTTTTTTCGGTACCCAAGTCGGAGAGCGTCCGGACCTTTTCCTGTTCGAGTTTCTGTGCTTCGCGGGTCAGGCGAATTTTATCGGCGGCCCGATTGACGACAATCCGCAGTTGATCCGGTTCGAAGGGTTTGGGGATGAAATCGTAAGCACCCTGTTTCATGGCTTCAATCGCCGTCTCGACAGTGGCATAACCGGTGATGACAATGACCAGGATGTCCTTATCCAACTGGTGGAGGTGATCCAGAACCTCCATGCCGTCCATCCCGGGCATTTTCAGGTCGAGCAGTACAATGGCAGGCCGGTTAAGGGCCGCCGCTTTCAGCGCCTCGTCGCCACGGGCGGCGGTTTGCACCTCGAAACCGATGCGTTTGAGAATCCGCTCCGATCCATCCCTGATATCCCGTTCATCGTCCACTACCAGAACGCGGATCAATTCGAGATCATTATCCACTGTCGTTCCCTTCCTCGGTTTTCGGCATAAGAGGCAGTTCGATGATAAAGGTTGCACCTTGACCAGGTTTGCTCTCGGCTTTAATCTGACCGCCATGGTTCTCGACAATACCGTACACCAGGCTCAGGCCCAGTCCCGTACCTTCGCCCTCTTCTTTAGTCGTGAAGAAGGGATCGAAAATATGGGGCAGGATGTGTTCAGGGATTCCCGGTCCGGTGTCGGCTATCTTGATGCATACCCGTTTTTGGGTGGGCAGATAGGCGGTTTCCAGTTTTAGCCGACCCTTGCCCCCCATTGCCTGGGCGGCATTGAGAATGATGTTCATAAACAGATGGTTCAACTGTTGGATGTCGCTGTGAACCTTTGGCAGGGAGGTGTCCAGGTTTTTTGCGATCGTGATATTCTGGAACAAGGTCTGGTTCTCAAGCAGAAACAGTGTGCGCGAGATGGCCCGGTTGATGTCATGGGGCTGCATGAGGTGCCGGGTCTGGCGGGTAAATTCCAGCAGTTCTTTGACCGTGTCGCGGCAGCGCTCGGCATCCTGCAGGACACGACCGAGATCACTTTTGGCGCCTTCTTCGAGGGCGTAATCTTCCAAGACCAGTTTGGTGAAAAGTGTTATGCCGGCCAGGGGATTGTTGAGTTGGTGGGCCACTCCGGCGGCCAGTTTGCCGAGGGAGGCCATCTTTTCGGATTGAAGCAGCTGAATTTGTGTTTTTTCGAGTTCCGCTTTCACGCGGTTGATCTCGCGCAGGTCATGGAAGAAGCCGATGGTGGCAACCTCACGTTCGCCTTCAAATACGATGGCGGCATTAAGGTTGATAGGGATGCGCTCACCGCTTTTGTTGATCACTTCCACCTGGTAGGAACGCAGTTTTCCGGGCCCACCGTATTCGTTACTGCGCAATCTCTTCATAATTTCGAGTTCAAGGCGCTCGGGATAGATATCACGAATGTTCAGGGACTCGAGGGCTTCTTCGACGCCGTAGCCGAATATTTCGGCGGCCATGTCGTTGAATATCAGAATTTTGCCCCTCTTGTCGGCGGCAATCACGCCGTCAACCGCACTGAGAATGAGATTGCGTAAGAGGGCGTTTGAACTCTGCAGTTTGTCTTCGATCTCACCGCGGGTCGGCAGGTCGAAATCCATGCTTACGAAAGCTTCGATTTTATCATCGGCGTGGATCGGGTACGCATAGAAACAGGGCATTTTTTCGAGGTTGGTCGACTCTTCCGGTTTGGGCTGCAGGGCCGGGCGACCCGTCTGTTTTACTTTCTGGACGGCACAGTTCTGGCAAGGTTCCGAACGATCGTAAAACACCCGATGGCAGAGATGCCCAATAATATCGGCTTCTTTCAGGGAGGAGATTTCACAGTTGGCCGCCAGGATTTCGAACTCCGGCGAAATAACGATCAGGCGGTGCTTGAATGCATCGATGGCCTTTAGGAGGTATTCGATTTCTTTTGGCGAGCGCATTTGCCTACCATTGAATCAGATTATTCAGCGAACGGACACGCATTCAAAGCGTCAAGGGCCAACGATTGCAGCAGAAAAACTCCTGCGCGCGGCAGTGTGAAAAACAATATATAGTGGTTGTCATAAAAACGTTCCGTTATTCGAACGTTTTTATGACAACCACTTATACCGCCCTTTCGTATGTTGGAATTTATTTTCGAATGGCGGCTAACATCTTGCCAGCATATCCGTTCAGTTTTCTGGTTAACGGATAGGACTGGATGATATCGACCATGGGAATTGAAGCATCGCGCGGCTCAGTTGTGGACGGGTGCAGGGCAGGTTCCGGATACAGGTCGATATAGCGTTCGTAAGAGTTTCTCGAGATTTGAGATCCCACTCTGTTGCAGTATACTAATAACCTCTTAATGGGAAAATTGCAACAGGGAATCATGTGTGGAATGGCGCACTTATCCACCGTCACGATGTGTTTCCCACGTCACAGCCTGCATATTTCGATAGTCAAAATTGCCGATTTTATGCCTATTCATGAGCAAAGACGTCAAACACCGATGATTTTAACCAGGACCCTTTTACGGCGTCGACCGTCGAATTCGCCGTAAAAGATTCTTTCCCAGGTACCAAAATCGAGCTGCCCACCGGTGACGGCCACCACGACCTCCCGCCCCATCAGTTGGCGTTTCATGTGAGCATCGGCATTGTCTTCGCCCACATTGTGCCGGTATTGGGAAATCGGTGCATGCGGCGCTAATTTTTCCAGCCAGACGTCATAATCATGGTGCAGGCCGGATTCGTCGTCGTTGATGAATACCGATGCGGTAATGTGCATGGCGTTTACCAGACAGAGACCTTCCTCGATGCCGCTTTCCCGCAGGCATTGATCAACCTGATCGGTGATGTTGATCAATGCCCGGCGGGTGGGCACATCGAACCAGAGTTCTTTGCGATAACTTTTCATGTTGTCCTCCAAGTAAAGACAGCTCAAAGCTCAAAGGTTTAAAGGCAAAAGGATCAACGTTGAAAGCTCAAGGGTCAGAAATCGGACTGGGTTTTCCGTTATTACTTTCAGCTTTGAGCTTTCAGCTCTAATTCTGAGCTTCATCTATAATTTTTTAAGCAGCTGATTGGCCGCTGTCAAACACGGATCCCATGTCGGTCCGAAAGGGGGGGCATACGACAGGTCGGTCTGGCTGAACTGTTCCACCGTCATTTGTGCGTGTAATGCCACGGCCGGGGCGTTGATGCGATGGGCCACGCCCTCATGGCCGACCATCTGGGTTCCCAGCAGGCGGCCGGTGTTGGTGTCCCCGACCATGCTGACGTGAATTGTGGATGCTCCGGGGTGGGCATGGGCCCGGGAGCGGGTCTTGATTGCCACTTCAGCGGTTTCGAAGCCAGCGGCAGCGGCCTCCTTACGGTTCAATCCCGTGCGGGCCACCTGTAGGTCGAAGACCTTAAATACCGCGGTCCCGACCACTCCCGACAAGGCGATATCTCGACCGCAAACATTGTCAGCGACGGCCCAGCCGGCCCGATTGGCACGCAATGCCAGCGGGATCCACGTCTTTTGGCCCGTTACCACGTGGACGGCGTCGGCACAGTCCCCAGCGGCATATACATGCGGATCGGAAGTCATCAACCGGTTGTCCACCGCAATCGAATTATTGGGTCCCAGTTCGATTCCGGCTGCCGCTGCAATTTCACTGTTTGGTAAAACGCCCGTAGCGACGAGCACCATGTCGGCGTCAAGGGTCAAATCTTCACAGACAACCTGTAGATGGCCGCCGCTATTATCGATGCGTGTCATTCGGCAACCGGTATGAATCGTTACGCTTTTGGCCCTGATTTCTTCCGCGACCACCGCTGCAAGTTCCTCTTTGAGCCAGGGCAGAAACCGTGGGTTCGGTTTGACCATGGCCACCTCAAGACCGAGTGTTTGCAGGGCCTCGCACATCTCAAGGGCGATATACCCCATGCCGATGATAACCGCGCTTCTGACCGTCCTGCCGTTGAGGTATTGTTTGATACGACGCCCATCTGCCAGTGTTTTAAGGACCATGACCCCGGGATGTTCAATTCCCGGTAGGTCCGGAAGGATCGGTGTTGCTCCGGTGGCGATCAACAGTTTATCGTATAGCGCCGCGAACGGTTTGCCCTCCAGGGTTGTGCCCTTGACGCTTTTGGCGGCACGATCGATGCTGGTAACCGGGTGGCCGGTGAGCAGATTGATTCCCTGCTTTTCTCTGAACACGTCGACTTTCCTCACAATCAAGTCTTCGATTCCCCGCCGGGGATCGGAAATATTGTATGGAAGGCCTCAGGCACTGTAAGATGCATCTCCCGTTTTTTCAAAGACGGTCACATTGAGATCCGGCTGCATACGTTTGGCTTTGCTGGCGGCACTCATGCCGGCGGCATCGGCGCCGATTATAACGAAATTCATGGTAGGCTCCTTGTTTATTGGACCCAAGTTGAGCGTTTCATATTTTCGAAATGACAAAACTAAAAATAATTAGAAGGAATTCTGCCGATTTGACTTTCGAAAATATAAAACCCTACGGGATTTCCAATTTCACCGCATCTGCGGCGTCAAATGCCGTCCCGCATAGTAGACTATAGCGGAGCGACATTTTCCTTGTATCTGCGGCAAACTTGAAAATCGCTCAATTTGGGTTGGGTTGAAAAATTATATTTGAAAGCTCAAAGCGATGGAAATCGACGCACGTACTCAACCCGCAACCCGTAACCCGCAACTTTAAAGGCTCAAAGCTGAAAGTTGAAAGCTGAAAACGCAAGGCTCAAAGCTGAAAGTTGAAAGCTCAAGGCTGATAGCTCAAAGTTTAAAGCTTAAAGGGCCTACAGCATTAAAATGAAGAGATTTCATGGCGATTAATATTTGAACCGCTCGTTGTTCAACGTTCTGATTTTATATTATTAATTGCCGGTCCATTGAGTTTTAGCTTCATATCGCCTTCATCTGTAGCAATTGACTGCAGCGGGCAATTTGATACGATACCCCTCCGGTTATATTTTCAAACTGAATTCATCCGATTGTGGATGTTACAAATCATCTTAGCCGCATTTTTTCAATAGTCGCATTCGTTCATTTGCAAGGCGCACACTTTAGCGAATATGAATCAGATGTGTGATCCTGCAAAGCGAGGGCATTCAGTGGCGCAGCTGTACTTTGGTACCGCAAGCCTCTGACGACTCACCGAATTACATATAAACAGGCGAGAAGTCCAGCTATGCTGGGAAACGCTGCAAATTGGCGAATACGGCTCGCCCGAAGGGTGAATATTTTTAGCTTTTTTTATCCAATCGTTGTGGTACAAAATGTACCCTAAAATTTACCGGTAGAATAGGATTTAACCCATTGAATTTATGATTATTTTTTTATA
>Ga0316197_10003616_pt1 | contig 10999 bp, 8 predicted proteins | sample OudBiesiAoxic_MG_FD_204939 | JGI IMG/M metagenome (GOLD analysis project Ga0316197, IMG submission 204939) | Coastal sediment microbial communities from Oude Bieten Haven, Netherlands - site A oxic | ecosystem: Environmental > Aquatic > Marine > Coastal > Sediment | place: Netherlands... | reverse complement strand
CATCACTATTGTTTATAAATGATAAACAATAAAAAAGCCCATTATGATTCATAATCAGAATGGGCTTTTTCTTTATCTATTTTATTTAAATAGTTATTTTAGTTTATTCAATACCTAGATTTAAGGCTGTTAAAGGCTATTTAAGTTTAGATAAATCGCGTACTGCACCTTTATCTGCTGATGTTGCCATCATTGCATACACTTTTAATGCTGCCGAAATAGGGCGGATACGGTCAACAGGTTTCCAGCCGATAGCATCTTGCTTAGCGCGACGTTCGTCAAGTACTTGTTCAGATACTTTTAAGTCCATTGCACGTGTTGGAATGTTGATATCGATGATGTCACCGTTTTCAATTAAACCAATCACTCCACCCGCCGCAGCTTCTGGTGAAACGTGACCAATTGACAGGCCAGAAGTACCACCTGAGAAACGACCATCAGTGATCAATGCACATTGCTTGCCTAGTCCCATTGATTTCAGGTAAGACGTTGGGTAAAGCATTTCTTGCATACCCGGACCACCTTGTGGACCTTCGTAACGAATAACAACGACATCGCCAGCAACCACTTTACCACCTAATATCGCTTCAACCGCATCATCTTGGCTTTCGTATATTTTAGCTGGGCCCGTAAAGGTTAGGTTATCGTCATCAACACCCGCAGTTTTAACTACCGCGCCATCAACTGCCATATTACCGAATAGTACGGCTAAACCACCTTCGGTACTGAAGGCATTATCTATTGAGCGGACACAACCATTTTTACGATCATTATCTACGGTATCCCAACGACAAGATTGGCTAAATGCTTTCACGGTACGGATACCAGCAGGGCCTGCACGATAAAAGTCGATAATCGCTTGGTCTTTAGTTTGCATGATATCGTATTTTGCTAATTGCTCTTTCATGGTTGGACTTAGAATAGTTGGGATATCGCTATTTAATAAACCTGCTCTATCTAACTCGCCTAAAATAGCCATTACACCACCGGCACGATGTACATCTTCCATATGGTATTCAGGTGTTGAAGGTGCCACTTTACAAAGCTGCGGAATACGACGAGACATCTCATCCATGTCTGCAACGGTAAAGTCTAACTCTGCTTCTTGTGCACACGCTAAAAGGTGAAGAATGGTGTTGGTTGAACCACCCATTGCAATATCCAGTGCCATTGCATTTTCAAAAGCAGGGCGGCCTGCAATAGATCGCGGTAATACAGAGTAGTCATCTTCTTGGTAGTGACGTTTTGCAATATCAACAATACGACGACCAGCTTCTAGGAATAAGTTTTCACGGTCTGCATGTGTGGCTAGCATTGAACCATTACCAGGTAGTGATAAACCTAATGCTTCGGTTAGACAGTTCATAGAGTTCGCGGTAAACATACCAGAACAAGAACCACAAGTAGGACAAGCACTGCGTTCTACTTTTTCTAAATCTTCATCAGAGACGTTTTTATCAGGTCCCATTACCATTGCATCAACAAGGTCTAGTTTGATAATTTGGTCAGAAAGCTTAGTTTTACCCGCTTCCATTGGTCCGCCTGATACAAATATAACTGGGATGTTTAAGCGTAATGCCGCCATTAACATTCCCGGTGTTATTTTGTCACAGTTAGAGATACAAACAATGGCATCTGCACAGTGTGCGTTGACCATATATTCAATTGAATCTGCGATTAAATCACGTGAAGGTAGGCTGTATAACATACCCGAGTGACCCATTGCGATACCATCATCAATCGCAATAGTATTAAATTCTTTAGCGATACCTCCGGCTTTTTCGATTTCACGAGCAACCAATTGGCCCATATCTTTTAAATGGACGTGTCCCGGTACAAACTGTGTAAATGAGTTTGCGATAGCAATGATCGGTTTTCCGAAGTCATCATCTTTTACACCAGTTGCGCGCCATAATGCACGAGCACCTGCCATGTTACGACCGTGTGTTGATGTTTTTGAACGATAAACTGGCATGTTAATTTCCTTAAGCTACTTGCTGGCCAAACTACTTGGCGCTGATATAAATAAGTGTTAATAGCAGTAAAGCAGATATCCTGTTAAGGCACAATCTGCAATTTACGCTGTTGCTTTGATATTTTTTTCTTGTTGTAAGGTCGCTACTTGCTTGACCCCTACAATTTTTTCAATCTGCTTAGTCAATAAGCTAATGTTTCGCTCACTGGCCACGGTAATCGTAATGTGTAAGGTTTGTTGTGAATTGCCTGTTTCTGCATTGATGTTAGTAGTGGTAAATCCTCTATGACGACAAACTCGCAATAATCGCTCTAAAAACTCTGGGCTATTTTTAGCTTCAATAATTAATAAAGACTTCATTCGATACTCTCCATCATTTTGTCATTAGGTGCACCAGGTGGCACTAACGGCCAAACATTCTCAGCTTCTGAAATTGAAACATGCAATAAATAAGGCCCCTCACTAGTCAATAAACGTTGTAATGCTTGGCTTATTTGCGACTTAGTTTTAATGGTTTCACCTGGGATATCAAAAGCACTCGCTAAGGTCACAAAATCTGGATTATCAGTTAATATGGTTTCACTGAATCGACTGTTAAAAAACAGCTCTTGCCATTGTCGCACCATGCCTAAGCGTTGGTTATCAATCAATAGGATTTTAATCGGTAATTTTTTACGTTTAATGGTACCTAATTCTTGTACGTTCATCATAAATGAACCATCACCAGAAATGGCAATCACCATATCATCAGGTCGAGCAACTTGTGCACCTACCGCTGCAGGGACACCAAATCCCATGGTGCCTAATCCTGAACTGGTAATGTGGTTTTCAGGGCGATCGACAAACATATGTTGTGCAACCCACATTTGATGCTGCCCTACATCGCTGCAAATCACCGTATCACCTGGGATCGACTGAGCAAGCTGACGTAATAATGCTGGCGCAAAAATAGGCTCACCAGGATGGTCATATCGACTCACATGCTTTGCTTTCATTGTCGCTATATGCTTTTTCCAGGGAGTAATATTAGGTTTAATAGTGATCGCGGGCAAAACCTGTTTCAAGTCATCAGTCATTGAAAGGGTTACTTGGCGTAATTTATCTATTTCAGCAGCATCAATATCTAAATGGATCACCTTTGCATTAGGTGCAAACTCATCCAGTTTGCCTGTCACTCGGTCATCGAAACGCGCCCCAATAGCAATTAATAAGTCACACTCTTGAATCGCTAAATTGGATGCTTTACTACCATGCATACCTACCATTCCCATAAAGTAGGGGGAGTGATGAGGAATGCAACCAATTGCTTTTAATGTACAAACACTGGGTATTCTTGTCTGTTCAATAAAGTCTCGCAATTCACTGACTGCATTGGCCATACCAACACCACCACCAACATACAGCAGTGGTTTATTTGATGATTCAATCATCAGTTTAGCTTGTGCAATCAGTCGGTTGTCTAAATAATTATTACTATGAACTAATTTTGCAAGCGTATGTGCAACACTGGGACCGATTTGAATATCTTTAGGTAAGTCGATGAGTACTGGACCAGGCCGACCTGTGGTTGCTATTTCAAAGGCTTGTTCAATAATAGGGCCAAGCTGGTCTGCGCTTTGTACCATAAAGCTATGTTTGGTGCAGGCTAATGATAAACCAAATACATCAATTTCTTGGAAGGCATCGGTACCAATTAAATTGGTAGGTACTTGCCCGGTGATCGCTATAATAGGAATTGAATCTAATAATGCATCCGCTAAGCCTGTGATCAGATTGGTTGCACCAGGGCCTGACGTGGCGATACATACGCCAACTTTACCCGTTGCTCTAGCATACCCGATTGCTGCCATCGCAGCACCTTGCTCATGGCGGCAAAGTAAGTGTTTAACACCTCCATCATATAATGCATCGTAGAGCGGCATAATAGCACCGCCTGGGTAGCCAAATACCTGCGTTACGTTTTGTTCTTTTAAAGCGTGTACAACAAAGTTTGCACCATTCATGTGCTTTTCCTGAATTTAATGAAGGTAATCAAAGGCATTCAAAAACTGCCAATTTGAATTTTAAAAAGGGTGCTCTTTATAGCAAAAAAGCGCTTATCAAACAACATTTGTCACATTTTTAAGCAAATTATTGGTAGAACAATCACTTGTTCGCGTTTTGTAGCGCAACCTATTCGATACTGTATTTAATAGATGATCGCGTTTTACTAAATGATGGATTTTGATTGGCGACCGAGTTTTACTGAATGACGGGTTTGATGGTTTACTTAGCTTTGATAGTAACAAAGCTTTAATGGTAAACAGGTTAAAGCGAAAGCTATTGTTTAAAAAAGGAGCACAACATGGCGTTAGCAAGGTTAGTTTGCCGAGCTATTTCAGGCGTAGATGCACCGGAAGTTGAGGTGGAAGTTCATCTAGGTACTGGTTTGCCTGGTTTTTCGTTGGTTGGCTTGCCTGAAACCTCGGTTAAAGAAGCAAAGGACAGAGTACGTAGCGCGATTCTCAATAGCCATTATAAGTTTCCTAGTAAAAGGATTACCGTTAATTTAGCCCCTGCGAACCTGCCTAAAGAAGGAGGGCGTTTCGACTTGGCAATCGCGTTAGGCATTTTAATTGCCTCAGAACAAATTCAATGTTCTGATATTTTGAATTATGAATGTTATGGCGAATTATCGTTGTCCGGTGAATTACGTGGTGTTGATGGCATTATTCCCTGTGCGCTCGCTGCAAAAAAACAACAGCGACAAGTTATAGTTTGTACCGATAATCAACATGAGTGCGCCTTAACCGGAGCTCAAGGTTTTGTTGCACCTCACCTTTTAGATGTGTGCGCTTTTTTACAGCAACAAACAACTTTACAGGCTGTACAGCAAAGTGCGGCACCAGTGAGTAAAGAGAGCGAGGTTGATTTTTCCGATGTGTTAGGTCAGGAACAAGCGAAAAGAGTGTTGGAAGTGGCTGCTGCGGGATCTCATAATTTACTGTTAATTGGTCCTCCGGGAACAGGTAAAAGTATGCTTGCTGAGCGTTTTATGACGCTTTTACCTAATTTAGAAGAGGAACAAGCTTTACAGACCGCTGCGGTTTATTCCGTCTGTGGTAAACAACGTGACGATTGGTTTTTACCTCCTTATCGTGCGCCACATCATAGTGCATCGGCTGTTGCATTAGTTGGTGGCGGAGGGAAGCCTAAGCCGGGAGAAATTTCCTTATCTCACCATGGCGTTTTATTCCTTGACGAACTACCTGAATTCCCAAGGCAAGTATTGGACAGTTTGCGCCAGCCAATGGAAACACATGACGTAACTATTTCAAGAGCGGCTAACCAAGTTACCTTTCCCGCACATTTTCAACTCATTGCTGCCATGAATCCGAGCCCTTGCGGTCATATATCTGGAAATTTAAGGCGCAGTACGCCGGACCAAATATTACGTTACCTAAATCGTTTGTCAGGCCCTTTTTTAGATCGATTTTCTCTGTCGCTAATGGTGCCATTATTGCCTAAAGGCATGTTGGCGGAATCTCAGCAAGGTGCAAAAAACTTAACTGAAAAGAGCTGTGATGTAAAAGAAAGAGTGTTAAAAGCAAGGAAAATTCAGCTTCAGCGTCAGGGCAAGTTAAACCATTATTTGTCTAGCCAGGAAATCAATGAGTTTTGTATATTAAGCCAGCAAGATGCCTTGTTTTTGGAGCAAGCGATTGAGAAAATGGGCTTGTCGATTCGTGCTTGGCATAGCCTGTTAAAAGTGGCAAGAAGCATTGCCGATCTTCACGCCCAACCTGACATTTCAAAAGCACACTTATGCGAAGCGTTAACATATAGAGCGATGGATCGTTTATTAAAAAGTGTGGCACACGAATAATTAGGGACAAATTTTTCCTTTTCAGTTTTAACAGTAAAAGCTAGTTCAAATTAAACACTTTAGGATCTAACTTTCCCTTTCTATATGGCTGTATTGTTCATATACTTGTTACGTAAAATTCAGATTCTGCTACTCCCAAATAAGAGTAAAAATTATGTATAAAAATATCCTTGTTCCTATCGATTTAAATGAAAAAGGCTTTTCAGATAAAGCTGTGCAACTCGCTATTTGGTATGGTAAAAATACCGATGCCCATATACATCTTTTAACCGTTTTACCAGGCGTGCATATGTCGATGGTTGCGACTTACTTTCCTAAAGATGCAGCACAAAAAATGAAAGCTGATATAAAAACACAGTTGGCTAAATTTGCTGAATCACAAATGAAAGAAAAAATTGATTACACAACCTATGTTGCAGAAGGTAAAGCATATAAAACGATCATCAAATATGCAGAAAAATTGAAAGTAGATTTGATCATTATGCCTAGCCATAAACGTTCAAAGGTAGATAAGGTTATGTTAGGTTCTGTTGCCAGTAAAGTGGTACAAAACTCACCTGTACATGTGTTAGTTGTAAAACCACAAGGTTAAACTTATACCCGTTACCCTTATTTGCTAACAACTAAGATGCTTACTTCATAACTTGCTGAAGAAAGCATCGCGGTTGGTAACGGTTATATTACATTAACGAGGTCGTTTATCTTTAATCAGATTGGTGAGCGGCTGAATTTTAATGCTATTTCTTCTTTGCTAATTCCTCTGCCTAACATTAATTGTTCGTATGGTGAAACGTGATGCTTAATGAAGCCAACTTACCCTCAATAAAAGCTTTACGAACCTTTGTTGCCGTTGCTAATAACTTGAGTTTTTCAAAAGCGGCAAAAGAGTTGTTTGTTACTCAAGGTGCTGTGAGTAAACAAATATCGGTGTTAGAGCAACAATTACAACAACCTCTATTCAGTAGACACCTTAATGGTATTAAATTATCTTCGGCGGGTGAGAGTTATCTTCCTAAAATTATTGAAGCCCTTGAAATAATTCAATATGCAACCACGAGTTTGAGCACAAAAGATCATGCCCAAGAAGTACTGACATTAAATGTAACGCCTTCATTTGCAAGCTTATGGTTAGTTCCTCGTATTGAAGCGTTCCATCATTTAAACAACAAAATCCAAGTCAGCATTAAAACCGGTGATGGTCTAATCAATCAAACTAACGGCGATAGCGATCTTTCTATTCGTTGCTTACCTATTTCACAACATTATGAAAATGCAACTTTATTACGACGCGAACGCCTTGTGTTAGTCGCTTCTGCCGAGCTAATGAAGAATAATCCGATAACTTGTATTGAAGATATTAAAAAGCAAACCTTGATCCCGCATATCACTCGTCCTCACCTCTGGGAGCAATTTAAAAAATACAAAGGGTTAGTTTATAACAGTCAATATAGTGCCACTGGGTTTGAGCATTTTTATATGTCTTTAGAAGCGGCAAAAGATGGTTTAGGCCTTGCTCTCCTACCCGATTTTATGGTCGAAGGATCGTTACAAAGTGGCGATTTAGTTAATCCTCTTAATTTATCGATGCAAACCAGTTATGGTTATTATGTCTTTGTACCTAGCTATAGGCTTTCTTCCAGAAAGATTTATGAATTTAGTCGTTGGTTAAGCCATTGTTTGGGCAAAGATTGTAATTAAAGCTGCTAGGCTAGGTGAAGAAAGCGAAATAAAAAGGTTAAGGGAAAAAGAAAGTGCTGAATAACTACACTTTCTTTTTTATTTTGAAGGTTTTGATTTGAAGATCGATTTACGCTATTTTGAACAGAGCTAAGCTCATTTAGCTCAGCCTAACAAGGCTTTACGGAAACTGTGTGCATCATGAAGATCTATATTCAGTAAACTGGTTAACGCTTTAATATCCGTTACTTGTTGTGCATTGCTATGTGCCTTTGCACCATGGCTATTATGCAGGTTATTTTCAAATCCTACTCGAATATCCGCGCCCATTAACATTGCGCTCAATAAGCATTTTTGCTCACTCGGCCCAAAGGCACAAGCCGCCCAGCGTTTTTCACTACTTTCCATTAATTGCAGAAAATCAGGTTGCTTTAAAAAGGGCAATAAGTCTTTAGGTGAAGATGATAAATCTTTATGGTATCGCCCTAAAACAAATAACAGATGGTGGTTTTTATTCGCTAAGATCCCCTGTTTAACTAAACTAAAATAACGTGTTAAATCTGCCGGCGAATACAAAATATATTGTGCAATCATGCCGCTATCAGCAACCCAATTGAAGAATTTTTCTGCTTCTGGTAAGTAAGAGTCATCGGGAATAAGCTCATTGAGGCCAAACGAAGCAGCTTCAGGCGTTGTTTCTTTGATTAGTTGCATTTGTTGTTGCGGTGTATATTGGCCAATTGCTTCAGTGGTTAGCTGCACGATCACACTGTCACCAACCGCGGCTTTGACTGCCTCTTGAGTTAATAGATTATCGTCAATCGCCAAAGAATGTAGGCCATTTTTATCCCTTGCGTGTAAGTGCACCATGGCTGCACCTGCATCTCGACATGCAATTACGTCAGCAACGATCTCTGCGGTCGTTATTGGCAAAGCAGGATGATCCTGTTTGGTTTTTCTTGCACCATTAGGGGCAACAATAATCGCTACTTTATCATCGATAGTTTGCATATTTATACCCATCCCTTTGCTGCTTCAATTAAAGCAGAGGTTAATTTACTGACTAATTCATCAAGCTGTTCATCATTAATAATAAAAGGTGGCGCAATTAAAATATGATGACCTTGTTTCCCGTCTATAGTCCCCGCCATTGGATAACACATTAAGCCATGTTGCATTGCAATGTTCTTCATTTTTTTATTCGCTTCAGTACTGCTTGCTAATGGTTTTTTTGTAGACTTATCTGCGACTAATTCAACGCCTAAAAAGAGTCCTCGTCCTCTTATATCACCGACATAAGGCAAAGACTGAAGTGCCATCTGAAGCTTGCCTTTTAGCTTATTACCTTGTTCGCTCACCCTCTCTAATAAATGTTCATCTAGAATAGTGTTGATAGTTGCTAAGGCTGATGCGCATGCCATCGGGTGGGCCATAAAGGTATGACCATGTTGAAAAAATCCACTGCCATTAGCGATAGCATCATAAATCTTACTGCTTGCAACCACTGCGCCGATAGGTTGGTAACCTGCGCCTAGTCCTTTGGCCATGGTCACTAAGTCTGGAATTATTTTATCTTGTTCAAATGCATAAAAGGTACCCGTGCGGCCAATGCCACACATCACTTCATCAAGAATTAAAAGTACATCATATTGGTCACAAATTTCACGTATACGTTTAAAGTAACCTTCCGTTGCTGGCACGGCACCTGTGGTTGCTCCGACCACTGGCTCGGCGACAAATGCCATCACATTGTCTGCTCCAACTTCAAGTATCTTTATCTCTAGCTCATTGGCTACGCGCATTGAATAGTCTAACTCTGTTTCATTCTCTCTTTGATCTCGATAGGCGTAACAAGGGGAGATATGATGAACCGATGAAAGTAAGGGTCTAAAAGGTTCCTTGCGCCATTCGTTACCACCAACAGCTAATGCGCCTAAAGTATTGCCATGATAACTTTGTCGTCTCGCAATGAACTGTGTTTTTTGTGGTTTTCCTATTTCAACAAAATACTGTCGAGCCATCTTCAATGCCGACTCTACTGCTTCTGAACCACCGCTTACAAAATAAACATGATTGAGGGGATCAGGCGCTAAGTCTGTTAATATTGTAGCGAGATCTTCACTTGCTTGGTTGGTAAAAAAACCTGTATGCGCGAACGGTATTGCATCGAGTTGTTGTTTAATCGCATCTTTAACTGCGGTGTGGTTATGCCCTAAATTAGATACAGCAGCGCCTCCACAACCATCTAAATATTGTTTACCTTCAGTATCAAATAAATAAACCCCTTCGCCCGAAGCAATAGAAGGAAGTTTGGCATGGCAGTGGCGATGAAATACATGTGTCATTAGCGGATAACCCTTGTTGTATATATCCAATTACCTGAGCAAGTAAGTATCCGCAGGTTGCTTGGTTATAAAAGAAAGTAATCCTGATTTTGGTCTATTTTTATTAAACAGACAAAGTAATTAAAGTGAAGGGGTATGAGTAATTGGAATAGTAAGCAGAGCTGCTACTATTAAAGAAAGTAACTGCTAGTGATACTCACGTTGTCTCGATAATCACAAAAGATCAAAGCTCAATATGGTTATATCATTACTAGCTTTCCCTTCAGATAAGATAAAGACGTGTCGCCGACAAGGCGAAATAAACGTTAATGATAATCAAACTGCCTCGACGAGCACAGACGAGCTAAAACACCAAGCAAACTCATACAAAAAATAATGCCCCAACTGCTGCAATAAAAAATTACTCAATATGGCTACAACATGCCCAGCGTAAAGTTTTCCCAAGCTAAACTGGCATTTTAGCAATCGCAAACAGGACGTTTGCGATAATGTCAGAATGGCCACGGACGGCCATCCTGAAATGGTGCGTTTAAAATGCTGGTTTAGATTGGATCTGAAAACGATCCGGTGTCAGTCTCTTTGCCGCCTTTCTCTTCTTATAAGAGAAAAACGTGTCGCCGACAGGGCGAAATCACAGTTAATAATTATCAAACTGCCTCGACGATCACAGACGAGCTGAAGCTTAAAGCAAACTGGCAGACATATAGCTAAGCCACAATAAAACATCAACTCATCGTGGACGTGCAACACCACCGTAAAGTTTTCCCAAGTCATCAACTACTTTTAGCAAAACCAAACAGGACGTTTGGCTTAAGTTCATTCAGCACAAGGATGTGCTGTATGAACTGGTGCGTTATAAAAGGATTTTATTACTTGGATTAGAAAACGATCCGGTGTCAGTTTCTTTGCCTACTTTCTCTTCTGATAAGAGAAAGACGTGTCGCCGACAAGGCGAAACCACTGTGAATAATGATCAAACGGCCACGGCGAGCGCAGACGAGCTAAAACCCCCGGTGTTTTTCAAGACAGTTGGCACTCATTAGCTAATTTTTATGCTGCTTCTTTCTTAGGAGTATCTGGATTTAATGTGACAGCTCCAATTGCATTACAGTCTTGAACCTCACCAGACCAACGCAG
>Ga0316197_10003615_pt1 | contig 11001 bp, 8 predicted proteins | sample OudBiesiAoxic_MG_FD_204939 | JGI IMG/M metagenome (GOLD analysis project Ga0316197, IMG submission 204939) | Coastal sediment microbial communities from Oude Bieten Haven, Netherlands - site A oxic | ecosystem: Environmental > Aquatic > Marine > Coastal > Sediment | place: Netherlands... | reverse complement strand
ATCAGGAAGCCCAGAAAACGGGCCGTGAACATAGAGACGACGAATACGGCGAGGCTTTGCTGACCGACTTTCAGGATCACCGCCAACAACCGCGACCAGCCGCGTGCCAGCGTGCCGTCACCGGACGTCAGCAGGTTGTTTCCCTTGTCGCCCGCTAAAACCCAGACGACGTAGGCAAGGCTTAGAAAATGAACGTAGCGCAAAATGCCGAAATCTGACTTGTCGATCAGCGGCTGATAGGCCGCGCGCCAGTCCCGGGCCCATTCGAACCCAAGTTCACGTACGCCGATGCTGGACAGCGGAATGTTTGCCACCACCAACAGCACCGCAAACGCCATCAGCGTGGGCGTCACCGGCGGCTTGGGCAACCAGCCACGCATAAAGGCGAAACCGGTGAAAAAGATCAGCTGCCAGCCGAAAGGATTGAAAAACCACGTGCGGTCTGTCCACGGCTCGGCCGGGAATTCAAGGTGCAGATGTCCTAGACCAAACCCAGCCAAAAGCGCCGTCTGCCCCATCAGCCAAACACCGATCACAAACGCCGCCACAAGGCGCAGGTCAATCCGGGCCAATGCCATGACGATTGGCATCATCAGCAGCACGATCATGTACATCGGCAGGATGTCGAAATAGTTGGGGACCCAGCGCAGCGTCATGAAGCTGAGCAGCATACCCGGATTATCCCACTTGTCGCTTTCGACGAAAATCATCCAGAGATTGAGCTGCCCCCAGTAATTTCGTCCAGTGATATCGAGATCGGTCAGAAAGACGCACAGTGCCAGCGTGGCAAAGAAAAGCCCCACATGCGCCCAATAGACCTGCCAGACGCGGAACAGCACGCGTGCCGTGCCTAGCAGCCAGCCTGAACGGGCAAAGGCACCGCCAAAGGCGATGGCAGAGGCCATGCCGGAGCAGAAAACGAAGATCTCTGTGGCGTCGGAAAAGCCCCAGCGTGCGGGGATCCAAAGCGTGAACTTGTTGCCGGGTGTATGCGCAAAAAGGATAATGAACATTGCGAGGCCACGGAAGAAATCCAGTCGCAGATCACGGATGCGCGTGCCAGGCTGTTCGCCCAATGCTGTAACGGGGCGGGATTTCATCGTGGAGGCGGTATCAGCGAGGCTCAATTGGCAGTGGCCTATGACTTATTGCGCGGGGATGCGCCGCGCACGCGACAACTGGTCGAACCGGGTGGCGGCAAAGCGATCTTCTTTTCCTGCCCGCAGTGCCAGTCTTTCCAGCAAGACCTGTTCTGCTGCGTCGAAATGGCCCGCACGCAGGCCTGCGTCAATGGTCATGCGTTCAAATACATCCCGCTGGGCGTGGCTGCCGCCGATGGTCTGCATCTTTGGGCGGGCATCCGCCAGTTGGATAAATGCGTCGCCGTATCGCCCTTCGGCAAAAGCGTTAAGGCCGGCAAGCGCGGTGATGCCAGGGTCTGCGACACGTTCGGCCATATCGCCGGTTTGCTTGGCATCGCGGGCAAATCTGGTGGCCATTGCCTGTGCTGGCTCTCCCTTGCCTGCGCCCGCCAGCGCCAGTTGGTAGTGCAGGTCGGCGAAGACGAGACAGCCATCGTCGATCCGCGCTTCTGCCAATTGGCCCAGTTCGTCCCACCGGTTGCCTACATCGCGGCCTTCAAGCTCAAGCCGCATCAGTAGCGATGTTGCATTGGCGATATCGCGGTAGTCGTCGGTCTTGTCGGCACGGATCTGGCTGTCATAGAGGTCAAGGGCAATGTCCATTTCGCCCCGGTCCAGATGCAGCAGGGCCTTGTGCCACCAGACGTGGTAGCGAAAGTTGTTGGCACCGTCCCACGCGCTTTTGTGATCCTCGATCAACGCGATGCCTGCGCTTGGTTCTGCGCGCATGTCGTGGACATGGGCCACCGCGTGCAGGCCCCATGCGTCGTCAGGCGCATAGGTCAGCCCGGCGCGACCGGCCAGTTCAGCCGCCGCATAATCCCCGGTTTCCTCAAGCGTGAAGGCGTGGCATCCCATGAGGTAGCCCCGCAGAGGGTGATCACAGGTGTGGGCAGGCAGGACACGTTCGACCGATGCGCGCATGCCAGCGGCATCGCCAAGGATAAAGCGGATGGCGTGGCTGGCCTTGGCGGTGAGCGTGTCGGATGGAAGATGATCCAGAATGCTTTCAAGCGTGCTGATCGCCCCTGTCGGGCTATCGGCCAGCCACGCGTCAAGTGCGTCGAGCCATCCCTCTTCACGCTTGGTCATCGCATTTTGCGCACGGGCAGCATGGGCGGCGGCACGGGCATCTTCAGCGACCTGCCACATCTCGGCCCTGCCCATCATCAGCGAAAACAAGCCGCGTGCGGCGTGACCCATGGCAAAACCTGGCTCAGCCTCAAGCACTTCGCCCAGATGCACAGGTGTCGCGGGCTTGTGGGCAAGGAAAGCCCGTATCATGGCGTTCCAGCTGTCAATTGACGCGTCATATTCCAGTGTCACAGGGGCATGGCATATGTCTGTTTTCATGGAGCGGCCCTTTCGAGGTCAGTCGTCCTGACATAAGGGGTACGCGGTTTGGACATTTCAAAGAACGACTTTGGCGCCCGTCACACGCCAACGTGAAGCGGCGCGCAGCTTTCGTGAGGATTTGTGACAAATACCGCGTGAAAATTCCGAAATGCAGGCCTAAATCCGCACAACGGGCTGAACTCAGGCGGACTTACTCGTCGGAATCTTTCGCGTCTGGCCCCCATGTTTCAAGCACTTCGCTCGTATCCTGCCCAAAGTGTGGCGGTGCACGGTCATACCGAACGGGGGTCGCAGAGAAGTTCAGCGGGTTGGCCAGCAGTTGGACCAGTCCCTTGTCAATGTCGGCGCGGGGTACGTCCACAACGGCATTGCGGGCGCGGGCCTGTTCCGAGGTCAGCGCCTCTTCAATATTGTTAATCGGGCCGCAAGGGATCTTGGCGGCTTGAAGGGCTGTCAGCAGATTGGCTTTGGTCATGGCTTTCATGGCGGGCAGAATATGGTCCATCAATGCCGCGCGGTTTTCGATCCGGCTAAGATTTGTGACAAAACGCGGATCGTCGGCCAGTTCCGGCAGGCCGATCACATCCGCATACCGCGCAAACTGCGCATCGTTTCCCACCGCCAGAAGGAAATGACCGTCGGCGCATGCGAAGGCGTCGTAAGGCACGATATTGGGGTGCGCATTGCCGCGTCGTTCGGGCAACTGTCCGGAGGTGAGGAAGTTGGTGCCCTCGTTAATCAGCCAGGCCATGGAGGCATCTACAAGGGCAAGGTCGATATGTTGGCCTTCGCCGGTTTGGTCGCGATGGCGCAGCGCGGCAAGGATGCCGATGGTCGCGTACATCCCGCACATCACGTCAGCGATGCCGACGCCGACTTTCATCGGAGAACCGTCCGGATCTCCGGTGATCGACATGATCCCGCTGAATCCCTGGGCCATCAGGTCGTAACCGGGTTTGTCGCGGTTCGGGCCGGTCTGTCCGTAGCCCGAGATAGAGCAGTAGATCAGTGACGGATGAGCGTTGAGTATGGTTGCGTGGTCAAGGCCATATTTCTTGAGCCCGTCCGGTTTGAAGTTTTCGATCACAATGTCAGCGCGGGCGGCGAGGTGGCGGATGATACGCTGGCCCTCTTCGGTGGCGATATCAACCGCGATGGAGCGTTTGTTGCGATTGGCGGCCATGAAATACGCCGACAAGTCGGTCGGGTTGCCTTCCTTGTCCCGCGCATAGTTTGGCCCCCAGCCGCGTGTATCATCACCGCCGCTCTTGGGGTTTTCAACTTTGATGACAGTGGCACCCATGTCGCCCAGAAGTTGCGTACAGGTCGGACCGGCAAGGATACGGCTGAGATCGAGGACAAAGAGGCCGTCCAATGCGCCTTTAGATGCGTCCATCATACGCCCCTCGTTCGATGATCGCGGCGATGACCGTGAACGTGTTGGCCGACATCGCTTTGTTAAGCGCTTTCTCCAGTTCGTCGCGGTTGCGGACGGTTGTGCCGGCACCGCCGAAAGCCACCCCCATGGCGGCAAAATTGTGCTGGGCGAAATCAACGCCATGGTTGGAAAGTTGTCTTTCGCGTTGTTTCTTTTCAATCAGCGCAAGCGAGGCATCCACAAACACCACAAAGATCGGGGCAAGGTCCAGCTCCGCTGCCGTCGCGAGTTCGCCCGCCACCATCAGGAAGCCTGCGTCGCCGGAGAACGAGATCAAAGGACGATCCGGCGCGGCCAGTTTCGCGCCAATCGCCATGGGCACGGCGCAGCCCATCGTACAAAGAGCCGATGACTGCATCAGGTCACGGGGTGCGTAACATTCCCACATCTGGCTGAGCAGGATGCGATGTGCCCCGCTGTCGGCAGAAGCAAGCGTGTTTCGGGGCAGTACCTTGCGGCAGGTATCGATTATCGCGGCAGGGCCCCAAGCTTCTTCAGAAGGGAAGGCTTTGGTGAGGGCAGTCTTGGCTGTGTCGATTTCGCCGTCGGTCCATGTGGCGTTGCCGTCCAACCCATCGCTGAGCGCGCCCAGTGTTGCCGCGCAGTCTGTGATGAAATTCAACGTGGACCGGTGCATATAGTGGTGATTGGGCGCCGCAGTGATGTCGATGACGTTTTGGGTGTCGGGGTGCCAGACATCGCGCCAGCCGGGGCGCATTTCAATCGGATCGTAGCCCACACAGATGATCAGATCTGCCGATTGTACGAAAGGCACCAATGTTTTGTCCGCCAATGGTGAAAGGCCAGCGCCGCCCAGCGACAGCGCATGATCTTCGGGCAGAATGCCCTTGGCCTTGTACGTGGTGATGACGGGAACGTTGTGATCCTCGACAAATTCCATGATCGCGGTTTCGGCATGTTGGTTCAATGCATCGACACCAACAATCATGACAGGGCGGGTGGCGGTCTTGAGCCAGCCGCGTGCGATGGCCAGATCAGTGCCGCTGGGTACAGTCGGACTGGCTGGTTTGCGCGGTGGAGGGGCGTCTGCTGAAATCTGCGCGTCTGCGACCGTGATCGGCACATCGATGTGGACAGGGCCCATGCGGCCCTCGGTGGCTATGGTCACCGCCTTGTCTGCAATCACGTGGGCGGCATCAGCGGTAAGCGCAAATGTTGCCTTGGTAATCGGGCGGAAGACAGCCTGCTGATCAATGACCTGATGGGTGTAGGTCTGCACCTCGGCCGGATCCATACAGCCCGACAACACGATCAGTGGCACCTGATCCTGCAGCGCGTTCGCCACCGTGTTCACGCCGTTCAGGGTGCCGGGGCCAATGGTCCCAACGAGGATCGCAGGGGCGTGGTCACGATGATGGACGCCCTCGGCCATGAACCCGGCGGCATTTTCGTGCTTGGCAAGAATAAACCGGATGCCTGCTGCTTCCAGTGCATCGATCAAGGTCAGCACCTCGCCGCCGGGCATGCCAAAGGCGGTGCGGCATCCGGCAGCATAGAGGCGGCGGGCTAATGCATCTGCGGCGCGAATGGTCTGGGTCATGGGCGGGCCTTTCGGGAAATGTTGCCCAAGGGTGAAGCATGCGGGGCGGTCTTGTGCAACTCACTGTTCTGTTGGGAATGTTGCAACGGGTGACAGTGTTCTGCAAAACATTGCGCAAATGTCTCTCAAGGAATTTGGCTGCATGGGGCAAAAAACTATACCAAAGAAAATGGCGACCCACCCGGATCGCCTTTCAAGAACTCTCATTCAGGAATGCGTCACCGCCGACGGTCGCGACGGGATGACATCGGTTGGAAGGCCACGCCAACATGCGCTTCACAATAGGGCTTGCCCTGCTTGACTGGCAGACCGCAGAACCAGAAATCCTCGGTCGCGGGGTCACCCACGGGCCATTTGCAGGTGCGTTCTGTCAATTCCATCAGGCCGATCTTCTTGGCCTTCTTTTCGACTTCGTTCACTTTTGCCAGCGCTTCAGGCGAAATCTCGTTCGCGGAAGGCTGTGGTGGCAGGGGCTGGCCTGCCGGAATAATCTGCTTGCGCGCGGGCAGGGTGGACTTGGGCGGAGCGGCCGCTTCGGTCTTCATCACCGGCTTTTCTGTTTTTGGTTCTGACTTTGGCTTGGCTTCGGCCTTGGGCGCCGCCTTGGCCTTGGGCTTGGTATCCGCCTTTGCCGCACCGCCGCTGGTGGCACGGTTGCTCAGCCCCAGACGGTGCACCTTGCCGATTACGGCGTTGCGGGTCACGCCGCCCAGCTCTTTGGCAATCTGGCTTGCCGACTGGCCTTCGCCCCACATTTTCTTCAGCGTCTCAACGCGGTCATCGGTCCAGGACATCGCAGGTCTCTCTTTGGTCAAAAAGCGGCCCCCTTGGACCGCCTTGTTCTGTTCAGTCCCCTATACTAAGCGTTCCGGGCCTGCGTGCAAGGGAGGAAGCGTCAAACCGAGGTGGTTGGACGCGGCGGCATCGGTTTGCGCAAGCGCGCCTCTCGGAAGGCAAGCAGTAGGGCGCCTGCAATGATGATGCCTGCACCGATCAAGGTAACAGCATCGGGCACCACGCGATAGAAGAGATTGTCGTAAAGCGTTGCAAAAATAAGTGTACCATAGCTGAAAGGCGCGACAAAGCTGGCCTCTGCGCGCGCCATGCCGTTGACAAAGAACGCCTGCGCGACGCTCATGCAAAGCCCCAGCGCGATCAGAAGGCCCCATTGCGCGGCGGTTGGCGGCTGCCAGAAGGCAATCACGGCCACGCTGGCGATGATCACGCCCATCGCATTGTTAAAAAGCAGGATTTGAAACGGGTTCTCGCGCTGACTGAGCTTTTTGATGAAAATCAGCTCCATTCCCATGATCATCGCCGCCCCCAGTGCAAGAAGCGCGGCAGGCTGGAAGCTTTCGGGCGTCGGCCGCAGCAGGATCAGAGCGCCGGCAAAGGCGAGTGCGGCGGCGAACCACCGAATGCGGCCCACGCTTTCCCCCAGAAGCGGGATGGCAAGGATCATCGCAAAGACCGGGTTCAGGAACGAAATCGCCGTTGCGTCGGCCAGCGGGATATAGGCGACTGAGGCAAACATAAGCGTCACGCCAGCCCAGCCGAAACTGGTGCGTGCGATATGCAATCGCCAATTGGGGCGGGTCAACTTGGGCCGCAGGATGGATGCGGCAGTGGCTATGCCAAGGAACGCGAAAAGAAACCTGCCATGACTGATCTGCAGCGGGTGAAGGGCAGGACCAAGCGCGTCACTGCCAAGGGCCTTTGCCAACAGGGTCGTTGCCGCAATGAACGCCGTCGCAGCGGCGATCAGCAGCGCGGCCAGGGCATTGTTGGGGGGCTTGGCCTGATACATACGGTCCTATGCGTCCAAAGCAGACCCACCCACAAGGGACGATTTCAGGGCTATGCAAGCCTGCGCAATCCTCTTATGAGGGACGACATGATCACGACGACACATATCCTGTCCCGACGACGCCAAGGCTGATCCCTTTCGCGTGGCCTGCATGCCGCAGGTCTGATCCCGGTGCGCTGCACCTTTCCCAAACATACTTGACCACACGCGCCGCCCATGGCCTCTTGCGCCTTTAGCGGCCCATCAAAAGGATGATCCAGATGATCTCTTCCGTTCTGTCGACCTACAACCGTGCACCGTTAAGCTTTGTTTCCGGCGCAGGCTCCTGGCTGACCGAGGCGGACGGGCGACGCTTTCTGGACCTTGGCGCAGGCATCGCTGTGAACGCGCTGGGACATGCCCATCCCAAGCTGGTCGAGGCGTTGACCACGCAGGCCAATGCGCTGTGGCACACCTCGAACCTGTACCAGATCCCGCAACAGCAGGCGCTGGCGGACAAGCTAGTTGCCAACACGTTCGCAGATACGGTGTTCTTCACCAATTCCGGCACGGAAAGCTGTGAACTGGCCGTCAAGATGGCCCGCAAGTATTTCTATGACAAAGGTCAGCCAGAACGGATCGAGATCATCACTTTTGACGGGTCGTTCCACGGCCGCTCCTCCGCGGGTATCGCGGCGGCAGGGTCCGAGAAAATGACAAAGGGCTTTGGCCCGTTGCTGCCCGGTTTCGTGCATCTGGGCTTTGGCGATCATGACGCGCTGAATGCCGCGATCAATGACAAGACCTGCGCCGTGCTGGTGGAGCCGGTACAGGGGGAGGGCGGTATTCGCGCTGTTCCAGACCAGTGTCTCAAGGGCCTGCGCGATCTGTGTGACGAACACGGCATCCTGATGATTCTGGATGAGGTGCAGTGCGGCGTGGGCCGGACGGGCAAGCTTTTTGCCCATGAATGGGCCGGTGTAACGCCTGATATCATGATGGTCGCCAAGGGCATCGGCGGGGGTTTCCCACTGGGTGCGGTGCTGGCGACAGAAGATGCAGCGTCAGGCATGACGGCGGGCACCCATGGATCGACCTATGGCGGCAATCCACTTGGGTGCGCGGTGGGCTGTGCGGTGATGGATATTGTCAGCGACCCGGATTTTCTGGCCGAGGTGAACCGCAAGGCAAGCCTGCTGCGCCAGAAACTGGAAGGGCTGGTTGCCGGTCACCCCGATGTTTTCGAGGCTGTGCGTGGTTCGGGGCTGATGCTGGGGCTGAAGTGCAAGGTGGCTCCCGGTGACGTCGTCAATGCGGGCTACGGTAAGGAAGTCATCACCGTCCCCGCGGCCGACAACGTCGTGCGGCTGCTGCCGCCCCTGAACATCACGGACGAAGAGATTGCCGAGGCTGTCGCGCGACTGGACGCCGCTGCATCCACCCTCGCACCCTGACCTTCATCTTTCCGATACAATTCTCCGGGGGTCCGGGGGTGGAAAACCCCCGGGACTCTCAGAAAGAGACATCCCATGACACACTTTCTTGATATCCACACCACACCGCAGGACGACTTGCGGCACATCATCGACAATGCAATCAGCATGAAGAAATCCCGCGCGGGACGGCCCAAAGGGGCGCTTGATGAGGAGCAGCCCCTCAAGGACCACATGGTTGCGCTGATCTTTGAAAAACCATCGACCCGGACCCGCGTCAGCTTTGACGTAGGCGTGCGCCAGATGGGCGGGCAGACCATGGTTCTGTCAGGCGCGGACATGCAGCTGGGCCATGGTGAAACCATCGCTGATACGGCCCGCGTGCTCAGCCGCTATGTCGACCTGATCATGATCCGTACGTTTGAAGAACAGACGCTGCTGGAAATGGCGGAATACGCCAGCGTACCGGTGATCAACGGGCTGACCAACGCCAGCCATCCTTGCCAGATCATGGCTGACGTCATGACCTTCGAAGAACATAGCGGGCCGATCAAGGGCAGGAAGGTCGTCTGGTCCGGTGACGGCAACAATGTCTTTGCAAGCTTTGCCCACGCGGCCAAGCAATTTGATTTTGACCTGACGTTTACGGGTCCGCCACCTTTGGACCCACATCCGGATCTGCAAGGCCTCTATTCGATCGAACGTAATCCGGATCTTGCTGTGCAGGGCGCCGATCTGGTGGTGACGGATACGTGGGTTTCCATGCACGACCCCCAATCTGCACGGGAACGGCGCCACAATCAATTGCGCGGCTATCAGGTGAACGAGGCGCTCATGGCCAAGGCGAAGGAAGACGCGCTGTTCATGCATTGTCTGCCAGCCCACCGCGAGGATGAGGCGACAAGCGCGGTCATGGACGGGCCGCATTCGGTGATCTTCGATGAAGCCGAAAACCGGTTGCACGCGCAAAAGGCCATCATGCGGTACTGCCTTGGACGCTGATGCGGATCAACTGGATAGCGACCCGCATATCGTGGTAGCGGGTGCGGGGTCCATCGGCTGTTTTATCGGGGGACTATTGGCAGCGGCAGGGCGCAATGTGACCCTGCTGGTGCGCCCGCGCATCGCCGCAGAGATCAGGGCGCATGGGCTGACGCTGACAGATCTGGACGGCATGGCCGTGCAGGTCCGAGCGGATGCCATCGGGCTGTCCGAAGACCCGGTTTGCATGGAAGAGGCAGATGTTGTTCTGGTCACGGTCAAGTCACGCAGCACAGATGCATTGGGTCGCGAGATCGCGCAACACGCGCCGCGCCACGCGCCGGTCGTCAGCCTGCAAAACGGCGTGACCAATGCCGAGGTGTTGCGCAAGCGCCTGCCGGGGCACGATGTGCGCGCCGGGATGGTCGCCTTCAACGTCGTGCCTATGGGGCAGGGGTGCTATCATCGCGCGGTAGAGGGCGACGTCGTGGTTGAGGCCGGACCGGGCGATCTGGCGGCCGTGATGCAGGCTCCCGGCTTGGAATGCGTAGAAAGCCGTGACATCGAAAGCGTGCAATGGGGTAAGTTCCTGATGAACCTTAACAATGCGCTGAACGCACTCAGCGGATTGCCATTGCAGGAACAGCTGAAAAATCGCGGGTGGCGCAGGCTGATGGCCGAGCAGTGGGCCGAGGCGTATAGCGTGCTGAAAGCTTGCGGCATAAAGCCAAAGTCTTTCACACCTGTGCCGGTAGGTGCGCTGCCGTTGGTGTTGCGATTGCCCAATGCGATCTTCCTGCGCCTCGCGTCGGCCATGCTCAAGATCGATCCGCAGGCGCGGGCGTCGATGTCCTATGACCTGATGGAGGGGCGGCCCACCGAGATTGATGCATTGCAGGGTATGGTCGTGCGAAAGGGCGCAGAAGCTGGCGTGCCTACGCCCATCAACGCGATGGTCGTGGACGTGATGAAGACCGCTGAGTTGGCGGAAGAGGGGCTGCCGAACTTGACGCCTGAGAGCCTGCGCGCAGAACTTTCGCAGAATGGACGATCCTAGAGTATCCGTCTTGATCAAGCTGTTTTTGGCGTCCACTCGCGGTCTTGGCGGACGAGTGCGTTGGCCAGTTCGATCATCTTTCGCATGAGCGCTGTCAGGGCGACTTTCGCGGGCTTTCCGGCTTGGATCATAGTCTGGTATCTCTGTCGCAGATCCGGGTTGTATCGGGCGGCGACGAGCGCGGGCATGTACAGCGCATCTCGCAGGAATTTGCGTCCTCCTTGTATGAACGCCTTACCACGCCATA
>Ga0316197_10003614_pt1 | contig 11001 bp, 9 predicted proteins | sample OudBiesiAoxic_MG_FD_204939 | JGI IMG/M metagenome (GOLD analysis project Ga0316197, IMG submission 204939) | Coastal sediment microbial communities from Oude Bieten Haven, Netherlands - site A oxic | ecosystem: Environmental > Aquatic > Marine > Coastal > Sediment | place: Netherlands... | reverse complement strand
CCTTCCGCGGTTCCGACAAGCGCGGTGGAGGGAACGGGGCGCACATCGGTCTCGCGCCGCAGAAGGACTGGGAGGTCAACCAGCCTGTCCAGTTGGCGAAGGTGCTGAAAACCCTCGAGGGCGTCCGGAAGGACTTTAACGCCGCGCAGGCTGTTGGCAAAAAGGTATCGCTCGCCGACCTGATCGTTCTTGGCGGTTGCGCAGCCATCGAGCAGGCGGCGAAGAACGCCGGACAGGAGGTGGAGGTGCCCTTCGCGCCGGGGCGCATGGACGCCACGCAGGAACAAACCGATGTGGACGTCTTCGCCGTGCTCGAACCGGTAGCGGACGGGTTTCGCAATTACCAGAAGGCCAAATACACCGTGTCGGCTGCGGAGATGTTGGTCGACAAGGCACAGCTCCTGACGCTGACTGCGCCCGAGATGACGGTTCTCGTCGGTGGCATGCGCGTGCTGAACGCCAATGTCGGACAGTCTCGACACGGCGTCTTCACCAAGCGCCCCGAGACACTCACCAACGACTTCTTCGTCAACCTGCTCGACATGAGCACCGAGTGGAAGGCGACCTCGGAAGACCAGGATGAGTTCGAAGGACGCGACCGCGCAACGGGCGAATTCAAGTGGACCGGCACCCGAGTCGACCTCATTTTCGGTTCGAACTCGCAGCTCCGCGCAATTGCAGAGGTCTACGGGCAGGACGATGGGCAAGAGGCGTTCGTGCAGGACTTCGTGGCGGCCTGGAACAAGGTAATGAACGCGGACCGCTTCGACCTTGCCTGATCTTGGCTGAACGGACGTGATTCGAAAGCGCTGTTTGAATCGGCGCTTCCCCGATAACTAGAGGTAATACGTCATGAGGGCCTACTTGATCACTCCCGATAAGCAATCCATCGACGCCGTCGATGTCACCAGCATCGACGAAGTCAAGGCGCTTATCGGGTTCGACACGCTGGAATCCGACGCCATCGGTTCCGAGGGTGACCGACTCTACTTCGATGAGGAATGCTTTCTGCGGGGCGCCAGTGGGCGCTTTCAGATCGACACGGTGATTCCCGTCTCGGGAAAGGGGGTGGTCGTCGGCACGGCGGAGGATGGCGCCACTTTGCGTGACGTCGTGACCGACATCGACGACCTGCGCGGGCGCACGAAGTACTCATGACCCAGCAGCGTCCAGCGGATTGCCATCAGCATCATCGACCTGCCCTAGTCACGTACACCGACCGCCAGCCTGCTCCTCGGGGATGCCGAACATCGGGTGAGTAAATCCGCTGGCTTGTTCCTGGCCGCCGCCTTGCTCCTGGCCGGCGCCTTCGGCGGTCTTTGGCTGCTGCGCGATACCGTCGAGGTTCCGGCAGAGGTCTCCCACGGTAGCGTTCCGCTGCGCCGAGGCCCCATTGCGGCCGTGGTCTCGGCGACGGGAACCTTGACCCCGGTCAACACCGTCCAGGTCGGCAGCCAGGTCTCCGGCACCATTGAGCACCTCCATGTCGACTTCAACGACCAGGTGAAGAATGGCCAGGTCATCGCCCAGATCGACCCGGCGATCTTTCAGGCCGAGCTCGCCGAGGCCCGGGCCAGTCTGGCGAACGCAGAGGCCCAGCGCGACAAGGCGGCCGTGAGCGTAGCCGAGTCGAAGCGCGAGCTCGAGCGCGTGGCCGAGCTGCACCGCAAGAAGCTGGCACCGGCCAGCGAGCTCGATACGGCGAGCTTCGCCTACGACGCCGCCCGGGTGGAGCGCCGGGTGAAGGAGGCCGCCGTGGCCCAGGCCGCCGCGGTGCTGCAGCGCGAGCAGGTCAACCTCGACCACACGACCATCGTTGCCCCCACCGACGGCGTCATCATCTCCCGCGACGTGGACGTGGGACAGACGGTGGCGGCCAGCCTGCAAGCCCCGACCCTCTTCACCATCGCCAAGGACCTTACCCGCATGCAGGTGGAGGCGGACGTGGACGAGTCCTTTATCGGCAAGGTCCGGCAGGGCCAGCCGGTGTCCTTCACCGTCTTCGCCTATCCGGGGCGGGCGTTCCATGGCGAGGTCGCCCAGGTGCGGCTGCAGCCGAAGATCGAGGCCGGCGTGGTCAAGTACAACTGCATTATCCGCGTCGACAACGACGACCTTGCGCTGAAGCCCGGAATGACCGCCACGGTGCTCATCGAGGTGGACCGCCGCGCGGAGGCCTGTCAGGTGCCGCACGCGGCCCTGCGCTACGTACCCGACTGGCCGCAGGAGCGCCTCGATCGGGTGCGTGCCGGTCTGCAGCCCGGCGAGGCCATCGTCTGGCGCGCCGACGCAGGCGGTTTGGCACCCTTGACGGTCACCACCGGGATTGTCGGTGAGACGCTCACCGAGGTCAGCGGCTCTGGACTCACACCCGACCTGCAGATCGCGGTGCCCGGCGAGCGCAAGGACAAGAAGCGACGCCGGCGCTTCGGTCTCAGCCTGTTCTGACCGGGGATGGCCGCTGCGCTCATCGAGATCCGCGACCTGCGGAAGGTCTACGCCCTGGACGGCGTCGAGATCCAGGCCCTGCGTGGCATCGATCTGACAGTCGACGAGGGCGAGCTCGTCGCCATCATGGGTCCCTCGGGCTCGGGCAAGTCGACGCTGATGAACATCCTCGGCTGCCTGGACGTGGCCGATTCCGGGAGCTATCGGCTGCGCGGGCAGGATGTCACTCCGATGCCTAGCGATCAGCTTGCGGAGTTGCGCAACCGCGAGATCGGCTTCGTCTTCCAGGGCTTCAATCTGCTACCCCGCACCAGCGCCCTGGAAAACGTGGAGACCCCGCTGATCTATGGCGGCATGGGTAAGCGCGAGCGCCACGAGCAGGCCACGGAGGCACTTCAGCGACTGGGTCTCTCCGACCGTCTGCATCACCTGCCGAATCAGCTCTCCGGGGGGCAGCAGCAGCGCGTAGCAATTGCCCGCGCCCTGGTCACGCGTCCGTCACTCCTGCTGGCGGACGAGCCGACCGGCAACCTGGATACCGCGACCAGTGCGGAGATCCTGACCGTTCTCGAGACACTGAACCGGCAGGATGGGCTCACCATCCTGATGATCACCCACGAGCCGGACGTGGCCCGGCGTGCGCAGCGGATTCTCCACCTGCGGGACGGTCGGCTGGAGGCCCACCGATGAGCTGGTCCGCTGCCCTCGCGCTCGCGCTGCATGCCCTGTGGCGGAACAAGACCCGTGCCATGCTGACGGCACTCGGCGTGATCATCGGGGTCGCCTCCGTGATCGCCATGGTCGCGATTGGCGCTGGCGCCCAGCAGCGTATTGCCGAGCAGTTGGAGAGCATGGGCACCAACAGCCTGGTGATCCGCTCGGGCTCGGTGACCCGCGGCGGGGTGCGCACCGGCGCCGGCACCACCACCAGCCTGACCTTGGCCGATGCGGAGGCCATCGCCGAGCTTGCCGACGTGGTCGATGTCGCCCCCAGCGTGCGGGACTCGGCCCAGGTCCGCTACCGGGGCGCGAACTGGGGTACCGCCATCCAGGGCGTGACCCCGGCATACTTCAGGGTACGAAGCTGGCCGCTGCTGGACGGCGAGTTCATCCATCCCGCTCAGGTGGCAGGGGCCGGTCAGGTCTGCCTGCTCGGACAGACGGTCGCGCGTGAGTTGTTCGGTCTGGTCAATCCCATCGGCGAGACGATTGTCATCAAGGGCATGCCGTGCCGAATCATCGGCATTCTCACCGAGAAAGGGGCGACCGCCTGGGGCTCGGATCAGGACGATGCCATCTTCGCCCCCATCACCACGGTCCAGCGCAAGCTCAAGGGCATCACCCATATCGAGCGCATCGAGCTCACCACCAGCGGGCGCGAGGCCACCTTTCGGGCCACCAAAGAGATCACCAGGGTGTTGCGCCAACGGCATCGAACGGCGGCAGACGCCGACGACGACTTCCGCATGTACAACCGCGCCGAGCTGGCGCAGACCTCCGAGGAGAGCGCCCGTGTCTTCTCCTGGCTGCTCGGGAGCATCGCGTCCGTGTCCCTGTTGGTGGGCGGGATCGGGATCATGAACATCATGCTGGTATCGGTCACCGAGCGCACCCGGGAGATCGGGATCCGCATGGCGCTGGGCGCGCGCCCTCGGGACATCCTTTGGCAGTTCCTGCTCGAGGCCCTGGTGTTGAGCGGTGTCGGCGGTCTGCTGGGTATCGTGCTCGGCCTCGCCGGGGCGAGCGCCGTCGCTCGATTCTCGCAGCTGCCGGTCGAGGTCACCTCGACATCGGTCCTGATCGCATTCCTGTTCGCCGGGCTGGTGGGCGTCTTCTTCGGCCTGCACCCGGCGCGCAAGGCTGCGCGGCTGCGCCCGATCGACGCTCTGCGTTACGAATGAGTCAGACTCTTGCGGGACACACAAGGAGCTGCGAGACAGAAGGGAGAATGGTCACTGGCGGTTGACATCCGCTTCCTGGTAATACCGCGCCGCCCCTCGGTGCAGCAGCGCGGCGGGCACTTGGGTTGCGGTGTTTTGGGCTGTCGTATACCGACCTTGCGCGAGACGCTCTGACAGCGCTCCTTCACCGCGGTGGATCGCGCGTGCAAGGCGGTAGGCCACCTCAGCGGGTAGCTTCGGCCGGACCAGGATCAACGACCACAATCCAACCGAGTCGATCTGTGCATCCTGTCCCTTGTAGGTACCGGCGGGTACCGACATGGTTCGAAGATGCGGATGCTTCGCAAGGATCCGTTGGACCTGCTCCGCCGAGGGCGCGATGAAGCGCGCCCCCGCCTGGCTATCGGCGATCTTCACAAAACCCGGCCAGCCGATCCCCGCGCCCCATAGGGCCGCGACCTTCCCTTCCAGCACGAGCGTCGGCCCGTCACCGGCCTTCTCAAGGATCACCTGTTCGAAATCGCGTTCCGGCGCCAGGCCGACGCCATCGAGCAAGTCGGTCGCCAGGATGCGCAGCCCGGATGCTCGCGTGCCGAATGTGACAGGCTTGCCCTTGAGGTCTTCGATTTGTCGGTAGGGAGAGTCCGCCAGCACGGCGAACATGCCGGGGTTGGGATACATCACCGACAATACCGCGAGGTTCGCCGGCGTCCGCCCGCCCCCTTCAAGCGCTTGGCGAGCGGCGTTGCCCTCCACCAGCCCGACGTCGATTTTACTCGTCTTCAGCAAATCGAGATTCTGTACGCTGCCCCGCGTGGCGATGGCCTCAACCCGAAGGCTTGATTCTAGTTCGTTGATCACCTCGGCCAGGTGCTGGCCGAACAACTGGAAACCGCCACCCGGCGTGGCCGTGCCCAGCACGACCTGCGTGGGGTGGAGGTCCGTTTCCGCGGAGGAAACGGTCGGCGCGTCCAGCATAAAAAGCGCACCGAGAGACGCCAGAACGGCCGCTGGCAAGGCAGAAAAGCGCTTCATATGCGTCTCCGTTGTTCGCTCTTTCGACCAGGATATCATGGAGCTCATGCTCCATTCCGGAAAGGCAGCGGCAACTCGTGGCCGGTGCAAGTGGAGCTGACCCAAATCCAGCATGGGCAGATCAGGTAGCGCCGGACCTTTACGGGGACCCTGGAGCCACCGGCCGAGCTGGTGGTCGAGTTCAAGATCCCCGGGCGCATCAAACAGCTATTCGCGGACCTGGCAGACACCATGACGCGGGGCTAAGCGTTGGCCTTCGTGGTCTCGGTGGTGATCTCACTCGCCCTCGTGCCGCTCTCCCTCGTGCCGCTCGCGCTCGGCATCGGCGCAGGGGGGCCGATGCCCAGGAGGCCCAGCTGGCGCGGGTGTGGTGGGGGGCCTGAGCATCTCGGCCCTGATTACACCGGGGCTGCCCCGGTGGTTTACTCCTTGATCCATCGCGAGCGATATTGAGGGCGCTGAAGCTTTCTGCGGCGGTTTGCCGCGCGTTAGCGGATAACCTACTCGCCGAAGCCGATTCGTCGCACGGTCCGCAGTGCACCACCCTCGCCCAGGGTCGCGAGCACCCCATGGCCGGAGGCAGTGTACTTGCCGGTGAGCGCCGAGATGGTCACCTGATGGGTGACCAAAATAAGCAGCTCCCAGCGCGGATGCTGGGCTTTGAGAAAGTCACGAACAGCAGCCAGGTTGGGATCGCGGTCCTGCGGGCGATCGAAGAAGGAATTGAGGCCCGGCAGCTCGACGACCGGCCCCAGATTCAGCAGTTCGGCAGTTTCGAGGCAGCGGCACCACTGGCTGGAGTAGACCCGCGCCCGCTGGATGCCCTGGCCACGCAGCCAATCGCCGATGCCCTGTGCCTGCATGCGGCCCGCCTCGCTCAGGTTACGCTGAGTGGAGCAGTCGCCGAGACGAAAACCCTCCGGGTCTCCCGTCCCAGGTGCAGCGGCGTGGCGGATGAGGAGAACATGGCCGCCGGCGAGCATGCGTTGGACAAGGTGGTCATCACCCGACCAGGCGGTCTTCGCCACGCCCAATCCCACCAGGAGGACGAACAGGCCAACCCAGCGCCGCCCCCAATCGACGTTTCTGAAGCATTTCGAGGTCGCTCGCTTGCGATTCACCGGGTCAGAACCTCATCTTCCCGCGGGGCTTGAGCGAGGCTCAGGATCCGTGCTGAAATCGCGCCCGGGGTTTGGAAAACTCCGGGGTTGCGAAGGCCGCTTCCTTCGGATCCATGACGACGTGCCCACCGATGGGGATCGGCACCAGCAAGCAACCGTTGCCGGCGTCGCCGGCGAAGAGTCTGCCCATCGGCCGCAACAACGTCGAGATTGGCTCAATGCCCCTCCGCTGCGTCCGCTTCTGCCTTGTTGGCGTGGCGCGTGCCAGCCTCGTGCTCCGGTGGCGCGTATAGCGTGAACAGCCTGAGCGGCTCGGCACCCGTGTTGACGAAGTTGTGCTCGACACCGGCGCGGACGAAAGTGAGGTCGTTGGGCCCCACCGGGGTGCTCTCGCCGTCGATGATCGCCTCGCCGTTTCCTTCAACGAAGATCAGCACCTGGTCATGATCCTCGTGGACCTCGAGGCCGATGTCCTCTCCGGGGGCGATGCTCATCGCGACAACCTGCATCATTTCGCCGGTCAGCAACACCTGGCGAAAGGCGTCGTTGTCGAGCGTAGCCTGAAGGATCGCGATGGTGTGCTGAACGGATTCTTTGCTCATGAGCGCTCCTGGCGAGTCGCGGTGAATGGGCTGCGGGTCATTGGAAGTTACATCTCGAGGCCGAGCGTACCAGCAACGGAGCTCAAGACGAAACCCGAATGGCCCGGCACAGGGCGATGAGCCCGAGCCGCACCTAGCGGACGACAATCCCGATGCGAGTCGCCGGCGACGCGCGTTCGAACGTCATCGGCGTCTATACTGAGGGTTCAGATCCCGGTGTCGGCGCCTCGCAGTAATACCGTCCACCCGCCTCGCTGAGCCCGCGTTCGGAATCAGTGTGTTAGCGGTGTGCCCCAGCGTCGATAGACTTGCGTTGCGATGGAGCTTCCCAATGGCAAAACTGACTGTTAACGGACAACCCGCTGATTTCGAAGTGGACGGCGAGACACCGCTCCTATGGGTGCTGCGCGATGAGCTGGGTCTTATGGGCACCAAGTACAGCTGTGGAATCGGCCTGTGCGGGGCTTGTACGGTGCATGTAGATGGGCAAGCCATTCGCTCCTGCGTCGTTCCCGTAGGATCGCTGACCGAAGCGCAAAAAATCATCACCATCGAGGGGCTCTCGCCCGATGGCAGCCACCCCCTGCAGCAGGCATGGGCCGAGCTTGACGTGCCTCAGTGCGGGTACTGCCAGCCCGGCATGATCATGGCCGCGGCGGCGATGCTCAACGAGAACCCCAGCCCGACGGATGCGGATATCGATTCGACGCTGACCAACATCTGCCGGTGCGGGACCTTCAACCGGGTAAGGAGCGGGATACACCTTGCCACTCGGCTCAACAAGGGCGGGAGGCCGTGATGGCGATCGAACGTGTGAAAATCACGCGCCGCGATTTCCTAATCGCCTCGGCGACGGCTGGTGCCGGTCTGTCTCTCGGCCTTTACCTTCCCCTGGGCAATCGCCAAGCGCAGGCAGCCGATACGATCCAGGAGGTCAACGCCTGGGTAGTCATCGAGCCGGACGACACCGTGATCATCCGCATCGCCCGTTCCGAAATGGGGCAAGGCACATTGACCGGTCTGGCACAGCTCGTGGCCGAGGAGCTCGAATGCGACTGGTCAAAGGTCAAAACCGAGTATCCGACACCGGGACAGAACCTTGCGCGCAATCGGGTCTGGGGCAGCTTCTCCACCGGCGGCAGCCAGGGCATCAGGGGTAGCCACCAGTATGTCCGCGAAGGAGGCGCGCTTGCCCGGGAGATGTTGCGCGAGGCCGCCGCGGAGGCCTGGGATGTACCCGCTGAGGAATGCACTGTCTCCGCGAGCGTGATCACCCACCGGCCTACGGGACGCGCGACGACCTACGGCAAAGTGGCCGCCGCAGCTGCCAGACTGGTGCCGCCGCTCGAGGTCGAATTGAAGGACCCGAAAGACTGGAAACTCATCGGTAGGCCGGTCAAGCGTCTGGACACACGCGACAAATTGACCGGAAAACAGGTCTTCGGCGCGGACCTGCAATTGCCCGGCATGCTCAACGCCACGATCAAGGCTTGTCCGGTGTTTGGCGGCGCACTGGTCACGTTTGATGCGGATGCGGTACGCGAAATACCAGGTGTGCGCGCCGTCGTGCGCGTCGGCGATGACGCCGTCGCCGTCGTCGCCGAAACCTGGTGGCAGGCCAAAAAGGCGTTGGACGCCTTGCCGGTGACCTGGGACGAGGGTCCGAACGTCGGCGTTAGCAGCGAATCGATTGCACAAATGCTGGACGAAGGGATCGCTGCCGATGAGGCCTTCATCGGTAACCAGGCAGGAGACGTCGAGGCCGCTCTTGCGGGAGCCGCGAAAACCGTCGAGGCGGTCTACAGCTATCCCTACCAGAATCACGCGACCATGGAGCCGATGAACGCGACCGCCCGGTGGACCGCGGACCGATGCGAGGTGTGGTGCCCGACGCAGAACGGGGAGGCCGCGTTGGCAGCGACGGCCGAGGCAGCGGGCCTGCCGGCGAGCCAATGTGAGGTCTACAAGATTCACCTCGGCGGCGGCTTCGGGCGGCGTGGGGCGTTCCATGATTTCGTCCGCCAGGCCGTCACCATCGCCAAGCAATTGCCGGGTACGCCGGTCAAGCTCCTGTGGACGCGCGAAGAGGACATGCTGCACGGTGCCTACCATCCGATTACCCGGGCCAAACTGGTCGGCGGGCTCGACGAGAACGGAGACCTCGTCGGCTTGCGGATCCGCATCTCCGGGCAGTCGATCCTGTCCGCAGTGATGCCGGGGCGTCTTTCGAACGGCGCCGACTTGCTCACCTTTCAGGGTCTGCTACCCGAAGGCGATCATGCCATCAGCTACACCGTCCCGAATCTCCTGATCGACCACGCCATGCGCAACCCGCCGATACGCCCTGGCTTTTGGCGTGGCGTCAATATCAATCAGAACGCGATCTACATGGAGTGTTTCCTCGACGAACTGGCTCACGCCGCAGGTTCCGACCCCCTCGCTTTCCGGCGCAAGCTCATGGCGGAACATCCCAGGAGCCTAGCGGTACTGAACGCGGTGGCGGAAAAGGCGGGCTGGGGGCAAGAAAGCGGCGGCATGCATCGTGGTCTGGCGGTTTGCATGGCCTTCGGCAGCTACGTCGCCGCCTGCGCGGAGGTAACAGTCGACGCTGGAGGAAAACTCAAGATCCACCGCATCGTTGCCGCGACCGATCCAGGCTATGCGGTCAATCCCCAGCAGATCGAGGCCCAGGTCGCGGGGTCCTTCGTCTTCGGTCTCTCAGCCATGCTCTGGGGTGAATGCACCATCCAAGGCGGTCGCGTCCAGCAGGAGAACTTCGATACCTATCCATCCATGCGGATCGCGGAGATGCCACATGTGGCGACGATCGTCATGCCGTCGGGTGGTTTTTGGGGCGGCGTGGGCGAGCCGACGATCGCGGTCGCAGCGCCCGCCGTACTCAATGCGGTCTTTGCCGCGACCGGCACGAGAATCCGCGATCTCCCGCTTAAGAACATAGACCTGAGAGCCGCCTGATGCATGTGACCGGTATCGCCCCTGGAACGAGCACGGTGGTCAGCGGTCGTGGCAGCGCTGCAACTGCTAGCTGGTGGGAGCAACAACGAAGGCAGAAACCCGATCTATACACGATCATATCTTCATACGCGCCGCGAAGCACGACAGCGGAGTTTTCGGAAGGATGGCCGTCGTCCTGTTGGCAGTGCAACACCGGTCCGGTTTCAGGCGGACTGCGGACCATCGCCAACGAGATCTCGGTGGTTGGATTGGGTCGGCCACCATCCCTCGGTATCGGATGTGCGACCGGCCGCTTTCAACGTGTTGAGGTCACTGGCTCGTGCTGGTGCAGCAGTGGTAGTGGACCTGGCGGTTGAGCGAGGAGCCGAAACGCTGCATATCCGAGGGAGGGAGTGCGGGCGGAATCTGCGGTGAGTCGTTGCCAAGCGTCGTTGTCAGCGTCGAAGATCGCGGTGTCGTCTTCGAGAGTTTGGATCGCCGCGTTCCGTCCCGGTAGACTTTCGTGCATGCGCCAACTGGAAATGCTGGGCACGGGTTCGGTCATCCAGAAAATGCATTTGTCCGCTGCGGGGCACGCCCGATGACCCTCCGTACCATCTCTCGCCACGACGTCGATCGACTCGCCGGAGTACTTCCATGAGCTGGCACATCGCTCGACGTGCGTTGGCCGCAGTGGCGGTCCCGGTCATCGTCATCATCGGGGCCGGATTTGCGTTCCTCCACCTTCCCGCGCTTGAGGACGCGCGGAGCCGGATCGCGGTGAACCTGCTGTCGTCCTATCTGGGCGAGGCCGTCGTCGTGGACGGAGACGTCGACGTGACGCTCGGACGGACGATCGACGTCGCCGTGCAGGGCGTCGGCCCGGCCGCGGCCGCATCGGCGGCGCCGACCGCGCCGGTGGGCACGCTGCGCATGTCC
>Ga0316197_10003613_pt1 | contig 11001 bp, 6 predicted proteins | sample OudBiesiAoxic_MG_FD_204939 | JGI IMG/M metagenome (GOLD analysis project Ga0316197, IMG submission 204939) | Coastal sediment microbial communities from Oude Bieten Haven, Netherlands - site A oxic | ecosystem: Environmental > Aquatic > Marine > Coastal > Sediment | place: Netherlands... | reverse complement strand
GGCGCCGACCCACTCGATCACGACGCCGAACAGCAGGTTGCCGATCGGGACGGTGCCACCGAAGACCATGAACCACAGCGGCATCACCGTCGCCCGCTCGGTGTTCTTCATGTTCAGCTGCAGCGTTGTGGTGATCGCCGTCGCCGTCATGAAGTAGAAGAACCCCAGCACGAAGCCGACCGGGAACGCCAGCCCGGGTCCCCGGATCTGGGAGAAGAGGCCGAGGGCGATGCCGAAGCCGATGAACCCCCGGTTGATCAGCGTCTTGCGGTCGATGTGGGAGAGGAACGTGCCGACCGAGATCGCCCCGAAGAACGCGCCGGCTCCCCAGACGGCGTACAACCACCGGTAGACGGGACCGGCGGAGTCGATCCCGAAGTTCAGGCGCGCGACCGACGGGAACAACCCGATGTAGACCAGGCTGAACAGCGAGAACAGGAACATGCCGATCAGCAACCGGTTCAGGACGAGCCGATGGCGTGCCGTTCGCAGGCCGGTCAGCAGCACGCCGAAACCGCGCTCGGTGCTGCCGGACCGGACGTCGGGCATCCGCACGATCAGCAACGCGATGATGAAGAACAGATAGGTGCCGGCGTTGATCACGAAGATCCCCGCCACCGACAGCCCGCCGACCGCGAGCAGTGCGGCGAACACCGGCCCCATCACCCGCGTGCCGTTGATCATCGCCGAGTTGAGGCTGATCGCCCCGGGCAGATCCTGTCGATGGACGAGCAGCGGCATCGACGCCTGGAATGCCGGCGCGTTGAACGCGTTGGCGATACCGATCCCGAGTTGCGCGGCGAAGATCGTCCAGAGCGCCGACTCCTGCCAGACGAACCAGGCGATTGCCAGGGTGAGCATCACCGATGCGCCCTGGGCCGTGAGCTGCAGTTTCTGTTTCGAGACGCGGTCGGCCAGGACGCCGGCGGGAATCGACAGCACGAGCAGCGGTCCGAGCTGAGCGAAGATCATGAGGCCGACGAGGGCGGGGCGCCCGGTGCGGTCGTCGATGTAGGCGGGCAACGTGAAGTTCTGCATCCACGTGCCGATGTTCGACAGCGCGAGCCCGACGAAGATGATCCGGAAGCCCCGGTAGGACAGCGCAGCGCGAGCGGTACCGCGCTTGTGCCCGTGTTCTGGCGGGACGTCGGGTGGGACGTCGCCGGTCGCGGGGCTGTCGGTGGGGTTGGTCATGGGAGCCGGATCGCACTTGACCCGCGGGTCAAGTTACCGCGCCGATCGGTCGCTCAGCGGAACTGGCCGAAGCAGGTCCGGATGTCGTCGACGTAGAGCTGCGGTACCTCGAATGCCGCGAAGTGACCGCCCCTCGGCTGCTCGTGCCAGTGGCGGATGTCGGTGAAGGAGTCCTCCACCCACCGGCGGACCGGCGGCACGATCTCCTTGGGATACACGGTGAAGCCGGATGGAATCGCAACGGGCTTCGGGCGCGGTCCGCGACCGAAGCTCTCCCAGTAGATCCGTGCCGACGACGCGCCGTTGGCATTGATCCAGTAGAGCATCACGTTGTCGAGCAGCTCGTCGCGGGTGAGGACGTTCTCGGGGTGGCCGGCGCAGTCGGTCCACGCCCAGAACTTCTCGAGGATCCATGCGGCCTGGGCGGCGGGGGAGTCGACGAGGCCGTAGCCGACCGACTGCGGTCGCGTCGACTGCTGCTTGGAGTAGCCGGAGTCCCAGTCGGCGTAGTACTTCAGGCCGTCGAGCGCCCGCTGCTCCTCGGGTGTCGGTTCGCCGTCGAGTTTCGGGCGGGCGCCCATCGCGAGGGTGACGTGCACGGCGGCACAGTGCCCGGTGTCGTCGCCCCCGATCGCCGTCGTCACCGCCGAGCCCCAGTCGCCGCCCTGGGCGACGTACCGCTCGTAGCCGAGGTCGGCCATCAGCTTCGCGAACACCTCGCCGATCTTCTGGACGGTCCACCCGATGGTGAGCGGCTTGCCGGAGAACCCGAAGCCGGGGAGCGACGGAGCGACGACGTGGAAGGCGTCGGCCGCATCGCCACCGTGCCGGGTCGGGTCGGTGAGCGGCTCGATCACCTTGTGGAACTCCACGATCGACCCCGGCCAGCCGTGCGTGATCAGCAGTGGCAGGGCGTCGGCGTGCGGGGAGCGGACGTGGACGAAGTGCAGACCGGGTTCGCCGAGCCCGTCGACCGGTGTCGTGAACTGGTCGAAGCGGTTGAGCTGCGCCTCGCGGGTGCGCCAGTCGTAGCCGTCGGCCCAGTACTCGCAGACGTCCTGGACGTAGCCGAGCGGGGTGCCCTGCGACCAGTCGTCGACCAACTCGCGTTCGGGCCAGCGAGTGTTGCGCAGCCGTGCCTGAAGGTCGTCGAGCAGCGCGTCGGGCACGTCGATCGTGAACGGTGTCATCGGGGACCGCGTTCCTCCGGTTCGGTCGGGCGCGGAGCGGGACCGTCCGACGGTGGGCCCGCGAAGAGCTGCGCCTTCTCCATCCAGTCGCGAGCGGCGGCCCCGGTGACGACGAGGTCGGTGTCGTCGACGTGGCGGCGCTGCGTGGTCACGAGGCAGAAGTCGAGCGCCGGCCCGACGATCGACTCGGGAGCACCCTCGTCGCCGAAGGTCCAGGACTCGCCCGACGGCGAGGTGAGTTCGATGCGCACCGCGGCGCTCGGGACCTCGAGGCCGCGGTTCACGTAGGTCCAGCCGCGGGTGATGACGCCCAGCTGTGAGATGTGCCGGAGCCGATCGGTCGGCGGGCGGTCGGCTCCGTCGTCGAGGGCGTCGACGATGTCCTGGCCGTGGGCCCACGCTTCCATCAGTCGGGCGGTCAGGAACGACTTCGCACCCATCGACGGGCCGTACCACGCGACCCGGGTGTCGTTGTCGAGCGTCGCCCCGGCGGCGGCGAGTGCACTCCGGTTGGCCCGCCACGCCGCCAGCAGCTCGTCGGCGGCCATCGCCCGATACGGCGCGAGCGTGATGTCGTCGGCGGATTCACCGGTCGTGCCGGCGCCGAGCAGGCGGTTCATCTCCTCGGCGAAGCCGGCGGGATCGGTGATCGCCAGGGCCGCCGTGCCGTCGAAGTAGGTCAGGTGGCCGATCTGGTCGGCGATCGTCCAGCCCGGGCTCGGCGTGGCGAGTTGCCACTTCTCGGGCGTCAGCGACGCCACCACGTCGTCGAGCGCCTGCTGTTCGGCGACCAGATCGTCGAGTACCTCCGAGACATCCATCGCGACAGGTGTACCCGATCGGCGTACTCCATCGAGAGCCCGGAGGCGGCTCCGAGCCGAAGTGTCCCGCTCCACTACGGTGAGCGTTCGTGACCATCGGCACCCCGATCCGCAGTCGTCTCGACACCCGATCGGCCGACTACCGCCAGAATCTCGCGGCGATGGAACAGCTGTGGGAGGCGGTGGCCGAGCAGTTGTCGAGCGTGCCGACGATCGGCGGTCAGCGCTACGTCGACCGTCACCGCACTCGCGGCAAGATGCTCGTCAGGGAGCGCATCGAGGCGCTGATCGACCCCGACACGCCCTTCCTCGAGTTGAGCCCGCTCGCCGGGTGGGGGACGCAGGACCCCGTCGGTGTCGGCTCGGCGTGCGGGATCGGGGTCGTCGAGGGAATCGAGTGTGCGATCACCGGCTCCGACATGACGTACCGCGGTGGCTCGGCCAATCCGACGTCGTGGAAGAAGACCGCCCGGTTCAACGAGATCGCCCGGGAGAACCGCCTCCCGGTGATCGTGCTCAACGAGTCGGCCGGGGCCGACCTGCCCCGTCAGGCCGACCTGTTCATCCAGGGCGGTGCCAGCTTCCGCGACCTCACCCAGTTGTCGAAGCTCGGTATCCCGACGATCACGATGGCGTTCGGGCCGAACACGGCGGGCGGCGCGTACACGCCGGGGATGAGCGACTACACCGTGTTCGTCAAGGGCAAGGGCACCGCCTACCTCGGTGGGCCGCCGCTGGTGAAGATGGCGATCGACGAGATCGTCGACGAGGAGACGCTCGGTGGAGCCGAGATGCACTCGCGCACGAGCGGTCTCTCCGACTATCTCGCCGTCGACGAGATGGACGCGATCCGCATCACTCGCTCGATCGTGGGTCACCTCGGCTGGCGCAAGCTCGGGCCCGGCGCCACCGAACCCGACGACCCGCCCCTGTACGACCCCGCAGAGCTGCTCGGGTGCGCGTCGGCCGACGTGCGCATCCCGTTCGACATCCGTGAGGTGCTCGCCCGCCTGCTCGACGGGAGCCGGTTCGAGGAGTTCAAGCCGCTGTACGGCGACAAGCTGGTGTGCGGTTGGGGCTCGATCCACGGCTTCCCCGTCGGCATCCTCGGCAACAACGGGATCCTGTTCTCCGAGGAGGCGTCGAAGGCGGCACAGTTCATCCAGCTGTGCAACAAGCGTGACATCCCGCTCGCGTTCCTGCACAACATCACCGGCTTCATGGTCGGTTCGAAGGCCGAGCAGGGCGGCATCATCCGCAACGGCGCCAAGATGATCAACGCCGTGTCGAACTCGACCGTGCCGCACTTCAACCTGATGGTCGGCGCGAGCTACGGGGCGGGCAACTACGGCATGGCGGGCAAGGCCTACAACCCGCGGTTCATCTTCAGCTGGCCGAATCACCGTGTGGCGGTGATGGGGCCGAAGCAGCTCGCGGGGGTGATGGAGATCGTCGCGCGCAACGCTGCGGCCGGGCGGGGGATCGACGTCGACGAGGAGGCCCTGGCCGCCCAGACCGCCGGGTTGGAGGCGCAGATCGAGCACGAATCGACGGCGCTGTTCTCGACCGGACGGCTGTGGGACGACGGGATCATCCATCCCGCCGACAGCCGCACCGTGATGGGGATGGCACTGTCGGCGGTGCACAGCAACGCGATCGAGGGCGCCACGGAGTACGGCGTGTGGAGGCACTGATGAGCCCTCGCGACCACGTCATCGAGCGCCTGCTGATCGCCAACCGAGGCGAGATCGCCGTGCGGGTCGCCCGCAGTGCCCACCGGTTGGGGATCGGCACCGTCGGTGTCTACTCCGAGCCGGATCGCAACGCGTTGCACGTCGACTCGGTCGACGTGGCCGTCGCACTGGGCGGCGCGACGCCTGGCGAGTCGTATCTGCGCGGCGACGCAGTGATCGATGCCGCGCTGGCGACCGGCGCCGACGCGATCCACCCGGGCTACGGCTTCCTCGCCGAGAACGCCGCGTTCGCTCGGTCGGTGACCGATGCCGGGCTCGTGTGGGTCGGCCCGACTCCCGATCAGATCACGCTGCTCGGCGACAAGGTGGCTGCGAAGCGGGCAGCCCTGGCGGCGGGTGTCCCGACCACGTCGATGATCGAGGTGGTCGACGGGCGCATCGACGGCGACGTCGTCTTCCCGGCGCTGGTGAAGGCGGCTGCCGGCGGTGGTGGGCGCGGGATGCGTGTGGTGCGCAGCGCCGACGAGCTTGCCGAGGCGGTGGCGGCGGCATCGCGCGAGGCCGAGTCGGCCTTCGGCGACGGCACGGTGTTCATCGAGCCGTACCTGGAGCGGGGACGGCACGTCGAGGTCCAGATCGTGGGTGACCGCCACGGCAACGTCGTGCACCTCGGCGAGCGTGAGTGTTCGATCCAGCGCCGCAACCAGAAGGTCGTCGAGGAGTCGCCCTCGGCCGGAATCACGCCCGAGACACGAGTGGCGCTCTGCGACGGCGCGGTCGCGCTGGCGCGTCACGTCGGCTACGAGGGCGCCGGCACCGTCGAGTTCATGGTCGGTGCCGCCGGGGGCACGATCACGTTCCTCGAGGTCAACACGCGCCTCCAGGTTGAGCACCCGGTGACCGAGGCGGTGACCGGCCTCGATCTCGTCGAGTTGCAGCTGCTCGTCGCCGCCGGCGAGCCGTTACCGATCGCGCAGGGCGACGTGACGATCGACGGCCATGCGATCGAGGTGCGCGTCGTCGCCGAGGATCCGGCCGCCGGCTGGATGCCCTCGACCGGCACGATCGGTCGGTTCGCGATCGGTGACGTCGGCGACGGCATCCGGATCGACACCGGCGTGCGCGACGGTTCGGTGATCTCGTCCGACTACGACTCGCTGGTCGCCAAGGTGATCGCCCACGCGCCGACGCGTGCCGGCGCGGCTCGTCGACTGGCACGCGCGTTGCGGGCGTCGCAGATCACGGGCATCCGGACGAACGTCGAGTCGCTGGTGGCCATCCTCGGCGAGGCCGACTATCTCGCCGCGGACACGCCCACCGCCTACCTCGACGAACACGCCGACGTGCTCACGCCGCCCGGCCCGAGTGGCGACGACCAGGTGGCGCTGCTGCTCGGAGCGGTGTTCGCGCTCGAGCAGGAGCACCGGGCCGACGACCACGCGACGCCGTTCGCGCCGTCCGGGTGGCGCAACCTGCGCACGCAGGGCCAGCGCCAGGTGTGGATCGACCCCGGTGGCGGGCAGCTCCACGTCGAGTACGAGATGGCCGCGGCCTGGTGGTCCCGCGGTGCCACCGTGCAGTCGGCGACCGTCAGGCTCGGGCCGTGGCCGGAACCTGACGAGACCGGTGCGCTCGCTCCCGACGAGCGGTCGGTGCGGTCGGTGCGTCTGCTCGAGCGGTCGTCGAACCGTCAGGTGATCGAGGTCGACGGCCGCCGCCAGGCCATCGACGTCGAGGTCGTGCGCCACTCGGCCGGGCTCGACGACGACGGCGTGGGCGCGGTGACCGTCAACGTCCGCAGCGCGGCCGGATCCTTGACGCTGGTGCGGGCACCTCGCTTCGTGCTCCACGACGCTGAATCGGCGACGGGTGGCCCGATCAGTCCGCTGCCGGGCACCGTGATCGCCGTCCACGTCGAGGCGGGCGAGGCCGTCGTCGACGGGCAGGTGCTGATGGTGGTCGAGGCGATGAAGATGGAGCACAAGATCGTCGCCGCGGGCGATGCGACCGTGACCGAGGTGCGCTTCGCCGTGGGTGATCGGGTCGACACCGGCGACCTGCTCGTGGCGCTGGACCACGGGGACGGCGCATGACCGAACCGATCCGGATCGCGAACTGCTCCGGCTTCTTCGGCGACCGGCCGAGCGGCGCGCTGGAGATGGTCGAGGGCGGCCCGATCGACGTCTTGACCGGCGACTGGCTGGCCGAGCTGACGATGCTGATCCTGAGTCGCATCCGGGCCAAACAGCCCGGACGGGGCTTCGCCCGCACGTTCGTCGGTCAGATGGAACAGGTGATGGGCGCCTGTCTCGACCGTGGGATCAAGGTCGTGTCGAACGCGGGCGGTCTCGACCCCGGGGGGTGCGCCGATGCGGTCGCCGAGGTCGCCGACCGGCTCGGCCTGTCGCCGACGATCGCCTACGTCGACGGCGACGACCTGATGCCGCGCATCGTCGACCTCGCCGAGTCGGGATCGCTCCGACCGTTCGACGAGGGAACCGGGCTCGGGGACACGACGAGGTTCCTGACGGCGAATGCCTACCTCGGCTGTTTCGGCATCGTCGATGCGTTGACCAAGGGCGCCGACATCGTGATCACCGGGCGGGTCACCGACGCCGCGGTCACGTGTGGTCCCGCGGCGTGGCACCACGGTTGGCAGCGCAACGACGTCGACCGACTCGCCGGCGGCGTCGTGGCGGGTCACATCATCGAGTGCAGTGCACAGGTCACCGGCGGCAACTATTCGTTCTTCCACGAGATCGACGGGCACGACGAGATCGGCGGTCGGGCTCGGTTCGGGTTTCCGTGGGCCGAGGTCGCCGCCGACGGCTCGTGTGTGATCGGCAAGCACGACGGCACCGGTGGCGTCGTCAACGTCGAGACGGTGACGTCGCAGCTGCTCTACGAGATCGGCGGCCCCGAGTACCTCGGCCCCGACGTGACCGCCCGATTCGACACGATCGGGGTCGAACAGGTCGGCCGCGACCGTGTGCGGGTGTCCGGCGTGAAGGGTCAAGCGCCGCCCTCGACACTCAAGGTGGCGATGAACGAACTCGGCGGGTACCGCAACTCGTTCACCGTGGCGCTGACCGGTCTCGACATCGACGCCAAGGCGGCCTTCGCCCAGGCGACGTTCTGGGATGCCTGCCCGTGCGGGCCCGACGACTTCGCGTTCATCGAGTCGAAGGTGATCCACACGAACAAGCCCGATCCGGCGACGCAGGAGGAGGCGACCGCGATCTGGCGAGTGACGGTGAAGGATCCCGACGAGCGCAAGGTCGGGCGGGCCTTCGCCGACGCGATGGTGCACACGGTGCTCGCCGGGATCCCTGGCATGTACGGCCTCGGCGGCGGCCCGAGTCCGGCGTCGCCGTTCGGCGTGTACCGCCCGGCGACGGTGCCGAGCGATCTCGTGCCGCAGTACGTGCACATGAGCGGCCGGACCACGCATGTCGACTCTGTGGCGCCCTCGGGCGGTCCGATCGACGACGGTCCGGGCCCGGTGTCAGACGCTGCGACTGCCGCGCCAGGCGGGAATCTCGTCGAGGTTCCGCTCGGTGCGTTCGTCGGGACGCGCTCGGGTGACAAGGGCGGTGACGCCAACCTCGGGGTCTACGCCCGCAACGACGCGGGCTGGGCATGGCTCGACACCGAGTTGACGGTCGAGCGGCTGCGGGAGCTGCTCCCCGAGACGGCCTCGCTCACGGTCGACCGCTACCGCTTCGCGAACCTCCGGGCACTCAATTTCGTGATCCGAGGGCTCCTGCAGGAGGGAGTCGCTGCGTCGACCCGTCAGGACGCGCAGGCGAAGGCGTTGGGGGAGTGGTTGCGCGCTCGGGTCGTGTCGGTTCCCGAGGCCGCCCTGCGGTAGCGATCTGTGCGCCCTGCGACCCGGAATCCGGGACGATTCGCGTTCAGAAGCGATGGGACGCTTCGCCCCCGCCGGGGCTCACGGCTCGCGATGCTGTGACGCGAGCCGATCGATCAGCTCGCGCTGGCCGGTGACGATCTTCGTCCGTGCCGTGTCGAGGTCGAACCAGTCGACGCGATCGAGTTCGGGGAACGTCTGCATCCGGCCCGAGCGCGGTGGCCACTCCATCTCGAAGGTGTTGCTGACCGCCGTGGCCGGGTCGAAGCGGTCGGTCAGACGGGCCGCCCACGCCCGCACACGCTTGCCGCCGGACTGTCGGATCTCACCGAGGTCGAGGAACTCCGTGACCGGGACCGGCACTCCGACCTCCTCCTGGAACTCCCGTCGTGCCGCGACCAGCGGATCCTCGTCTGGTTCGTATTCGCCCTTCGGGATCGTCCACGCGCCGGCATCCCGGCGCGCCCAGTACGGCCCGCCCATGTGCCCGAGCAGTACCTCGATCGTCCCGCCGACGTTGCGCCACAACACGATCCCCGCACTCAGCTGCACCCCCGCATTACATCAGGGGTCAGACCCGCGATGTAATCGAGCGTCCATTACATCGCGGGTCTGACCCCTGATGTAATGCTCAGCAGGCGGAGGACGACGCGGGACTGCTCGGCGCTGGCGGCGCGGTCGACGACGGCGTCGACGCGCCACTCGTTGGTGTCGTCGGGGTCCTGCAGGATCTGGGTCAGATGGCCCGTCGAGCGGTCGAAGACGAACAACTCCCCGGAGCGAGCTCCCGGTCCGGTGAGGATCTCGTCGTGCTCGGCCCAGTACGGCTGCATCGCCTCGATCAGCGCCTCGCCCGACGGCCACAGCTCCCGGTCGGCGTCGGCGACGATCTCGTCGTAGCCGCGACGGCGAGCCAGCTTCTGCACCCAGTCGAAGGCCCGGTTGCGCACCATCACCCGGAACGCACGGTGGTCGTCGACGATCGTGCGCTCACCGGTCGGCAGCGTCGGCCGCAGATCGTCGACCGACGCCCCGTCGGCCAGCAGGTCCTCGGGATGGAGCAGCCGCTCCCACTCGTCGATCAGGCTCGAGTCGACCTGACGGACGACCGCACCGAGCCACGCCACGATGTCGCCGAGTTCGGTGGTCGCCAGCTCCTCGGGCACGTTCTGCACGAGGCCCTTGTAGACATCGGACAGGTAGCGCAGCAGCACGCCCTCGGAGCGCTTGAGCCCGTAGTCGTTGACGTACTCGCCGAACGTCATCGCCCGCTCGTACATCTCGCGCACGATCGCCTTCGGCGACACCGTGTCGCCACCCACCCACGGATGGCGGGTCCGGAACTCGTTGAAGTTCCCGTAGATCCAGGCCGCGTTCGGCTTCGGGTGCTCCACCTGGGAGAGCCGTTCCATGCGCTCCTCGTACTCGACGCCCGACGACTTCATCTCGGCCATCAGCTCGTCCTTGGCCCGCCTCACCTGCGCTGCGAGCACCACGCTCGGGTTCTCCTGCACCGATTCGATGACGGTCAGCACGTTGAGCGCGTGGTCGATCGCATCGCCCGAACCCGGCACCTGACCCGAGTCGGTCTCGGCCTGGGTTTCGGCCTGGGCCTGGGCCGCGGCTTCGGCCTCGGCGGCCGGCAGGGCGTGCAGTGCCTCGACCGCCCACAGCGACAGGGGCTGGTGCAGCGCGAACTGGTCCTGGAGGTCGAAGTTGACACGCACCCGGCGCCCGTACTCGTCCGGCTCGTCGGGGAACTCCAGCATCTCGGCGTCGACCAGCGAGCGGTAGATCGCGATCGCGCGGCGGATGTGGGTCCGCTGGCGGCGTCGCGGTTCGTGGTTGTCGGTCAACAGCTGCCGAACGGCGCGGCAGCCATCGACCTCCGTGCCGTCGGCGTCGTGGACGACCGGGCGGTCGAGGAGGTTCATCACCATCTGGTGGCTCACCTGGAAGTGCGACTTCAGCTCCTCGGGTTCGCCGGCCACCAGCCTGTCGAACGTCTCCTGGGTCCAGTGGGCGTATCCCCGCTCGGGTTGCTTCTTCTTGACCACCTTCTTCTTGCCGCTCGCTGCCGCCTTCTCGCCGAGCCGCTGGTTCTCCACGACGTGCTCGGGGGCCTGCACCCACACGTCGCCGCGATCGTCGAACCCCTTGCGCCCGGCCCGTCCACCGATCTGGGCGAACTCGCGGTTGGACAGGATCCGCACGCTGGAGCCGTCGTACTTGCA
>Ga0316197_10003612_pt1 | contig 11001 bp, 9 predicted proteins | sample OudBiesiAoxic_MG_FD_204939 | JGI IMG/M metagenome (GOLD analysis project Ga0316197, IMG submission 204939) | Coastal sediment microbial communities from Oude Bieten Haven, Netherlands - site A oxic | ecosystem: Environmental > Aquatic > Marine > Coastal > Sediment | place: Netherlands... | reverse complement strand
AAGCTTCACGAACGTCGTCTAATTTGAATGGTTTTATAATGGCGTTAATTAGTTTCATTGCATCCTCTCTGAGCATATATTCCTTTAACAGTGAAATAACAATCAAGAGCTGTGCCACTTTTATATATCATTGTTTTTATTGAATTTTATCATTTAAAAACGAAACAAGCCCTAATTTACGCACCGTATTGGTGCGCAAGACTCACTAAATTAAGGCAGGAATAAAGCAAGCCCCAAATATGTGCAGGTTATAATTTCAACGCTGAATTGGGGTATGAATACAGGGGGATTGGCAGAGGAAAAATGAATTTAATCCACCTATTAACGGAAATAAAATAATGGACGTTAACGTTATCGCTTTAGATACGCTCGGTAAGCAGGCAGTACCATCATTCCAGTAAAGAAGATAACCATTGAAAGTGCACCAAATAGTGTGCGCTCACTCCATCCAAGTTCGATGAAGAAACCGAAAATCCACGGCGCGGCGGCGGTAGCAAAAATCATCAGTGAGGTCATCATAGAACGGATTGCACCGATGTTTTCGGTTCCATAAACTTCAGCCCACAGTGCGTTTATCACCGGACCCGACACCCCAATTCCCATACCAAATAACGTCATAAATACGACGGCTGACCAGCTTTGGTTGAATACGGAAAGTACACATAATCCAAAAAACAAAGGGATGATCATGAAAGGAAGTAAATGCTTCGCACTGTACTTGTCTACCAAACTTCCGGTCACCATCGAGCTTAACCAATGCATGATACCGTAAGCAATAAAACTGTTTGCCAATAAGCTAGGTGCCCACTCTTTTTGAGTTAATAGAAAATTTTGCTGTATAAATACGCCAGTCACGACAAAAGGCGCAGCCATAACAGCGGGTAAAATCGCCCAAAATCGCCAATCTGATAACACGTGTCGCCGACCGCTTTTATTATCCGCTTTTCCCTGAACATTGGTTTTTTTAACATTAGGTTTAATGTGAGGCGATTTAGCCAACAGAATGTGAGCAAGCGGTAAGTAAGCAAAAGCGACTATCACTGCAAAAACTAGCCAGCTTGAACGCCAACCTAGCCAACTGATTAATAGCACAACAATGATAGGTAAAATTACTTCACCTAATGCGACACCACTAGACGCTAAGCTAATCGCTTTTCCTCTTTGATGAGAATATGAACGAATCATAGTGGTCTGTGCGGTATGAGGAAGTAACCCTTGCCCCGTTAACCTCAACATATAAAAAGCAAAGAACAGCATGATGGGAGAAATAACGTAAGACATAACGACACAAGCTATCACTAATATGACGGCGACAAGCGTAACAAAACGACGAACATTCCACTTATCGACTAACCCGCCAACAAACATAATAGTCAGGCTGCTACAAAGCGTTGCGATAGCATATATCATTCCGTAATCAGCCGCCGACAAGGCTAAGTCTTTCTGGATGTCTGCGCCAAACCAACTTAAAAAGAAAGATTGTCCGACATTTCCAATGAATACGGTCAAAAAACCAAATGACAATAACGGCCATTGCTGGCGAATGAAATGGAGATAGCTGCTCATGGTACCCTTTAACGAAACGTGATTTGGCCTGAACTGAGGATGCTTACTTAGCGTTATACTTGATGAAATCACACCAAGACTGGATGAGTTGCTCAAAGTCTTCAAAACCACAACCGGCGTCGCTCTCACAGTCATAAAAATCGAATTCGCTGTCATGCAACGTATCATCTTCATGCGCTAATGCGTTTTCTTGAACGGTCACTTCGTCTCGTCGAATTACAATGCTGATTTCTTTACCGAGCAGTGAATACTCTTGGGAATCTTCTGATTTTATCTGCTCTATTGCCACGAGTAGTGACGCAATACGGACTTTATCGGTATATATTTCTTGTTCTAACCAACGACCAATCACTTCGTGACCCATACTGCACTTAATACGGTACTCACCCGTTAAACCTTTAACAAATTGATATTCCATGAACTGTATTCTCGATAACTCGGCATTAACATCGGTACAAAAGATAAGACCACCGCATTGGCGGTGGTCTTATCTTCAATTCACTGCAGTGATTACGCTTGCGGTCTCATTGCTGGGAATAAGATAACGTCACGAATAGTATGCGTATTAGTGAACAGCATCACTAAACGGTCGATTCCGATACCTTGACCAGCAGTTGGCGGTAAACCGTGTTCTAGAGCCGTGATATAGTCTGCGTCGTAGTACATCGCTTCATCATCACCAGCATCTTTTGCGTCTAGCTGTGCTTTAAATCGAGCATCTTGATCTTCTGCATCATTAAGCTCAGAGAAGCCGTTAGCCACTTCACGACCACCAATAAAGAACTCAAAACGATCGGTAATAAAGGTATTATCATCATTACGACGAGCAAGTGGCGAGATATCTGCTGGATACTCTGTGATGAACGTTGGTTGCATCAGTTGTGGTTCAGCCGTTTCACCAAAGATCTCTTCAAGCAGTTGTCCACATGTCCAGAATGGTTCAACATTGATATGTAAAGACTTAGCAATATTCACCATAAAATCACGATCTTGTACGTGATCATAAGTCATAGACTGTATGTCAGCGCGTTCTGGGCTGTACTGTTTAATCGCTTCTAACATACTCATTCGAGGATATGTGCCACCAAACTCTACCACTTCTTCACCGTAAGGCATTGAAGTCGCACCAAGTACCTCTAAAGACACCGTACGTAGCATCTCTTCGGTCAGGTCCATAAGGTCATTGTAATCCGCGTACGCCATATAGAATTCCATCATAGTGAATTCTGGGTTATGTCGTGGAGAAAGCCCTTCATTACGGAAACTACGGTTAATTTCAAATACGCGATCAAAACCACCTACGACTAAGCGCTTCAAATACAGCTCAGGTGCAATGCGGAGATACATATCGATGTCTAACGCATTGTGATGGGTGATAAATGGACGTGCAACTGCGCCACCAGGAATAACATGCATCATTGGTGTTTCTACTTCCATGAACTGCTTAGAAATCATGAAATTACGAATTGCAGTGACCAGCTTAGAACGGATAATGAAAGCGGTACGAGAGTCTTCGTTCACAATAAGGTCAACGTAACGCTGACGGTAACGCATTTCTTGGTCGGTTAAACCGTGGAATTTTTCAGGCAATGGACGTAATGCTTTTGTCAGCAATACGTACTCTTCCATATTCACGTAAAGATCACCTTTACCTGATTTATGTAGAACGCCTTTTACGCCAACGATATCTCCGATATCTAAGCCCTGATATTTCTCTTTTAATTCATTTTGAACCGGTTTCGCAGCGTAAGCTTGAATGCGGCCAGAGGTTTCTTGAATCACTAAAAATGGACCACGCTTAGCCATAATACGACCAGCAATAGCAACAGTAAGACTCAACTCTTCTAGCTCTTCTTTCGTTTTTTCACCGAATTGCGCTTGAATATCGCCCGCTAAACTATCGCGACGAAAATCGTTAGGGTGACCATTTGCTTTACAGTTAGTGCGGATGTTATCTAATTTAGCACGACGCTCAGCAATCAGCTTATTCTCTTCTATGTTTGGCTGTTGTACCTGTTCAGTCATTTTATTTTGCCCTTATAATGCGCTTACAAGCCTGACTTCAGGCTGGCTTCGATAAATTTATCTAGATCACCGTCAAGAACCGCTTGTGTATTGCGGTTTTCAATTCCGGTGCGTAAATCTTTAATACGAGAATCATCTAATACGTAAGAGCGAATTTGGCTGCCCCAACCGATATCTGATTTCGAATCTTCATTCGCTTGTTTTTCTGCATTTTGTTTTTGTAGTTCAAGCTCAAACAGTTTTGCTTTTAACTGTTTCATCGCTTGATCTTTGTTTTTATGCTGCGAACGATCATTCTGACATTGAACCACGGTATTGGTTGGCAAGTGGGTAATACGCACCGCCGACTCTGTGGTGTTTACGTGCTGCCCACCGGCACCCGATGCACGATATACATCGATACGAAGCTCAGCAGGGTTAATGTCGATAGCGATGTTGTCATCAATCTCTGGATAGATAAATGCAGAAGCAAAAGAAGTATGCCGACGACCACCAGAATCAAACGGCGATTTACGAACCAAGCGATGTACACCTGTTTCTGTGCGTAACCAACCGTAGGTGTATTCACCTGATATCCGCACAGTAGCCGATTTCAAACCAGCGACTTCCCCTCCAGAGACTTCAATGACTTCGGTCTTAAAGCCTTTGGATTCAGCCCAACGAAGATACATACGAAGTAACATAGCGGTCCAATCTTGCGCTTCAGTACCACCAGAGCCCGATTGAAGATCAATATAGCAATCTGAGCTGTCGTGTTCACCGGAAAACATACGGCGGAACTCAAGTTTTTCTAACTTGGCTTCAAGCTCGGCAAGTTCAGGCTCTATTTCATCAAAGGTTTCTTGGTCTTCAGCTTCAACCGCAAGCTCAAGTAAACCGTCAACATCTTCGACACCTTGATCAAGAAGATCAATGGTCTCAACCACGGCTTCTAAAGAAGAACGTTCTTTGCCCAGCGCTTGTGCTCGCTGAGGTTCGCTCCATACATCTGGTTGTTCTAATTCTGCATTTACTTCTTCTAGACGCTCTTTTCTGGCGTCATAGTCAAAGATACCCCCTCAGGATATTCGTGCGCTGTGTCACGTCCTGTAAGCGGTTTTTAATAGGATTGATTTCAAACATGTTTGCTCAACATTTATGAATAGAATTTAACCGAAGAATTCTACTCAAAAATGTGATGAAGATACAGAAAAAGTTGTAATACTATTAATTCATTTGAATAATAGATTCGAACAAAATGCGCTCAAAATGACAAGTATTTATAAAACTCATCTAACAATCAATATAATCAACCATCAATTGCAATGACTGATTGCCTCTAAACTCATTGATATCAAGCTTGAAAGCAAGCTTCACTGTTTTTGCAGTGGCATCAGGCCAGCGTCGTAAATCCACATTAAATGCGATAGCATCCAACATTATATTGGTAGGCTGTCCTTTGAAAAGTGGTTCAACCATCATTTTCAGATGCTTCTCACCAACCAATTTTTGGTGCAGTAGTTTAAACTCACCATCAAAGATAGGTTCAGGGAAATTTTGCCCCCAAGGACCACCTTCTCGAAGTTCCGTAGCGGTATTCATTGAGAACTGTTCTGGCTGTAATTCACCATCAGATAAAACAATACCTTGCAATGCGGACTCATCAAGCTTGTTGCGTACAATCTCATCAAATAGTGACGCGAAGGTCTGGAAGTTCTCTTCTTTAATGGTTAAACCGGCCGCCATAGCATGCCCACCAAACTTAAGAATTAAACCCGGATGAGTCGTATCCAAAAGATCCAGAGCATCGCGCATATGCAACCCGGGGATGGATCGACATGACCCTTTTATATCGCCATCACCACCGTCAGCGAAAGCAATGACCGGACGATGAAATTCATCTTTAATTCGAGAGGCGACAATTCCAATAACCCCCTGATGCCAGTCTCTCTGGAACAACACTATCCCATAGGGAAGTTCGGTGTCCTCACCAAATTGTAGCTGCTCACAAAAAGCCATCGCTTCTTGTTTCATGCCTTGTTCTATTTCACGTCTAGTTTGATTTAATCCATCTAACTCACTGGCCATTCTTCTTGCGGCGTGTATGTTATTACTCATCAACAATTCAACACCAAATGACATATCATCTAAACGGCCAGCCGCATTAATCCTTGGGCCTAAAGCAAAGCCAAAATCTGCGGCTATCAAACGACGCGCATCGCGCTTTGATACTTCAATCAACGCCTGAATACCGGGGCGTCCTTTTCCTGCACGAATTCGCTGTACACCTTGATGGACCAATATACGGTTATTCTCATCAAGAGAAACCACATCGGCAACCGTTCCTAACGCCACCAGATCCAGAAACTCAGCAAGATTAGGTACCGGTATACCTTTCAATGAGAACCAATTTCGCTCTCTCATAAACGCACGAAGCGCGAGCATCAGGTAAAAAGCCACACCAACACCAGCCAAAGATTTGGATGGGAATTGGCACGAATCTAGATTGGGGTTCACCATAGCATCAACATCGGGAAGGACTTTTCCCGGCAGATGGTGATCGGTAACGATGACTTGAATGTTGTTTTGTTTAGCGTATTTTACTCCTTCGATAGAGGAGACGCCATTATCCACCGTCATGATGACATCGGCTTTATACTCAATGGCCTGATCAACCACTTCTGGGCTCAACCCATACCCATCTTCAAATCGATTGGGAACAAGATAGTCAACGTTATGACAACCGAGCGCTCGTAATGCGAGTACTGACAAAGCCGAACTGGTTGCGCCATCGGCATCAAAATCGCCCACAACAATAATTCGCTTACCCTGCTCAATAGCGGCAAAAAGTAGCTCTACGGCTTTTTCTATCCCACCCAGTGCTGTATAGGAAAGTAACCCTTGGGCCGACTTTTCAAGCTGGCTAATATTAGCTATACCTCTGCTGATATAGATGCGCCTAAGCAATTCAGGAATAGAATCCGGAAGATTTGAAAGGTCTATTTGAGGACGGCGTTTTATTTCTGTCATGATGAATTAGGTTACTCGGTGTGTGAAATAGGTCTTTAGAGCAAATAGCCAGCTTGCAGTGGCATTTGAAAGCCGAATCATCTTTCTCTCTAAAACACCCTTATATATAAAAAGGAGGTATTAGAGGGAAAATTAATGACTATCCGACTTTCATATGATCATCGTATTTATTGTGCCATCTCTTGTTCAATGCGTTGGAACATACCCGCTGGTGGCATATATCCGGCCAACAATTTGCCATTTGGTAGAAATACAGCAGGTGTACCACTGATACCTAATTCACGACCCAATGCATATTGCTCCATAATTTTTTGCCCACACTGCTTTATATCCGCGGTTCCTGCTTTGAAAGGTTGCCCCGATTTAGATAGTGTCATCGCTTTAGCTGGATCTTCTGCACACCATACATTAGCCATTTCTTGAGCCACTTCACCTGTTGGACCTTGGCGAGGATAAGCAAGATAGCGAACCGTAATACCTAAATCATTGTAGTCTTTCATTTGGCGATGCAATCGCACACAGTATCCACACGTTGTATCGGTAAATACGGTAATCACATATTTTTCATTTTCAGCGGGATAAACAATCATATCTTCGGTGTATTGTTCTATTTTTTCTGCATTAAGCGGCGCCTGTCGCTCGGCAAGCACATCCACATATTCACCATTGTCACCAAGTGCATACAAAGTACCCGCGATAAATTGATCACCTTGTGCATTCGAGAAAACCAACCCGCTCGATGTCTCAACCTCATATAAACCATCAATGCTTGCGGGTGCAATAGAAACAATACTCACCCCCATTGCTTCAAAACGACGCCTTAATTTGGCTTCATCAAACTGACTTCCAGCTTCAGCGGCACTGTCTACGGTCTCTTGTATCGGGGCCGTCACTTCAACGGCACTTGTTGTATCCGAAGCATTTGTATCCGCGGCATCACATGCCGCAACGAAAAATGGAGTAGCTAAAATCAATATATTGCGTAACACGCTCATTAATAACACCTTTTAAAATTATTACTTATTTATGCTCTAGGATGATGCTGCGAATGGATCTGTTTTAACCTTTCCGTGGCAACATGAGTATAAATTTGCGTTGTTGATAAGTCACTATGTCCTAATAACATTTGCACCACACGGAGATCTGCCCCGTTATTAAGCAAATGTGTAGCAAATGCGTGTCTTAATACATGGGGTGACAACAGGTCTGTATCTATTCCCGCGATCACTGAATAGTGTTTAATTCGATGCCAAAATGTCTGTCTTGTCATCTGCTTGGCTCTTTTGCTAGGAAAAACCACATCCGAGCTTTTTTCACCCAATAGAATAGACCGTCCATCCTGCAAAAAGTTTTCAATCCAATCGACTGCATTTTCTCCCATAGGGACCAAACGTTCTTTATTACCTTTGCCTATAACACGAACGACCCCCTGACGCAGACTCATGTTCTCCATTGTTAAGCTAACCAGCTCAGTCACACGTAACCCTGTCGCATAGAGAAGCTCTAACATCGCTTTATCTCTTAGTTCCAAAGGGTCATTAGGATCTGGTGCATCTAACAAAGACTCAACCTGTTGTTCAGAAAGGTCTTTAGGTAATCGCTTTGGCAACTTAGGACTAATTAGCAATGCACTAGGATCATCAGTTCGCACTTTTTCTCTATACGAATATTGAAATAAACGGCGAATCGCTGACAGCATTCTCGCTTTAGACGTCTGCTTATAGTTTTCGTCTGTCAACCACACTTGATAATCTTGTAAATCAGAAATAGTAATAGTGGTAAACGTTAAGTTATTATCTTCCATCCACTTAATCAGCTTAAAAAGATCATTTCGATATGAAGACAGGGTATTTTCAGAAAGCCCTTTTTCCATCCACAAAGCATCGAGGAACTGTTCTACAAAAGCTTGGTCATTCATCTTTTATCATCACTCAAACACTGGCTTTTAGAGTAATTCAGCAAAAGCTAAATTACTCTAATTTTATCAAAACAGAAACTAAGGACTGCAATCATACCCTGTTTATAGGTAAAATCCTTAGCAAAGACCTAATATGCGAATCTATCTAACATGAAAATTGGACTCTTCTACGGATCAACCACCTGCTATACAGAAATGGCAGCGGAAAAAATACGTGCCATTATTGGAGAAGAACTCGTCGACATTCACAACGTCAAAGAGACATCATTAAGTGTAATGAACGATTATGATCTATTGATTCTTGGCATTTCAACATGGGATTTTGGTGAAATACAGGAAGATTGGAGTGCGATATGGCAAGAAATCGCAGGGGTTTCATTGAAGAACAAGCACGTCGCACTGTTTGGTTTGGGTGATCAAGAAGGTTATGGCGAGTGGTTTTTGGACGCTATGGGCTTACTTCATGATGAGCTAATACCAACAGGTGCACAATTTCTTGGGTATTGGTCTACGGATGGCTACAAATTTGAGGCATCAAAAGCCCTTACTGAAGATGGTTCATTGTTTGTAGGATTAGCACTCGATGAAGACTCTCAGTACGAATATAGTGATGTACGTATTGCGAATTGGTGTGAACAAATCCTCACTGAATACCAAGGAACACTTTGAAGCTCTAGCATTCAACAGATCTAGAGGTTCATAAACTTGGTTCGCTTAGCATAGGTAACCTTCCCTTAGCCTAAGCAATACTGCTGACTACAAACAACAATGCCCCTGCGTAAACGCGGGGGCATTGTATTAGGAGACGACTTTTTAGTAAAAAACTAGGCTGCTTCTTCCACCAGAGACTTTTGTTTCTTGCGACCAACAAATAGCATAGTAATCAATGCTAACCCTGTCGGTAGCAACCAACCCATACCATATTCAAATAATGGTAAGAACGTAAATACCGAAACATCCACCCCAGCAATTTTCGCGGCATCTATTACGGCAAATAACAGCGAAACAGTAATAACACTCCGATACGCTAATTGTGGGTTTGGTAAACGCTTTCTAAAGAACGTTAACGCAACCAACGCAATCGCCACCGGATACAGCGCAAATAGCACAGGTACTGATAGTGAAATAAGTTGAGCTAAGCCAATATTTGCTACCGTAGCGCATATAACGCCGATGATGATGACCCAAGCCTTGTAGGTAATCGGAGTTAGCGTACTAAAGAAATCAGAACAGGCCGATACTAACCCTATAGCCGTGGTTAAACATGCCAGTAACACGATAGTCGATAGGACAAGTTGACCAGACGAACCGAATAGTGATTGCACATATTGACTAAGAATAATCCCACCATTATCCGCGCCTTCTACTACACCACCACTTGTTGCACCTAAATAAAATAGTGATATATAAACAAATGCCAACCCTAACGCAGCAATAATTGCGGCGATAGTGAGGTATTTTGTCGTCGCGGCTTTATCCGTAATGCCTTTGCTGCGCAACGAATCCACTATCAACATACCAAACATCAACGCACCGAAGGTATCCATGGTGTTATAACCTTCAAGAAACCCTTTGATCAAAGGTTGAGAGATATAGTCACCTTGAGCGGCCAAAATAGTGCCCTGAGGATTTACAAATACAGCAATCGCAAGAACAACGAGTGTGACAAATAGCGCGGGAGTTAAAAACTTACCGATCACATCAATAAGCTTGCCTTGAAACCAAGCAAAAAACATAGCAATGGAGAAAAATAAGATCGAGAACAGTGTGAGATCAAGTTGTGCTGCATTAGCAATGAAAGGTTTAATCGCCATTTCATAGGCAACAAGACCGGTACGTGGCGCCGCAAATGCAGGACCAATGATGACAAAGATTAAAACGGCCATTATTGTTGCTGCTCGTTTGGGGAGGTCTTTAGTCAATGACTCCCACGTGCCACCGGCAATAGCTATTGCTATAATAGTTATCAAAGGTAGCCCTACAGCCGTTAGCAGGAAACCGATCATGGCCAAAAACGCATTATCACCAGCAAGTTGCCCTGCCAAAGGAGGAAAAATGATATTTCCGGCCCCTAAGAAAAAGGCAAAGAGCATAAATCCTACAGCAATAATATCCGTTAATTTTAAGTTCTGACTCATAGGTCAACCTTATAATAATATTTCATCAATTCAACAACAGCCAGAACATCTGACTTTTTAAGGTTGGTGATAATGAAGAAAAAGAGAAAAACAATCAATAAGGTTAACAAAAACGGAATTTAACTTCACAATATGAATGGCAAGGCAGTTTTATTGACCACTAATATCGAAAAAGATAGCTTATACGACTCGAATAATGAACGATTTGCACTACAGAATATAGCTAATAACTTCATTCAATTAATTCAAACTAGTTATAAACTCCGCATATGAGAGTGAATACAGAAGATAATGACAGAATCAAAAAAAAGAACAAAAGACTTTAAATTCAAAAGGTTCAACGTT
>Ga0316197_10003611_pt1 | contig 11001 bp, 10 predicted proteins | sample OudBiesiAoxic_MG_FD_204939 | JGI IMG/M metagenome (GOLD analysis project Ga0316197, IMG submission 204939) | Coastal sediment microbial communities from Oude Bieten Haven, Netherlands - site A oxic | ecosystem: Environmental > Aquatic > Marine > Coastal > Sediment | place: Netherlands... | reverse complement strand
GGCCAAGGCGACCCAGAGCGTTTACGCCAACCTGGTGGAGCGAGCCCTCCAATCCGAGCGAAGCACGCCGACCAAATCCTGGCTGCGCGCGGCGCTACGAATCCGGCCGACGACCTTGCAGCGCGCGTACGATGGCGTCGAGAAGGCCGAGGCCTTGGCCGAAGAGCTTGGACAGCCCGCGCCGCTACGTTCGGTGCGGCGGGAGCTCGATGCCATTGCGAAAGCCTACAGTGAGATCGATACTCAGTATGAGCAGCTGTTCAACAGCGCCGATGAAGAGCAGGAGGCCGTCGAGGAGTTACTGGCGAAGCTTCGTGGCACCGAACAACGCATCGAACGAAACTACGATCGCGCCTCACAGAGCGTTCAACAGCGGATCTCGCGCACCAGCGCCGTGGCCGCTGCTCAATCCGAGCGCGCGACGTTTCTCTTGGGGCTGCTCGGTTTTCTTTCCCTGCTCGTGGGCATTGCGGTGACGTTCCTCTCGCAGCGGCTCCTTCGGCCGATCCCGCTTTTGCATCAACGGGTGGCGGCCGTGGCGCGTGGGGACTTGTCGAGCGCAGTCGACATCAAGCGCAATGACGAGCTCGGCCAGCTCGTCGCGGAGTTCGAGCGGATGGTCCTTGCACTGGCGGCCCGCGATCAAAGTCTGCGCGAAGCAGCGCTGGCCGAGCAGCGGCTTCAGCGAATGCAGGTCCAGATCGTCGAGGCGCTGAGCGCGGCTGTTGTCGTCATCGATCGCGATCGCATCATCAAGACTACGAATCCGGCTGCCGAAGAGATCCTCGGAGTGAGCGCTCGGGATGTCGGCGCTGCCATCGATGACACGTCGCTCCTTCGCCGGTTCCCTGCGCTTGCCGGGGCCATCAGCGACGTTGCCGAGGGAGGAGATGCGCTGACCTTGGAAGGGGAGCGAATCACCGGTTTTGAGGAGCGTTTGGTGGACGTGTTGGTGACTCCGTTCGGCGACGAATTGGGGGAGAGCGGCTCGCGTGGCGTCCTCGTCGTTGCGGACGACGTCTCGGATGCAATCGCCACGAAGTCCCGGCTCATTCAAACCGAGCGTTTGGCGGCGATTGGACGCATGGCCGCGCACGTCACGCACGAGGTTCGCAACCCGCTTTCGAGCATCGGACTAAACGTCGATATGCTTGGCGACGAGATCCAAGACGCGGGCTCGGAGAGCAAAAAATTGCTGGAGTCGATTCAGCAAGAGCTCGAGCGCTTGGAGAGCATCAGCGAGGAGTACCTGCGCCTGGCACGTTTGCCCGAGCCTTCGCTCACGCCCGAAGACCCGAGCCACCTGCTGCGGGATACCGCCGAGTTCGTGCGGCGCGAGATGGATGCATCTGGCGTCGAGCTCTCCTTGGACCTTGCAGCGCAGTTGCCCGCAGTAGCCATGGACGAGCCTCAGCTTCGTCAAGCGTTGCTCAACTTGTTGCGAAATGCGAGAGAAGCGATGCCCGACGGCGGGGTCGCCAAGCTCGAAGCCACCCGGTATGAAAGTGGAGTTCGCATTCAGGTTCACGATGAAGGCGCCGGCATCGGAGAAGAAGAGCGCGAGCACGTCTTCGATTTGTTCTACACCACCAAAGAACGGGGCACGGGGCTCGGCCTGCCGCTCACTCAGCAGATCGTCGTCGCCCATGGCGGGCGCATTGCATGCAAGCCCCGCCATCCCCAGGGGACGACCTTCGAGGTTTGGTTGCCAGCCGCCGCACAAACGACTAGTGGTTCGTCTGCGTGGAGGGTTGGATGAGCAGAGCAGACGGGCGCTCGTACGACGCGTTGCGACCAGTAACGATCGAGGCGAACGTGCAGCGCAATCCCGAAGGGTCGGTGCTCTATCGCTGCGGTCGCACCACTGTATTGATCGCCGCTTCGATCTCCGAAGGCGTTCCCGACTGGATGCGCGGCTCGGGCAAGGGTTGGCTCACCGCCGAATACGCGATGCACCCACGCGCCAATCCGGAGCGAAATCGTCGCGACGGGCGCAGCGGCAAGGTAGACGGACGGACGACCGAGATCCAGCGCCTCGTGGGACGCGCGCTTCGGGCTGCGGTCGATTTCGAGAAGCTCGGCGAGAGGCTGATCACGGTGGATTGTGACGTGCTCGACGCCGACGGTGGGACGCGGACGGCGTCGATTACGGGCGGCATGGTTGCGACGGTGATTGCGCTCGAAGGACTTCGTAAAAAGGGGCTGGTCGACAGCGGTGTCGTGCGCGAGCCGATCGCCGCGATCAGCGTTGGGCTACTCGACGACAAGCCCATGCTCGACCTCTGTTACACCGAAGACCGCGACGCCGAGGTCGACCTGAATTTCGTCGGCACGCCCGAGGGTGCGGTCGTCGAGGTACAGGGCACGGCCGAAGGCGTGCCGATCCATCGCAATAAGCTCGACCAGATGATCGACCTGGCCCTCGGATCGATGCCCGCGCTCGCTGCCGAGCAGCGGCGGGCGCTTCAGACGCTCGACGTCGACCTCGACCGGCTGCTGCCCCGACGCGAAATCTGATGGGGACACGCCCCCGGCGAAGCTGCGGCCCTTTCTTGCGTTCGCTTCTACGGAGTCGCTAACATGCTCTCATCGTAAAGATGAGGGAGGTTTCATGAAAGTGATTTGGAGCGTGATGGTGGTTGCGGTGGTGCTGATAGGGTGCGGCAGCGACGATGGAGGAGGCAGTGGCGGTGGAACCAACATTAACAACGCCGCAAGTCTTTTCAACAATCCTGACGGGACGGTCAGCAACGACAATGCGGACGACGCCGTGCGCAAGGCGATCGACGCGACGCGCGCGAACAACTCGGGGCAGCTCGGAGGCGGCTTTGGCTTTGCTAGCGTCCAGCCGACGGCCGAAAAGGCGATCGAAGACTGCATTTCGATCAACACGAGCAACGGATCGAGCGTCATCGACTACGTATGCCTCGGACCCGAGATTGACCCCGACTGTACCGGGCAGGGTAACATCACCACGACGATCGGGAGCATCAGCGCGGACGGCAGCAGTGCTGTGGTCAACACCCAGTACAACAACGCCGGATTGAGCTGCGCAGGTGAGCCCCTGTACTCCTGCAACGGACCGGCGCAGACGTCGATCGCGGGCGAGACGATCGTGACTTGCCACAACCTCGTGTGCAATTACGACGGTGAGTCTGACGCGAGCTCTGGTTGCTTCACCTTTGATTCAACGACGGGCAACAACCTGGTGCTCGTGACCTTGGACAATGGCTCGGTGGTCTGTGTGGCGCTTGTCGCCAACAGCGACTGCTCTCAGGCCTGCTCCGAGTGGCGTGACGCAGAGGGTGAGTCGAGAATCGTTTGCGACGTGACTGCAACGGAAGGCACCTGCAACACCGACGGTACGACGATTCAAGAGACGGCCAACTGCGTCATCGATCGCACGCAGACCAGCTGCGCCGGCTTCTGAGGCTCTGGGCTTCCCGACTCGGCATCGATGCGCATTCTCATTGCCACGATGAACGTCGGGAAGCTTCGCGAATACGAGCGGCTCTTGGCGGAGGTGCCCGGGCTCGAGCTCGAGACGATGGAATCGCGCGTCGAGTCGGTCGATGTCGTCGAGGACTGCGACACGTTCGCAGGAAACGCGAAGAAGAAGGCGACCGAGATTGCAGCGGTTGTCGGGATGGCTTGTCTTGCCGACGACAGCGGACTCGAGGTGGACGCGCTCGGTGGGCGGCCGGGCGTTCGGTCGGCGCGGTACGCAGGGCAGGGCGCGACGGACGCTACGAACAATGCGAAGCTGCTCGACGAGCTGAGCGAAGTTGCGGACGAGTTGCGAACGGCGCGGTTTCACTGCGCAATTGTCGTCGTGGATTCCGACGGACACGAGCTGGCGCTTGCGGAGGGCGCCTGCGAGGGGCGCATCGGGCGCGAGCCCAAGGGCGCGCACGGATTCGGCTATGACCCGCTCTTCATCCCCGAGGGCTTCACAGAAACGATGGCAGAGCTCGGCCCGGAAACTAAAAACGAAATCAGCCATCGGGCCAAGGCCGCCGCAAAGCTCGTGCCACTGCTGCGGCAGTTGCGGAACCGCTAGTCATCGGCTACCCCCAGCCGCCAGTCCACAGTACAACGAAGGTCACGGGGTGTAGCACAGCCTGGTAGTGCGCATGCTTTGGGAGCATGAGGTCGCTGGTTCGAATCCAGTCGCCCCGACCAACGGTTCAAGCGCCTGAACGAGGCGCAGTTGAGCACTGCCACCAAGGTGCGCGTAGACCTCGGTGCTCTGAGCTGAGCGGTGCCCGAGTTGAGCCTGGATGGCTCTGATCGGTTGACCGTCTGTCGCGGCTTGGCTCGCCATCGAGTGACGACCGATCTGGTGGTGTCGTTCCTCAAAACCTCGTCCGTTGCGAGATGTGAGCTGCGATGATCGCGGAGGCGACCAAGCGGATGGAACTCAAGTCCTCACGTGCGTCGGTGACGGCTCGAAACGCGCAAGCCAAGCACGGAATCTGCCTGTGCGCCGCGCAGTGCGCGCAGCTCAGGCTCATGCCCGAGGTTCGTTGTGGGACCGAGACTCTCGCTCAGGCTGCGAGTCGCGAGTAGCGATGATGCAGCCCGCCGACCATGGGAAGGGCGACGACCTTGCCTCCATCGACGGACTCGCGCTCACGCAGTTCGGGGGCGTCCTTGTCGAGCGCGAGGTGTGTCCGGGATCCGTGATAGTACTCGAGGTACTTTCGCAGGATGCGCCGTAGGTGCTGCTCTCCGAGAACGATGACGTGGTCCAAGCAGTCCCGGCGAAGGGTCCCGATCACGCGCTCGCAGTAGGGATTCTGCCACGGGGACCGCGGGGCGGTGAGGACCTGCTCGATTCCCATCGCATGCACTCGACGAACGAAGTTCGCGCCATAGATCTTGTCTCGGTCTCGGATGACATACTTCGGCGCTGAGCTGTAGGGAAAGGCGTTGACCAACTGTTGGCCTGTCCATTGCGCGGACGGACCCTCGGTGACGTTGAAGTGCACGACGCGTCGGCGCTCATGCTCGAGCACGAGGAACACGTACAGGATGCGAAACGTGGCCGTCGGCACGACCAAGAAGTCGATGGAAACGAGGCCATTGGCGTGGTTCCGCAGAAACGTGCGCCAGGTCTGCGATGGCGGCTTTCGCCGAAGTGGCATGTACCGCGACACCGTGGCTGCTGCGACCTCGAAGCCGAGCATGAGCAACTCGCCGTGAATGCGAGGCGCTCCCCGAGTCGGGTTCTCGCGGGCCATTCGATGGATGAGCATCCGGATCTCTCGATCGATCCGTGGACGACCGCGCTCGTCGGCACGAGCTCGGTCGTCGTGTCGTGCGTCGGCCGAGAGATGGGTCCGTTCTGAACGCGCTTCTGAGGCCCGAGTCTGGGTCCGGGGCGTCGGTTTGGCGCCCGCAAGAAGCAGCTGCCTGTTTCAGTCCGCGCGCGTCGAGCTCAAAGGACACCTGGCGTCCCACAGCTCGCCCTCCCATCCTGCGATCTCGCGAGTCAACGTAGGTCGGGTCGTTTGGTGTGCGTGATGGAAGAGGTTTGGGGCGCCAGAAGACACGACGGACGGTCTTAGCAAGAACAAAGGCCCTTACTTCTTTTCCGTTTCACAGTACCGTGCGCCGACACCCTTCAAGAAAACCGACAGCGCATGATCCAGCCGCGACTCAAGCGACTCCGTTTCCCACCACCCGCCCAGCGAGTTCGCGATGGTCAATATAAAGGATGCGACAAAGAGCTCTCCCAACTGCGCAGGATCAACATCGGTTCGGATCTCGCCTGCCAGCTGCCCTTGCCGAAATAGTTCGCCGAGCTTGATCATCATCTGCTTGTCTTGCACACGTTGCTCCGCGTCGATGCCAAAGAAGAACGGGGTCTTGGCCATCAGCAAGTACATGAGATCGGGATCCGTGGTAAATCCGCCTCCTAGAATACGAATGAGCCTCCGAAGTCGATCTGCGACGGGGACAGCTTCATTTCGGGCCTCGTCGTCCACGAAACCCACAAACAGCTTGGCGACGTCGTTGGCGTAGGCCTCGAGGATGGCCAGCTTCGTCGGGAAATAGTTGAAGAAGGTGGCTTCGCTGATCCGGAGCGGCGCGACGATGTCCCGCACCCGCGTCTCCTCGAATCCCCGCTCCCGGAATAGCTTAATGGCTCGATCGAAGATCTTCTGCCGTTGCTCTCGCTTCTTATCTTCGCGTAGTCCCAATGAAAACAGCCCCCGAAAAAGCCTACGAAAACCCAGCGGATTTGTCTAGAGCTATACAATATTTCAATTGACTAAAATAATCTAGTCTATATAATCCCATTCATGGAGGAACAGCCCTCACAGAACGGAGCATGCTCGATGGGATCTCCCCTCTATCATATCGCGCTGGCGATAATTTCAGTCACGGCGCTCGGCCGCGTCGTCGGAATCCTAATCCTAAAGGTCCGCCAATCTCGTTACGCCAAGAAAGCGGTGGCGCTCCCCTCATCCTGGAAGGACCGCTGTACTTCGCCCGAACCCTACCTGCTCGGTGCGGTCACGCTCTGGCTCATCCTCACGCACCACTCTCCCTCCGAGCCCTCCGCTTCTGCGCTCGTTCAGGTATCAGCTGGCTTCTTCATAGCGCTTGTCGCGGCGGTTCTCATGCTTTGGTCTCTCAAGGAGTTCCCGTCGGTCTCCACCGGACACTACGTTCTGCCAGACCAACAGGTCGTGTCTCACGGGCCGTACGCCCTCGTGCGACACCCTCTCTACCTTGCTGCCTTCCTTGTCTGGCTGAGCCTGTCCATCGGTTTCTCGAGCATCGCCGCCTTCGTGATCACTGTGGTCTACGTGATTCCAGCCTATGTCGTCTACCTGCGAGCCGAGGAAGAGATGTTGCTGCAGAACCTAGGAGACGCGTACGCCGAGTACCGCCAAGAAGTCGGTATGCTTTTCCCTCGTCGCGGTCGCTCGCGTGCCTCTGGCAGCGGCGACGCGTCGTCGTAGGTTCGCGCCAACGCCCTGCCCGGAACCTGCCGTGTAACACCGATAGGGCCCCCGGTTGTCAAGCCTCTGCATCGGACCGCCCATGGCCAGGGCCCGGCGTGGTAGGGTGCGGGCGGCGGTCTGGTTCACCGATGGCGTTCAGCCGGAGCGGCGAAGCGCCGCCTGACTTGGGTGAGCCCCATCGCCGCTCGTCGCCCCTCTCGTCGCGGCCGACCTTGGAATGAATGCGTACAGCAGAAAGGTCCGGGGGCTTCCGGTAGACTCGCGGGCATGAGATTTGGATTCTACACGCCGAACTTTGACTTCTGCGGAGACGCATCCGTACTCGCCGATCTTGCGTATCAAGCAGAAGAGGCCGGCCTCTTAGCCCTTGGGGACCATTTTCATAGCCGAATTGCGCGGTACTAGTCAGATGTTATGTCGCGTGGGGCGTCGCGGAGAGAGGGCCTTTGTTTCGACCACGCTCTCAAGAAACGTCGAGAGCCGTGTCGCCTTCTGGCGGGTGCGGAGGTCCGCTAGGAAGGGCTGAAGATGTCTTCATTCGACTCCAAGCCACGCGAGATCCATCCCAAGACGCGGGCTGGATGGCGCTCCTGGCTGAAGCGGAACCACGCGAAGTGCGACGGCGTGTGGCTGATCTACTACCGGGCGTCGACGGGTAAGAGTCGCCTCAGCTGGGAGGATGCGGTGCGCGAGGCGCTTTGCTTCGGTTGGATCGACAGCAAAGTCAAGCCGATCGACGACGAGCGCTACAAGCAGATCTTCACGCCGCGGAAGCCTCGAAGCGTGTGGTCGAAGATCAACAAGCAGTACATAAGTGAGCTCATCGATGTGGAGCTGATGACCGACGCCGGATTACGCGCGGTCGATGTCGCGAAGAAGAACGGTGCATGGTCGTTGCTCGAACCGGTCGACGCCCTCATTGTGCCCCCGGACTTGGAGTCGGCCCTGCGACGGTCCAAGCGCGCACGGGAGGAGTACGAAGCGCTCTCGAAGTCGGCCAAGCGCGCCGTGCTCTATTCGTTGTACTCAGCCAAACGCGAAGACACTCGGGCAAAGCGCTTGGCCAAAGCACTCGCCGAGCTCGAGGGTGGCGAGTCGCTTCCCCGGTGATGATCGGGTCGCGACCGCCGAGGCGAGTACCTCGTAGTCCAAGTCGTCGTAGTCGATGACACGAGAGATACCGAGCCGTGCTCAATCGGGGTCGCCCGCGACCCACGGCGGCCCGGGCCCGGCGATCGAAGATGCCAGCGATGTCCTCGGCTAGATTGTATGCGGTTGATGCGCAACGAGAGTGGGAGATTTGCGCACCGCGGACGTCATCAGCCGCCTCTTGGCAATGATAAGATGGTACTGTCCCACGAAAAGGAAGGCCGAATGATTGGACATGAGCTGGTAGGCACCGGACCGACGAGAGTCATTGCGCTCCATACATGGTTGGCTGACCATTCGACATTCAAACCGATGTTCCCGTACCTGGATTCGGGCGCGTTCACCTACGCGTTCGTGGACTTCCGCGGGTACGGCAGCTCGCGTGACATCGAGGGGCAGCACACCATCAAAGAAATGGCGGGCGACGTGGTTGCTCTCGCCGATTCCCTGGGATGGGACGGGTTCCACCTGCTGGGCAACTCGATGGGAGGCCACGCGGCCCAATACGTCGCGGGCAAGCACACCGAGCGGGTGAAGAGCGTCGTCTTGCTCAACCCCGTGCCGGTCAGCGGCGCACCGCTCGAGGGCGACACGCTCGCGCTGTTTTCAGGCGCGGCCGAGAAACCGGAGAATCGAGGAACCATCTTCAACATCGCCACGGGTGAGCGCTTGAGCGCAGCGTGGCGAAACGCGATGGTCGAGATGTCCGTGTCGACTGCCAGCAAGCAGGCGATTACCGACTACTTAGAGGCATGGACAAACACCAACCTGGTGAGCGAGGTACAGGGCTGCACGACGCCGGTCAAGATCATCCTCGGCGGCCGCGACCCGATCATCACCGGGGAAGTGATGGGGCAGACAGTGAGGCAGTGGTTCGCGAACACCGATCTGGAAACCAATCCTACGGTGGGACACTGGCCCAGTCTGGAGGCTCCGTGCGATACAGCGACCAGCTGTGAGGAGTTCTTTCAAGCCCACTCTTGAAGACTTCGCGAGGCTGGCAGGGGGAAGTCACCCGGATCGCTCTCTTAGCCCATCAGGCTCAAGCTGAGAGCCGAATTTCGCGGTACTGAATGTTATGTCGCCAGGGAAGCGAACCGGAAAAGGCGTTTGTAGTTACTAAGCTCCACCGCCGAGACTTGGATGCACATCGGCTCAAAATGCATCGCGCATCATCGCTTGCCCGGGGCAGGTTGACGATCCGCCGATTCGTCATCCTCCGAAGAAGCCCACGAGGGATTGATTCTGTGATAAACGAACGAGTATACGAACACTCGCCATGGAGGTGACCAATGCTCAAGGACAATCTCTCAACCGTCCTGACAATTCTGCTCCTTGGAGTGCCTGTGGGAGCTGTAGCGCAGGAGACGCCGATCCAGGAGCTCGGTGACGAGATCTTCGAGGATGAGGATCTGTCGATCAATTACAACCAGTCGTGCGCCACGTGCCATGACGACGCCTGGGGCTCGACCGGCCCGGATTCCTTTATCAACGCCGGCGGGGCCGTCTACGAGGGGTCAATTCTCGGCGCGTTCGGCGACCGCAAGCCACCGGAGACGGACTACGCGACGCTGAGCCCCGTGCTGCACCTCGACAAGGGTACGTGGGTCGGCGGCAACTTCTGGGATGGGCGTGCGACCGGCGAGAAACTGGGCTGGCCGTCCGCGGACCAGGCGCAGGGCCCCTTCCTCAATCCCAAGGAGCAAGCGCTGCCCGACAACGCCTGCGTCGTGTACCGGGTCTCGCTGTCGGCGTACGCGCTGCTTTACGAGGAGGTCTTCGGGGACAACATCGTTACGATCATCTTCCCGCCCGAGACGGACACGCTCTGCGCGGGCGGCGATCCTGTCCCGCTGAGCCCAGACGATCGGGCCAAGGTCGAGACCGAGTACGACAACATCGCGCTGGCGATCGCTGAGTACGAAGCGGGTCCCGGCGAGCGGTCATTCAGCTCCAAGTTCGACGCGGCGCGTGCCGGCAAATACAAGCTCACGAAGCAGGAGCAGCGTGGTTTCGCGCTGTTCCAGGGCAAGGGGCAGTGCAAGCGTTGCCACTCCTCGAGCGGCAAGCTACCGGCCTTCACCGACTTCACTTACGACAACCTCGGCGTACCGTCCAACCCGGAGAACCCGGCGCTGTTGGCCGATGAGGACTTCCGCGACCCGGGTCTCGGCGGTTTCCTGCGGTCCCGCGGCGAACCGGAGGAGGTATGGAGTCCCGAGCTCGGTAAGATGAAGGTCCCGACCGTCAGGAACGTGGGCGCCAAGCCGACCCCCGAATCGGTCAAGGCCTATGGGCACAACGGCTACTTCAAGTCGTTGAAGGGCATCGTGCACTTCTACAACACGCGGGACGTGAAGCCCGAGTGTCTGAATCGGTTGACCACGATGGAGGATGCGATCGCCCAAGGCTGCTGGCCGGCTCCGGAAATCGCGGAGAACGTCAACAGGTCTGAACTCGGCGATCTAGGCCTAACCGACGAGGAGGAGGACGCGATCGTCGCGTTTTTGGAGGCGCTCACCGACGACTTCTTCTAGACGCTGCCACACGCACCAGGGTCGAGTCTTCCGAATGATGACCTAGGTAGACAAGCGAGCTCGGACAGTTCTCACCGGCGACTTCCGAGGACGTGGGCGGCGGCTGGACGAAGCACACCTTCGATCCAAGCGCCTTCGCGCAAGAAGGGCCTCCAACCGGTCTGGTCTCTCACGATTGCGCTGGATGAAACCTCGAAAGGTTGGCCGCCTTTCGGTTTGAACTCTCTTAGCCCGTCGGGACAACGATGAGCGCCGAGTTTCGCGGTACTGAATGTTATGTCGCCAGGGACGCGAACCGGAAAGGGCGTTTGAAGCTACTATGCTCCGCCCATATTGTG
>Ga0316197_10003609_pt1 | contig 11003 bp, 8 predicted proteins | sample OudBiesiAoxic_MG_FD_204939 | JGI IMG/M metagenome (GOLD analysis project Ga0316197, IMG submission 204939) | Coastal sediment microbial communities from Oude Bieten Haven, Netherlands - site A oxic | ecosystem: Environmental > Aquatic > Marine > Coastal > Sediment | place: Netherlands... | reverse complement strand
ATTCTATCTGCAATTCGGTTGTATGCATTATGGTATGCTTTGTAATCAATTTTATTATCACCATCTACCACACTAATATCATCGAATATGTTGATGCCTTGACTGTTATAAAAATCTAAAACTTCGCCAAATTCAGCATCTTCAACATTGGCTAATGCAAGTAAACTGACCTCATAACCAATCCGTACCATAAAAGTCATTTGTGGGTAATCTTTAAATTTAGTTGCTAATAGGTCAATTTTTTGGTCCCACATACCTTGATTAATCGCTTTTATGGCCTTGTAACCTGCATTACGTCCTGAGTATCCTCCTGCTGCAGGGTTATCTTTAATACTAATTGCTATCATCACCGTTGCATTTGGATATTCACGATACATATGATCTAAAAATGGTGTTTCATAATTATCACTTAAGGTTATAACTGTACCATCACTATTTAATAATGGATCACCATTGGCATCCATTTGTACTCCATCGTGTCCCTGATTGATTTGTCCTGTATATAGTTCTGCATAATGAGATGATCCTGCTGGTGCTGTTCCAATGCCTTCAATATAATCATCAAACTCATTCCAAAATGTTTGCCCTATTAATAATTTTGTATGGCCGGAAGGGATTATAGCTGGAATTTGTAAGTTAGAATCTACATTGCTTTCAGGCTGTTGACTGATATCAGGTACTTTATCGATATCCTCATTGGTTATTGTTTGCAATGGAGTATTACTATTTTCTCCTTCGCCACACCCTAATAAAGTAAGCGTTAAAATAGTCCCAAGAGTTGTTCGAATAACTCGATTTTTCATTTTATCCTCCATGATCAAAATGCATTATTTGGTGTAAGTTGTAATAAATTTTTATCATAACTGAAATAATTCGTAACGATACGGTTTTTTTATGGGGTATATGAAAAAAATATTAATGGGCTTGGTAAATATGGTGTGTAGATTTTTAAGGTGATTAATCGTTGAATGGCGTTATTAAGCACTTTAAAGTTATATTTTGCTTTTGAATCAGTGAATGCTTAGGTTTATTTTAGCCAATGTAAATAATTAATACTATTGATGCTTCATAGGTATTTTTCAATTGGAAGTAATTGTATAAATTTTGATTTGATTCTTTCCCATTGGCCTGTCTCAGGGTCACTTGTCCAACTTTGTGTTCCTGAACGCCAATAAATATCACCATTCTCTAAATTAAGTTGCCAGCTATTATTTTCTTGCATCGCTTGTTCTATATGGTCGGCAAGTGTATTTGCAACTTGTTCGTTGTTGATCACAAGCACTGATTCTGTATTGAGGTAAGTTGAACGCAGGTTAAAGTTAAAAGATCCAATAGTGGCAATTTTACGATCAAAAACGGCTGATTTAGCATGTAAGCCAAAGGCAACATTAGGGACACACTTATCTATATCCTTAGTTGATACTTCGCAGAGTTCGCTTTCAGGTTTCAATTCAAAAAGCTGTATGCCATTTTTAAGCATTGCATGACGTTTACCTGCATACCCAGAATGATTGGCCAGTAAATCATTTGAAGCCATTGAATTAGTCAACGCTTTAATTTGTATATCATTGTCAATTAATATTTTTAATGCCGCCAGTTGACGCTTGTCAAAAATTAAATATGCAGATTCTATCAGTATTTGTTGTTGCGCATTATGACCTAATTCCGCAAGTAATTTTGCTGTTTTCTTAGGTGTATCGGTATTACTTGAATTAACAGGTACAGGGAGATCGTAAATAAAGGTTGCTTCAACCGGAATTAATTTATCGATTAAAGCGTGTAAAAATAGATTCGCTGACTCATTATCCTGTGGTAGTGGTGGGTAGTGTTGGTAATGGGGGGCTTTTACTAGAGGAATTGCTGATAATTCTACACTTGTATTATCCGTAAGCAGATTAATAGGGTAAGACCAACGACTGTCCCAATATGCTGCAAAGCTTGTTTGAATTTCTGATACCGCACTGCCCATGACTAACGCATCTCGATCGCGAAAATTTATTTCATCAGAGAGATCAAAATACTCATCACCAATATTACGCCCGCCAACCACTGATAAAACGCCATCTACGGTAAATGATTTATTATGCATACGTCGATTTAGGCGAGAAAAATCACCTACAAAACTTAACCATTTTGATAAACCGTCACGACTTGGGGTCGGGTTGAATATACGGATATCTATATGTGGATGATTATCCAATTTAGCAAGCACATTTTCACGTTGGTTAAGGTTAATATCATCAAGCATAACACGTACTTTTACGCCGCGATCTGCTGCTGCTTTTAAACGTTGTGCAAGGTAGAGTCCTGAATTATCAGAGTTCCAAATGTAATATTGAATATCAATACTATATTTTGCAGTTTCTATTAGTGCTAAACGTTGTGCTAATGCATTCCAGCCATCGTCTTGTATAAGCACTGCACTTGTTTCGGGAATATCTTTATCAAGCCAGTAACTATTGGTTAAGTCATAAAGAGGACTGGTTTCATTGGCCGTTATGAGGGAAGTCTGATGAATGACTTGATCTGGAAGTGAAGAGCATCCTGTGAGTATCACGACGAATATTAAGGTTATACTGAAACGTTGTAATACTGACATTGTATTGACTTCCTTTTTCACTTTATTTATCCGAGCTAATGATTGTTATAACAAGTCTTAGTCATCTATAGCATAAGACTTATTTTTATACTGTTTAACGTTCCCAGTATGCTTCCTCTAAACTATCTTCTTTTTCAGGTAATCCGCGTGATAGGCGGGGACTATGTTGCGCTAGTACTTCATAAGCTACGCGGTTTGCATATTTACAAATTTGAGAAAATGAGGAGTAACATAATCCATTATTAAGGTGCTTGCTTGAGCCGGGTACATTGAGTTTATGGAAATCGTTAGACGCTAAGTCATGTAATAAAGCTGATAAAGCTGCATCGCCCGCACCATTAGTATTTCGAATGACCTCTGGCCCCCCCATGTAAGGTGGAATGTGGGCATAAATTTTAAGTGGCGTAACACAATTTTTTCTTAACATTGGGCGAGAGAATTCATAGCGATTAAATTCAGGTATGTTACCTGGAAGTAGCGGGTGAGTTGTTTCACGCTTCATGCTCTCTTCTGCATAACCTGCCATAAATAGACCAAGTGGTCCCGCCGTTGTTAATACTAAATCACAAAGTTCTAATGCCGCTTCACTTGCTAACAGGGGATCTGCAAATCCAGTTAACGCTTCACCTTCATCTTCATTCATTGCTAACACATCAACATTATTTTTAATAAAGTCTCTCCACCATTGTGGATCACTTTCAATTAAAAAGCGTGTGCCTAAAGTCAAAACAACTGGTACTTTTGCATTTTTAGCATATTCAACAGCTTGAAGTGCGGCTGCTGTCATTTGATCTCCTTCACTCGCGCGCATCAAATAAGCGGTTAAGACTAATGCAGAGGCACCTTCAATTAAGTCTTTGTTGATATATTCAGGACTAAGTTGATCCATTGCACCTTTACTGATTGCAAAAGTACGTTCTCCGTTATCTGAAATCAAAGTGAAGCATCGACCAATAGGCCCATCTACTGGCTGCAAATGATTTAAGTCAACTTTTGAAGAGGTATTACATAAGTAACGATAAGCATAGCTGCCAACGGCAATATTTTTACTCATTACACCAAATAAAACCGATTTAGCATCAGCTAATGTTGAATAATTATGAATAGTATTACCAATTGTACCGCCTGCAAATTCACCACTAATGAGTTTTTCTGCCTGCAGTTCTTTATAAAGGTTATGTGCTGCGTGATCATCAATTAACGTGGAGTTTCCTTTAATAAGTTGATATTTAGTAATAAGTGATTCGTCTACTTTCGCTTCTATATCCACCAAAATTTGATCGATTCCTGCAATGTAGCTTGAAGTCGCTTCTGGAATGGGTCTTAAACCTGCTAGTAGTGGATCGTTATTATTAACGGGAAAATAATGTTTAGACTTACGTTGGCCAGGGAACTTCATCTGATACTCACTTCAATTATCCAACATTTAACGATAGTCGTTAAAAATAAGTTGGCTTTCAGGATAAGGGTTAAAAAAGCGCAGAATTTTAACACAATCACACAAAAAACATATTATTTAATGAGATAAAGCGTTTTAGGGTTTATTTTAACTGCTTTATAGATTTAAAATGATAACTTACAGTGTTTATTTTATTCCGCTATTTTACAATGTTCAGTTATATTAAGCACTTTGTTACACGTTTTAGATTATCAGCATTTATTGGTGTCCATTAAACAACGCTAATATTTTTAAAGGAATAACAGTGAGCTTCTTAGACAAATTAACCAAACCCCAATCATATATTTCACAGTTTGACTTCGCAGATCTTGCCTTACAAGCTCCTGCTAAACAGCTATGCTGGGAATTTAATCAAACCGGACCGAATGAAACAGTTAAGAAGCAAGAAATTTTAACTCGGCTATTTGGAACTTATAATGAAATGGTTTTCATCGAATCAAGCTTTCGATGTGACTATGGCTTTAATATACATTTTCATGGCATGGCAATTGTAAATTACAATTGTGTCATTTTAGACACTTCTCCAGTTAATATTGGTGATGGTGTATGTATTGCACCTGGTGTTTGTATCAGCTGTGCAGGGCATGCCATTGACCCAATTGAGAGAGTGAAAGGGGTGACTACATCAGCACCCATTACTATTGAAGATAGTGTGTGGATTGGAGCAAATGCGACGGTTTGTGCAGGCGTTACGATTGGTAAGGGCAGTATTATTGGGGCGGGTAGTGTAGTAACAAAAGATATTCCTGAAGGTGTTGTTGCTATTGGCGCTCCTTGTAAAGTGCTAAGGCAAATTACAGAACAAGACCGTCTTGACCTTCAAACATAAAGAGTGGGGCTTTAGCCCCATACTAATTTTAGAGTAAACGTTGCTGTAGCCAAGTTGAAATATCAGCGATTTGCTGTATACAAACGTTATGCTTCATTTCATATTCTGTGTAAGTTGGCATAAAGCCTTTCTCTGTTAAATCTTTTATTGCTTGTTTGCTGAGAAGAGGATCAACCACCGGATCTTGACTTCCATGCATGATATTGATGTTAATCTGGCTGTTTTTTACATTCAGTGAGATAGCGTCTTTACTCGCAAAATAGGAGGACATTATTAATAAACCTGCCAATGGTTGAGGATAGGTTAAAGCCGTTTGAAAAGCGACAGCTCCACCTTGTGAAAAACCAGCAACGATAATACGTTGTGATTTAATACCGCGTTGTATCTCCCTATCTATTAATGCTTGGACTGCATTTGCGGAGTGATTTAAATGGGTTAAATCTACTTTACGCTCAATACTCATATCTAAAATGTCATACCATGCAGGCATAATAATCCCGCCATTAATAGTGATAGGCATGGCAGGCGCATGCGGAAATATAAAACGAATTTGCAATAGGTTAGGCAGCTTTAATTGTTTCACTATAGGTTCAAAATCATGACCGTTAGACCCTAATCCATGTAACCAAATTACCGAAGCGTTAGCTTCATTAATCGGCTCGACCTCTACTGTTGACAAATAATCCATAAATAATCTCATTTTATGCGAATGTAAATATTTAGCTTTAATTTAAATATATCACTGTTTTTATTAAACATCGTTAGTTTTATTGTGTGTTTTTATTAAGCAATTAGATGTAAAAAAGATAACTTTGTATAAATATACAGTATCGATAAGCGAGGGTTACCATTAGAATAGGCAACTAAATTTGAGTACCACCAATCGACCTATTTGATAAGGATATATTCATGAGTTTTGCAACCAATCGCTCTAGTAATGTCGTCGTTGTAAGTAACACTTCTGACAACCCATTTGCAATCGATATCGCTTATGCGATGGGCCAACAGGAAGACATTGCTGATATGATCAGCATGAAAACATTCATGAACTCAGAGTTCTGCCCACGTTTTATCGCAGATGAATTGGATTTGGATTCAATTGGGCAAGCATTAACTGGAAAAACGGTCGTTATTGTAAGTACCAGTAGCCATACAAAGTCTCGTCAAGAATTAGCGATGGCAAACCTTGTTATTGCTCGTACAGCAAAAGAAAATAGTGCTGAACGTGTCGTATTAGTTGAACCAGATCTATTTTATAGTGCACAGGATCGTGGTGCACATGCTGATTTAGGTGAAACCCATTTTGAACGTGATGTTCATGATATTAAAAAGTTTGATGGGCAAGCGTTCACCGCAAAGTTATATGCGCAGATGTTGAAACTGGCAGGTGTTGATACTGTGCTTACTATCCACAATCATTCCTACTCGGTGCAGCGTATATTTTCAGATGTTTTTGAAGGCGATTTTCATAATCTTATCCCTTACCAAATTTATGCTCACTACTTACTAAACAGTGATATTTTAAATTATGGCCCAGATGGTGAAGGATTAGTCTTATGTGCTCCAGATAAAGGTGCGCGTGATTTCGTTAAAGAGATGTACAATACACTTGGGTTATCGAAAGCCAAATTTATCATGCTTGATAAAGAACGCACCAATGAACGTAAAGTCGAAATCACTTTACATAAAGAGAGTGAGCATACCTTTGAAGGACTAGATGGTTGCAGTATTGTGTTGTTTGATGACATGGTGAGAACCGGATCGACGGTTGTTAAGTCTTGTCAGTTCTTACAAAAAATCAAACCAGAGCGTATGGCATTTGCCGTTTCTCACTTCTATGCAAGTGATGAAGGTCGTGAACGTATGGCGCATCCTGCTATTGGTGAAATTTTAACGTTAAATACGTTACCGACTATTCTAAATCGTGATGAGCAAGGGCGTTTACGTAAGAAGTTAGTGGTATTGAAAGTTGAGAAATGGCTAGCACAGGAGCTTTCTTCGATTCTACAATTACCTTTTCAACCGGAAGCAAACCCTTATAAAATTGATATGTCCTCTAAAAACCCTCGCTTCCAACGTAAAATTTGGAACAGTGAAGAGTTATCTGATTTAAAAAAGCGTAAATAACAATGCAGTTTAAAGCTCGATAATATTCGAGCTTTAAACTTGTTATATTTGATAACTAATATTAGCAAGGATTGTTGATTACCTTTTTTTCAATTGCTTTGGCCATCCCTTCAAATATAAACAGATGCGCGGGCATCATGGCATACCAATATAATAAACCAGAAAAACCAGCTGGGTGCCACCAAGCACGAATATCTAATACGCGATGAGTGCCTTTATCTTCAATGTTAAATTCCAAACGGCCAAGTCCTGGTGCTTTCATTCCTAATAGTAACGATAAAAACTGATTCTTTTTCAAACCAATCACTTTCCAAGAATCAATACGATCACCTAAGGCTAATTTGGTTGGGTGGTGGCGATAGCGTTGTAATGCGCCTCCACCTACAGCATAGTCCATCCATTCTCTGATTCTCCAAAGATAATTGGCAAAAAAATAGCCTTCTTGGGTACCAATTAATTGAATCTGCTGCCAAAGTTGCTCTGCACTAATATCAGTTTTTAAGCTATAACCTGCTTGCTTGGGATAATACCCATAACCGGGACGCCAACGTGAGAGAGCATCGGCATCAAATCCCCATGTTTCATTATCGATAACATCAATTTCTTGTTCTAATGTTTTGCTGACCGCTTGTTCAAAGGTCAATAACGTTTGAGGAATTAAAGATTGCAACTGCTTTCCATCCGCCGATAAATCATATTGCAACCCGCCCACCAGTGCTTTAGCAATATTGGTGGGTACTGATGTGATGATTTTAAACCAATGAGAGGCTAATTTTGGGGTTAAAATTGCCAATGGGATGATACGTATTTTTTTACCCGCTAATTTAGCAATAATATACATCTGCTTTTCATAACTGATCAATTCTGGTCCGGCAACATCCATGATTTGGTGTTTTTGGGGATTAATTTTTAACAGCGCTAATAGGTAATAAAGTAAGTTGTCGAGTGCAATTGGAGAGTTATGCGAAGTCATCCATTTAGGGGTGATAAGCAATGGCAAGTGATAAACAAAATCACGCATTACTTCAAATGCAGCAGAGCCAGGTCCAACGATGATACCTGCTCTTAATTCCGTCACGACTACTTGGCTGCCTCTTAAAATATGACCGGTTTTTTTACGTGCAGTAAAGTGTTGAGATTCACCATGACTTGGTTGCAGAGAACCAAGATAGATAAGTTGTTTTACATTACTCTTTTTTAAGTGTTTGCTAAAATTTTTTGCAATGCCTAATTCAAAATTAATAAAATCATGTCCGTGACTCATTCCATGGACTAGAAAATAGACGACATCAATATCAGTAAGAATAGAAGTGAGATCGGTATTATCACTTAAATTTAGCTGCACAATATTAATATTAGGTAATTTACTCCATGCACGTTTGTGAAGTAGTTTTTTATCTCTACCTGTTGCCGTGACACTATAACCCTTTTGTGCAAGTAGCGGAACTAATTGGCTGCCTACATAACCCGAGGCACCAACTACTAAAACATTGTTAATCATTAATAAATGCCTTGGTAATTATTATTTATAGTTACAGCATAATGCACTGAGCTGTTTTTTACCTGCAAGTTATTACATAACTTGAAGTGAGTAACGGTTATCTATTTTTGCCCAAGATAGCTTTAACACTTTCATTGCTAATAGTAAAAAAAGCATTGATTAAATTGATCTTTTTTAAGTCATCTTACGTACCTAGAATGAGAGTTAAAACATATAGAATATTTATTTATAGAAAATTTTATATAATAAGGAACAATTTTGGACGAATTTCTATTAATCCTAAAGCAATATGGAACTATTGTTTATCTAATTTTGTTCCTGTACTGCATGTTAAAAAGTGGGTGGCTACCACTTTTTGCTGGTTATGCTGCACATACAGGTGTTTTAGATCTGATGTATGTTGCTATTGTGGTCTTTGCTGGTGGTTATTTAGGGGATGAGATACGTTTTTTTTTAGCAAGACGTTTTGGTACCCATTGGGTGAATAAAGCAAAAACATTTGCAGCGTTATTGAGTAGTGCACGTGTATTAGCACAAAGATACGGAAAATTGTATATTTTTATCTACCGCTATCCGAAAGGATTAAGAACTATTGGAGCGTTACCGATAGGATTAACTGATATGTCATGGAAATTGTTCACATTACTCAATTTTAGCTCTGCGTTGTTATGGACATTTTTGTTAGTTGCGGCAGGTTATAGTTTTGGCGCTAGTTTTGATGCTATTGGTATGTCAAACCTGACTACGATCAGTATTCTAATGTTATGCGTATTTTGTCTCTCTTTTTATCAATTATGGCGAGCACAGAATAAGCTAGCATTACAATCAAATAAACTTAATAGATCAGCTGACAAAGTATAACTATTAGAGGTAGCCGATGAAAAATAATTTAACACAAGACACTATAGACCCCTTCGAAATTGCAAAATTTACTGCGATGGCTGATGAGTGGTGGGATCCTGAGGGAAAATTTAAGCCTCTACATATGATGAATGCGACACGAATCGACTATATTGTTAATAAAATTAAACAACATTTTAACATTATAGAAAACAGTAAAAAACCATTACAAGGAATACGCATACTCGACATAGGCTGTGGTGGTGGACTATTAAGTGAACCAATGTCCAAGTTAGGTGCTGAAGTAGTAGGGGCCGACGCTGCTTTAGCTAATATCAAGGTTGCCAAAATGCATGCTCAAAAATCTGGACTATTGATAGATTATCGTAAAACAACAACGCAAGCGTTAGTTGATAATGAAGAACGATTTGATGTGGTATTAAACATGGAAGTAATTGAGCATGTTTTAGTACCAGAGACGTTTATCAATGGATGCGCCTGTTTGTTAAAAAGTGGAGGTTTAATGCTTTGCTCAACCATTAATCGAAACAGCAAAAGTTATCTTATGGCCATTATTGGTGCCGAGCGGGTAATGCGTTGGTTACCGGTTGGCACGCATGATTGGAAAAAGTTTATCACGCCAAATGAATTGCAGCAGATGATTCAATCTGCCGGTTTAAATCAAAAAGAAACGAGAGGGTTTATATTCAACCCTTTCAAGTGGGAATGGTCTATTTCAACAAGCAACTTTTCGGTGAATTATGTTATGGCAGGAGAAAAACCGTAGAATGGCTTTATTTTTAAACAAATTATTAGCGATCATAAAATTCACACTATAAAATCTTTGTAATATCAGTATTTAACCGATAACGTTATAACAATTAATAAATTATTTTCTCAAAAGGAGTTTTGTGTGTCACGATTTTCAGGAATTACAGATAACCCACATGAAGGGCGTTTCCATCAAAGAACAGGGATTTTATTAACTAACTTAGGAAGCCCAGATGCACCAAACACAAAAGCAGTAAGGGATTATCTTAGAGAATTTCTGTCTGATCGACGTATTGTTGAAATACCGCGTTTAATTTGGATGTGTATCTTACATGGTATTATTCTTAGGATACGGCCTAAGCGCTCAGCTAAACTCTATAAAAGTATTTGGTCTGAAAACGGATCGCCGTTAACTCATATTACCAAGCTGCAACAAAACAAGCTTAGTGAGCGCTTAAAGCAGCAAGGCTATGAAAATACAGAAGTGGTGATGGCAATGCGTTACGGTAACCCATCGATAGAAGCTGGTTTGGAAGCACTTCGTGAAAAGGGTTTTACACGGATGATTGTTTTTCCTTTGTACCCACAATATTCAAGCCCAACAACAGGATCCACATTTGACGCGGTTGCAAATGTGTTGCGTAAATGGCGTTGGGTACCTGAAATACATTTTATTAGTGGTTACCATAAACATGATGCTTATGTTAATGCTTTAGCAAATAGTATACGAGAAGATCTTGAAATTAACGAGCAGCCACAAAAAATCGTTTTTTCATATCATGGCATGCCAAAACTGTTTTTAGATAATGGTGATCCTTACCATTGTTTATGTCTACAAACGACACGGCTAGTTGTCGAAAAACTTGGATTAGATAAA
>Ga0316197_10003607_pt1 | contig 11006 bp, 10 predicted proteins | sample OudBiesiAoxic_MG_FD_204939 | JGI IMG/M metagenome (GOLD analysis project Ga0316197, IMG submission 204939) | Coastal sediment microbial communities from Oude Bieten Haven, Netherlands - site A oxic | ecosystem: Environmental > Aquatic > Marine > Coastal > Sediment | place: Netherlands... | reverse complement strand
CGCGGACGCAGGTGAGCATGTTCACGTAAATATTCGATGCTATGGCGTTTCGCTGACATTGGGTAAGTATCTGGGTCTTGTACAAAGCCGTGTACTTGTACGTCTGTTGCTTGGATTTCAAAGCTTTGGCCTTTTCCTGGGCTCTCAACTAATTGACCCGTAACGCTAACAGAACAACCAGCTGTAAGGTTTAAAACGTCAGAAGCATAATTTTCAAGGTCTGAAGGTACAACAGCTTGGATAGGATCAAAACATGAACCATCATAAATCGATAAAAAAGAGATACCCGCTTTTGAATCACGACGTGTGCGGATCCATCCATTAACGGTCACTGTTTCGCCAATTGGGAATTTGTCGTTGAATATTTCAACAATTGCTGTTTTTGACATCTGAATTAATGCTCCATAATCACAGTTCTCACTGTTTCTTTGTAAAAAATTTATTAGAGTCATATCTTACCTTGGCGGTGGCGAGATACAAGTCTATGATTTGATAATAGGGCAATTTAAATGATGTTTAGTGCACGAGGATGACGATGCAGCAACACTTTGAACGAAAACGATTACATAATGGTCATGAATGGCGTCGTTTCATCATGCTTTGGTTGACAGTTATTCTTTGGGCTGCCTTCTTGGCTTACATGTTATTGTTTCATTATCAACGTGAAATATTTGAACCCTTTATCATGAATCATTTTCAAATAACCTCCGTTTCAAATTACCAATTTGTGGAAATAAAACTTTTTATGTATCAGCTTTGGTCATGTTGTATCGTCTCTATATTAGCTATTTTAAATACCTGGGGTAAAAAACGTCGCTCCGATGATGGTACACCGGATAAACTGTTGATTATTATTATGTCAGTGACAATTGCTTTTGCCTTTTATTATGCAAAAACAGATCTTAACTATTTAAATGGGCAGTTATCTTTACTCGCTGAATTATTTGGCGATTAATGACTGAGTCGATGCGACTTGATATATGGCTGCACACAATTTCTCAAGTTGTGCTTGTTCAATAATATAGGGGGGCATAACGTAAATAAGCTTACCAAAAGGGCGGATCCAAACCCCCAATTCAACAAACTGTTTTTGAACAATCGCGACATCAACGGGTTGGTTTAATTCCACCACTCCAATTGCCCCTAATACGCGTACCGCTTTTACTTGATCTAAATCTTTACATGGCGCGAGTAATACCTTTAGTTTTTGTTCAATATTTGATACGTGTTTTTGCCAATCAAAACGATGTAACTTATCGATATTTGCATTTGCAACTGCACAAGCAAGCGGATTACCCATGAAAGTAGGGCCGTGCATAAAAACACCCGCTTTACCTTCACTGATGGTTTTTGCAACTTTATTGGTGGTCAACGTTGCAGCTAAACTCATATAACCACCAGTGATCGCTTTACCCACACAAATGATATCTGGGCTAATATTGGCATGTTCGCAAGCAAAAAGTTTTCCCGTTCTGCCAAAGCCAGTTGCAATTTCATCAGCGATTAATAACAGCCCATGTTTATCACATAACGTGCGTACCCCTTTAAGGTATTCTGGGTGATAAAAGTACATGCCGCCAGCACCCTGCACGATGGGTTCCAAAATGATCGCTGCAATATTATCTTTGTTAGTTTCGATCAACTCTGTGATTGTAATTAAATCTGCTTTATCCCAAGGTGTATCAAAGGGGGTTGTTGGTTGCGGTGCAAACAGTTGCTGTGGTAAAAAATTATGATATAACTCGTGCATTGCTCCTTCAGGATCGGTCACACTCATCGCCCCAAAGGTATCACCATGATAACCATTACGGATGGTTAAAAATTGGCTTTTGGGGGTGCCCTTTGAGTGCCAATATTGTAATGCCATCTTTAACGCGACCTCTACCGCCACGCTACCAGAATCGCACAAAAACACTTTCTCTAACCCAGCAGGGGTTATCTGCACCAGTTTTTTACCCAGATCAATCGCGGGTTGATGAGTCAGACCACCAAACATAACGTGTGCCATTTTATCAATTTGATCCTTTGCAGCTTGATTGAGCTCCGCGACATTATAACCAAATAAACATGCCCACCAAGAAGACATGCCGTCAATTAGCTGCTCTCCCGACTCTAATGTTAACAAACATTTATCAGCGGATTGAACGCCATAACAGGGCAGTGGTTTGGTCATCGACGTATAAGGATGCCAGAGATTATTTTTATCAAATTGATGATCTAAACTCATAATTGCTCATTATTTAAACAGATGTAAAGAAAAATGCGTAGAAAAGTTGACAGTGTATCCATGAACCTTAGAATGTGGAAACTATTTTATGTAACTAATTGAAGTGAGAATAAATATGAGTAATACAGCGATACGTCAAAACTGGACTGTCGAAGAAGTTGAAGCGATGTTTGCATTACCTTTTATGGATCTTCTTTTTGATGCACAAGTGGTTCATCGTGCAAATTTTCCTAAAAATCAAGTTCAAGTTAGTACACTACTTTCTATCAAAACCGGTGCTTGTCCTGAGGACTGTAAATACTGCCCACAAAGTGCACGCTATGATACGGGCCTTGAAAAAGAGACCTTGATGGAAGTGAATAAAGTGATTAAAGCCGCACAGGATGCTAAAGCAACGGGGTCAACACGCTTTTGTATGGGCGCAGCTTGGAAAAATCCAAAGCAAAGAGACATGCCGTACTTAGTTGAAATGATAAAAGAAGTTAAATCGTTAGGTTTAGAATCATGCATGACACTCGGAATGTTAGACAATGATCAAGCAACACAATTAGCCGATGCCGGACTTGATTATTACAACCATAACTTAGATACCTCGCCAGAATATTACGATAAAATCATAACTACGCGTAGTTATCAAGATAGATTAGATACGCTTGATAATGTGCGAAGTGCTGGCATGAAAGTATGCAGTGGCGGTATTGTTGGCTTAGGAGAAGAGGGCAAAGATCGCGCTGGTTTATTAGTACAATTAGCAAACATGCCACAGCAACCTGAGAGTGTACCTATTAATAAACTGGTAAAAGTTAAAGGGACACCACTTGATAATGTTGATGACCTTGATGAATTCACTTTCATTAAAACCATCGCCATTGCACGTATTATGATGCCAAAGTCACATGTTCGTTTATCTGCAGGTCGCGATGCGATGTCTGAGCAAACACAGGCACTCTGTTTTATGGCGGGCGCAAATTCTATCTTTTATGGCTGTAAATTATTAACCACAGATAATCCAGATGAAAGCACTGATATGAAGTTGTTTAAAAAATTAGGTATCAATAAAGAAGCGGTAAACTTTTCACCTTATGAAACAGAACAAAAGGTGGATGCTGCTATCATTCGCCATGCCGAAAAAGATGAACTATTTTATGACGCAACGGCGAAATTATAACCGTGGCGTTTGATTTTATTGAGACGCAGCTACAGCAACGTAAGTCAGATGGTTTATACCGTCAATCTCACGTCAATGCGGGGCAGCAAGGGCGTTTTATAATAGTTGAGGGGAAACGTTATGTTAACTTTTCCAGTAACGACTATTTAGGATTAGCATCAGATCCCGCATTGGTTGATGCCTGGAAAAAAGGAGCTGAACTTTATGGTGTAGGCAGCGGTGGCTCCTATTTAGTGACCGGATATAACCAAGCACATGCTGATTTAACTGACCAATTAAAATCTTGGTTAGGGGTTGAAGCCGTTGCACTGTTTAGCTCTGGTTATTCAGCAAATCAAGCTATCATTAAACTGCTACTCGATAAAAATGCGCTGTTATTACAGGATAAACTTAACCACGCATCACTAATAGAAGCGGGCAGTTTAGCAAATTGTAAAATGTTACGCTTTAAACATAACGATATAACACACCTTGAAAGCCTGTTATCGAAACAGCAAAAACCTAATACACTTATTATAAGCGAAGGCGTGTTTAGCATGGATGGCGATCAAGCTCCTATTAACGATCTACTAATACAAAGCAAACAACATCATAGCTGGCTGATGATTGATGATGCACATGGCTTAGGCGTATTGGGGGAAAATGGTCAAGGCAGTGTGGTTGCATCAGGCATGGCTAATAGTGATCTGCAAATTTATATGGCGACCTTTGGCAAAGCATTAGGTGTGGGTGGCGCATTTGTTGCGGGTAGTAAAATGTTGATCGATTATGTAACCAATTTCAGTAAACCCTATATTTATACCACTGGCTTACCACCCGCGATGGCTTACACCATCAGTTGTGCGGCAAAAATGACAGAAGCAGAGCAATGGCGACGTGATAAACTATTTGAGCTTATTCTACACTTTAAAACAATTGCTAAGTTGCATGGGATTGAACTAGGTGAGTCTCAAACGGCTATCCAACCATTGATTATTGGTGACAGCCAAAAAGCAGTCAAAATAGCGAATCAACTTAAAGCGCTGGGTTTTTGGGTGACCGCCATTCGCCCTCCGACAGTACCTGTTAATAGCGCACGACTTCGAATTACCATAACAACAAGCCACGAACTACAAGATATCAAGCAACTGGTAACAGCCATCTCAACGATTTTAAGCGAGTATTAATGGCACAAACTATCGATAAACAAGCCGTGGCAGATTCGTTCTCAAGAGCTGCTAGCCATTATGACCACTTTGCTCAACTACAGCGTGATATTGGCGAACAACTGTTATCTCAAGTTAACGTATCATCACCGACTACAGTAGTAGACTTAGGTTGTGGAACGGGTTATTTCAGTGAAAAATTGCATGCGTATTTCCCCAAAAGTGAATTAACCTGCTTTGACCTTTCTCCTGCGATGCTTAATCAGACAAAGCAACGTGAACTAAACAATGCACATTTTCAACAGGGAGATATAGACCAACTACCGTTTGCAGAAAATTGTGTGGATGTTATCTATTCTAACTTGGTCATTCAGTGGAGCGATGATTTTTGGGATTGCTTACAACAGATAAAAAACAGCTTAAAAGTGGGGGCTAAAGCTTATCTTTCCACATTGCTTATTGGCACATTAGATGAACTCACACAAGCCTGGAAAAGCGTCGATGATAACCCCCATACCAACCTATTTTTATCGTTAAAGGAGATTGAAACTTGCCTGAAACAGATCGGCTTTAGTGATCAGAAGTTGAAAACAGAAACCCGTATATTAGCCTATAAAAATGTGGTCGAAGTGATGCGAGCCTTGAAAGGAATTGGTGCAAACCATGTCCATGGTCACCAGCCGACTCACTTATCGGGTAAAAAATTACTACAGCAGCTTGAAGCCGGCTACCAACCCTTTAAAAATGAGCAGGGGTTATTAAATCTTACTTATCAAGTTTGCTATATCGAGGTAACTAAATGACTCAAACCTATTTTATTACTGGCACCGATACCGATGTCGGTAAAACCGTTTGTTGTGCTGCACTACTTCAAGCGGCACAAGCACAGGGGTTAACGACACTTGCTTATAAGCCGATTGCAGCGGGTTGTGAAGTGACAAGTAAAGGCTTACGAAATGAAGATGCACTTGTTTTGCAACAAAATAGCACCTGCACGGTTGATTATGATCTGATCAATCCAATTGCATTTAAAGAGCCGATAGCGCCTCATATTGCCGCGCAGATAGAAAAAAAGCCAATTGATATCAATCGTATCACATTAGGTTTACAGCAATTACAACAATACCGAAGTGATCTGCTTATTGTGGAAGGTGCTGGTGGATGGCATCTACCAATTAATAACGAGCAACTGCTCTCTGAGTGGGTTGTTGAGCAAAAATTGCCGGTAATATTAGTCGTCGGCATGAAGCTAGGCTGTTTAAATCACGCCATGCTCACATATCAAACACTGATGAACGAGGGCGTCATAGTGGTAGGGTGGATAGCCAATCAATTATCAACAGATATGCCGTTCTATCAACAAAATTTACAATGGTTAACACAAAAATTCTCTGCACCCTTAATAGCAGAAATACCAAGGTTAGATTGCCCTTCAAGTAGCAATCTAGCACAATACGTTAATTTAAAATTTAACAATAATTAATACCTGCTGATTACAATAACCTACACAACTAAAAATGGACTACCTAGTGAAAAATAAACTAACAGCGCTAATTAGCTTAGCAACTCTATTTGCCGCGCCAGTCATGGCAGACTCACCGATGAAAGAAACACTCACGGTTTACACCTACAGTTCATTTGCTTCTGATTGGGGCCCCGGTCCTAAAATAGAAGCAAATTTTGAAAAAATTTGTGACTGTGAACTTGCATTTATTGCTTTAGATGATGGTGTCTCAGTGCTTAATCGTTTGCGTTTAGAGGGTAAAAATAGCCAAGCAGATATTATTTTAGGGCTAGATGATAGCTTAATTGCAACAGCAAAAGAGACTGGTTTACTGAGTAAACATAATGTTGATTTAAGTCCCATAACATTAAATAAAAACAATGCTCAGAATAATTGGAGCGATGATACTTTTGTACCTTTCGATTATGGTTATTTTGCGTTTATCTATAATAGTGAAAAACTAAAAAATCCGCCAAAAAGTTTAAAAGAGTTGGTTGAGCAACGTGATGATATCAATATTATCTACCAAGATCCGCGCACCTCTACACCAGGGTTGGGTTTAATGTTATGGATGAAGTCTATTTATGGTGAAGAAGCTAATGTTGCTTGGCAAAAATTAGCTAAAAAGACCGTGACAGTAACCAAAGGTTGGTCTGAAGCTTATAGCATGTTTTTAGAGGGGGAAGCTGATATGGTCTTGTCTTACACAACATCACCTGCTTATCATATGATTGCAGAAGGAAAAAATCAGTATGTTGCAGCCAATTTTAGTGAAGGTCATTACACACAAACAGAAGTTGCGGCTATCGTTAAAAGTAGCAAAAACAAGCCACTAGCCGAAAAGTTCATGAACTTTATGTTAAGTGAAGGCTTTCAATCAGAAGTTGCGACTGGTAACTGGATGTATCCAGTGACCGATGTTGCTTTACCAAAACAGTTTGCTGAGTTAACGTTGCCAACTAAACCACTTTCTTTTGCAAGTGACGTTGTTGCTCAAAAGCGAAAAGCATGGACAAAAGAGTGGTTAATCGCACTGACTAAATAACTTTTATAGCAATGAAATTTTATTGTGATCAGAGCTTGCAGAAGAAAAATCATTATTAATAATGTGTGTGTGATAGTCGAACCTTGTTTTAGACATTCACCGCGCAGTAAGAGATAATTTTAATCAGCAAGAATGATCACTTTATTGATTTTTTGGGCACTAACATGGTAATCAAGATGGCACCGATTAAATTTGTACAACTACCCGGTATCATCCTATCTGGCTGCATCTTTCTCTTCGTATTGATGGCAGTGAGTGCATTACTTTTACACTCCCCCAATATTGATTTGGCTTATATTTGGACAGATCCCTATTATCGTCATATTACTCAATTTAGCTTTTATCAAGCAATGCTCTCTACACTGCTCAGCGTTGTGCTTGCGATACCGATTAGCCATGCGCTGTTTCGGCGTCAGTTTTGGGGGAAAAATCTACTACTGAAGCTGTTTACCACCACCCTAGTCTTACCCGTATTAGTCGCAGTATTTGGTCTATTAGCGATTTATGGCAACAGTGGGTTACTGGCTTCATTGTTCGCCTATTTTGACCACGAATTACCGTTCTCAATTTTTGGACTGAGTGGAATTTTATTAGCACACGTTTTTTTTAATCTACCCTTTGCATGTCGGCTATTTTTACAAGCTTTAAGTGCTATTCCAGAGAAACAGCATCAACTTGCCTCTCAACTAGGCATGAAACACTGGTACAAATTTCGATATGTAGAGTGGCCCTATATTGCCGGACAGTTGCCCCATATAGCAGGGCTAATTTTTATGCTCTGTTTTACCAGTTTTGCTACTGTAATGGCACTTGGTGGAGGGCCTAAATCAACCACCATCGAACTGGCTATTTATCAAGCGATTAAGTTTGATTTTGATCTACAAACAGGGGCTTTATTAGCGCTTTGGCAAATCTGCTTATGTGCGACATTAGCTTTTTTTATCCAAAAAATATCTCGAACGGCACCATTAAAAAGTAGTTATAATAGCTATATCAATACCTTTATTCATGACTCTAGGTGCTCAAAATGTTGGGACTTTAGTTGGATTATAGTGGTGACTGTTTTGGTTATTCCACCGTTATTGATGGTGGTTTTATCAGGTCTTAACGAGCAACTACTAAGTGTGCTAACTGCGCCTAGTTTTTGGTTAGCATTGAAAAATTCATTGTTGATCGCCGCTTGTGCTGCCATCTCTTCGGTCATTTGTGCCTTTTTTATTCTGCTTGCCAGTCGTCAATGGCGCCTCGTTGGGCTTAATCATCGTGCCGATAAAATAGAGATGTTAGCGACGATTATATTGGTCACGCCCGGCTTGGTGATCAGTACCGGATTATTTTTATTGTTACGTGATATTGGTCATTTATCGGAATTAGCGTTTTATATTGTGGTAGCGGTAAATGCATTGATGGCATTACCTTTTGTACTTAAAAGCCTAGCGGTGCCAATGTTACAAAATGCCCAAAAGTATGAACACCTATGTACTAGTTTAGGCATCTATGGGATTAACCGTTTTTATTGGATTGAGTGGAAAGCATTACAGCGCCCGATGTTACAAGCTTTGTGTTTAAGTTTTGTATTGTCAATTGGTGATTTAAGTGCCATCGCGTTGTTTGGTAGCCACAGCTTTAATACGTTACCTTTATACTTATTTCAGCTATTAGGCAGTTATCAAATGCAATCTGCTGCAGTCGTTGCGTTGGTTTTGTTACTATTAAGCGTTGGGGTTTTTATTATTATCGAACAGATCTTTAAACAGAGCACATCACTAAACAGAGCCGATCATGATTAATTTTTCACAGGTTAACTACCACTATCAGCATCAAAATTTTGAATTTGATTTACAAGTTGAACAAGGTAGTTTGGTTGCTATTTTAGGACCAAGTGGCGCAGGAAAAAGCACGTTATTGAATCTATTAGCTGGTTTTATAGCCCCGATGAAAGGGGATATAACCATAGAGCAACAGTCAATATTAAGCCAAGCACCGAATCAACGACCGATTGCAATATTATTTCAAGATAATAATCTATTTGCTCACCTAACTGCTTATCAAAATATCGGACTTGGGTTACATCCTGGCTTGAAATTAGATGCCCAGCAAAAACAGCTTATTCAAACGATGAGTGAGCAGGTGGAGGTTGATAAATTGTTAACGCGTTTACCGGAACAGCTTTCTGGTGGACAACAACAACGCGTTGCACTAGCGCGATGTTTCGTACAAAACAAACCTATTTTATTACTTGATGAACCCTTTTCTGCCCTTGACCCTGTATTGCGTGTTGCGATGTTAGAGCGTGTTAGTTCACTCGCTAAATTACAAAATGTCACTGTATTGATGGTAACACATCATATAAGTGATGCCTTGGCTGTAGCTTCCCATTTTGTGTTTATCGATCAGGGTAAAGCAACATGTGTTGAAAATATCAATCAATTACAGCGCACCCACAAAAATGAACAACTTGCACAGTTTATGAGTGCAGAAGTAGACGCCGATCGTTAACAGTTTATTTATTAATACCAAAGGAATTAACAAAATGATCGTTCTTGCTGGTTAAAATTATCTTTTACTGCGTTGTGATTTTTATTCCAAACATCCTGTTCTCCACTACTGCGTTGCAAGCTAAAGCTGTTCAAAATCATTCCATAGGATTTTATGAAGAGAGAACAACTATTGAAGAAGTTGATTTCTCGAAAGGCTGCAACTCACATCTTATTAGTAATAATTTTTCCTACGTAAACTCTGACCACCTATTAAATTCCATTGCTATAACACAATAATCTATAAATAGGAAAGCGGGCTACGCACGCCGTTTGCGCCAGCTTGTAATACATGGGTATATATTTGTGTTGTACGCAGATCAGAATGCCCTAATTGTTCCTGTACTGTCCGTATATCTGCGCCACGTTGTAAGAGGTGCGTCGCAAATGAATGTCGCAAAGTATGGCAAGTTACTTTTTTACTGATATTAACTTGTTGAGCCGTTGTTCTTACCGCTTTTTGTAAATTAGATTCATGAATATGATGGCGTCGAAATTGGCCGGTTTCAGGATCAAAGCTTAAGCGGCTAGAAGGAAAAAGGTAATGCCAATTAAACTCTCTAGGGGCATTCGGATATTTTCCAGCTAGCGCATAGGGCATATAAACACCTGAATAATTTTTATTACCGCTGTCTTGGTCAAAAAGTAATTTCGCAACAATCATTTGCTTTTTTAACGGTTCAATCAATTCTTTTGCAAGGGTTACACGACGATGCTTTCCTCCCTTGCCATGCCAAACCTGCACAGAAAGGTAATCAAAATCGATATCTTGTATGCGTAAACGTACCGATTCCATTAAACGTAAGCCACTTCCATAAAGCAGATGTATTGGTAATGCAACGGAAGCTGGTAAGTGGGTTAAAAGTATTGCTGTCTCTTCTGGGGTTAAAACAACGGGCAGTTTGGGCTGAGTGTTTGTGCGGTTGTATCTTAGCGCTAGTGTAAGTGGGTTATCCAGAAACTCTTTATAGAGATAAACAATAGCGTTAAGTGCCAAAGCCTGTGTTTTTGGTGCAACTTTTTTCTGATTAGCGAGATGGGAGAGGAAGCTTTCGACTTCTGCATCGTGACATAATGTAGGGTGTTTATTAGCATTAAAATTAATAAATACTTTTATCCAATGCAAATAGCTCTCAATGGTTCGCTTTGCATAACGTCGCATTCTCATGTTCTCACTTATCGCATTTAAAAATGGAGATGCCATAATAACCACCCTTTATTTGAAATTAATGCTGTATTTAAATACAGTATAGGGTTTTTCTGTATTTTTTCCACCAATATGACTACTAATTAACTTTCTGTGTGATTTATAGTTGATTAATATTTTCAAGTGCTTGTTAAATGGGTATATATGTGTAAAGTTATTATCATTTAAATAAT